>Ga0302325_10003426_pt1 | contig 37453 bp, 33 predicted proteins | sample Palsa_T0_2_FD_201948 | JGI IMG/M metagenome (GOLD analysis project Ga0302325, IMG submission 201948) | Peat permafrost microbial communities from Stordalen Mire near Abisko, Sweden - Palsa_T0_2 | ecosystem: Environmental > Terrestrial > Soil > Palsa > Peat permafrost | place: Sweden: Abisko...
CACGGTGGAATTCGCCTTCCTGCAGCACCCGCAGCAGCTTGGCCTGAGATGCGCCGTGCAGATCGCCCACTTCGTCCAGGAAAATCGTACCGCTATCGGCCAGCTCGAACTTGCCGCGGCGCGCCCCGGTGGCGCCGGTAAACGCACCTTTCTCGTGGCCGAACAATTCGCTTTCGATCAATTCGGTCGGGATGGCCGCGCAATTCACTTTCACGAAGGGCCCGGCGGCGAAAGGACTATTCTGATGAATGTGCGCGGCGAGCAGTTCCTTGCCAGTGCCGGATTCGCCGATCAGCAGCACCCGCGCATCCGAGCGGGCGGCCATGCTGGCCTGCTCCACGGCGCGCTGGAAAGCCGGGCTGGTGCCGATCATCTTGGGACTGATGCCCACCAGTTCGCGCAGGCGCTCGTTCTCCGCACGCAGGCTGGAGTGCTCCAGCGCATTCTTGACCGCCAGCAGAACTTTGTCGCGGCTGAGCGGCTTTTCCAGAAAATCGAAGGCGCCGGCGCGGGTGGCTTCCACCGCGTCCGCGATGGTGCCGTGTCCGGAGATCATTACGGCGGGTGCGGGATTGCCATTTTGCCGCACGGAGCGCAGCAGGTCGATACCGCTGCCATCGGGCAGGCGCACGTCGAACAGGAACGCGTCGGCGCGCTCCACATCCGGGTGTGCGCGAAACTCGCGTATGGACCGGCACACCGCGATGCCGTAGCCTTCGCGCTCCAGAATCAGACGCAGCGAACGGCCGATATTCTCTTCATCATCCACGATCAGGATGCGCTTGGATGCCATTGGACTCGACGGGCAGCAGCACGCGGAATGCGGCGCCGCCCAGTTCTCCTTTCACCAGCACGATGTCGCCGCCCGTCAGCAGGGCGCCCTTGCGGGAGATGGAAAGCCCCAGCCCCATGCCGCCCTTCTTGAACGAGATGGAAGGCTGAAACAAAGATTGCCGAATCTGTTCGCTCAGGCCTGGCCCCGAATCGTGCACTTCGACCAGCGCGTGGCCGTTGTGGACCGCGGTAATGCCCAGGATGCGGCCGCCCTCGCCGGCGGCCTCCGCGGCGTTTTCGAGCAGGTTAGTCAGGATGCCTTTCACCAGATCCTGGTCGGCCAGCGCCGTGGGATGGCTGCCATCGAGGCGCAGATCGTAGCTCAACTCCGGATGGCCGCTCTTCAAAAATGCGATGCGCTCTTCCAGCAACGCGTTCAGATCCAGCGGCACGGGTAGCACGGGAGGCTCGGCGGCGAATTGCGAGAACGCGCGCACGCGGCGTTCCAGGCTCTCCACCTCCTCCACCACGATCTGGGCGGCCTGCTCCATGAACACACGGTCGCCATCGCCGTAACGGACCAGCATCTCCTCCACCGTGAGCCGGATGGGGGTGAGCGAATTCTTCACCTCGTGAGCCATCTTGCGCGCCAGGGTGCGCCAGCTTGCCAATTGCGTAAGGTAGACCAGGCGCTCCGTCGAGCGCTGCAGCCGCTCGGCCATGTCGTTGAAGGCGCGCATGGCGCGGCCGATTTCGTCGCCGCTGTGCCGTTCCACGCGCGTGGTGAGGTCGCCCGCGGCAAGCTGCGAGAGGCCGGCCGTGAGTTGCTGAATGGGGCGGCTGATGCGATGCGCCAGGTAAACCAACAGGACCAGGGAAGCCAGCCAGACCGAAGCTGCCAGCAACACATAGGTGTAAGTGAACCCGCGCAGCAGATCGCGCGATTGGCGCTTCTCCACAATTTCCCGGGCGTTGCGATATTCGCGCGACAGCTCTTCCAGACTCACGCCGCCCAAGCTCGTGGACCACTGCCAGACATCGTCGCCGCGCCGCGCCAGATATTCGATATGGTCGCCATCGTGGCCGGATCTCAGGAAGCGCTCGGCCTCGCCGCTGTCGAGGAAGCTCCTGATGGCCGGGGGCCAGCTCACTTGCTGGGCCGCGGCGTAGCGCGCCGGCTCCAGACGGCCGCCCAGCGCATCGTTCTTCAGAGCGTAGCAGGTACGCTGGTATAACTCTTTGCCGGTTTTTTGCAGCGATCGCGAGAGCCGGTCCAACTCGCCGGTGGAGGCATAGCTCAGGCTGCGATCCAGCAGGGAAGTTGTAATCCAGAGAGTTGCGGCCAGGGGGCCCAGAGTGGCCGCCAGAAAGATCCCGATCAGCCTGTTGCGCAGCCGGTTCACAACGCTCGCGCGGCGCGGCCAACCAGTCTCTTGAGGTCGCCCAAGCGCAGCGGTCCGGCGTCCGCGGTCCACTGCGGCTGTTGATCGCGCGGGCGGCGGCTGAAAATCTCGATGAGCCGCGTCAGGTTCAGGCCGGACTCGCCGATCACCGCGGCTTCGTCCTTCGGCTCCGCCGCGCGCAGTTCGAACCGCAACCAAAAAGGACGATCCTGGGGCAGGCCGGTCGAACTGATGGCTACGTTGTCCAGGCACCAGGCTTCCGCCGCATTTGCCGACAGGTGCGCAACGGTACGCTGGCCCTCGCCGAGCTTCGTGACTGAGAATTTCTCTTCCCACAGGTCGTAGCTGAATACGAAGCGCTCGGGCGTCCGCCGCAGACTGGTCGTAAAGTTGTCGGTGGTGAGGGTCAACTGCGTCAGGAACACCACCGCGGCGCCGTCTTTGAGGCGATCAAGCGGCTTGCCCGCCAGGAAATGCAGTTGTGGGGCGGCTACATGCAGGTCGTCGCCGTCCCAGGCAACGCTCAGGCGTTCTCGAGCCCCGAGGCAAGACAGAGGTACAGCCACACCGGCCAGAAGCCAGCGCCTGCGGCTGATGAGGACCGCGCCGTTACGGTCGCGGCTGAGTTTATCCGCGCTCAGTCTGTCCGTTTGCCTCAAGTTTGCGTTTGGCTCACGCCATTCAATAGTTCATGCCCACCATGAAAACCGGTTCAATGTGGCCTTCCTTAATCGGGAAGGCCAACGCCGCGTACATGCCGTTCTGCCGTACGCCCACACCCACCGAATGGCGCAACACCGCTGTCTCTCCCTGATCCCATATTGCACCACTGTCGTAGAAAACGTCGAAGAGCCGGTACCGGTACTCCGCGGTGTTGGCCACCATGCGGCTCCCGCCCAGCGGATCCAGCTCAAATCTGTTCCACCCGCGCAGCATGGTGCTGTTACCTAGTATAAAGCGTTCAAAGAGGGGCGCCTGCCCGGAAATGACGCCGCCAGTGAGGTCGTCCAGGAACTGGCTATGGCCCCACGAGTAGACGTAATGCGCGTCTCCCTGGTGACGGGTGTAGCCGAAATCGCTGCCTAGAAGATTGGTGGCCGCGCGCAGGCTGTAACCTGCGTCCCATTCCTGCTGGTTGGCGCTGGAGCCCTCCACGCGCCGATGATAGCGCAGAGTAGTCACCATCGCGTTGGCGGACTCCGTTCGCGCGGCCGGAAACTGCGATTGAAACCGTTCAAAACTGGTACCTACGGTGAGGTTCACGAGCCCCGAGCCGCTTCTGGCAAGCACGAAAGTCACTAGCGGTTCGATATTCTGGCGGGTCCGGTAGATCCCGGAGGTGTCGCTTTCCGCGCCCGGCTGGTCCAGGGCATTTACCGTGGCTTGGTCCCACTGTTCGCGATAGCTCTCGAAATCCAGACGGAAGCGTACCCGATCGCCGATCAGGCGCTTGTCCTCATAACTGGCAACAATGCCGGTGTAGCGCTCGGCCAGAATGTCGCCGTCGCTCACCCCGCCAAATGTAAACGCCTGCGCTCCCACGGTGGCGGTACCTTGCGCCAATCCGGAAAAGCCCCCATCGGAGCGGTAAACGAGTTTCGGAACCGACGCCTCGAACTTCGCGGGATTCCCGCGCACATCGAACACCACCCGCACATGCTCGGGCTTCTGCCCGCGCAGCAGGCGGTGCGTGACCGCGCGTACGTGCAACTCCTGGCGGATGCGCACTGCCAGATCGTCGAGCGCGGCCGGATTCAGCTTGGCGCCCACCAGCCGGGTAAGCTCGCCGCGCAGGCCCGTGCTAATACCGGAGGGACTGTCGCCGGCGAGTTCCACGCTCTCCACCGTATAGCGCGTGTTGACGTTCATCTCCTGTTCCGGATTGCCGGCCAGGAGCAGGCTGCTCCATAAAAACGAGGCGAGCCAGACGAATCTCATAGGCGGGGGCGATGCAGATAGTGGGCCAAAAGGAAGTTGCTGCAATAAAACAGCTTAGGTAAATCGAAGCTGTGATTGTGCTTCACAGGTGTGGGGGAGAGCACATTGGGCCCCGTTTGTTCCGGGAGTCTGCTTATAAGGCTTTGGCCAACTCGGCGCCAAAAGCGGTCTTGGGAGCTGCGTCCTTGCCACGCCGTGGCTTGCGGCCATTGCGCTGCTGCTGGGGACGCTCCATCGTCGTCGTCGGTTTACTGTCTTTACCTTTGGAAGGCTGCGCCGGATTGGCCCGCAACAGCCGGTCTTCCAGAGGCGCACGGTCGAAGCGGCGGATGATCGCCTGCATCTCGTCGGCGGTTGGCGCTTCCACAAATGCGAAGCCCTTGGATTCTTGTGTTTCGTGGTTGCGGATGACTTTAACCGAATCCGAAACCAGGTTCTCGGCGGTCAGCCACGCTTTAATGTCGTCGGCAGTGACCCACGTGGGCAGGTTGCCTAGAAAAACAGTGAAATTCATTCAGTGATTCGTTATCTCCGTTGGTTGGAATTGTGGCACTTCAAGGGAAGGATTCCGCTCTTGCCAACTAGATGGTATCAGACCGGGGCGGTGGAGTGCAAACCGATTTCTGTTGGGCAAGCTCTCACCCTGCGGCGGCTCCCAGGACGGCCCGGCGGGTGAAGCCCCCCTCCGCAATTTGGCTTGATGGCCTCTTGTTGAAAACAAAGGGTCGAATTGGCTTTGTTTCGCAAACCCGATGTTGGCGATGCAGGCCGCGCCGCTTTGTGGGGACCACCAATGCGTCCTATTTCGAATCCATTGCTCACTTCCCAACGGGCACGCGCAACTTATCGCTCGCGAACCCGACCGGCCCCGCAAAGGCGGCCGCACGAATTGACTTCCGCACCGCATCCTCCTGCCCTTCGACGTCTGGTGCAAGATGGCTCAGCAATAAACTCTTTACCCCGCTCTCGCGCGCGGCTTCGCCAATTCGCCGCGGCGGCGTATGCAAATCGTATAACTGCGATGGCGAACCCGGAGGGTCGAGTACAGCACAATTAAAAATCAGCAAGTCTGCATTCTTCGCCAATTGCACCAGATTCGGCAGGGCCGACGCATCCATGTCTCCAGAAAAGACCACCGACACGCTCGCGTAAGAAATCCGGTACGCCACTGACGGACAGTCGCCGTGGTGCGTCGCGATTTCTTCCACCACTAAGCCATTCTCATCTAGAATCTTAGTGCGCGATGCATTCAAACCAACTGCCAGATCGCGCACTGCAAACGACTCGTGCGCGCCAAACGTCTTTTGATATGCGAACGCGCCGTCAGCTCCCACCAGCAGATCGACAAATCGCGAAGTCTTAGGGAACAGTCCGGCTCCGTCCGGGCCAAAAATCCGATACGCGATTGGTCCGTCACCGGTAAGCGCTCGTGCATTGAAGAAGGCCGCCAGGTCCCCGCTGTGATCGATATGCAGATGGGTCAACAAAACAGTATCTACTTCTCCTAGATCCAGGTGCAATTCTCCAACCCGCAGGAACGCTCCCGGTCCGGCATCCACCAAAACGCGCGGTCTCCCTTCGAGAACCAGGATGTAACTTGACCCGGCCCTGCCGAAGGCCCGTGGCCCGCCGGAACCAAGCACCACCACTTCCATCGCTGGCTTTGCACGGTTAGCGTCCAAGTAATTCGGACACAAAGCAACAACAGCCAGCGCCAATACCACCAGCATGTTTATGACTCTTTCCCTAGCGTGCTTCACAGTTCAAATCTCGCTCGACGTCGCTGGATCTTGAGCCGCGAGTCTTATTCCAAGCCCGCGGCCGCATCTTCGATCAGCGCGCCTTCCTTCTCCAGCACTTTGCCCACGCGCACGATCTGCTCGTCGGCTTCCTTCCAATGCTTCTGCTCGATGGCTTCGCGCACGCCCGGCAGCGTCTTCACGCCATAGCCGGTGTAGAAGCCGGGAGCGTAAATCTGGTGTTCGAACCATGGGCGCCCCGGCAGGCCGTCGGGCAGCGTCAAGCCGCGCTCGATCTTGAGGAGTTTCTCGTTCACCGGCTCCAAACCAGGCTTGTCGAGTTTGACCTTCTGCACCGCTTTGTCGTAGCGTTCGGCGCCGCGTGTGAGCGCAGCCAGACCGTTTTCGAGCGGCGCGAAATTCAGGAAGGGCGGTTGGGTCTCGGCCGGCGGCGGCACTGATGTTTTGCGTGGATCGGCGGTGGCGCTAAAAACGCCTTCCTCGATCTCCTTGTTGCGCTCGCGAATTTCGTCGCTCTCGGTCTTCCAAAGTTTTTGCACCTCTTCCACGTAGCGGCGAACGGTTTCGGCGAAGTTGGTGAAGTCGTATGGCAGCAGGTCGGCGTCGGCGAAGCGCATCATGGCGGTGCCGGCGGTCTGTGCCAGCGCCCGGCCGTAGATGAAATCGCCGTCGGAGAAATGCGTAAACCAGTAGAAATCGTCGTAAATAGAGTGATAGATGCCGCCGCCATCTTCTCCGCCATAGCCCAAATTCAGCGAAGCGATGCCCAGGTGGTCGACGAACGCCGTATAGTCCGAGCCGGATCCCAGAGCGCCGATCCGCAGGTCGGAACGCTTGCGCACTTCGTCGCGTTCGGCAGCCGGCGAGCGGGAGATGCGCGCCAGTTCATCGCGCTTCCACACCGGGATCTTCTTCTCGGGATCTTCGATATCGCGCGCCACGCCGTTGATGAATTTCTCGAGCGAGTGCGACCCAGCCATGCCCAGGAAGCCTCGGCCGTTGCCGTCCGAGTTGACATACATGGCCGCGTGACTGCGCAATTCCGCGTCATGCTCCTCGGCCCACTCGGTGGAGCCCAGCAGGCCTTCCTCCTCACCGTCCCACAAGCAGTAAATAAGCGTGCGCTTCGGCTTCCAGCCCTGCTTCTGCAATTCCGCAAAAGCGCGGGCTTCTTCCATCAGCGCCACCGCGCCTGCCAGAGGATCTTCGGCGCCATTCACCCAGGCATCCTGATGGTTGCCGCGCACAATCCACTCATCCGGATATGGCGAACCGGGAATACGCGCCACTACATCGTAGATCTTCTTCATGTCCCAGTTGAATTCGAGTTTCAGATGTACGCGCGCGGGACCGGGGCCGATGCGATAGGTGATGGGCAGAGCGCCGCGCCACGGTTCCGGAGCAACGGGGCCGGTGAGCGCGGCCAACAGCGGTTGGGCATCGCCATATGAAATGGGCAACACGGGGATCTTGGTCAGGGTCTGCGCGTCCTTGATTGCCAGGCGCTTGGCGTTGGCGTCCGCGCCGACACCCGGCGTCAGCGGGTCGCCCGGATACACCGGCATATCCATGACGCTGCCGCGCTGCACACCCTCCTTCGGGCGATAGGGACCCTGCGGGAAGACTTCGCCCGCGTAGTAGCCGTCTTCCCGCGGGTCGGAATAGATGATGCAGCCGATGGCGCCGTGCTCGGCAGCGACCTTGGGCTTGATGCCGCGCCACGAACCGCCGTAGCGCGCGATCACGATGGCCCCTTTGACGGAGATTCCCAGGCGGTCGAGTTGCTCGTAGTCTTCAGGTACGCCGTAGTTGACATATACCAGCGGCGCGGTGACGTCGCCGTCGATGGAATATGCGTTGTAGGTGGGCAGTTGCTCGTCGTGCTGGCCGGAGGTGGGATCGACGGCCACGGTCGGCTCGGCGAGTTTGGCGGTGAAATGCTCCGGCCCGACCAGTTCGAGCGCGCGGCTCTTGGGCGTCGGGAACAGCACCTCGAAGGTTTCGATGTGGGTGTCCAGCCCCCACTCCTTGAATTTCGCCAGGATCCACTCGGCGTTGTCCTTGTCGTACGGCGACCCCACGTGATGCGGCCGAGCGGACAGACGCTGCATGTAGTCGTGCAGGTTTTGGCTGTTGGGAATGGCACGGAACATCACCTCCCAGTCGTGCTCGGCGCGCGCCGATTCGGGCGAGTAGCCGCGCAACACAGGGGCGTCGGCGGCGGGCGCGAGTGCCGCGCCCAATAGCAGGGTCAGACAGGCCAGATGCAAGGTGAGCTTCATGAAGCAAAGGATATCATTGTATGACTCTCCTGCAGCGACGATTCCTGGGGGTCGCGAATCCTTGCTGCAAGCCGGCGTCTGTCGTGGGCAAACTTCAGTTTGCGCGGGTTCTCCGGGACCCGCTGTAGGCGGCTTGTCGCAAATGTCCGGCGGACCTCCACGCTCGCGCGTTGAGGTTTACCAGCGCGCCGGATCGAGGCACTGACGGCCCGATCCGGCGGACACGCGACAATCTTAGGCGGCGATACCGTGTTGCGGAAGAACTTTCCCGATTCGGCTACCGTTTGCCCCCGGATACGTGGCCACGTCCATCCCGCGCCTCGTTTCCTCGGAAGTGCGCACTGTCGACGCGCTTCGACGGCTCGGCTTTCTCGCCACGTTTGGGCGTTGGGCCCTTATAGCCGTGCTCAGGATGGAGACGATTATTCACGTTGCCCTGGAAGTCGTTAGCGCCATGAAACCATGGGCCGGCGCCAATGAAGACGCCTCCGCTAAACCATTCCGGACCGTAGTAACCCGTGGGAGCACAGGCGTAAGGAGCGGCGTCGTAATAACCATAGGGACATTCGGGGGCGACCCCGATATCGACGCTCACCTGGGCCTCTGCTTTGGGTGCGGCAACCGTGAAACCGATTCCAGCAACGGCAGTCAACACTAGAAATGTAAACCCGCGCATAAATTCACCTCGCGATTGTTAGGGCACTCCCGCGGCCACAATCCGAATTCGCGCAGTAAACTACCGATTCCATTAGGATTGGCTATCGGACACGCTCCGGACAAAACGTCCCCGCCGATTCGAACGCCAGTTTATGGTGACCACCGAAGGTCAGATGGCCAAGTGTGGTCACGCACAACCGCGGCGGTGTGGTGCTTGGTATAGCGTCCTCTGCAGTTTGCGGTCATGGTCTAATCTCGCGGGCGCTTTGCGCTAGATTAGGCCGCAGAGCCTTCCCTCGCGGGGGCAATCCAGCTGGCTTTCCCAGCATTGGACGAAAGATGGAAGCGGCGGCCCTTCCCTCCCCTCGTTCAATCACTTAGATAATCCCTGCGGATCGTTGAGCGGCTGATAAATCGATTTGCCAAGATCCGCTGCAAGTTGTTAGAATCAAAAGCACGGGCCACCCTAGCTCAGTTGGTAGAGCGGCTGATTCGTAATCAGCAGGTCTCCGGTTCGATCCCGGAGGGTGGCTCCATTGTTTCAATAGCTTACAATCTAATTCAAATGTTCCGGGGCGGTTCTAGTAGCAACCGTGGTAGTAACCCGGTTTTCCGCAGTGGCGCGAGTGAGTAGTTGGTCCATCTTTGCGGCTGCGTCAAGCTTCGCCTCCCGGTACACGTACTGGTAGAGGTTCTGCGTGAGCCGGATGTCCGAATGCCCAACAATCTCAGCGATGACCTTCAAGGGAACACCTTGCGCGCCTAACAGCGATATGCAGGCGTGTCTCAGATCGTGGAACCGCTGCTTGGGCAGCTTAGCCGCGGCCTCGAGCGCGTTGAATTCCCTCAGGATTTTTCGGTCATCAATCGGCGTTCCGATGGTACTTGTGAAGACGTGTCCCGTTTCCTGCCATCGAGTACCGGCGAGCATGCGCTCTTGCTGCTGACGTTCCCGGTGGGGGCTCTGGTGCGAATTCGGAACTGAGTCATATTCGATAGGTTTTGCTCTGTGGGTTGGAGAGCAGTTCTGGTTATGCAGCCAGGGCCGCTTGCCAGATCTCCGCCATCCTTGCGGTGAGTGCGCCAAGCTTGCTTATCTGAAACTGCTTCTTCTTGATCTTCTCTGCCAGCTCGATGCCACTGATTACCACCGCCGCCGTCCGGAAGCTCTTCAGTCCCAGCATCGGGCGCAGCCTTTGTTTGACGCGCCGGTGGTCCTGTTCGATTAGGAATCCGCTGAGCCGTCATGGCCTTGCGCAGAAAGGCCTTCGCCGCATTCACGTCGCGCGCTTCCGGCTCAGATGGAAATCGACGGTCCTCCCCGCTTGGTCCACCGCCCGATACAGGTACATCCATTCGCCGCGTACCTTTATATAGGTCTCGTCTATCCGCCAGGATCCACCGACAGTGCGAGCGAATCGTCTCGAGCGCTTCTCGAAATCCGGTGTGTAATGTCGCACCCACTTCAGAATGATCGTGTGCGCGATGCCTACGCCCCGTTCGCTCATCATAGCGACCAAGTCTCGATAGCTGAGCTTAAAGCTCAAGTACCAGCGGACGCACAGGACCACGATTTCCTGATCGAAGTGCCGACCCTTGAACAGTTCTTCGACCGGTACGACTCGTGGCATTCGTCCATCGTCGCCGAACGCGGCTGCGTTTGCACCAGAGCCTTCGATCGAATGCAGGCATACGCGAGGTTGCCGGAATCCGACGATCCGCCGTGCTTACGACGAACGATGTGGTCGACTTGATGCGGCGAATACGAATCGTCTTCGTGAAGAAGACAATACTCACAGCGATATACGCGGCGCTTTCCGCGATGAATCGCCGCAGTCATTGGTTTATGTCAGATGACAAGCCGTATATGTTGCCATGCCCGCGCTTTTGGCCATGATCATGATGTGCTCAAGCTGCAGATCGTCTTCCAGTTCGGACTGCTCTTCGGCCGAGGCGCTGCCGCAGTGGGTGCGTTCGACCAACTCGGCCACGCGTTGCTGCACGCTAGCGGATGGGCGGAACGCTACCACCGCCTACGGGGTCGTGCCCGCGGCGATGAATTCGATAATTTCCTCGCAGGATTTGGTCGAGCTCATCCTTCTCCTTTTCAGCCGCCTTCCGATTGGAGACCCTCGCCCTCGACTCTTCAAGCATACCGCAAAGTCCGGCTATGGGCTGATCCCGAGGACACTGGTTCGATCGTAGCCAAGACGGGAAGGGCGGGTGGATGGTACGATGGCCAAAGGCCCCCTATGGGCGGTTAGCTCAGTCGGTTAGAGCGCCTGCCTTACAAGCAGGAGGTCCGCGGTTCGAGCCCGCGACCGCCCACCACATGAATTAATAACTCGCCGCGCCTCCACCAGATCGAAAGCCTCACAACACGAACTAAGTCCAGAGCTGGCGGGCGGCAGGTTCTCTGGGGAATACGAATGACGGCCGTTCACAAATTCACGATGGCGGTGCTGGCTTTCCTGCTGATAGCGGCGCCGGCCGCAGGCCCACAGAGCATCCCGCCCGATCCGGAAGTGTCTCGCGCGCTGGCCGCCATCTCCGCCGATTCCCTGCGCGGCAACCTGTCCTTCATCGCTTCGGATCTGCTCGAAGGGCGCGACACGCCGTCGCGCGGTTTGGATATCGCAACGCTGTATATCGCGGCGCAGTTCCGCCGGGCGGGTCTGGAACCAGCCGGCGACGACGGATACTCCCAAACCGCGAAAATGCTGCGCGTGACGGAAGCCGGCGGCAGCTTTGAGCTACGCATGCAGACTGCCTCACGCACGCTGACGGTTTCGAGAGACCAGGTCACGGTGGTGAGCCAGCAATCCCTGGAACTGGCCGGCGCGACGGTTTACAAGATCGCCGGTCCGACGGACCTGGAATCCTCCATGCAGGGCAAGGTCGTAGCGCTGGAGCATCCAGGCTCGTATCCAGGCTCATATCCAGGCCAGGGCGCCCATGCAGCGGCCGCGCTTCAGCCGGCCGCCTTTCTCGAGGTGGCTGATGAAAATGCGCCGGCGATTCCCCGTTTGATCGACGCGGACGAAGAGCGGACCCGGTTCGGCGACGTTCCGCGGTTGATCGTGCGCGACCCGGAAGCCGTGAAGCTGCTGAAAGACGCGAAGGCCGGTGAGACGGGGATTACGGTTTCGATCAAGCTGCCCGCGCCGACCGCGACGCCGGTGACGGTACGCAATGTGGCCGGATTGCTGCGGGGCTCGGACCCCGCATTGCGCCAGCAATACATCCTGCTCACGGCGCACCACGATCACTTAGGCAGGAACGCCGCCGGCGAAGTCTTCCCGGGAGCGAACGACGATGGCAGCGGAACGGTATCGGTGATCGAGATTGCGCAGGCGCTGGCGCGTATGCGGGTGCATCCCAAGCGGAGCATCGTGTTTATGACGTTCTTCGGCGAGGAGGAGGGCGAGCTGGGATCGCGCTATTACACGTGCCATCCGCTGTTTCCGCTTTCGAAAACGATGGCGGATTTGAATTTGGAACAGATGGGGCGCACCGATTCGAATGCCGGCCCGGAGATTTCCAATGCCACGTTGACGGGCTTCCGGTACTCCAGCATGGCGCGCACACTGCAGCAGGCGGGCGAGGCGACCGGCGTCAAAGTATATGAGACTCCCAACGGCGATGAGTATTTCGACCGCAGCGACAACCAGACGTTCGCAGAGCACGGCATTCCAGCGCACACCATGGCGGTGACCTTGGAGTTTCCCGACTATCATGCGACGGGCGATGTGTGGCAGAAGATCGATTACGGCAATATGGCCAAGGTGGACCGCATGATCGCGCTGGGGATCGTTATGTTGGCGGACAGCCCTAGCGCGCCGCGTTGGAATAGGGGGAATCCTAAGGTGAGGCAGTATGAGCGGGTCCTGGAGGACCCGCGCAGACCTGGAGGTCCGCCCCACTAAAGCAGGATACCGCGGGGGCTTGGCGTGTAACCGGGGAAAACCTGGCTTAGGTCTCGATTTCCGAGTTGGACTTTGACTAACTCTCCCAATACATCGCGGAAATCAGTGGTCAGGGCGAGATCGCGCGCTTCATAGAGCTGCTCCGGTTCGAGACCAGGCCACTTGCCGTAGACCCGGCCTCCGCGCACGCCGCCGCCCATGACGAACATGCAGTTGGCGTGGCCGTGATCGGTGCCGCGGTCGCCGTTTTCGCGCGCGGTGCGGCCGAACTCCGACATGGTGACCACGGCGACGTCCTGCCGGCGGTCGCCCAAATCCAGCCAGAAAGCGGCCAGCGCCTGGCCGAAGTCAGCAAGCCGCGTCGCCAATTGGCCTTGAGAGGCGCGCGCGCCGACCTCGTTGACGTGATGGTCCCAGCCGCCTACGTCGGCGAAAGCCATCTCCACGCCTACGTCGGCCTTGATGAGCTGCGCGATCTGGCGCAGGCAGTCGCCAAAGCGGCCTTTGGGATAATTGGCGCCGGTGGCCGGTTCGTAATGGCGCGTCTGAATGGACTGGAGCAGGGACACCGCTTCGAATGTCTCGCGTCCGGCGGCTTGCAGGAGCGGGTCCTGGCTATCGGCGTAGAGCGTCCGGAAGGCGCCGGACGCCTCCCGGTTGCGGACCTGGAAATCGCTCAGGTTCTGGACGGCCACGGCGGGGTTGGAGCCGCGCATGGCGCGCGGCAAGACGTTGCCCATGGCCACGGCGCGCACGGGAGAGATTTGCGCGGCGCGATCGGCGCGCGGCATGGCCCGGTTCATCCATCCGTCGGGGGTAGCCTTCAGGCCGGGTGTGGCGGATTCCATGAAGTCCTGCGCGTCGAAGTGGGAGCGGGTCGGATCGGGAGATCCGGCGGCGTGTACGATAGCGAGGTGCCCCTCGTCCCAGATGGGTTTGAGGGGAGCAAGCGCCGGGTGCAGGCCGAAGAAACCATCCAGGTCGATAGCGGCGTCTTCGCGGCGGTCCGATATCTGTGAAGGCCGGGGCACGGCGATGGTGGGCCGCATTTCGTAATATCGCTTTTCGGCATGCGGCACCACGATGTTGAGACCGTCGGCGGCGCCGCGCTGGAAGATGGCCACCAGGATTTTCTTGCGCGGCGAGGTGGCGTCGGCGGCGTATAGCGCGCGCTCCAGCCACAGCGGAGCCGCGCCGGCCCCCACCATCGCCAGCGCCGAATTACGAAGAAAGAATCTACGGCTGCTCATAATATTGCCATTTTATTCGGGGGTCATTTCTTCTGGAAGTCCGGGGAGCCAAGCGCGACACCCTCGGAAGACGGGGCGCTATCCACTTTGACTCCGGGCACTTTGTTGTTTACCAGCGCGACGCTGAAGTTCATGCGCGCCAGCAGGCCGGCGGAGTTCAACCACTCCTGGCCGGAGTTCGAGTAACCGGTCGGCTCGGCTTTGCGATAGAGCGGCTCGCCGAGCTGGTTCAACTGGTTGTTGAGGCCGAACGCGAAATCCAAGTCGGCGTTGAGCGCGCGCAAAGAGCTGGCCACCATTTCGAGCGGCGACTTCATCTTGGAGCGGTATGCGCCGCGCGACCAGAACTCCGGCGAATCGAACATGGTTTTCAGGACTGCGCGCAGGTCGCCATCCTTCTTCAAAAACGTAGCGGCCATGCGGTTCACCAGCGTCGCGGGCGGATCGTCAGCCACGAAACGCATGGCCAGTTTGCGCGAAATGAAGCGCGCGGTGGCAGGATGATGCGCGAGCAGATGCAACACTTTGAACCCGTCATCGATGCCGCCGCCGGCCGGAATCCGCACGCCCAGGACGGTCTTTTCGCCATCGTCGTGCATTTTGGGATTGAACTCGAATTCGGCCACGCGCTGCGGCTGTTGTATGGTCCACCCGGTAAAACAGCGAGCCACTTCGGTGACATCCTTTTGAGTGTAGCCGCCGTTCACGCCCAGCGTGTGCAGTTCCAACAGCTCGCGTCCGTAGTTTTCATTTAACCCACGCTGGCGGCGTTTGCCGGCGGTGGATTGCGCTCCCATCGACTCCCAGTTATCGAGATAGTACAGCATGGCCGGACTCTGCGCGGTGGCGCGCAAAAGGTCCTCGAACTTGCCCAGAACGTGCGGGCGGATTTCGTCGCGCTCATAGGCGGTGACCATGTAACGATCGGCGCCCTTGTCGAGGAAGACATTGAAGTGGTTATACCAGAAATCCACGAGCACTTCCTCCAATTGGCGGCCGCTGTAGACGGCGCGGAGGAGCTTGGCTTCGACGAGATCCTGCGCCACCATGGCCTGAGGTCCATTGGTGCTTTGAATGCGGCGGCGTAAAGCGGGCGGAGCGGCGACGAAGAGCTGCCCGCGCATGCCCTGACCCATGCTCTCGAGCACCTGGTCCTGACGGTCTTGCGGGAGGGAGCCGAACAGATCGAGCTTCTGTTGCGCGGTGCCGGCGCGCAGGACTTGGATTTGTCCCGGCGCCAGAAGCGAGGTCAGCTTGGGCGCGTGCGGCAGGCTGATATCCTGCTCCGTTTTGCCTTGCAAACGCGCGGCCAGACGGTCGACCATCATGCGCTTATCGGGATCGTCCGGGAAGGGGATTTTGCCCCCCACCATTTCCTTGATTTGCTGGGGCGTGGGGTAGTTTTGGAGCATCTTCGCCGTGCTCATGTTAAGCGTGTCGAGCGGGCGCAGCTTGGCCTCCAGGATAGGATTTTCGGGGATGCGTTGCGGGTGAAGCTGCAAGTCGATCCACTTCTTGATCCCGAGGGCCTGAACGTGCTGAATATCACCCGGCCGCGGGCCGAAGGTGAGCCGGTTGACGGCGTGCTCGGCTTTATGATCCTTCGAGATCGGCTGGCGAAACAGAGCGGCGGCTTGGGAGGATGGGTCGCCATTCTTCCGGGCGTCGACCGAAATGCCGGCAACGAGGCAAATACTCAGGCCAATAAGGCCAGCCGGAAGCCTTTTGTTAAATGTCACTGTATATATAAACGCATTCCCGGGGGAAAAGTTGCGGAGGCTACCCGCGCCTGGGCTGGCTGGCAGGTTGATTTTCCGGACAATCGAAGCCCAAGTCGTTGGAGTTACAGGGGTATTTGCCGGAGCGAGAGGCTTCCTTCATACAGGCGCCGATGCGGCGGTGCGACCGCACGCCTCAACCGCGCTCCAGAATCCGGAAGATCTGCGCGCCATACTGTTCCGCCAGACGCGCTCCGATACCGGGGATTTCCAGCAATTCGCGGACGCTGGACGGCTTATCCGCCGCGATGGCCTGCAGCGATTTGTCGGACAGAATCCGAAAGGCGGGTACGTTGCGGCGTTTGGCTTCGGCCAGCCGCCAATCGCGAAGGGCCTTCTCCACCGCAACATTCGCAACTGGGGCAGGCGGTGGCGCCTTGGCGGCGGGCGCGACGGCCTGCCGCTTGCGCGCGCCTTTTTCCCGATGCGCGGCGCGGCCCTTCTTGCGGCGCCTTGGACCAGCCTCGATTTCCAGCTTCATCTCGAAAGGCGGCACCGCGCCGGCGTTGAGATGCGCATCCAACGCCAGCCCCGCGGCGCTGAGGGCCGCCAACCGGTAGTCCACGCGCCGCCCTTCCTGCTGAAACGAAGCCTCAGTCATCTCCACCCATCCGGCGCGCGCCATGGCGCCGAGCACTTGTTCGAAGCCGTCGCGGTCGAGCGAGTAGTCCGCAAACACTTCGCTGTGCAGCCGGCCGGTGGCTTTGCGTCCGGATTTCTTCAGTGCGGCCAGGATGCGCCCCGCGGCTTTCCGCTCGGCATCGGAAGCCGGCCGGAAACTCTGCGCGATGGATTCGTCCGGCGCGCAGAAATCGCAAATGCCGCAGCGCTGCCGGTCGTCCGCGTAGTCTCCGAAATGGCGCACCAGCCCGAGCATGCGGCACTCGCTCGACTGGGTGTAGCGGATCATCAGCTCGATCTGCGCCAGCTTGTGCTCGGCCTGCGCCACATACAGCTCGCGCCACCCTTCGGCGCCGCGTTTCAAATTCTCGGCGGCATCCACCAGCGCGCCCCCGTGGATCCAGAGTTTTTCGAGCGCCTTGTCGAAAACGTCCGGGTCCATGCGCAGCATGCCCCGGACCATTTCCTTGGGCCGCGCTTGATCGACCAGCCGCCCAAAGATGTTCTCCAGCACGGACACGTCCGGATAATCGCGGTCGAAGAAGAAATCGTGCGTGAAGCGGTCGGCATAGGCGTGCATGAGGACCGCGCGGGATGGGGCTCCGTCGCGGCCGGCGCGCCCCACTTCCTGGTAATAGGCCTCCAGCGATCCAGGGAGCGCCGTGTGTATCACGGTGCGGATATCGGGCTTGTCAATGCCCATGCCGAAGGCGATAGTCGCGACCACGACCTGCAATTCACCGCCGAAAAATGCGGTCTGAACCTTCTTGCGACGGTCGGATTCCAGGCCGGCATGGTAGGCGGCCGCCGGGAAATCTTGTTTCAATTCCGCGGCGAAGCTATCCGCCTCGCGCCGCGTGGGCACGTACACTATGGCGGGGCGGCGCGCCGCATCCTGCAGCAATTCGCGGGCGAGGGCGGCGCGCTCGCTGGGCGGCACTTCCACTACTTCCACAGCGATGTTGGCGCGCCGGAACCCGTGTATGAAACGGGTGGGTTCGCCCAGCCCCAGTTGCTCGATGATGTCGTTCTGCACCAGCGGCGTGGCGGTGGCGGTCATGGCGATCACCGGGGCGGGACGGAAGTGCGGCAGGTGCTGGCCGATCATGCGGTAGTCGGGACGGAAATCGTGGCCCCATTGCGAGATGCAGTGGGCTTCGTCGATGGCCACCAGGTTCGGCTTGCGTTTGGCGAGCATAGCGGGAAAGCCGGGCACGCGCAGGCGCTCAGGCGCGACGAACAGAAACTGAAGCCTGCCTTCCAGATAGTCGATACAAGCCTGGCGCGAGGCAGCGCGGTCGCGCCCGGAATGGATGCGCTCGACGGCGCAGTTTTGCGCTTTGAGCTTGGCCACCTGATCCTCCATGAGGGCGATGAGCGGACTGATCACCAGGGTGGCGCCGCCGCGGGCCACGCCGGGAAGTTGGTAGCAAAGCGATTTCCCGGAGCCGGTGGGCATGACCAGCAGTACGTCGCGGCCGGCGATGACGGCTTCGCAGACGGCTTCCTGATTGGGGCGGAACGATTCGTAGCCGAACGCGCTGTGCAGCAAATCCGTGAGGCTCGCACCGCTCGCCGGGGCCGGCTGCTGGGGGCTGGGTGCGGCGGCTGTGCGGCTCACTTCACTGGGCGGGGTGGATGACTGGGGGCTGGCGGCCGGGGTTGGAGCTTTGCCTACTTTCCCGACCACTTCGCGGACGTAGTTTTCGATCCCCTCGATGAATGGCTCCAGCTTCGCGGTACCCCGCTGGATGCGCTTCAGGTAAGCCTCCCATTGGCCGGTCATCGCGGGGCTCTTCACCTCCGGATGCACCACCTCGATCAGATGGATGCCTTTTGGGGTGGCCTCCAGCACCTTACCGTCGCGCACGATGTAGCCGCGCTTCAGCAGCACTTCGATGATGGACGCGCGCGTCGCCGGCGTGCCCAGGCCAGTCTCTTTCATGGCGTCCGACAGTTCCTTCTCGTCGAGCGTCTTGCCGGCGGTTTCCATGGCGGTGAGCAGGGTGCCCTCCGTGAATCGCTTGGGAGGACGCGTCTTCTTCTTGAGGGCTTCCACGTCCACCACCGCCAGAGATTGGCCTTGCGCCAACCCCGGCGGCAGCGTGGGAGTTTCCGGGGCGCGCTCCTGGCGACGCTCCGGGACCACGTCGAGCGCCTTCCATCCGGCTTGCTGCACAGCGGTCCCGGTGGTGTGGTAGTGGTCGGTTACGCCAGGGTTCGAGATGGCCGTGATGACGGTAGTCACCGCCCAGATGTGATCGCCGTGCCAGGCGCTGAGGAGGCGCCGGCAGATCAGATCGTAGATCCTGCGCTCATCCGCGGTGAGATCGCCGGCGCGCACAGGCGTGGGGATGATGGCGTGGTGATCGGTGACCTTGGAATCGTCCACGAAACGGCGGCCCAGCGGACGCTCGCCCGTGCCCGGCGCCAGTAGCGCATGGTAAGGCGCCTCGATGGCCCGCACCACCTCAGGCAATGTGCGCGCCACGTCCTGCGAAAGATGGCGGCTATCTGTGCGCGGATAGCTGATGAGCTTGCGGCTCTCGTAAAGGGCCTGCGCGGTCTCCAGGGTCTTCTGCGCGCTGAAGCCATAGAGGCGGTTGGCGTGCCGTTGCAGTTCGGTGAGATCGTAAAGCAGGGGCGGCGCCATCCGCTGCGTTTCGGATTGGATGGATTCAATGTGCGCCGCGCCGGTGTGCGCCCGCGCCACGATGCGCTCCGCTTCCTGGCCATCGGCCGGGAGCCGCATGGCCATCTGGATGGAATCCTTTACCGGCTCGCGGAACCAGGTGCCTTGATACTTTTCATCGGCGATGGGCGAAAACGTCGCCGCTACCTCTATGTAGTCTTCCGGCACGAAGGAGCGGATCGCGAGTTCACGTTCCACCAGCATGGCCAGCGTAGGAGTCTGCACGCGGCCCACGGAGAGATCGTCGTCCCACGCCAGGGTATAGGCGCGCGACAGATTCATACCCACCAGCCAATCGGCGCGGCTGCGCCCGCGGGCTGCATCGGCGAGCGGATCGTATGCGGCGCCGTCCTTCAACTCGCCGAAACCCTTGCGGATGGCGTCGGGCGTAAGCGAGGAAATCCAGAGGCGGCTGAACGGTTTGCAGCAGGCGGCGGCCTCGTAGATGTAGCGGAAGATCAGCTCGCCTTCGCGGCCGGCGTCGGTAGCGCACACGACGCGCGCCACTTTCGGCGAGTTCAGAATCTTGCGCACCACCTCGAACTGCGGCTGGGTCTTCTCGTAGACCACGAGCGGCCAGTCGCGCGGCAGCATGGGAAGCAGGTCGCGCCGCCACTGCTTCCACTCCGGTTGGATCTCGTGCGGCTGCGCCAGCGCGACCAGATGGCCGATGGCCCAAGTGACTACGTAGCCGTTGCCGTGCAGGTATCCTTGGCCTTGTTTGGTGGCGCCCAGCACGCGCGCAATGTCGCGCGCCACCGAAGGCTTTTCGGCCAGGACGGCCACGCTGGAGCCTTCCGCATCCGGGCCGCTCATGTGGTGAGGGTAACATGCGGTAGCGTCGGCGGTGGCGGTTGTGGTGCCACTGCTGGTCCTGAGTTCTGCGCTAAGCTCAGTCTTAGCCTGTGGTGCCATTTGAACTCTTTGTCAAGGGCCCTCCGTTCTCCCACCAAACCCGTAATCCCGGAAGGCTCCGCGAGTGGAAGGAGTACATCAGATCTGAGGCGACGAAGCTATGGCCCCAGCCAAGCACCTGTGGAAGTGCCTCTGAAGCTGACGGTGGTCTACTACCACGAGCGGCAGTCTGTTTTGATCGATCATGACAATATGATCAAGCCGATTCAGGACGCCCTAGCTGGCTTGATCTATAAGAACGACCGCCAAATCACCGATGCGCAAACTCGAAAAACCAACATCGACGGACGATTTCGTCTGCGGCACCTGTCACCGGTTTACGCCCGCGCTTTCGGTGGCGGCCGGGCGTTCATTTATATCGGAATAGAAGAGGCGCCAAGCCACGAGGAGCTTCTATGAAGTCTACATCGATCACGGAACACGAACGCCGGCGATTGGCCAGCGTTGCCTCGGGATATGAAAACAGGGGATACAAGGTTAAGCTGGAGCCGGCGGCCAGCGACGTTCCCGATTTCTTGAGGGGCTTCGAGCCTGATTTGATCGCCACTGGAAACGGCGAATCGGTGGTCGTAGAGGTCAAGGCCAGAAAAGAGTTGGTTGAAGACGAGCAATCCATCGCCGCGATAGAAGCTGCCCTTCGAAATCGCTCCGGGTGGCGCTTCGAGCTCGTAATCGATGGATCGGATCCCGAACTTGGCCGCTCGCTAGGCGCGCCTCAAATCGGAAATTCGATCGAGGAAGCGAATGAACTTCAGCGCGGTGGGCATGTCGTGGCGCCCCTGCTGTTGTTGTGGTCTGCGACCGAGGGAATCTTGCGACTACTGGCGGCTCGCGAGAATGTCGATTTGGAGTCGCTGGCGCCGGGGTATGTGACCGAGCGGCTATACACGCTCGGGCTGCTGGGACGAGAACAGTACCGGATCCTAGAAGAAGCCGTTCGATTGCGCAATCAAGCGGCGCACGGCTTTCAGGTTTCCGTGACGCGACAAGAGTTGGCAAATATCGCGGCCATCGCGCGCGAACTCCTCAGCGAATTGGAATCGAAAGCCGCATAGGCGTTTTCAGGATCTTGCGCACTACCTCGAACTGCGGCTGGGTCTTCTCGTAGACCACCAGCGGCCAGTAATGGGAAGCAGGTCGCGCCGCCATTGCTTCCACTCCGGTTGGATCTCGTGCGGCTGCGCCAGCGCCACCAGATGGCCGATGGCCCAAGTAACTACGTAGCCGTTGCCGTGCAGGTATCCTTGGCCTTGTTTGGTGGCGCCCAGCACGCGCGCAATGTCGCGCGCCACCGAAGCCTTTTCGGCCAGGACGGCCACGCTGGAGCCTTCCGCATCCGGGCCGCTCATGTGGTGAGGGTAACATGCGGCAAAAACCAGCCGCGCGCGCCGCCCATTGCGAAGGCATGTCGTATCATCGTCGAATCGTGTCGTATCATGGACGTATGCCTGAACTGGTGTTCGAGGTCATGCAGGAGTCGGACGGCGGCTACTGCGCCGAATGCCTTACGGAAAGTATCTTCACGGAAGCCGATACGTGGGACGAGTTGCGCAAGAATGTCCTTGAGGCGACTTCGGCGTTCTTTTTCGATCGGCCGCGCCCTGGACGAATTCGCCTCCACCTTGTTCGCGATGAGATCCTGCTGGTCGCATGAAGCTACCTTGCGACGTCTCTGGTGGCCATCTCGCTGACATCTTGTGCCGCCGATGGCGGTACACTCGGGTTCACCAGGTCGGCAGTCACATTATCCTGGAAACCTCCGATCCGACTCACCACCGGATTGCGATCCCGGACCACCGTCAGCTCAGGCTGGGCACGTTCAGTTCAATCCTTCGCGCAGTCGCTGGCCATAAGGGTGTCTCGCGGGAGACGATCATTGCGGATCTGTAGACAGTCGGCGGTCGTAAGCCGATAAATCGGTTTCTATCCGGCTCTGCGGTCCCTAAGGCGTTAGCTTATAACGATCCCGCGGATACAAAACGGCTTGACGGACATTCGGGAGGTTAAGCACCTGGCAGGTTAGGCGTTCCAGCCCAATTGCGAATCCCCCATGCGGGGGCATCCCCAAATCGAACATCGCCAAATGGTCCTCGAACTTCGAGGGATCGATGGACTTGCGGAGTAGCGCTGCCTCCAGATCCTCGCGCCGATGAAGGCGCTGCCCGCCCGTCGTGATTTCGAGGCCCTGGAACAAAAGGTCAAAACTGGCCGCGGCGCCGCGCGACCCTCGTGGAGCGGTGTAAAACGGCCGTGCGGCCAACGGGAACCCGAGAACAAACACGGCAGGAATCCCGGTCTCTCGCAAGGCTCGTTGACAAAGCTGGCGCTCCGCCTCGGGATCAAGGTCATCCACCAGATCAGTACGGCCAAACTCGGCGCGCAGCATCTCCAGGCAATCTTCGAATTCCCAACATGCGGCCTTGAGCATGGAAGGCAGCGGCTCCGCCCGATACTTCCCGATTACGTCTCCGTACGTTCGATTGAGGCTCTCGAACATGCCGGTAAGCAGTTCGCGCTCGAATTGGATTACATCTTCCGGCCCGTCAATGAAGCCGAACTCCACATCAAGGGAATAATACTCCGTCAAGTGGCGGCTGGATGCGTGCGGCTCGGCGCGGTAGACGTGCGCCGTCTCATAGACACGTTCCAGCCCGGCAACGCCATGTTCCTTATAGAACTGCGGGCTCTGCGCGAGGTACGCAACCCGGTCAAAGTATTTGATTTCGAAAAGATTGCTGCCGCCTTCGGTGCCACCGGAGACGATCTTCGATGACACAATTTCCGTAAACCGGCGGCGATTCAGCGCGTCGCGAAAAGCGGCGAGGATCGCGGCTTGCACCCGAAAAATATCGCCCACCGTCTCCGTTCGCAGCGCCAGCGGGCGGTACTGGACCAGCGTCTCCAAAGCAATCAAGCCCACGTCCGCAGAGGATTGGAAAGGGAGACTCTGTCCAGCTCGGTTCAACACGCGGATCTCCGCAATCTCAACCTCGTAGCCGGCCTTCGAGCGCGGCTCAGCCCGAACCATGCCCACGATCTCGACTACATCCTCCACCTTGAGCCGGTGCTCTTTCAGCCGTTCGGTGGCGGTGACACATTGCGCCTCGCCGCTGCAGTCCCGCAGAATCACAAAGGCGGTCTTGCCCAAGATGCGGAGGCGGTACACCCAGCCTCTGATGCAGATCTGGCCTGACAAGAATCCTGAAATGTCGTGAATGAAGATGCGTCGTGCCGTGGTCGAGACCATGCAAATCCTCAAAGTGGAATTTGCTGGAACCACGATGTGCGGCGGTACCATCCAGCTTCCGGCTTGCAGCCGGCGCTCGCTTGCGCATGTCGTTGCGCCTGACGTTTCTCGTTACTCGGGCCTGTTCAACTGCGAACTTCCGTTTCGAGAGAACCTCTCAGAGGGGTCTGTCCTCTTCATCGAGTACTTCTTTTGTAGCATTCTGAGGCTGCAGGAATCAAGCGGCCTGCGAGGCCGCTATAGACTGCGAGCCTGCCCCACAATAATCAGGCGGAATAGAGAAAGGCTTCGATCTCGTCGATGCGCCGTTCCGCGTCGCCGTAACCGATCGCGATCAATTCCCTGGTGTACTTTGACGTGAACAGCAAATAGCTCATCAGATCGGAGCACGAAGCTGCGTCCCGCCCCAGGCTGTTCACGAAATACTGGATCAGATAGGGCATGTCCTTCTGATGCACCTCGGCAAGGTGGGACAAATCCACCGAAGGCGTGAGCAGCAGCGTCTTCAGGGGGCGCATCTTCTCGCATGCTTCGGCGCCGGGCTGTCCGATATGGCCATTGCCGAGCAACTGATTCAGCCGCTCCAGATGCTCTATGTCGGTGGCCAGGTGGTCCAGAAACATAACATTGAACAGCACGCCCATGACCTGCGCTAATGAAGGATCGCGGTGATCCGTGGCTTCTTCCTGGTGTTCCAGCTTTTCGCAGCGCGCGCCGATGGCCACAATCCTCTGCGCCCCCAGGCGCACCACTGGGCTGAGCGGCTGCTGCAGACGGATGCACCCGTCGCCGAAGAAGGCCGTCCCTTGCGCGGTCTGCAGCTTGACCGGCCGGAAGACCAAGGGGATGGCCGCCGATGCGCAAATATGATCGACGGTAATCCGGGTGGCGAGGGTCACACGCCGGCTCCTGTTCCACATCGGGTGCCCCTTTTTCCCTTGAATGAACAGGTAGCTTTTGCCCGAGTTATAGTTGGTCGCGGAAACCGCCAGGGCGTACAGGTACCCGCGTTTGATATTAGCCTCGATCCGGTCGCAATCCAGGTGCGCAGCGAGAAAATGCTTCAAGGGAGTGGCATCTAACAGGGAATGCGCGTTACCGCCTCCCACGACGCCTCCAAACGACAAGTCCAGTATCCAGGTCAAAGAATTGTGGGCCTGCGTCAACACATCGCAGCGAAAGACGTCGGAAGGTTTGAGGCTGGACCAGAGCCGGGCCAGGGTCTCTGTGGATGAGGCGAAATCGTCGCTGCCTACGGCCAGGGCGCCGCCATTGATCGCTCCCGCCGAGGAGCCTCCGATGATGGCGAACGGATTGCCTCGCGAGCGAACCCGCTTGATCTCCCCAATGCGTTGGAGAACACCAGCTTGGTAGGCGCCGCGGGCGCCTCCGCCGGTCATCACCAGACCCAGCGCGCTATCCATTGCCCCGGACTCCGATCAGCCTTGCCGAAAATATCAGTATATCATCCGCCGGGCAGATTAAAAGCTATTCACCTCTCTTAATATTAAACTGTGAGATCTGTGGCGCCGCAGCGCGGCGTACAGACATGCTGGGGGAACATCTGGGAGAAGGTGCGCTTCGGGTAGGCTTCGGCATCCCCATGCGTACGAAACTCCTGACCAATTTCCAGGCTCCGGCTCCAATACCGGGCAAACAGCCTTCCCGTCCGCAGTTTCGTCACGCGGCAGTAGAAAAGCCCATCGTGGGTGTGGTGGACGAAATTGTAGGGTTCGATGGCGCTGAGCCCGGTCCGGCACTGCGGGCAGATCAAAAGATGCTGTTCCAATGCGGGCGTCCGGGAAGGCAGGAGGCGGCCCAGAGAATAATCCTCGAGGTCCCCGGCCGACTGGTGGCCGTCGATACGTATCCGCGAGCACATCATAATGCTAATATCGGGAACCAGCAGACAGGACTTTAGACTTCCCTTCAGGCGGCCAGAGCCGGCTCCGGGTAAGATTGCCCGCCCTCCAATTTGTGATAGGGTAGAGTTTTCATTCGGTAATGGAGGCAAGAATGTCGTTGGAGGCGCTTGGCCTGATTGAAACAAAAGGACTGACGGGCGCGATCGAAGCGGCCGACGCCATGGTGAAGACGGCCAACGTAGTGCTTACCGGCAAGGAATTCATCGGCGCCGGATACGTCGTAGTGAGCGTGCGCGGAGACGTGGGCGCCGTTAAAGCCGCCACCGATGCGGGCGCCGCGGCCGCCCGGCGCGTGGGCGAACTGGTGGCCGTACACGTGATCCCCCGCCCGCATGAAGAGACCGAGAAGGTGCTGCCCGGCGCCGGCCCGGTCAAAAAATCTCTCGGCTGATGCTCGAAGACAAAGACCTCGTCTCCATTCAAGAGGTCCGCACCAAGGTCGAAAAGGCCTACGCCGCCTGGCAGAAGTACCGCCAGTACAGCCAGGCGCAGGTGGATGCCATCGTGGAACGCATGGCCGCCGCGGGCCGCGCCAATGCCGAACGCCTGGCCGCCATGGCGGTCGAGGAAACCGGCTACGGCAACGTCAAGGACAAAATCGCCAAAAACCTGCTGAACGCGGACCTGCTGCCGCGTAAAATGCGCGGCTTGCGCACCGTCGGAATGCTGCGCGAGATTCCTGCAGAGCGCATCGTGGAGTACGCCGTCCCCGTGGGCGTGGTGGCCGCCATCCTGCCCACCACGAACCCGACGTCCACCGCCATATTCAAGATTCTGATCTCGCTCAAAGCCGCCAACGCCATCGTGCTCAGCCCGCACCCGCGCGCCGTACGCTGCACCTGCGCCACGGCCGACCTGCTGTATCGCGCGGCGCTCGAAGCCGGCGCACCCGAAGACATAGTCCAGTGCCTGGGCTACGCCAGCCTGGACGGCACCAATGCCCTGATGCGCCACGAGCGCACCGGTGTAATTCTCTCCACCGGCGGACACGGCATCGTACACGCGGCCTACTCCAGCGGCAAGCCCGCCTTCGGCGTGGGGCCGGGCAACGTTCCGGTGATGATCGAGCGCACCGCCGATATCCCCGACGCCATCGCCAAAGTGATCGAAGGCAAGTCGTTCGACTACGGCACGGTCTGCTCCAGCGAGCAGGCCATCGTGGTGGAAGATGGATTGAAGGATCGCGTACTGGCCGAATTGAAGGCCGGCAAAGCGCATTTCTGCAACGCGGAACAGAAGCAGGCGCTGGGAAAATTGCTGGTGACGCCGAACTGGACCATCAACCCAGCGTGCGTGGGACAGGCGCCCTCCAAGATCGCCGCCATGGCCGGGTTCCAGGTTCCGCCGGAGACTTCCATCCTGGTGGTCGAATTGGATGGCGTTGGCAAACAGCACCCGCTTTCGATGGAGAAGCTTTCGCCGGTGCTGGCGCTGTATTGGGTGAAGGATTTCGCCTCCGGGATGAACATTTGCGAGAGCCTGCTGCGGTTCGGCGGCCTGGGCCACACCTGTGCGATCTATTCGAAAGACGACGCGCGCATACGCGAATACGCGCAACGCATGCCGGCCAATCGCGTGTTGGTGAATACGCCGGCGCCGCAAGGATCCACCGGGATTACGACGAACGTGTTCCCCTCCATGACGCTGGGCTGCGGCGCGGCGGCGGGCAACATCACCAGCGACAACGTGGGGCCGCAGCATCTGTATAACATCAAGCGCCTGGCCTACGCGGTGCGCACGCCGGCCGAGGCGTTCGAGACTCCCGCGGGGCAGGCAAATGTTGCGCCGGTTCCGGCACGCGCTATCGCCAATGATGTGGCGACCGGTATTGTGGATAAGTTCCTGGCGCGCCGGGGCGTGGCACCGGCGGCTCCGGGTATCGCGCCTATCGTCACGCCGGCCGCACCCACCGTTACGGCGGCCGCTCCGTCCGCATCCTGCGCAGTTTGCGCAGCCCCCGCACCCTCCAAGCCCGTCCAAAAGGAGACTGTGGACTTCGTCTGCGAGGAGGATGTGCGCATCGCCATCAAGCATTCCCGAAAAATCTACATAGGTCCGAAGACCATTGTGACTCCAGCGGCACGCGACCTGGCATCACCCGGTGATATCCTGGTGTTGACTTAGGCGCAAAGGAGGATTATGGACCTGAATCTGGACACATTGAAGCAGGAAATCGTGGCGTACCTCGAGCATTCGGAATTTGCCATCTTCCGCAGCGCTCCGGGGGGACTCGAAGGCCTGCCGATAGTACTCTGGGACGCCGAACGTTACCCTGACTACCAGATGTTCCTGGACACCGCCCGCAAGACGGGCGCAAAGATGATTCTGTTCGCCTCGCGCGAGTTCGAATCGCCGGAAATCGACGAGGCCGTCGAGGAGCTCGACGAATGCGATTTGAGCCGCGAAGAACGCCGCGATCTGGAAGCCCGGCTGCGCGACTTGCGCGTACACGAAGGCGTAACCTGCTCGTTGGAGCTGGCCTTCGATCACCACGCCCGCATGTACGTGTATGAAATCCGCCCCGACTGGTACGACGAATTCCTGAGCATCGGCGATGAAATCGAGGTGCATCTGCCGGCCAAAGAAACAGAACAGGAAGACGACGGATCCTTCGGCTATTTTTCGAACAACTGACGCGCGGCATGCCCATTCAGGCCCGCTGGCTGATTCCCGAAGGCAACCCGCAGGAGGCCCGGGCATTGGCGGCGGTATTGGGTATCGGGTTGCCGGCCGCGCGCGTTTTGCTGGCCCGCGATTTGGGCGATCCGGACGCGGCGCGGCGCTTTCTCGCTCCATCGCTCAACGATTTGCACGCTCCCGGCGCGTTGCGCGGCATGTCCGAAGCCGTCGCGCGGCTGCGGCGAGCCATCCTGGGCGGCGAGCGTATCCTGATCTACGGCGATTACGATGTGGACGGGACCACCTCCGTCGTGATCCTGAAAAAGGCCATCGAAATGGCGGGCGGCACGGCGTCGTTCTTCGTTCCGCACCGCCTGCGCGACGGCTACGGGATGCGCGCCGACGTCGTGGAAAAGGCCGCCGCCGAGGGCATCAGGCTGATCGTCAGCGTGGATACCGGCATTCGCGCGGCGGAAGTCGTGCGGCGCGCCAATGAGCTGTCGATCGATGTGATCATCACCGATCACCATCTGCCGGAAGCCGAACTGCCCCCGGCTCTGGCGGTGCTGAACCCCAACCGGCCGGACTGCGCGTATCCGGATAAGAACCTGTGCGGGGTGGGTGTGGCCTTTAAGCTGGTGCAGGCGCTGCTAGCGTCGCTCGATTGGGCGCCGGAGAAGATGCGCCGCGTGACCAAATCGTTTCTGAAACTGGTGGCCATCGGAACGGTTGCCGACGTGGTGCCGCTGATGGGCGAGAACCGCATCATCGTGAAGCACGGGTTGAGCGGGCTGGGCGACGTGCGCAATCCGGGGCTGCGCGCCCTGCTGGATGTGGCCGGCTTCAGCAATGGCCGCGTGCCTTCTTCCGGCAACGTGGCGTTCCGCATCGCGCCGCGCATCAACGCGGCCGGGCGCATGGATACGGCCAACGCCGTGATCGAGATGTTCCTGACCGGCGATCCGGAGCGCGCGCGTGTGCTGGCCGGACAACTGCACACGCTGAATGGCGAGCGCCAGCAGGCGGAAGCGGACGTCACTCTGCAAATAGTCGAGGAGTGCGCGCGCGTGCCGGTCGACGACGCGCAGCGCGCGCTGGTATTCGCAGCGGACAATTGGCATCGCGGCGTGTTGGGCATTGTGGCCTCGCGCCTGGTGGAGCGCTTCCACCGGCCGGTCTTCGTGCTGAGCAGGGATCCGGAGGATGGCCGCGCGCACGGCTCGGGGCGCAGCATCCGCCCGTTCCACTTGCTGGAGGCGTTGGAGGCCATGCCGGAGTTGTTCGAGCGCTTCGGCGGGCACCGGCAAGCCGCGGGGGTGACGCTCGCTTGCGATAAGGTCGACCTCTTCCGCGCGCAGTTCAATGCATACGCGGCCGCGCGGCTGACGCTCGAAGATCTGGCGCCGCAGGTGGAGATCGACGCGGTGCTGCAATTCCGCGAGATCGACGAGCGGAGCGTAGCGGAGGTATTCCGCCTGGCGCCGTTCGGCTGCGGCAATCCGGCGCCGCTGTTCGCCGCGCTGAATGTAGAGATAGCCGGTCCGCCGGCGGTTATGAAGGAGAAGCATCTGCGCGTGATGCTGCGGCAGGACGGGCGCACGCTGATGATGAAGGCGTGGAACTTCGCCGAACGCGCGGCGGAGTTGCAGGCCGGCGCGCGCGTGGATGTGGCCTTCACGCTGGAGGACGACGCTTACGCCGCGGCGCGCGGTCTGCCGGCGTGGGGCGCGGTGTTGCGGGATGTGCGGCCGGCGTGAGCCTATAATAAAAAGATGCAGCAGGTAGTCGAATTCGAGCCACAGGCCGGAGTTCAACGCTCCCACCAGGAGCCGCCGCTTGCGTTCCTGGATACGAACGTCATACTCGACTACCTCCGGGGTGAACCGTCGGCCGTACAGCTGTTTTCCGCCGAATCGGATGGGCGTATCCGCTTCGCGATTAACCCGATCGTGGTGGGGGAACTCATCCTCACCACAGATGATGCACTAAAACCTGAGTTGGACCGGATTCTCGACCGTCTGAAGATATTGCCGATAGATTACGAGAAAGCCAAGGCGCTTACTGCTGAGGTAGCGCGGACAATGGAGACGCCCAATGGTCAGGGGACTCGGACGCCCCACCCCGCCGACATCATTAATGCAGGCAGCCTCGGCGACTCCGACTTCCTGGTCACAAGTAACAGCGCCCTGAAAGGTTTGGTGGCTGGCGGCAAACCGCAGGTGTTGACCCCCGATGAACTGGTTGCGCGTCTTCGGGCCGCGTAATGCGGGTTTACTTCGATACCGGTGTCTTCATCGATTTTCTAAGCGTACATGGCAACGGCATCCTCAGGACTACAGCTCGCCGCGGTCGCACGCCGGCATATATCGCTACGGATGCCGAACGGTTGTTTGAAAAAGTCAAGCGCGCTCACACCGGCGCAACATCGTGTTTGACCTATTACGAGGCCGAGGAGGCAAACTACCGACAGCTCAGGCAATCGACAAAAGGCGTCCCGCGAGCCGATATGCTGTTAGTTCCTACTGCGCGCGCGATAACTTTCCAAGTTGAAGCTGTGGCTGGTCTCTTCAAGATCTCGATTCTCGATCTTACCGTCGAGACCTTCGACCTGCAGCTTCAACAGCGGCCGCTCCAGACGCGTGGCATCCGCGCCGCGGACGCACTTCACGCGGCGAGCGCAATTGAATTCGACGCCGATCTGCTCGTTTCAACCGACGATGCGCTGCTGCAACTGGATGGAGTCATGGCTAACCTCCGGGGAGGCAATATACTCTGTCGAGAGACCGATGCGGCCCTTCATCTGCTGTAGCGCGCCGCAAGTTCAAGGCGTCGTGTAAATGTCAAAAAAGTCGCTGTTTATCCCATTCACACTGAGATAGCAGCCGGTGGCGGTGACCTGGAAATTGATTTGTATGACGCCATTCACCGTGCCGGGCGCGGCACCCGTATAGGATACGTTCACCTGGGTTCGGTCGGACTGGAAGACCGGGCAGAAATACAGCTCCGGGTCGCAGAACTCGTTCGCACCGGTTGCCATCTGTCCGTCGCTGCCGGGGAAGTAGCCCGTGCCGGTGGCCCAGATTGAGACATAGGATCCGACCGGTGCCGGGTTCGCCTGTGAATTGACGGTGCCATCCTGATTGATGGCCGCGGTGTTCCCATCCGGATTCAGAAACACCGCCGGCGCGGCAATATCTACCATCACCTGGTAATCCGTCAGAGGCGCGCTGTTCTCGCTGATCTGCAGTTCGGCGGACGACCCGGCTGTCAGTTGCCTGTCCCCGCGGAGTTCACCTTCGCGACGAAAGCGCCGATCCCAGCCGCCAGCACCACCCCGGACGTGGTCGGCAGTCCCCCGCCCGCGCTCCCCGCGATATAAGCGTTGCCCTGCGGGTCTACGGCGACCGCCGTCCCGACAGTGTAAACCGGTTGGAAGCTGCAGTCGCTGCCGGGTTCGTCGTCGCACCCGGGCACTGGGCCCGTGAGCGCTCCGGCATACGGCATCTTGTCGCCGGCCGGGTCGATCTTAGCGAAGAAAGCTCCGGATATTCCTCCCAGCGCGTTGCTAGGGCTGACTTGGCCGTCCGGCATTCCCGGTGTGTGCGGATAGTCGGGAGCTTGCGTGGACCCCGTGACGTACGCATTGCCCTTCGCATCGGCCGCCACGCTGTTCATCGAACTGGGCCCCAGCGCCCCTCCGAGGTAGGTCGAGTAAATCAGCGATCCATCGGGCGCGAGCTTCATCAGAAAGCCGGTATCGCCCGCGCTGCCAACCCTCTGCAGCGGATTGTGCAACGGAAAATCCGGTGACGTCGTGTTGCCGGCGATATAGATATTCCCGGAGGGGTCGACCGCGATCCCATTCGCCTGGTCCGTCCCTTTACCGCTGAAGGTGCCGATCAGGGTGAGATTCCCGGAAGGGTCCAGCTTGCTGACGAAAACGTCCGTCAGCGCAGGGCTGTATGGGGAAACTGAGCTAGGCTCGATGATGCGGCTGCCCGTGATATAAGTGTTTCCGTTCGCGTCCGTGGCGATGGCCGACACCTGGTATTGGTTCGCGTCGCCTATGTAAGCGGTGTAGCTTGCAGCGTGAGCGGCAACGGCGCACGCCAGCAGAGCGATCACAACAGAATTTCGCATGGATTCTCCGCGGACGCGGCAACTTCAGATTATCACCTCCGAATCCGAATGGCAACCTCTTTCTGCGCGCTCGCTATACTGTATAAGAATGCGCCTCTTCTGCCTCTTCTGCGCCCTGTTGGCCGTCCGGCCCTCGCTCGCCGCGCCCGGCCCTGAAGAGTATCGCGCGCGCCGGGCCGAGCTATCCGGGAAGCTTCATAATGGCGTGCTGGTGCTATTTGGCCACACCGAGAAGGGCGAGGAGAACATCCGTACAGGCTTTTTCCAGGAGTCCAATTTCTACTACCTTACCGGGTGGCAGGAACCTGGCGCCATCCTGTTACTCACGCCGCCGCAGGACGATAAGCCGTACGCGGTCCTCTTCCTTCCTCGCCGCCAGCCGGACGAGGAGAAGTGGACCGGCCGCAAAGCCGGACCGGATGACACCAACATCTCGCAACTTACCGGCTTCGATACGTTGCTGCCCGTGGATGACTTCGAAAGCGAGTTACACAAGCAACTGGGCCGCTATTCGGGCATTTACACCGTCGGCGAGCAGAGCGCCACCAAGCTTAGGCCGCTGGCGCCGCTGCGTGACATCTCCGACGCCGGGCACTTAATCGCCGGAATGCGCATGCATAAGTCGCCCGAAGAGCTGGCGCTGATCCAACGATCCATCGACGCCACATTGGAAGCGCATCGCGCCGCATGGAAGCGCGCAGCGCCGGGATTATACGAATATCAGGTGGCTGCTACCATGACCGCGGTCTATTTCGACGAGGGATGCGAGCGCAGCGCCTACGAGCCTATCGTAGGATCCGGTCCGAACAGCACCGTGCTGCACTACTCACGCAATTCCCGCCGCATGGATCGCGGTGAGCTGTTGCTGATGGATGTAGGCGCCGAATGCGCCGGATACGCGGCCGATATTACGCGCACAATCCCGGTGGGCGCGCGGTTCAGTAAGCGCCAGCGCGAGATATACCAGATCGTGCTGGGCGCGCAGAACGCGGTGATCGCCGCGATCAAGCCGGGCCTGCCGTTGGGCGACCTGAGCAAGATCGCCCGCGAGTACATCGCCGCGCACGGCAAGGATCTGCACGGCGAGGCGCTGGGCAAGTACTTCACGCACGGAGTCAGCCACCATGTCGGGCTGGACGTTCACGATGCCACCGATTTCACACAGCCGCTGGCCGAAGGTAATGTCATCACGGTGGAGCCGGGCATCTACATTCCGGAAGAGAATATCGGCATCCGCATCGAAGACATGGTGCTGGTGACCAAGGACGGCGCCAAGCTGTTGAGCGGCGCACTGCCGCGCGAGCCCGGCGAGATCGAGAAGTCTTTGGGCAGGTAAAGGATGCAGCGCGTCAGCCGGCAAAGCGCGGTCTATTGGGCACTGCTGGCCGCATCCTTTGGCGTGGCCTTGGCAGCCAGTTGGACCTTCGGCGCGCAGATCGATAACGACGCCTATGACTGGATGTCCCGGCTATACCAGCCGCCCGCCTGGCAACCGGAAAGCGCGCTGCTGGCGATTGACGAGATGTCGCTTAATGCCTATGGCGGCTTGCGCGGCTTGCGTAAACCGCTGGCCGAAGCGCTGGAGAGGATCTCGGCGGCCTCGCCCAAAGCCGTCGCGGTGGACGTAATTCTAACCGATGCGAGCGACCCGGAAACCGACGCGCGCCTGGCCGCTGCTATGGGCGCGACACGCCACCTGGTGCTGGCGTGCCAACTGTTGCCCGATTATTCGGCCTGGGAAGATCCGTTGCCGCTGTTCGCCGAGCACGCAGAGGCGCTGGGGCACGTGCATGTAGAGCAACCAGACCAACTGGATTCGGTGGGCCGGTCTTTGCCTCTGGAGGAATTCACCAGCCGGGTGCGGCGCTGGGCATTGTCGCTGGAAGCCTACCGGGTAAGCCGCGGCGCGCGAATTCTCGAATCGCCTACCGATCTCGATGTGGGCGGCCGGCTGATCCCCGCCTCGCGCGCGGACCGGCGGCTCATGCGCATCCGCTATGCGCCGTCCTCAATGCATATTCCGCGCGTTTCGCTGAAGGATCTGCTCAGCGATCCCGGCCGCGCCTCCGAGTTCTCCGGCAAGGTGGTCTTCGCGGGCGTGACTGCGCAGGGCGTGGCCAAGGATTGGCTCTTCACGCCTTACTCCGCGGGCACGCCGATGGTGGGCGTCGAAATCCACGCCAACGCGTTCGAGACCATTGCCCAAGGCCTGTTCATCACCGACGCGCCACCATCGGCGGTACTGGCGTTCAGCTTGCTGCTGGTGTTGGCCATCGGACTGACTTACAGCCGCTTCACCGGACGCGCGGCGAATGGCTTGGCCGTGGGAATTCTAGCGATCGCGCACGTTACGCCTTACTGGCTCTTCACGCACCGCATCGTCTTCTCGTTCTGCACACCCGTATCGGCGGCGTGGCTGTCGCTGATCACCGCCGGCGCCTATCAATTGCTGGTGGTGCGCCGCAGCTTGCGCAAGTCCGAAGCCGAAACCGACCGTTACCGCCAGACCATCCACTTCGTTACACACGAGATGCGCACGCCGCTCACCGCCATCCAGGGTTCCAGCGAGCTGATGGGCCGCTATACGCTGCCGGAAGAGAAGCGCAAACAGATTGTCGAGTTGATCAACGCCGAATCCAAGCGCCTGGGCCGCATGATCGAGATGTTCCTGAGCATGGAGCGGCTCTCGGCCGGCCAAGTGGAGCTGAAGAAGGAGAGCTTTTCCGCCGGGGAGCTGATGGCCGGATGTGTGGCGCGCGCGCTCCCCCTGGCCGAGCGCAAGCAGATCCGCATTCTGACCGAAGCCGCGCCGCAGGATGTCTTTCTCACGGGCGACCGCGAGCTGATGGAATACGCCTTTTACAACCTGCTGACCAATGCCATCAAGTACTCGCCGCCGCGTACGCAGGTCACCCTGGCGGCCACCAGAAAGCGCGAGCACGCTTACATCTCGGTGGAGGACCAGGGCATCGGCATGGACCAGAAGGAGGTCAAGAAGATCTTCCAGAAATTCTACCGGACCAAGCGCGCGGAACAATCGGGCGAAGCCGGAACCGGAATCGGGCTTTCTATTGTGGAGCAGATTGTGATCCAGCATTCCGGTACCATTGAAGTGATGAGCCGCCCAGGGGAGGGGTCCCGGTTCACCATGGTTCTGCCTGCGCCGGTTTCGGCGGTGCTGGCTGGAGAGAACTAAAGAAGGATGAATGCGGCGATTACTGGTTGTGGAAGACGATCCGGCGGTGCGCCTGACCGTGACGACGTTTCTGGAGCTGGAGGGCTATGACGTCGACGCCGTGGCCTCCACCGGCGAAGCTTTGGAGCGGCTCTCGGAAAACAGCTACCCCATCGTGATTTCGGATATCTACATCGACGACCGCACCGGCCTGGACGTGCTGGACGCGGCGCGCAACAAAGACCCCCAGTGCTCGGTGATTCTGATGACGGCGCGCGGCACCATGGAGACGGTGATGGCGGCCACCCGCGGCGGCGCTTTCGATTATGTGGCCAAGCCCTTTGAAATCGACCGTATGCTCGACACCATCAAGCGCGCCGAAGCCGCGCGGCATTTTGCGGAGAACGGCGACGAGGAAGAAGCCGGTCCGGACGATCTGCCGGAAAGCGAAATGATCGGCAGCTCCGCCGCCATGGTGGAAATTTACAAGACCGCTTCGAAGGTGGCGCCCACCGACGCCACCGTGCTGATCGAGGGCGAGACCGGCACCGGCAAGGAACTGGTGGCGCGCATGATCCACCGTTTCAGCGCACGCGCCGGCCAGCCTTTTGTGCCGGTGGATTGCGCTTCGATCGCCCCTACGCTGCTCGAAAGCGAGCTGTTCGGCGCGCTGAAGGGGGCGTTTACGGGTGCGGACCGCGACCGCATGGGCGTGATCGAATCCGCCAATCGCGGGACGGTGCTGCTGGACGAAATCGGGGACATCGAGCTGAACTTCCAGTTCAAGCTGCTGCGTTTCCTGCAGGAGCGCGAAATCCGGCCGGTGGGCGCGGCGCGCGGTAAGCAGGTGGACGTGCGCGTACTCGCGGCCACCAACCGCGAAATGCAGAAGCTGGTGGAGGAAGGCAAGTTCCGCGAGGATCTGTGGTTCCGGCTCAACGTAGTGCGGATCGTGATTCCGCCGCTTCGCGACCGGCGCGGCGACGTGCCGCTGCTGGCTCGGTTCTTCCTGAACAAATACAATGCGCGCTACCAGCAGTCCGCGCGCTTGATGGAATCCGGGCTGAAGGCGCTGCAGGGGTGCACATGGCCCGGTAATGTCCGGCAATTGCAGCACCTGGTGGAGCGGCTCACCATTCTGGCGCCGGGCGGACGCATTGACGGGGAGGCCGTGCAGCAGGCGCTGGCGGCGATGGAGGCGCGCGAGGAGCCCGTGGAAACGCTGGCCGAAGCGGAAGAGGAGCAGATCCGGCGGGTAGTGGCCGCTACCGGAGGGAACAAGAGCCGCGCCGCGCAAATTCTGGGTATTGAGCGGAAGACGCTGTATCGCAAGCTGGAGCGGATGAAGCTGTAGGGTTACTCAGACATCGGTTATCGCAGTAGTTGAGTATACCGGAAGCACTCCGTCGAGTGGTCGTTCACCATCCCCACCGCCTGCATGAACGCGTAGCAAATAGTCGATCCCACAAACCGGAACCCGCGCCGCTTCAGATCCTTGCTCATGGCGTCGGATTCGGGCGTGCGCGCCGGCAACTCCTTCAGCGCGCGCCAGGCGTTCACGCGCGGACGCCCCCCGGTGAACTGCCAGATATACGCGTCGAAGCTGCCGAACTCCTCCGCCACTTTCAGAAACGCCTGCGCATTGCCAATCGCGGCGGCTACCTTCAGGCGGTTGCGGACGATGCCGGCGTCGCGCAGGAGGGTGTTGACTTTGCGCTTGCCGTAGCGCGCCACCACCGCCGTGTCGAAGTTGTCGAACACTTCGCGATAGCGCGCGCGCTTGCGCAGGATGGTGTCCCAACTCAGGCCGGCCTGCGCGCCTTCGAGCACCAGAAACTCGAACAGCAGGCGGTCGTCATGCACCGGCATACCCCACTCCGTATCGTGATAGGGGATGGAGAATTCGTTCTTCGCCCACGCGCAACGCACGATCATGTCCATAGCCGTTCATCCCAGCGCACCGGCAATGGCTGGCTCGCCCGGATGCGGGCGAAATCGGGATGCTCCTGATTCAGGAGAATGTTTCGCTCGATCCGCGTCGCCACCGAGGGAACCATCAGGACCGGCGTGCGGCGCTCGTCATACCATCGATCGCCAAAAGCGCGCGCGGTTTCAAACGAGGGGGAATCCCAATCGGGCAAATCGCCGGGCGTGACTTCTTCGATGGAAACATCCGCCGGAATCTCGATTTCGATGTAACCTTGGCTGCGCGGGACGCTGCCGGAGGCGTGGGCCAGAATCTCGAGCAACGCGCCCGCGTAGGATTCAGATGCATAGACGACCAGCCGGCCCGGAGAATTCCAGCGGGCGCCATGCAGCATCGCGCCGCGGCCGTCGAAGATGGTATGCCG
>Ga0302325_10003427_pt1 | contig 37446 bp, 30 predicted proteins | sample Palsa_T0_2_FD_201948 | JGI IMG/M metagenome (GOLD analysis project Ga0302325, IMG submission 201948) | Peat permafrost microbial communities from Stordalen Mire near Abisko, Sweden - Palsa_T0_2 | ecosystem: Environmental > Terrestrial > Soil > Palsa > Peat permafrost | place: Sweden: Abisko...
GTGTTGGTTCATGCCTTCCGGCGTGGTCAGCCGGGGACATTCCCGGCCCGACGGGGCCTGGCCTTAGCGCGCGCGCCGATAAGGGCGACTCACCACCAGGACTCGCTCTTAAATAGTTCCCCTTGGAAAGGCCATTCCTCCGACCGGGCGACCAGACCGGCTCGGACCGGATTATTGATCATATAAAGGCGTTTTGAGTCCGCGCTCTCGCAGGATCGAAGCCGATGATGAAAACAGCTTGACTGCCAGCGAAGCGATCGATTGCCAATCGTGTTGGAGAATTGTGATTTCCAATACCGAACCCATCCATCCAAATCTGCGTTTAAAATCCCAGGCCACGCAAAGAGATGAAGATGATTGGCCATCAGAATGTACGGTCCAACTTTCCAGTAGGTGGCCGACCACCAGATTGACCCCAGGGATTCATGGATCGCGTGGTTAGCCAACCAGGAAGCCCTCCACGCGGTGCAGACCCTCAGAAAAACGATCGTCGGACCTGTTTCACTTTCCAAGACCCCGTTTGGGGGATGTTTTCTTTTCGGAAAAGCGAAGTCGACCACGATTTGCGCGCTCATTGGCATCGTCAGAAAGAAAATGCGTGCCGCGCAAATTCAACACCTTGTTCGGAGCCGTTAAATGATCAATTGCCGTGCGAGAAGTTATGGGGCTGATGTTGTTAGGCGAGGCCAACCGGCAAGCCCCGGCTCAGGCGGAGCTTCGCCCTACCTGCGCCGGGGCATCTTGCGTCAACCTGCACGTTATCTTAACCCTGTGGGGTTTACCCTGGTATGTGTGTAGCGCCAATCGTCGTCGTCCGTTCTCGTTCTCGATCTTTCAACGTCGTTGGCAATCGGCGCGATTCCCGCATCCACAGAAGACGAGGACGAGAACGACGACGAGGACGACGACGATTCAGGAGGTACCAATACCGCGCTAAACACACGCCAGCGTAAACCGCACCTTCGGGGCCTGCAGTTTGGACATTTCGAGAACGCTTTAGTCAGGAGGGTACGGCGAGATGCCTTACTTACGGCGGATGCCCGCGCGCGTAAGCGCGTAAGTAAGGCATCCCGCCTTACCTTCTTCCGTCAGCAAAGCGTCCCGGTTTGCCCGCAGCAGCAAGGAAGGCGTTCACGAGCGGATCACAAAACGGTTAGGAAAATCGTTTACTTACACGTTCCGGCACAGGGTGTGCTTTAAAATCCCGGTCGTTTCGCGAGGAAAGGGCGCCCGGATCAATGGACCTCAACAGAGTTACAGAGTTTTACCAACCGACAAGCCTGACGGCAGTCCCCAAATGGCAAGAGGGTTTTGCCTGGCTTGCAGGCGGCACATGGCTGTTTTCTGAACCGCAACCGGCGGTGCGCGCGTTAATCGACTTGGACACTTTGTCGTGGCCGGCGATCCAGGTACTCCCGGAAGGGCTTGAGATCGCTTCGACTTGTAAGATTGCTGAGCTCGAAGCGTTTCGCGCTCCTACCGAATGGAAAGCGGCTTCGTTGATTCCGCACTGCTGCCGCGCTCTGCTGGCATCCTTCAAAATCTGGAACACAGCAAGTGTTGGTGGGAACATTTGCTTGTCACTCCCGGCCGGAGCAATGATCTCGATGTCAGCGGCACTGGAAGGGACGGCCACAATTTGGGCTCTTGATGGAGCATCGCGCGAAGTGCCGATCGTCGATTTCGTCACCGGCAATCATACCAATGTTCTCGCCCGGAGTGAACTATTGCGCAGCATCCTTTTGCCGGCGGCCGCCATGCACAAACGATTCGCTTACCGGCGTTTCTCGCTCACCAGCATGGGCCGTTCCTCCGTCTTTTTGGTTGGGACTCTCTGTCCAATTACCGGAACGCTGAGAATTACGGTGACGGCTTCGACCGTCAGGCCGATTGCGCTGGTATTCGACTATTACCCGGATTCAGCGGAGCTCGCGGCTGCGATCGATGAGCTAATCACATCCGATTTTTATTTCGACGACCCCCACGGAACTTGTGAGCATCGCCGGCATCTGACCTACTACTACGCGGAGCAAATTCGTGGGGAACTTGAAACGGGCGATTAGCGAATTGAACAGAAGGCAACAGAGAACATTTGAAGAGAAGGAGGTATCACTTGGAGGAAAATGGCACGCATGTTGCTCTTTTGAGGAGGATAGCCAAATGACTTTCACTGTTAATGGAAAGACATTCGATGCGGCGCCGCGGCCGGGTCAGTGCTTGCGAACATTTCTTCGCGACTTGGGATGGTTCGGAGTTAAGAAGGGATGTGACGCGGGCGATTGCGGCGCATGCACCGTTTGGCTTGACGGCAAGCCGATCCACAGCTGCCTTTTTCCCGCCCAGAGAGTTGGTCATCATTCGGTGACAACCATCGAGGGTCTGATGCAAAACGGAGAATTGCATCCGATGCAAGCGCAGTTTCTGGCGGCGCAAGGCTATCAATGCGGCTTTTGCACAGCGGGCATGATCATGACCGCCGCCAGTCTGTCGGAAGAGGCGAAGAAGGAGCTTCCACGAGTGCTCAAGGGGAGTCTCTGTCGTTGCACAGGTTATCGGGCGATCGAAGACTCTATCCTTGGGGTGAAGAGAGTGGAAGCGGATTGTCCGGGATCGAGCGTGGGAAGAAGCCTCGCAAGCCCGCTCGGCAAATCGATCGTTACGGGACAAGCACGATACACAGCAGACGTTGTGATGGAGGGCGTGCTGCATATCAAGGTCTTGCGTTCGCCGCATGCGCACGCTCGTATCAAAGCGATTCGCAAAGAAGACGCGTTGCAAGTCAAAGGCGTGCATCGCGTTTATACCTGGGAAGACGTTCCGCGCCGGCTCTACACCAGCGCGACGCACGAAGATTTCAACGTCGATCCCAACGATAACTACATGCTCGACAACGTTGTCCGGTTTTGCGGCCAGCGAGTTGCGGCCGTGGTCGCCGAGAGTGAAGCCGCCGCAGAAGAAGCGACCGCTCTGATTGAGATCGACTACGAGTTACTTCCTGCGGTTTTCGATCCTGAGGTAGCGATGGAGCCGGGGGCGCCGGTCATTCACGGCGACAAGGGCGTCGAATCGCGAATCGAGCGTCCGAGCCGCAACATTCTCCGCGAGATTCATGGTGAAAATGGGAACGTGGAAGCAGGGTTTGCCGCGGCTGACGTTGTTTATGAAGGCGAGTTCGAAACGCATCGGCAGCAACATGTCCATCTCGAGACTCATACAGCAATCTCGTACTTGACCGAAGATGGCCGGCTTCATCTGCGGACCAGTACCCAGACTCCTTTTCTGACAAAAGCGAAACTGGCCTATCTCCTCGGGTTGTACCCGGACAAAGTGCACGTCTACACTGAACGGGTCGGAGGCGGGTTCGGCGCCAAACAGGAGATGTTGTGCGAGGAGTTGTGCGCGTTTGCCACCTTGGATTTGCGCCGGCCGGTGAAATGGGAGTTCACGCGTTCCGAACAGTTTATCGGCGCCACCACACGGCATCCTTACAAGATGCGAGTGAAACTTGGTGCCAAGAGGGAGGGCACGCTGACCGCTATTTATTTGCGAGTTGTTGCCAACACCGGGGCATACGGCAATCATGGCGGAGAAGTTCTTGGCCATTCACTGAACGAATCGATTGCTCTCTACCGCTGCCCTAACAAAAAGGCTGATGGGTATTCCGTGTACACAAACACCGTTCCGTCTGGAGCCTTCCGGGGTTATGGAATTACTCAAACCAGTTTCGGCATTGAGTGCGCGATGGACGAGCTGGCGCGGGAACTGGAAATGGATCCGGTCGAGCTTCGGCGCAAGAACATGATCCGTCCGGGCGACACAGTTTTGAGTATTTGGAATGGCCCGAGCGACATCGTGATCGGCAGTTACGGTCTCGAGGAATGTTTGGATCAGGCAGAACACGCCCTCGCGAGCGGGCGCGGCAAAGTCAAAAAAGAGGGTGACGAATGGTTGGAGGGGAAAGGGATCGCGATCAGCATGCTCGATTGCGCGCCACCAACCGAACACCGTTCTGAGGCCCGCATCGATCTTCTGGCGGACGGCCGATACCACCTTGCGATTGGGTCCGCTGAGTTCGGGAACGGGACGGTAACGGTCCATCGGCAGATCGCGGCCACGGTGCTGGGTTGCGGTGTAGAACGAGTCCTTGTGACAAACGCCGATACGGACAAGTCTGGGCATGATACCGGCACATTCGCCAGCACCGGTCTTGTCATTGGGGGTGCGGCCGTGCAGAAGGCTGCGACCGTCTTAAGAGATCAGTTGCGACACCTTGCCGCCCGGTACACGGGAATGCCGGTCGGGCGCTGTATCCCGGGCGACGGCGCCCTGGAGTGCGGCGGAACCGCGTTGCCACTGGTGGAGATTTATGAGCGTGCGGCCGGCGACGGCATCAAGCTGAACGCATTTCGCAAGGCGTACGCCACCCCTCGGTCCGTTTCGTTTAATGTTCATGGTTTCAGACTGGCCGTGAATCGGGTAACCGGCGAAATTGATATTCTCCAAAGCGTTCATGCTGCAGACGCCGGAACCGTGATGAACCCTCTTCAGTGCACCGGTCAGATTGAGGGCGGAGTCGCTCAAGGGATCGGCTGGTCGATGATTGAGAACATGATCATCGACGAGTATGGCGCGGTCACGAATCCGACTTTGCGCAACTACCGAATTCCGGCCTTCGCGGATATACCGCGTACGGAAGTCTATTTTGCAACCACGACCGACACTGTTGGGCCGATGGGCGCCAAGCCGATGAGTGAGAGTCCGGTTAACCCCGTCGCTGCCGCGATGGCGAATGCGTTAACCGACGCAACCGGCATTCGCTTTGCAAAACTACCATTTACGCCACCGCGGCTGTTCGAACAAATGCGCTCCCTGCAGACAGCGTCGCCACCGCTACTGGCAGTCGTCAGCGCGTAAGACAGGAGTTCAGGAGTTGCAGGAATTCAGGAGTTACAGAAGGGAGAGCTTTGCGGCGCAAAAAATCACCCACGCTTGAATCGAGGAAAAATGGTAAGAAACGCAACCATCAACCGGTAGAATATCCGCAGATCCATTCTGCAACTCCTGAACTTCTCTGAAACTGCGAGGTCAGCCAAGCAACAGTTTCTTCTCAATTCTTCACGCGCGCCGCCCGTGTGGTGCTCCTGTAACTCCTGAACTCCTGAACTCCTGCAACTCCTGCAACTCCTGGGTATATGAGCGTTGAGCGTCTGTCTTTGTCGCAACTGAACGCACTGGACCGATCGGCCTTTGTGTCTCAGATCGGGTGGGTCTACGAGCATTCCGCCTGGGTCGCGGAAGAGGCGTGGGAATATCGTCCATTCTCGACCATCGAAGATTTGCACGCGGCGATGGAGAGAGTGGTCGAGTCTGCGACGCCCCAGAAGCAGCTGGCACTGATTCAGGCCCATCCCGACCTCGCCGGACGCCTTGGCACGGCAAGCGAACTGACAATTGCGTCACGCCGCGAACAGGCCGATGCAGGTTTGAACCAGTTGACGACCACTGAGGCTGAGCAAATGGCGCGCAACAACGCACAGTACCGGGAAAGGTTTGGGTTCCCGTTTATCGTTTGTGTGAGCCTCAACAATGCCGGGACGATCCGCGACGCTTTTGCAAAGCGGCTTGAGAACAGCCGTACGCAAGAAATTAGTGTTGCTCTCGAAGAAATCTCCAAAATCGGGCGCCTGCGGCTCGCTGGCGCAATCTTATGAAAGGCAAGTTATCGACCCACGTACTAGATATTCAGAACGGGGGAGGGGCTGCCGGTCTTTCGATCGCACTGTGGCGACTACAGGAGGGCGAGCGGGTTTTATTGAAAGAGGTCGTTACCAATCTCGAAGGGAGAACGGATGAGCCGCTCCTGGGCAGTTCCGAGATGCAAGCAGGCGAATATGAGTTAGTCTTCGAGGTGGGCGCCTACTTTGGGAGTGACCCGGAGAAATCGTTTCTCAACGCGGTTCCGATCCGATTTCGCGTAGTTGACCCCGAGGAAGCTTATCACGTCCCATTGCTGGTTTCCCGTTGGGCTTATAACACTTATCGCGGGAGTTAGTGTTCTGTTCCCGAAATAACATGCCTGTTTCGGGACAGGACAGGGACAGGACACTTAACTTGCGAGCTGCACGCTCCATCGGTTGTGTTCCTCAACTACCCGACCCATCTCCAGGGTGGCAACCCGGTAGTTATCGACAACGATGCTTCCATTGACGACCGTGTACCGCGCTCTCTGCGGCGCACAAAAAACAGTGGCCGCGACGGGATCGGTCAGCGCCCCCGCGTAGTCAACGGTGTGCAGATCGATGCTGAAGAAGTCGGCGCATTTTCCGGGCGCTAACGAACCGATGTCTGTCCGTCCAAGCACTTTTGCGCCGCCGATGGTCGCGAGTTCCAGCGCCTCTCTGGCTGTCATCCATTCCGAAGCGCGCAGCGGATGTGCAACTGGAAGCTGAGCATACTTGGCCGGTCCTTCAGGTTGTCGCAATCCCAAACGCAGTCGCGCGAGCAACATCGTTTGGCGGGTTTCGAGAAGCATGTTCGACGCGTCGTTGCTAGCTGAACCGTCCACGCCGATTCCCACATTGACTCCGTGCTGCATATATTTTTTTATGGGCGCGATCCCGGATGCGAGGCGCATATTCGAGCAGGGACAATGCGCAACCCCGCACCCCGTCTTGGCCATCAGCCGGATTTCATCGTCGTCGACACAAACGGCGTGTGCGAACCAGACATCGTCTCCGAGCCAGCCAAGTGTACCCATCCAATCGATCGGACGTAACTGAAACCGCTCAAGTGTGAACCGTTCTTCGTCAAACGTTTCACAGAGATGTGTGTGCAACCGGACTTTGGTGGCTCGCGCAAGTTGCGCCGATTCTTTTAGCAGATCCGCCGAAACGGAGAACGGCGAACAGGGCGCGAGCACAATCTGCAACATCGATCCAATTGAAGCGTCGTGATATTGCTCAATCAAACGCTGACTATCCTTCAGAATGAAATCCTCCTCTTCGACGCAATCGTCCGGAGGAAGTCCTCCCTTCGATTCTCCAAGAGACATCGATCCGCGGCTTGCGTGAAAGCGGACGCCGATTTCTTTGGCCGCCTGGATTTGATGGTCAAGGCTGTTGCCGCTTTTGAACAAGTACGAATGATCGAAAACGGTCGTGCACCCGGACATTCCGAGTTCCGCCAAGCCGACGAGTGTACTTGCACGGGAGGCTTCCGCTGTGGTGCGGGCCCAGATCCTATACTGCGCCTTTAGCCAGGGAAAGAGGTTGTTATTCTGGGCCGCGGGCAGATTTCTAAACAGAGTTTGATTGAGGTGATGATGCGTATTGACTAGCCCGGGCAAGACGATTTGCCCGCTAAGATCGAGGACCGCGTCGGCGGTCTGGGGTAACTCGGCCGTCGGGCCGACCTGTTTTATTATTCCATCAACTGCAAAGATTCCGGCGTCTTTCAGTTCCCTTCGCGAACCATCCATTGTTACAAGGACTTCGGCATGTTTGGCGAGAATGCTTCCCATAGCGGACGACCCTATTCGACATGGACAGGAACGGGAAGCGATAAGGCCGCCAAACGCCGAACGCCGAACGCTGAACGCCTCGCGAGGGGGGGTGCCTTTTCGTTGATCGCCTGGTATTTATTTGCTAAATCCAGAAGCTGTTTTCTCAACTTATGGCTAAAATGACAGCCGCCGAGGCGGCAGTGCGAGTGCTCGAAAGCGAGGGTGTTGACTTGGTCTTCGGTCAACCAGGCGCGGCAATACTGCCGTTGTATCAATCGATGAAGGATCGCGGCACGATCCAGCATGTCCTTGTCCGGCATGAAGAGGGTGGCACGCATGCCGCCGAAGGATATAGCCGCGCGAGTGGGCGGAAAATCGGTGTTAGCATCGGGACTTCCGGTCCGGCTGGAACGAACATGATTACGGGCCTCTATTCGGCGATTGCAGATAGTTGTCCGGTTCTCTGCATCACTGGGCAAGCACCGCGGCCGAAGCTCCACAAAGAAGACTTCCAGGCGGTTGATATTGCTGCCATCGCCAAGCCGGTCACGAAATGGGCGGTGACAGTGCTCGAGGGTGCTCAAGTGCCTTGGGCGTTCCGCCACGCGTTTCAGGTGATGCGATCCGGGCGCCCTGGCCCTGTCCTGATCGATCTCCCGGTCGATGTTCAAAAGGAAATGATCGAGTTTGATCCGGATTCGAATTTTCCTCTCGAAGTCTTCAAGCCCAGGGCGCATCCAAAACAGATTGAGAAAGCGCTGGAGATGCTCATCGCTGCCGAGCGTCCGTTGATCATTTCCGGAGGCGGTGTCATAAACGCGGAAGCCTCCGACCTTCTTGTGGCGCTTGCCGAAATCACCGACACGCCGGTGGTCCCAACGCTCATGGGCTGGGGAACGATTCCAGATAATCATCCGCTCAACGCCGGCATGGTGGGGCTTCAAACCCAACACCGTTACGGGAACGCCAATTTTCTGCGAAGCGATTTTGTCCTCGGGATCGGGAACCGATGGGCGAATCGGCACACCGGCGGGACCGTGGGGATTTATACCAATGCGAGAAAGTTTGTGCACGTTGATATCGATCCGACGCAGATCGGCAGAGTTTTTTGTCCCGATCTCGGCATCGTGTCAGATTGCAAGACCGCGCTCACTGACTTTGTGGAAACGGCCAGGGAGTACAAGAGCAAAGGATTGCTCCCAGATCGTAGCGACTGGGTTCGGGAAATTCGCGGACGCAAAGCGACGATGCACCGTAAGACGAATTTCGACAATATTCCGATTAAACCGCAACGGGTCTTTCAGGAAATCAACAACGCTTTCGACGACGAGACCCGGTTTGTTACTGCGATCGGTCTCTATCAGATTGCCTCTGGGCAATTCCAGCGAGTGAACAAGCCAAGACATTATCTGGTCTGTGGGCAGGCGGGGCCTCTTGGCTGGGAGATTCCGGCGTGTATCGGGGCGAAGCTTGCGGAACCGGGTCGCGAAGTTGCCGCAGTCGTCGGCGACCTCTCTATTCAGTTTCTGATCGAGGAGTTGGCAGTTGCCGCTCAGTACCGTGTCGGGTTCGTGATGGTCCTCCTGAACAATGCGTACCTCGGTCTCATCCGTCAGGCCGAGACAGGGTACAAGATGGATTTCCAGGTTCAGACGAGTTTCAAAAATCGGAATGCGCCGGAGATCGGCGACTACGGAGTGGACCACGTTCGGCTGGTCGAAGCCCTCGGCGGGATTGCGATGCGAGTGACCGATCCAGCGGAAATACAACCGGCGATTCGCAAGGCGCGGAGCCTTGTCAAAGAGCATTCGATCCCGGTTGTGGTCGAAGTTATAACCGAGCGTGTGACGAACATCGCGATGGGGCCCGAGATTGATCAGATAAAAGAGTTCGAACCAATCGAAGACAGGTCGTTACCATCCGAACTCGCACGGGAAGGAGCGACCAGTGGCGCTCTGGCAGGTCACTAAAATTCTACGTAGGCGGAAGGGTAGCCAACCTTTCAGCGCAAAAAACGGTCGCTGCCTGTTAAGGAACGGCGTCCGATTAGAACCTCCGGATCCAACGATTCAAACAAATGATGAATCCATTGCCTGTTCCACAAAAAAGCTAAGCGGCACATTGGCTGCTGCAAAAACAAGATCGCTGGCGCCGATCCAATCGGAAATCGAGTGGACTCGACTCAACCTGACCGTCCAGAGATTGGCGTGTGCGCGATCAGGAAAACGCGCGACATCACCATGCAGAACAAACAACAACCAACAGAGCGAGGTAACTCCGGAGAACAATTTCAAACATGAAACTTCAAACCAACCGTTACGGAAAAGCCAGGGTGCGTGTCTTCAAGAAAATCAAGAAGGATGGCGTTCACGTTCCCAAGGAACTCGAGGTCAAGACCCTTCTGGAAGGGGATTTCAGCGATTCCTACACGAAGGACGACAACAAAAAGATCATTGCGACCGACTCCATCAAGAACACGACGAATTTTGTCGCTTACAATCAATTGGATACCGAGACGGAACCGTTTGCGATTGCGCTCTGCGAGCACTATTTAAAGAAATATTCGCATGTGACCTCGGTCAACGTAGAGACCCTTGAGCGGGTCTGGGAGCGGCAGATCGTCGACGGCAAGCCTTCGGGAACGAATTTTGTCGGGGCCGGCAAAGGCACCCCATGGACACGGACGGTCGCGACCCGTGATTCGATCGAAACGACCTCGGGGGTTCGAGAGCTTGTGGTCCTGAAAACTTCCGGATCTGCCTGGGAGGATTTTTTGCGAGACGAGCTCGCCACCCTTCCGGACACCAACGATCGTCTTCTCGCGACGAGCTTAACAGCCAGCTGGGTCTATCAGAAAGCACCGGCGAGTTACGCAACGGCAAACGCGAATATCATTCAAGCCATGCTTGAGGCGTTCTCCACGCGGTTCAGTCCGTCCGCTCAATCCTCGCAATATCACATGGGAGAGGCAGCGTTAAATGTTTGTCCGGAAATCAGCCAGATCAGTCTGACGATGCCAAATCTGCACTACCTCGTGATTGACATGGCACCTTTCAACATTAAAAACGACAAGGAACTCTTTGTCCCGACCGATGCGCCCCAAGGCTGGATCGAAGCCACCGTCGCGCGTTGATTTGAGGTAAATTCGTCGTTCCTGTCGCAGAATCAGATTCCAGATTGGGCTCTCGAAAAGAACGATCCGGCGCCGCGCCCGGTATCACCTTTGGCATATGGCCTCTGCCGCGATAGCTGAATGAAAATAGACAAACTTACACGCGAAGCATTTGCCGCGTTTGGCGACGTGATCTCACCGGAGGGTGCGCATCATTTTTCGATCAACAACGGCACCACGGAGCGGTACCACGACCTCGCTGAAATCGACGTCGCAGAAAGTCATGGGAAACCCATGGTTAGCATCTTCCGAGGGCAACCGCGCCAATTGCCGTTTGAAGTGACGACGATGGAGCGCCATCCACTCGGGAGCCAGGCGTTCATCCCGCTCTCGCGGAATCCGTATCTGATCGTCGTCTCACCGCGTGGCGAGTTCCAAGCACAGGAGTTGCGCGCATTTCTGGCGAATCCTGGGCAGGGCGTCAACTACCGTAAAGGGGTGTGGCATCACGCGTTGATTGCGCTCAATGAAATGAGCGATTTTATCGTGGTCGATCGTGGAGGAGCCGGCTCCAACTGTGAGGAGACGCAACTGACTCATGCGGAAACGATTTCTGAAGAAGATGTCGCAGCCGCCGGTCTTAGTTTGGCGGTGGAGGATAACTAACCTCAGGACTGTGGCGCATAAAATGCTACCAGCGTGGTGCGATGCGTGCAACGACCTTCAGAATGGGCATTCTGATTCGCCAATTGCGCCGCGAGTTCTGGTTGGTCTTGGCGGCAGCGCGACAAACGATGCCGGTCTGGGGACAGCTGCGTCAGTCGGCTACAAGTTTTTACGAGCAGCAGAAAAAGAAGGAAAATAGGAAATGGCTAGCAATCCAGGTGTAGTAACAGCATCTAAACGCACCATCCATCCGGTGGACCAGGTTCTTCCGCCGGCGCGTTTGGCTGTTTATGGGCTCCAGCACGTATTGGCGTTTTATGCTGGCGCCGTCATAGTACCGCTACTTTTGTCGGCGGCTATCGGGCTCACACAGGAACAAACGGTCGCACTGATCAGCGCTGACCTGTTCACGTGCGGCATCGCTTCTATTATCCAAGCCGTTGGCTTCTGGAACGTTGGCGTGCGGTTGCCTCTCATTCAAGGGGTCACATTCACCGCCGTTGCACCGATGATTGCTATCGGCAAAGCGGCCTCCACCCCGGTCGCGGGATTGCTCGAAATCTATGGCGCAGTCATCATTGCCGGTATCTTCACCTTCCTGATCGCCCCGTACTACAGCCGGCTGCTTCATCTGTTTCCGCCGGTGGTGACCGGTACGGTCATCACGATCATCGGCGTGACCTTAGTCCCAGTGGCGACGATGAGCGCCGGTGGCGGAAATCCAGGGGCGCCTGATTTCGCGAGTCTCAGGAACATCGCGTTCGCGGGTGGAACCTTATTCCTGATACTTTTGATCTATCGGTTTTTCCGCGGTTTCATGAGTTCAATTGCGGTTCTTATCGGGCTGGTCGTCGGCTCAACAGTCGCCGCCGCATTCGGAATGGTCGATTTTACGGGGGTCAACCATGCGGCATGGGTCGGGGTCACGACTCCGTTCCGTTTCGGTGCGCCGACGTTCAGCGTCGCGGCGATCGCTTCCATGATTATTGTTATGCTGATCACCGCGGTGGAGACAACCGGTGACGTCTTCGCAACGGGTGAGATCGTTGAAAAGGTGATCAATCGGGAGGATATCGCGCGGGCTCTGCGCGCAGACGGGCTATCGACGTTACTCGGTGGAATCCTGAATTCATTCCCCTACACTTGCTTTGCCGAAAATATCGGCCTTGTCCGATTGACTGGCGTCAAAAGCCGTTTTGTGGTGGCTTCAGCGGGCGGTATTATGATCCTTCTCGGCCTATTCCCAAAAGTGGCTGCGCTTGTTGATGCAATTCCTCCCTGTGTTCTAGGCGGTGCGGCAACGATCCTCTTCGCCACGGTAGCGGTGGTGGGCATTCAAACACTTTCGCGCGTCGACTTCCACGAAGAACGTAATGTCGTGATCGTAGCGGTCAGCATCGGGTTGGGAATGATCCCAGTGGCTTTTCCAAACTTCTACAAGAACTTTCCAGAAGGATGGCAGATCATCGTTGGCAACAGTATTACGACGGGTAGCCTTGCCGCAATTTTGTTGAACTTCTTCTTCAACGTGCTGACTGGAAAAGGCGAGAAGATGGAAGAGTTCACACCAACCCCTCGACACGTACAGAAGCTATCGATCGCCGATGTCAACGCTTTGACCGAGAGCGAGTTCGTCGAAAAGATCGGTCGGCTATTCCCCGGCGGGAAGTGGATCGCCGAATCCGCTTATCCGAAACGTCCTTTCAATAGCATGTACGATCTGCGACGAGCGCTGCAGGACGCAGTGTTTGAGGCGCCGCAGGAGCGTCAATTGGAGCTGATCAGATCTTACCCCGATTTGGGACGATTCATGCGACCAGAAGAAGTGTCGAGGCTGAGCGCGTCGGACGGAACGGCGAGCCCGTACGAAATTCCCTCCTATGCGGTCGAAGGTCTGGCGCGTGCGGAATCGTTGCGGGATCAGAGTTCAGCGGGGCTCGATCGGCTCACCCCGGAGGAATCCGAGTCGTTCAACCGATTGAACAAGGCTTACCGCGACAAATTTGGATTCCCTCTCGTTGTCTGTGTCCGCGAAAATACGAAGGAGACGATCCTCGCAAGCGGCAAAGAGCGGCTCGAAAACTCGCCACCGCAAGAAAAAGCGGCTGGGCTGGTTGAGATCATCAAGATAGCTAACCTCCGCCTGCAGGACATCATTGAAACGCCAATTGCAGCGGTCGCTGCGGCTTAGCTGTTCTTCGGGCAGATGCGGGAGATCGATGAGGTTCGTGGCACACCTAGTAAAGGGCATGGGGAGAGCGGGTCGGCGGGTCGGCGTGGGGCGTCGGTTAGAACGTCGGTTAGCCGATGTCAGCGAAGCGTCCCGTTTCGCCTGGGAACCGTGTAAAGGAACCGGTGCAAGAGGCTTTCCTGGCTAGTGCATCGTCTCATAAGTGGGAGGCATGCCGTTGGCTTCAACAGTGTTTGCATGCTAGGCGCGAGTGCGGATCGCTGGATGATGGTGCGCAGCAAATACAGGCTGGAAGCCTATCCACTCCGTGGCCCGAAGTGGCCAAGAAAGCATAGCCCAGGGTTTACCATGGTATATGTGTTTAGCGTCAATCGTCCTCGTCGTCGTTCTCGTTCTCGATCTTTCAACGTCGTTGGCAATTGGTGCGATTCCCGCGTCCACAGAAGTCGAGGACGAGAACGACGACGATTCAGGAGGTACCAATACCACGCTAAACACATGCAAACCCTGGGCTGCGTTATCTTGGCCCTTCGGGGCGTAGGACGGGCGCTAAACACATACATACCTGCTATTTCGAGGACAGGACAATAGCTGTGCCGCGGCTCAATCCGCCAAGAGGGGCTCAGACAAGTTTCGCAATCAAAAGGGAGAGTAAGCCCGACTTAGAAACTGAGTCCGATGCCCGTTGTAAAGGTGAATTGCTGGTTCTTACCGCGATTCCGCTCTGCGACCTTATCATTGGTGGAGAAGAACGAGACCGCTCCGGTCCAGTCCCATTCGCCGTATCGCTTCGGGATGAATCCCAGACCGACCGTCGGAGTAACCGTCGCCGCGAAGTAGCCAAATGTAGGTCCGCCATAGAAACGGTCGTCACCCAATCCAACGGATAACGGAAAATCGACCTTGGTCGGGAACATGCCGTCCTTGATCAGCTTGATACCCGGAGTCAGAATGAACTCGAACAGGCTCCCGCGTGACTCAATTGCGCCATTGCCCACAAGTTCCTTTTGATAGGTAAAACTTGGATGCAGAGCGAACGGGCCCAAGCACGATGTATCATCGTAAGTTATCTGAAACTCTACTTCGCTAATGTTGCTGAATTCGTTGTTAGGACTCAAAAAATTCAAGCTGGTGACCTGGAGATCAAAGTTCTTCAAAAAGGTGATGTCGATCTGTGGGTTGACGTCGAACTCGTTCCAGTGTCTCAGGTTCCGAGATCCAGGAACTTCGTTATGCGAGGTGATTTGGTACCAGGTGAACACGTTAAGGTTAACCGAATTGATGAACCCATCACCCTTGTACAAATTGCCGAATAGAATCACGTCAGTCTGGTAGTACGGTCCAAGGTCGCCGTTGTTAATCCCGTGCGAATAGTGGTAGTCCTTCGACGCAATCGTTTCCCCGAGATATCCGTGAAGGAAAAAATCGGACGGAGGCGCGACGATTGGCACCGGTGTAGGCGTCGCGGTTGCGACAGCTTCTCCGGCGAACGCAGCATCTGAGATTGTGAAACTGCAGGTTAAGAACGCAGCTAGCAGAGTTTTCAATTTATGCATGGGCGTCTGTCTCAATTGAAACGACCGCGTCATGAGGTCGATCGGGAAGCTGTGAGCAGACGGCGTGCCAATCAGATTGAGGCGATGGCCAGAGATGTGAGTTTCATGCTCGCTCATCGAGCCATCGACAAACATTTGACTGAGCTTCAGCCTGTAAGACGATACCTTGCGAGCGGTTGGATGAACGTCGGTTTATTTTGGATTTCCACCGCGGGAGGCCGGTGGAGGTAACTACTTAGTGGTATGGAGACCAGGGTAGGCGAACTATAATATGCGCAAAATACAACAGACTGTCTGTTTAGCATGATGTGAGAATCTTTCGAGATGCGCAAAAGAGCAGCAGGCGGATCGCTAATCGTCTGAATTCACAGTAAAGAGCCAGCGAAGGCTCGTAGTTAGGGGCAATGGCATGATCGGTGCTTTCGATTGCTGTTTCTATGATCGGGAACCGGCCGCTTGGGGTAGGTGGTTGGGGAACGAACGTTCTGCGCGCACTAAACACTAACCGAAGTTTTTTGGTATGAGCGATATCGACCCGAACCACAAACCGAACATCGTGTATCAACTGGAGGATAAGATTCCGGCGCGTACTGCCGCGTTTGTCGGGATTCAGCACGTTATGGCAATGTTTGTCGGCGTGATAACGATGCCGCTTGTTGTTTGCGGGGCGCTTAAATTCTCGCTGACAGACACGGCGTATCTGGTGAGTATGGGTCTTTTTATCTCCGGCATTTCGACGATCATTCAAACGCGCGGAATTGGTCCGATCGGGTCCCGCCTGTTAGCGATTCAGGGGACCAGCTTTGCGTTTCTATCGCCGCTTATCCTTGCGGGCAAGATCGGTGGCATGCCATTGATGATCGGGATGTCCCTTTGCGGCGCGCCGGTAGAAGCCGTTCTGAGCGTGTTTCTTCCGAAGTTGCGTAAAGTTTTCACACCGGTTGTCACCGGCGTGGTTGTCCTCCTGATTGGCGCTTCATTGGTGCCGGTCGGAATGAGAACGATCGCTCAGGGATTAAATGCCTCTGCCCCGCCATGGGCAAGCGTTGCGATCGCTTGCTTTGTTTTGGTGCTTGTTCTGTCGATGAATGCTTTTCCTCGACCTTGGAGCCGGATGGCAGCGGTCCCTGTTTCTTTGGGCGTCGGATGGCTGATCTGCCTCGCACTCGGCTATACCAAATCTGTCGCGGTCGCAGATACCGGGAGCTGGATAATTATGCCGATCCCGTTCAAATATGGGTTGGCATTTAATCCGGCCTTCCTATTGCCTTTCATCTTTGTGTACATCATCACGACACTCGAATCGATTGGCGACATTACCGCCACATCTCAGCTTTCGCTTCAGCCGATTACCGGTCCACTTTATTGGAAACGAATTCGCGGCGGTGTCCTTGCCGATTCGGTTAACAGCTTCCTCGCGGCGACATTTAACACGTTTCCGAACACAACGTTCGCTCAAAACAACGGGGTGATACAGCTCACCGGGGTTGCTTCGCGCCGAGTCGGATATTGGGTTGGCGGAATCCTGGCGTTTCTTGGATTGTTTCCATCGATTGGCCGTTTGATCGCGATGATTCCCGGTCCAGTGCTCGGCGCGGTGACTCTGCTGCTCTTCGGTATGGTTGCGACCGCTGGAGTTCGAATTTTACAGCAAATCGAATTAAATCATCGAAATCTTCTTATCGTAGCAACCTCGCTCTCCCTTGGGCTGGGTGTGGAGGCGGTTCCAGAGGTTATTCAGCCGTTGCCCGAGACTCTGCGGCTTCTGTTCTCGTCGGCGGTGACAACCGGCGGCGTCGTCGCTCTGCTTTTGAATACGTTGATGCCGCAGGTTCCTACCGCGGCGGTGGTGGAGCAGGCCGCGGAACTCGACGTGGCTGCAGCTGGTTAATCATGTTCCTTAGCGTCTCGAAGACGTAGGTTGAAAGCTCAATCAGGGCAGACGGCCGCTAACCCGCAAAAATCACGCGAATCCCGGAGCGACGAGCTCATTGCGGGCTAGAAAGCTGTTAAACAGACGCTACGCGTCACTTTAAGAGCCGTTTTTGAAATTCGGAAATCCAGACAAGCTGTTTGAACTCTTATCTCAAAAACCCGGTTTTCTGGTCTGCGGCTGGACGTTCACCCGCTATCTATCGTCTCTGTGTTCAAGTGATCTCCGCGGTTGCTACGGCGTCGTGCGCCGGTTCGCGCTCGCTTGCCGAGGTCCGCGTGTTGGTAACGATGGCATCGAATTCTATAAGGGTTACAGTCCTGATCCCGTGGAACAATGATGCGGCGCAACACCAACGATTTCCGCTACGGCGTCATCGCGCTCGCTTCGATGGCGTTGCTCGGCGTTGGGTTGATTTTACTGTTTCCGGGCAGTCCCGAACAGGATACGGACTATCATTTTCTGGAGGCGAGCAGCGCCTGGAGCAACCCATGGCTTTTTGTGGACGTCTGGGGACGTCCGCTCTACACCACCGTTTTTGCTCTGCCCGCACTTCTTGGGTTTTCCGCGGCGCGATTTTTTGCCGTAGGAATCGGAGTCACAATCGCATGGCAAACGTGGCGTCTCGCTCGCGACCTGCGGATGGAGCGCGCATGGCTTGTCATCCCTTTGCTCTTGGCCCAGCCCGTGTTCTTTGAACTTTTCCCCGACCTGCTCACGGAGCCGCTCTTCGCGCTCGTTTTCGTGGTCGCGCTGCGTTGGCATTTGCGCGGCTGGACGAGGCGCGGAATGCTGGCGGCATCACTTCTGCCACTCGCAAGACCCGAAGGCGTCTTCCTTTGCCTGCTTTGGGGCGTATGGGTGCTGGCCAAAAAAACCGAGCCGGCCGTCTCGCTGGAAGCGCCCGTTTCTCGGCGACTTATTCGTGCTGTTCCGTCAACGCTGATTCTTGCCGCCGGTGTTGCTTTGTGGTGGATCGCAGCAACGTGCATCACGCGCGACCCGCTCTTTATTCTGCACAACTGGCCAGCGACCTGGCATCAAGGCGTCTATGGACGCGGCACACTTTTGAGCTACGGCCAGCGCGCGTCGGAATTCACCGGCATATTGTTTCCCGCGCTTCTGCTTGGACTCTGGTGCAAAATGCGCGTTTGGGCTTGGATTCCGGTCGCGAGTTCGTTCCTTCTACTCTTTTTTTTGCATACACTCTTCCGCGCTTACGGACTCTTCGGCGAAGCGGGCTACCCGCGCTATATGGTCTCGGTCGCGCCGGCAATTGCCCTGCTCACCCTGGTGGGGTGGAACGCGATCGCATCGCGGGTCGAAAAATGGTCACGTTTGGTTTGCAGCCTGGTCGGGGCGATGGTTCTGATCGTTTCCTTACTCTCAAATTTTCTCTATCTGGACTCCTTTCGCTCGGCGCGTGATCCAATTGCCGTTCGGGAAATGTCTGACTGGCTTTACGCCCATCCTCAACCGTATAAACGACTGCTCTGGAGCAATGCCCGAATGTGCATTGTTTCCGGATTGACTCTTACGCAGAGCCCTTCGCTGGGTTCCTCCAACCGAGAAACGACTCTCGCCGTCCTGCGGGATGCACCTTCCGGCACACTGGTCTTCTGGGACGATCATTTCGGCCCGGACTGGTTTGGTCTCACCGCTGCGGAGATTGAAAAGAGCGGGTACAAACGCATTCGGACTCGCCGCTACTTGTTGCCGGGCGTCGTGGTCCGTGATGTCGGCGGCGATCGCGAAATTGAGCTAAGCTTGCTTCTCAAGCCCTAGGGCTCGATCGGCGCGCCAATCGACCGCTCGCAACTGCCAGCCGTACCAGGCGATCAGCGCGAATGCGCCCCCGATGATTAGTCCCGTGAGCACGAAAAACGGAAGATCACCAAACGGGTATGCGGGGGCCGCTGCTGCGGCGATCAGCCACGTGGCGGCCGCGACGAGAATCCCACACCCCAGGCTGCCGAATATGGCGTGGCCCGGTTGTGCAATCGCAGCTCTTGGCTGTCCGCGCAGTCGGACCGCAACGGCGCCCGCGACGCTCATGCACAGCCCGGACCAAGCCAACGCTCCCAGTGCGTCCGACGGCCGATGCCAGCCGGCAAAAAGGACGCCTGTGGCGAATGCTGCGCTCATGCAGCCTGCGGCGACGGCTAACCACGGTCGCCAGCGGGAAGAGGAGACCAACAAGAAACTCAAGGCCAGCGAGGTGCCAAGGGTCGCGTGTCCACTTGGGTAGGTGTCTATCTGAAAGCGTTTCTCGAGCAAGCCGTCTTCGGATACCAGCGCTCGCCATGGGAGGCTGTGCTTGAGAACCTCAGCCCCCGCAACCGCGCACCCTAATCCCAGAACCGCGATTAGACCAACAAAGATACAGCGACGAATCGCCGCGATAACGAGCAGCACAATTCCCGCAAGGAGCACCTCTGCCTTGCTCACCCGGTCGAGAATCGCCGAGTCCAGGCGAATGACTTTCCGGCTTAACGCTTCGCGACCAAAGTAAGCGTCATCATCGATTTGATGACCCCAGGAGGTACTCACAAAGACAAAATAGCCGATGATCAAAAGGATGGCGAAAAGCAGTGCCCCTAGTAGGAGTCGCCTCTGAATTGTCCACTCGGCACGGTCACTCATCCGGATGAGAAGGGAGCCACTTAGTCCGGCAAATCCTTTTGGCTAAAACTGCGGTTCGTGCGGACCATCTACCTCATGACTTTGAAGGCTGCAAGCGTTCATCCAGCACAAAAATGTCCAAGGTTCCGCCTCCTTGAGTCGCCAGTGTCCGTTGTCAGCGAGAAAGAAGCGAGTGACTATTCTTACGAAGAGGCAAAGCGGGAGGGCAGCGACAACATACTTCGCAACGGTCGAAGCCGAGACGCCCGACACACCGCTCCTTCACGGTGCTTGGCGATGCCATCTTGCGAGTTTAGCGAAGAAATCCTCGAGGATGAATCGTTGATCGACCGCTTGGTAAACGCGAATGGGGCGGTTTCGCCCGGTGTGCAAATAATTCATTTCCGCATTGAACTCTGGAGCCGGCCGCCACTCGGACCAGCCGCATTCCGGGTACATCATCACGCCGATTGCCGGGGAATCTCCGAGGGAGCGATGCTCGATATGCCCTCCGTGCGGATATCGATTGTTCCACTCGACAAGCTGTTCGACCAGGTAGCTGCCTAAGGCACCCTTATCATAGACCTTCTCGACCAGTTCTGCATAGCTGACTGCCATCCTTTTGTAGACCGTGCTGGGGATCTGCCACAATTCAACTTTTGAGCGAAATACCACGTTCGCCGCGGTCACGTCGTTCCAGAGGTTGTACTCCCAGCCGCCAACCGGCCAGTCCTGGCCGCCGATCCAAACTACCCGCACGTTGCGCTCAGCGATGGCGGGCTTCTCCAACAGAGCCGAAGCCATGTCTGTCAGAGGGCCGAGAAATGCGATATGGAGGGGCCGGGGGTCGTCCTTCAGCGCCTCCTTGATGATCAGGGCCGAGCCCTCCGATGGGACTGGCGTTTTCTCGTCTGGAAGCGGCGCGGGGGCGCCGGGATGAACCGGGATGCGACCGTTGAGGTCCATGAGACCGAGTAACTTGAGGACCTCTTCGTGGCTGGCCTGCAAGCTCCCTGGCCCCCGTCTGTCGCCGAAATGGGCGGGGATAATGCCATGAAGCTCAAATAATGGTGTCAATATCGCGTGAACGATCGCGTATTGATCGTCAGCCTCGTTCTTGGCGTCGGTGTTGAGGATGACTCGGACTCTATTCGAGGGTTCTGGGACAAAGAGTGGGTCCATAGTTTTCGTTAATGGTCGAGGGTCGGTGCAATGTTAGTTTTTGTTAGGTGAAAGGAGAGGATATTTGTCACGGGGCTGTGCTCACGCCCCCTTGGCCAGTCGTCAAAATGGCGCGAAACGGTCCCTACTTCACCGCCCCCCGCATCCCGGTGATGAAGTAGCGCTGGAAGAACAAAAAAACCAATACGATTGGCGCCACGGAAATCAGCACGGCGGCGGCAAGTTGGTCGTACTGCGTGGAGAATTGCGTGCTGAACTGAACGAGTCCAAGAGGCAAGGTGCGCAACTCGTCCGAGCGTAAAAAGATTTGGGCCAGAATAAACTCGTTCCATGTGGCAACCCCATCGAGAATGCAGAGGGAAACAACGGCCGGCAGCGCCAACGGCAAAGCAATTCGATAGAAGATGAGAAACCAGGAGCAACCATCCAGGCGCGCGGCCTCGATGATGGCTACAGGGATGGTGCGGAAGAACCCTCGCATGACCAGCACCCCGAACGGGACGCCAAAGCCAATGTAGAGAATCGTCAAGCCGGTCAACGTATCAATGAGGTTTAGAGCGTTCATCAGCAAGGTGAGGGGCACAAGCGTCATCTGCATCGGCACGATCAGGCCGATCAGGATGTAGGTGAAAACCCGTTCGGCCCACTTGAAATGCATGTGTGTTAACGCGAATGCCGCCAGCGATTCGAGTCCAATCCCGATCGGGACCTTAATCCCGGTGACAATGACGCTGTTCCAGAAATAGTTTTGAACGCCCGTTTCCCATGCTTCGCTGAAGTTCGACCACCGGATCGATTTGGGAAGTGAGAAAGCGCCGTTGATGGCGAAATCACCCGCATCCTTCAGGGCGGTAAGAACCAATGTGATGACCGGTGCGAACCAAATCAGGGCGACCAAAACGAGGGCTGCGTAAAATAGCACCAACTTGAGAGATTTCCCCGGGACGCCAGCCCTTTTTTCGAGCAGTTCACTCATGTTAAGCTTTTCGCGTCATAAAGCGGATGTATGGGATGGCAAAAATCAGGGTGATCAAAAATAGAATGACGGCAATGGCGGTTCCCTGACCCACCGTATTGTAGTTGTAGGTCAAGAAATACATCCAGGTGCTGAGCAGTTGAGTTCTATTGGCCGGTCCGCCGTTCGTCATGGCGTACACGATATCGTACGCTTTGAGCGCGTTAATGGCCGTGATCGCGAGGACGATCAACGTCGTTTCCCGCAGTAGCGGAAAAGTCACATGCACGAACCGCCGAATGGGACCTGCACCGTCGATCCTGGCCGCCTCCAGCAATTCCTCGGGGACAGTTTGGAGACCCGCCAGAAAGAGAAGCATCGGCAGACCCACGGCGTTCCATGTGGCGGCGATAATGACCGGGTAAAGAGCAATTTGCGGATCAGATAGCCAGTTGCGCGTCAAGGCCTTAAGGCCCGATGCGTTCAGTGCCTGGTTCAGCAGTCCAAGGTCGGGGTTATAGATCCAGGTCCAAATCAGCCCAACTACCGCCAAAGACAAGACCGCGGGAAAGTAAAAGATGCTACGGAAGATGTGACTTCCACGGAACTTGGAATTTAATACCAGGGCGAACCCAAGGCCGATGCTGGTTGGCAAGAGCAAGGCAGCGACCAACCAGGTCGTGTTGTTTTTAAGCGCAATCCAAAATACTTCGCTCTGCGTGAGCAGCGTGATGTAGTTCTGAAGCCCGACGAAGACCTTGGTAGGCGAGATGCCGTCCCAACGAAACAGACTCAAATAGGACGAGTAGAGCATCGGGTAAACGACAATAATCGTGTAGATGACCAAGGCCGGAGCGAGAAACAACCAGGGTAGAAATCGCAGTTGGTCATCGCTAGCTTTTGATTTGAGCGGACGGTCGCGTTCGTTCGGCATGGAAAAGGGGAGAGGGTCGGGATGGAAAGGCGCTAAGATAAGGCGCAATCAGGAGGATTTGTTGGCGCCATCTATCTCGAATGATCCGTGCGCGAATCATTCGAAATGGAGGGCGCAGATAAACTTCCTTAACTTAGCCCCATTCGGTCAAGATACAGCCTATGTATATTTATACATTATGAGCTAATTAGTGCGACGATGATAGGCGGGCGCTCGGTGTTCTGTCAATCTGTTTTCGGTTCGCACGAACGGAACATTCCTTTTCGAATGCCTGGCCCAATTCGTGTTGCCGGTTGAACCGGAGCAAAAAAGCAAAGTCGCAAAATGGTTCTTGACGGGTAAGAGCCAGCGTGTTCTTCTGCCAGAAGATTTGATAACAATATATGAATAAATAGTCATCTCGAGAAACGGATGCTTGCTTTTGCGGCGTCCTGTTCGCGTCCTGCACGATTCTCCAGAGTTGGAATTGCACGTGCATCCTGATTTGTGGGATTTTCAGGTTGAGCCCCCAAATCTCGATCCACTGCGGCGAGCACTCTGCGACTTGATTGTTGTCGATTGTCCCCCGTTTCCCCAAAATGACCTCCCTGATAGGTGATTCACGAGCTCGAGCCGGAGTGGCGGTGCGGAAAAAGAAGCAGCGGAGGATCGCGATTTTATGCGTCGTCATTCTGCTGGCGATCACATTCGCGTTCAAGCGACCGTTCGTTATTCGGCCGATCCCGGGGCGGAACGGCACGGGGACCGCTGCGCAAATTGAGCAGATCGCGGCTTCAAAGTTTGTCGACCCGATCTGGGCGAGTAAGGTGCTGCCAATCTTCGAGGAAAAGGCGCAAGACATTGCGAAGGTCCTGCCCGAAATTCGTGCCGATCCGGACGCGGCTGGACAGAAGTATGGCCGGCGGGAAGCCACCAATCCCTACAACTACATGGTGAAAGGGACCGGTAAGGTCACGGAAATTAAAAGCGAATCCCAGGCGGGAACTGCGATTATCGAAATCCCGGGACTGACGGAGAAGGTCGCGATCCAAATTGGACCCATTGTGCGCGGCACGGCGTTGCGAGACGCAACCGGGATCGTCTCGTTCAATCAGTTCTCTAATCAACTCGATTACGCGGACGTTTCCAAGGAAATGAACGGCCGGGCGTTGAAAGCGGCCTTTGCCAGCGCGATTCCGGCGTCTTTAGCCGGCAAGACGGTGACATTTTTTGGGGCGTTCACATTCGATCCGCATTCGAAATCGGCGATTCTGATCACTCCTGTAAAAATCGCCCTATAAACATCGCCTATGGATCAGATGGAGTCACCCGGCAAAACAGTTTCGAATGGCACCAAAGTCGTTTTGGTCGCGGAGAAGATGACAAAGCGGTTCCCTGGCACGACGGCTTTGGACGAAGTCGACTTCACCGTCTACGCCGGCGCTGTCAACGTCCTTGTCGGCGAGAACGGAGCGGGCAAATCGACCTTGATGAAAATCCTCGCCGGCGTGGAGCGGGCCACCTCCGGACGCATGCTACTCGACGGATCTCCCGTGGAGTTCAAGTCAGCCCGTGAAGCCGCGCATGCCGGAATCGGCATCATTTTTCAGGAATTGAACCTCTACCCGAACCTGAGCATCTCGGAAAATATCTTCGTGGCTCGCGAACGGACGCGGGGCGGCGTTGTCCAGCATCGGCTGCAGGAGCAACTCACCTCTGAGTTGCTGAACCGGCTCGAACAGCCTTTGAATCCGGCGACGCTCGTGAGGGATCTGCGAATGGGACAGCAACAAATCGTCGAAATTGCGAAGGCACTGTCTCAAAATGTCCGGATTCTGATCATGGATGAGCCCACGTCGGCACTGACTGCCGCGGAAACCGAGGCTCTTTTTCACATCATCGGGGATCTCCGGGCGAACGGTGTCGCGATCATTTACATTTCGCACAAGCTGGAAGAGCTCCTCACGATTGGAGATTACGTAACCGTCTTGCGGGACGGCAAACTAGCCGCCGCATCGCCGGCACGGGCGATCAATGTTGCCTGGATCATCGAAAAAATGGTTGGGCGTACCGTGGATGCCACTCGGCACCGCATCCCGGCCGCCGCAACGGCTGACGATCGACCCGTGCTCGAAGTGAAGAATCTGAACCTGCCTCGGGTCGGTGGCGGATTTACCTTGGAAAATGTTTCGCTAACCCTCCGACGAGGCGAGATCCTGGCGATTTTCGGGCTGATGGGTGCCGGCAGAACCGAGTTATTCGAATGCCTGATGGGACAGCACCCGGAGGCCAGCGGCGAGATTTGCCTGAATGGTCGCAAGCTCCAGCATGAATCGATTCGGGGACGAATTGATCTAGGGATGATGTTAGTGCCGGAGGACCGGCAGCGGCTGGGCCTCATCCAGAAATTGTCTGTCGCTCACAATATCACTCTCGCCAACCTGCAACGATTTGTGACCGCGTTCTGGCTCTCTGAGCGGCGGGAGATACGAGAGATCAACGCGATGATCCGGAACCTCTCGATTAAGACACAGAACCCTCAGCAACCAATTACTTCGTTGAGCGGCGGCAATCAGCAGAAGGTGGTGATCGCCAAGAGCCTGCTGACTGAGCCTCAACTCCTGATGCTGGACGAGCCAACCCGGGGCATCGACGTCGGCGCAAAGGCGGAAATTTTTGAGATTATGAATCAGCTCGCTGAGAAAGGTCTCGCTATTCTCTTCGTCTCTTCCGAGCTGCCCGAAATGTTGACAATCCCGGATCGAGTGATGGTCCTATCAAAAGGGAAGGTTACCGGGGAATTTCTTCACGATCGATTAAGCGAAGAAGATTTAGTCCTCGCCGCCGGTTCGCGGCAACAAACTGGACGCCCGCTTCCCACGCACCACTTGAACTAAACCGCGAATCTATTGCCAAATGCCTACGACTCTCGATTCCCCCGCTGCTCCCGTGTTATCCAAGCCGTCCGGCCTATCTGTGGGCGTGCTGCTTTTCCGGCTAAGAGCCTTGATTGCCTTGTTTGTGTTAATCGGGGTTTTTTCGGTCCTCTCATCGGCATTTTTCACCGAACAGAACCTAATCATTCTCGTTGGGCAGACTGCGATTAACGCGATCATGGCCGTGGGAATGACCTTCGTCATTTTGACCGGAGGCATCGATTTGTCGGTTGGCTCCACGGTCGGTTTGGCGGCTATGATGTCTGGGTTGCTAATAAATCAGGGAGTTCGGATCGAGCTGCTTGGAGTCGCGATTTATTTCAACATTCCGATGATTATCGTGATCTGCCTGTGCTTGGGGTTGTTGGTCGGCGCCTTCAACGGGCTACTCATTACCCGTTTCAATGTTGCGCCCTTTATTGCGACGCTCGGGACGCTCTACATCGCCCGAGGGACTGCCCAGTTGAGCAACAACGGAGCGACTTTCCCCAATCTTGTTGGCAACCCGGAACTGGGCAACACCGGCTTTCCGATTCTCGGCGCCGGAAGCATCCTGGGAATTCCAATCGTGATCTGGATCATGGTGGTTTTCGCTGCGGTGGCCGCGTTCGTTGCAGCCAAGACTCCGTTCGGACGCCAGGTCTACGCAGTCGGCGGAAATGAGCGTGCTGCCGAACTATCCGGCATCTACGTGAATCGCATCAAAATGAGCGTGTATATGATCTGCGGGCTGTGCGCGGCGATGACCGGTCTCATCACGGCATCGCAACTGGTTGCCGCGCACCCGGCAGTCGGTGAAAGCTATGAGCTTAACGCCATCGCGGCTGTTGTGCTCGGGGGTACATCGCTCTCCGGTGGCCGCGGCGCCATGTGGGGAACGATCGTCGGCGCGTTGGTCATTGGCGTCCTGACCAACGGGCTCGTGTTGCTCGGCGTCCAGGAATTTTGGAAAAAGGTGATCACCGGCCTTGTCATCATCTTGGCGGTCGTGCTCGATCAGCTCCAGGAGCGTCTTCAACAGCGTCTGGCACTCAAACGTGCTTAAGGATGGCCGTACAACGAAACAGATTTTCAACCGTGCCCATTTTTGCATCACCGGGCAAGATTTGGAGCCCCGCTTTCCTTCACTCCCACTCCCAAACCCAAACAATACAATCGACAATAGTCATGTCTAAACACACCCGAAAACAATGGAAATCAGTCGTCAGCCACCTGACGAAACTCATGCTCGTGTTTGCCGCCGGAGCGATCGTTCAATCCGCGCTCGCACAGCAAAAGAAACTCATCGCCATCATCGTTCCCTCCCCGGAAAATCCGTTTTTCAAGGCTGAAGCAGATGCTGCAGACGCGAGGGCTAAAGTGCTTGGATACGAGACGCTTGTTTTGGTCCATAACGATGACCCGGTGAAACAAGATCAGCTCTTTGACACGGCCATCGCAAGGAAAGCTGCCGCGATTATCCTGGATAACGCCGGCGCCGATGCCACGATCGCTGCAGTCAAGAAGGCAAAGGATGCCGGTATCCCCTCTTTTCTTGTCGATCGTGAAATCAACTCGACTGGCACTGCTGTTGCACAGTTGGTTTCCAACAACTACCAGGGAGCAACCCTGGGCGCCGAGGAGTTTGCCAAGATCATGGGTGAAGAAGGGGATTACGTAGAGCTGATTGGCAAGGAAACAGACACCAACGCCGGCATTCGTTCCAAGGGCTACAATGACACCTTGAGTCAGTACCCCAAGCTGAAGAAAGTTGCAGCCCAGAGCGCTAACTGGAACCAAGCCGAAGCGTTTCAAAAGATGCAAACGATCATTCAGCAATTCCCGAACATCAAGGGTGTGATTAGTGGCAACGATACGATGGCGCTCGGCGCCTATGCTGCATTGAAAGCGGCCGGGAAAGGGAAAGTGATTGTCGTGGGCTTCGATGGCAGTCCGGACGTTGCCGAATCGATCAAGGCGGGAGAGATTCGGGCGACGGTGCTTCAGCCCGTTGTGCACCTCTCTGAATTAGCGGTGGACGAAGCTGATAAATACATTAAAACCGGAAAAACCGGTGAGGACGAGAAACAGACCATCGACTGCGTTCTGATCAATGCGGACAACGTGAATAACTACACCTCGTTTGCCCTGAAAGAATAGGGGACTTTCAGGAGTTCAGGAGTTCAGGAGTTCATGCAACTCCTGATTCCTTGACTTGCTCCTCAGCTTAAGACCCACTCACCTACAACAATTCTATGCCCCAAAATCGATCGATTACGTTAGGCGTTATTGTCGGTAACCGGGACTTTTTCCCTGATGCGTTGGTCACTCAAGGACGTCGTGATGTCCTGGAACTACTTGCCGAGCAAGGGATCGAAGCAATCATTGTCGATGAGCAAGCGACGAAACTCGGCGGGGTCGAGACATGGCAGGACGCGCAAAAATGCGCTGCCCTCTTCGATGCGCACCGGCACCGTATTCACGGCGTCCTGGTCGTGTTGCCAAACTTCGGCGATGAGAAGGGTGTGGCGGACACAGTTAGGCTCTCTCGGCTAAAAGTGCCGATTCTGGTCCAGGCCTACCCGGATGATCTGACCCGGTTTTCGGTGGAGCGGCGGCGTGACGCATTTTGCGGAAAGATTTCTGTTTGCAATAACTTCTATCAGTACGGCATCCCATTCAGCGTCACGAAACGACATACGGTTCTTCCGAAGAGCGATGCGTTCAAAGCGGATCTGGACGCATTTGTCGCTGTCTGCCGAGTTGTCCACGGAATGAAACGCGCCCGACTCGGCGCGGTGGGCGCCCGACCGAACGCTTTCAACACGACTCGGTACAGTGAAAAGCTTTTGGAGGCCTTTGGCATCAGCGTGAGCTGCATCGATTTGTCCGATGTTTTTGGCAGGGCCGAGAAGATTTCCGATCAGGACAAAGCGGTGAAGGATCGTCTGGAAGGGATTCGTGCGTACGTCCCAACGAGCGGAATTCCGTCTCCGGCGATTGTCAAGATGGCCAAGCTTGGGATCGTATTGGACGACTGGATGAGAACCTACGACCTGCACGCGAGCGCGATTCAGTGCTGGGATTCGCTCCAGCACAATTACGGCGTGAACGTTTGTACGCTGATGAGCATGATGAGCGAGAGCCTGCTTCCAAGCGCGTGCGAAGTTGACGTCACCGGCGTTGCTTCGATGTACGCTTTGCAGCTCGCGTCGGGCAAACCGAGCGCGTTAGTCGACTGGAATAACAACTACGGTGACGATCCTGACAAGTGCGTGCTGTTTCATTGTGGCAACTGGGCGAAGAGTTTTTTTGACGACGTAAAGATGGCCAACGCGGAAATACTTGCGACGACCCTTGGCACGGAGAACACCTACGGGACGGTCGCGGGAAGAACACCGAAGGGTCCATTCAGCTATTCCCGCATCACAACGGATGACCGCCATGGCGTCATCCGCGCCTACGTCGGCGACGGGCAGTTTGTCGATGATCCTTTAGATACATTCGGGAGCCGAGCCGTGGTGGAAGTTAAGGATTTGCAGGGACTGCTGCGGTATATTTGCCGTCAAGGTTTTGAGCACCATGCGGCGATGAACCAGTCGCATTCCGCGGCCGTACTGCACGAGGCGTTCACAACGTATTTCGGTTGGGAGACGCACTGCCATCCCGGGAATTAGGTCCGTAACTCTCGAGCCGCAAGTAAGTTCGTGTCGCCGCGCGGGCTTGGTCTCCTGTCCCCGAAATACCTCGTATCTGTTTAGCGCCGTGTGGCGCCAATCGTCGTTCTCGTTCTCGATCTTTCAACGTCGTTGGCAATCGGCGCGATTCGCGCATCCACAGAAGTCGAGGACGACGACGATTCAGGAGGTACCAATACCGTGCTAAACAGATACAAGGGTAAACCTCGGCTATGCTTTCCTGGCCACTTCGGGCCACGGATTGGAAACGACCAAACTCCATCGGGCCGCAGGACGCTAAACACGTACATCACAAATGCCGGGTTTGGCTTGAGTTGTCAGCCGCGGGATTTTTCCCTGTCGCACCATGATGGCCGAAATGGCACATGCGCGCTTCGCTGGGCCGGTAACGCCGAAACTGGTCAAAGCGCAATAGAGCGACCGCGAGCCCTGCGCCGAGACACGGCCCAATCCAATAGACCCACCAGCCTTGCCAAAGCCAAGCAATCAGTTCGGGCCCGAAGGAGCGCGCCGGATTCGCGCTCGCGCCTGAGAGGGGCGCCTCCAGCCATGTCAGCACGGCGAAGAGCGGCGGGTTGACCAGCGGAGTAAAGGGCTGCGTCGTTTTGTGCGCCGCAAATACAAAAATCAGTAGAACGAGCAGGAATGTGCAGACTGTCTCGCCGGCAATCGGAAGCCAGTCGGGCAGGGATCTGTCCGGCAACGCCGCGCCCCATTCATCGCTGGCTCCGACGGAACCCCAGACAAGAAGGGCCACTGCGCCGAATCCCGCCCCGGCCAGTTGGGCGAGCACATAGAGACTCGCGTCGCGCCAACGGAGCTTGCCTTCGAGCCAAAAAGCAAATGTCACCGCAGGGTTGATGTGCGCGCCGCTCATCCTGCCGATCGGTGAGAAAGCAATGGCGGCCCCAACACTGCCGAACAAAAAGCCGTTGAGGAGCCTGCGAGTATCCGGCGGTATCGGGAGCGAAGCGAACGGGGCGCCGCGGCCCCAGAGCGCAATCACAATGGAAAGACCGAGGAAAACCAATAGCGCCGTACCGACCAGTTCCGATGCGTACATTTCGGGATGCAACTTATCGAACGGATGCGGCATCCCGGAGAGCGGTCGGTCCACTCTCAACGCTTTGCGTTGCCTCGTTCTGTCAACCGTGTCCATCGTCATGTAGCCAACCAACCATCAGAAAAAATCCTGGATGCAACATGCGCCCAACGATTTCTCCTGATAACCGACTGCTGCGGCGAGTCAAGCTTCAAAAACTCCGAATTTCGACACGGTGCCCTTCAAAAACATCCGGAAATTTGCTCGCTACATCTACTCGTGTCCTGTCCCCGAAATAGGAGGTAGTTTGCCGGATCCGGCAAACTACCTCCTATTTCGGGGACAGGACACGAGCTGAGAAAGTAAGTCTGGGGAGAACTTGAATTAAGTCGCGTGCTCATAGCTTTGCCCAAATCAGGACAGAGCCTGGACTGCATACGACTTCTGCCGATCAGACGACCGGCGCGAAGAGTCGACCCTGGCGTTGTACACTTGTTTCAGCGCACGAACATCCAACGGCTGAAACGGATACGGCTCGGGTACGAATTTCTCTGCGGGTCTGTAAGCCTTGAAACCCGCGGCGAACGCGAATATGAGGATTTCCATCTTTTGTTTTCCTTTCAGTGGGCCGCAAGAAAAGCAGCAGCCCGGTGAACGTTGCGAGATGAGCCGGTCGGTTATTTTCGAACGGCTAGATAGGTTGCGATCGCTCGCGGAGCGATCGCTATAGCGATGAACGCCACTACAAGGCCCACATCGTGAATGCTAATCGGTTCCATTGTACCTTTTCTTCTCCAGTTTGTTTTTAAACTATGAGAGTCAGATACAGAGACCCCTCGGGAGGTTTCCTTCTGTTTCTCTCAGCATTCTGGATCGACCGCTCCTAATCGAAGCGCCTTCCGGAATGCCCAGAGAAAATCATTCACTGCCGGCAACAATAGCATCATATCGGAATATGCCATTCGGACTTTAGTCTGGTTTAGGAAATTTTGGACGATAAAATAGCATAACATGTTGAATGTAAGAATTTTAACCTGTAATGACAGGTATTTCTTCCGGCGTTCAATGGTCAACGTCGAAAGGCCGAAGCCCCGCTTACCTTCTTTCGAAACAGAGCAAACCGGGGACGGTTTATATCTGTTTAGCGCTGTCCAAGAAGGCTGTGAACGCCAAGTCTGGCCACAGTCTGCGCATCCCGCCTATGCCCGCATCCTCAGCGTCACTGTTTGCGCCAACTGTACCGGGGCTCGTACCCAAGCACGCGCCGGGCTTTCTCGATCGATAAAAGCGTCTCGTTCGGCCCGAACTCTTTTTTGACCGGTACCCCTGGAAAGCATTCCGCGATCAGTTCCGCGTTAGGGCGGCTCATCACAGTCTCGGCGTTGGCGATGATAAAGGCCTCAAACCCTTTGATCGGCGCCTCCAGTGCTCTGCGGATCGCCTGCGCGGCGTCTCGCGAATCAATGTAGCCCCACAAATTCCAGCGGCGCAGTTTGGCATCGCTGTCATAGCCCGGAAATTTCGCGTAGTCGGCCGGTTCCATCACGTTGGAAAAACGTAATCCAACGATTTTGAGTTCCGCATCCCATCGGCAAAATTGCTTCGCCATCTCTTCTCCGAGCAGTTTGGAGAGAGAATAAGACGTTTCAGGGCGGGCCGCATACTCTTCATCGATCGGAATGTAGGGCGGGGGAACATTAAATGGAATCCCGAGCAAAGTTTCGCTCGAGGCCCAAACAACATTCTTGATCCCCAGCATACGGACAGCCTCAAAAATGTTGTAGGTGCTCACGGTATTGACCGTGAATGTTATGGAATTCGGAAATTGGCTTGGAGCAGGAATGGCGGCCAAGTGAACCACTGCGTCGACCCCACGGTAGAGGTCGTCGATCGCCGAAAGGGCTTCAGCTGTTTGGCCAAAGTCGGTGAAATCGACCTTTGTGAACCGGCATAGCTCCTTGTCCGGTCGCGCTTGATCGAGGTTGAAAACCTCGTAGTCGTGCTGGAGTAGTTCCGCCACGCACGCACGGCCGACTTTGCCGCTGCCTCCTGTAACGATTACACGTGCCATATCATTTGTTTTGGCGAGCCTAAAGCGTCAAAAATCGCAAGTCAAACCGTAGAGAGTCACGGCGCTGCCACTTTCTTGACTTGCGGCCACCAAAAGCGTTTGATGTGCAGACTTGGCAAAAACCCCGCCCTGGTTTCATGCGCCGGCAGGTTTTTTCATAGAAGCCACTTTTCCACACCGGAATTATTGTCTCCGATTATGAGTAAGCCGATGATTCTTATCGATCCGCAACCCCGGACGACTGATATGATATTCGGCTCGCATGCCCAAAGTCGGCTTGCGGAAATTGCTGAATTAGTCGTCTTCGACACCGGGGCCATGCCGGCGGAAATGCTGGAAGAGTATCTACCCCGGGCCGACATACTGATTGGTCAAAGTGATTTGCCACGTCGACGTCTGCAGCAGGCTTCGAAGTTACGCGCGATTTTTAATGTTGAAGGCAATTTCCTGCCGAATGTCGATTACGATTATTGTTTTTCGCATGGGATTCGTGTGCTCATTGCCAGTCCTGCATTTGCCGTGCCGGTGGCCGAAATGGCTCTGGCGTTTGCCCTCGACTTGGCGCGTGGGATCAGCAAAAACGACCGTGCTTTCCGCGCGAAGGCGGAGGTGTACGGACTGCAAAGCAATCAAGATTCTTTTCTTTTTACCGGTTGTCGCGTCGGCATTATTGGTTTCGGCGATCTTGCCCGCGCTTTTCGCCCCATGCTCCGCCCTTTCCGGTGTCCGGTGAAGGTCTATGACCCTTGGTTACCTGAACGAGAGGTGCTGCGGCAAGATTGCGAGCCAGCCGGCTTGGATGAGGTGCTTTCCTCTTCAGATGCTATTTTTGTCTTTGCCACTGTGACCACCGAAAACCAGGGATTTCTCGGAGCCCGGGAGTTCTCGTTAATTCGGCCTGGAGGACTCTTTGTCTTGATGAGCAGGGCGGGCGTGGTCGATTTTGAGGCACTGACTGCAGCAGGGAGATCGGGGCGCCTGAAGGTGGCGACTGACGTATTTCCTGAAGAACCGTTTACCACAGAACACCCGATCCGGGATCTGCCGGATGCCGTGCTATCCGCGCATCGTTCCGGCGGCATGCAAGAGGCGTTTGATGAAATTGGCCGGATGGTACTGGCTGACGTGGAATTGTTGCTGAAGGGCCTGCCGCCGATCTGCTGTCGAACAGCCCAGCCGGAAACAGTGAGGCGATTCCGAAGCAAAGCTGTCACGACCTCCTGACGATAGCTCTCTTTGAGAATCTCTTGGCCGAATGCTTTCCCGGCGTACCACTTAAAAAAGAGCTCGAGCAAAACGAGACGTTACTGTCCATCGAGAAAGCTCGGCGCGTTCTCGCCTGCTGTTCAAATCCTCTTTGTTTGCTCTAGCGATGGGCAAAAGCTATAGGCTGGCCAAGGGCCGGAAAGTTCGATGGAAAAACCGAAGGAAGAGTGTCTGGCATTGGCTCGATCGATTCGGGTTCGAAACTCGGGCAGGGCGGTTTTGGGCAGCAAGAAGGCCCACTTGACAATCGTCTCGGAATCGGTCGCCGTCGCTTCGGAAGCCAATACACGGAGCTGGCGAACTTCCGAGGCCAGAGTGGCAAGTTCCCCTTCGACGCTGTGGCAGGCTTCCGCAAGTAGTTGATTGAGCTCTTGCTTAGCCTTGATTTTTAGTCGGCGCGTTTGCAGATAGGCCAATCCGGGTGACAATGGCGGCTGACCTCCTTGGGCCGGGGTCGCCCCGGTATCATTTTCCGAGTGGCCCAGAGCTAATCGTCCCTTAACCGCCCATTCTTCTTGATCGGTTACGCGATCGAGAAAACATCCGATGATCGTTTGGTGCTCCTCCAAAAAGCGGGCCAGGCTCCGCAGCGAAGAGAAAAGCGTCCCGAACCGTGCCGGCAAAATAGAACCAAAAGGCAGGATTTGCTCGAGGACCACCTGGTGCCAGCAGACACGAGGGCAGATCCAGGCAAGATTCTGCAGATTGGACTCGGCGACAGGCCCGCAAAAATCCTCGGCGGCCACCTGGCTTAGCACGACAGCGAAATCTTGTTCGTGCCAGACAAATGGCTTGGGATTGTCAACACCTTCCAGGAATGATGACCATCCGCCGGTGGGAAGCGAACTTGCTGAACCGTGTGGGGAGGAGCTGAAGAGATTGTCCGGCAACCAAGCATTGCGAGCGATGCCGTAAAGGTAGAGAAGTCCGTTTTCTGCCTGGTTCATTGCCTCTGTGCCACCTCCGAGAGAGCTGCTTCCAAATCTTCTCGCGTAACGACCACTTTGACATGGGGCGCCGGTTCCTCCTGGTTTGTACCGTCCATTTGGGTGTTCGGCGCAGCCGCTTCCTGCGCGAGATCGGCAGAAAGCGATTTTGAAGCGGCGACTGCTCTGCGGACTGCTTTAAGAGCGGCTAAATTACAGATGGACGCGATGTCGGCTCCTGTGCGTCCTGCGGTGCGATCAGCCATGTCTTCAATGGAGAACGGCTGGGAGAGCGGCTTGTCACGCAGGTGAATTTCAAAGATCTCCCGACGTCCTGCGGCATCGGGTGCAGGAATTTCAATGATATCATCAAAACGCCCCGGGCGCAGGACAGCGGGATCAAGTCGATCGGGGCGATTGGTGGCTCCCAGCACTAACACATTATTGAGTTCTTCAATCCCATCCATCTCGGCCAAAAATTGACTCAGGACGCGGTCTGTCACCGGGGAATCCGATGATCCCTCAGTTCTGGCGGGAATCAGCGCGTCGATTTCATCAAAAAATATGATGCAAGGTGCGGCTTGTCGGGCCTTTCGAAAAACGTCTCGTAGTTGGCGCTCCGATTCGCCCACGTATTTAGAAAGCAGGGCCGGACCTTTGACCGAGATAAAATTCACACGGCTCTCAGTCGCGATCGCTTTCGCCAAAAGCGTTTTGCCGCAGCCAGGCAGGCCGGCCAGGAGAATGCCTTTCGGCGGATGCATGCCCGCCTGCGCAAACAGTTGCGGATACTGCAACGGCCATTCGACAGCTTCTTGCAGTCGTTCTCTGACTTCAGCCAATCCACCCAAGTCTTCCCAGTGCACGTTGGGAATTTCGACGAAGACTTCCCGAATGGCCGACGGCTCGACATCTTGCATCGCACCCATGAAATGCTCCATATGCACTTCGAGCTTGGCTAATCGTTCGTAAGGAATTCGCTCCAGAGAGAAGTCGATATCCGTTAAGAGGTCCCGCAAGCAGATCATGGCTGCTTCGCGACAGAGCGCCTCCAGGTCCGCGCCCACAAAGCCATGAGTAATCTCGGCTAGATGGCTTAGATTCACATCTTTGTTGAAAGGCATGCCGCGGCTATGAATCTCCAGGATGGCTAACCGGCCGTTCCGGTCTGGAATCGGAATGGCTATTTCACGATCAAATCGGCCAGGCCGGCGCAACGCCGGATCGAGCGCATTGGGGATATTGGTGGCGCCAATGACAATCACGTTCTGACGTTTGGTCAGGCCATCCATCAGCGCCAGGAGTTGCGCAACGACCCGCTTTTCCACGTCTCCGACTACTTTTTCGCGTTGCGGGGCGATGGCGTCGATTTCATCCAGAAAAATGATGCTCGGTCCTTTGCGGGCCGCTTCTTCGAAAATCTTTCGCAAATGCGCCTCGCTCTCTCCGTAGAATTTGTGAATGATCTCCGGACCGCTCACGGAAAAGAAGTTTGCGTCGGTCTCGTGGGCAATCGCTCGGGCGATGAGCGTTTTGCCGCAGCCGGGCGGCCCATGGAGCAGGACACCTTTTGGAGCGTCGATCCCCAGCCGTTCGAACACCTCGGGGTGCCGCAGGGGGAGTTCGATCATTTCCCGGATTCGATGGAGCTGCGGTTTCAGTCCGCCAATGTCTTCATAGGGAACTGCCGCTGCGGCCTGGGTTTGTTCCTTGGCCAAGATCTTTCCCACCTCTAACTCGGTGGTCGGGTTTATCAGGACTGGCCCTTGGGGCGTCGTGCTTTCAACCTTGAAATCTGCGTAGCGACTACCGAACAGTGCTGCCCTGATCCGATCTCCTGCCTGGACCGGCAGACCATCCACCAAGCTGGCAATGTAGTTCAGATCCCGGGCGTCGGGTGTGATCGTGAGCGGGACCAGGACAATGCGCTGAGCCGCACGAATGGTGACTTTTCGAATCTGGACGAATTCGTCCAGGGCCGCTCCCGCATTCTCCCGGGTGAGTCCGTCAAGCTGCACGCGCGATTGACCTCGAAACTCCTTGTAGCTCGGCATGGCTTTGCAGACGGTCTTGCGCTTGCCAGCGACTTCGATCGTATCGCCGAGGGCCACTTCCAGTCTCTCCAAATCCTCTGGACCCATGCGAGCCAGGGCACGACCGACGTCCTTACCCAGACCTTCGGTCACTTTCAGCTTAAGCATTTTCGCTGCTGAGTTTTCCATGAAATACCGCCGGATTCGCTACTTGAGACACTTGATTTCCAGAACTCCATTGTTGCAGGAGATGCTGATGTTTTCTTTTTTGAAGGTTCCCGGAAGGAGTACCTCCTTGCGATATTTCTTCTCTCCTTTAGCGGCGGAGATAGTTAATAGATCTTCTTTCACTTCGATCTCGACATCTCCAGCGCTTATCCCAGGCATTTCCGCCACGATTAATACGTGGCCCTTCTCGTCGAACACATCGATGACCGGCTCGCGGATTTCCTGAACGGTGGCCTGACCAGTCTTTTGGTCCTTGCGAATGTTACCAAACGATTCAATGTGCGGCGTGTCCTCGCCCAAGCCCACTCGGACGGTGACGCCGTAGATCCCTTTCGTCCCGCTGGGACTCTGAAAATTGCCGGTGCGACGAAGCTCCTCACCCGTCTTGGCCAGGTCGTTGAGTTTTTCCACCAAGCCGCCAAGACCAGAAAGAATGCCGCCGAAGCCGGCGGTTGCTTCGTTTTGGGGTTCGTCCTTATCGATGGTCTTCTTTTTCATAATGCTTTTTTATCCAGGTTAAGTCCGTATTTTTTGACTTTCGTTTGCATGGTTTTGTAATCGATCTTCAGCGTGCGAGCCGCTTTGGCCTTATTTCCAAGATTTCGGAGAAGAGCTTCCACGATCGCTTCGCGCTCT
>Ga0302325_10003428_pt1 | contig 37445 bp, 32 predicted proteins | sample Palsa_T0_2_FD_201948 | JGI IMG/M metagenome (GOLD analysis project Ga0302325, IMG submission 201948) | Peat permafrost microbial communities from Stordalen Mire near Abisko, Sweden - Palsa_T0_2 | ecosystem: Environmental > Terrestrial > Soil > Palsa > Peat permafrost | place: Sweden: Abisko...
TGCCGAAGATTTCGGCTGTTCCAAAGGACACACTGCCCAAATATGCAGGATCAAAATGGGAAGGATACGCAAGCGCCACCGAGTGCCCGTCCGGCCTCGTTTGAAAATTTGGCGCTGGCGGTGATTTCACGAAGGGGTCGCATCGGGGAAAGGGAGATGACCGCGTTCCTGAGGATTCAACCTCGAACTCTGATTTCGATCCAGTCATGAGGCCGGTCTCGCACACGATGAGCTGCCGTCCCCACTTGCACTGCAATGTATTCTCCTTCATGCAGAAGGGGCGTGGCGTGGGACTGCGCCGGGGCGGTCGCGATCGTCACACACTTTCTAAGTTCGTGATCCGGCACAAAGGTTTCCACTCGCCAGAAATCCAGAGCGTCGCCTGTTTGCTCGTTTGCGCCTCTACGTGTTTTTGCCTGGCGACCTCTACAAACGTGGGAAGCCGGCTGATTGACCATGCAAATACAATTCTTCGATCGGGGTGAGCGATTTCACATTCCCGGCGCAATCGGGATATTTTCCGCCTCGCAACTGTTCCGCGACCCGGTTTGCAATCGCTTCGCTGCCGCCATGACAAATCGCGTGTCCCAATTCGTGGCTCACGGCAACGGAAAGCAATTGGTCGAAGGGAGTGCGAAAACGCCGTACCAGTTCATCGCTTCGCCCCGGTTGGGCAAAGAACAGAGCATCTTCCAGGAATGTTTCACGTTCCGTGATGGCGGTAAATGCGGGGCTCTCGCGGTCGAGGTGAAGGCTTTGAACCAACGGTTGCCAATGCTCGGAAGGCACGATCACCCATCTCCAATGCTTCGGTGCAACTGGATAGTGGATCAATACTGTCTTCAGCTGAGCGATGCGCCGTTGGCATTCATGGGGGTCATATCCGACGCGGCAGAAGAACCCTTGGGTCGCGAGAGCATGGCTTTGGCTGCGCTGCAAGGCATTCGCAGCGCTGGCGCGCGGGCACGTGCCCCAGAAAGTGACCGCACAGAGCAAGCACGCGTGGACTGTGGATCTCGATAGGCGGTGGAAGCAGTTGATGGTTGTCATGGCCCGAATCTGCCGGCACATGATTCGGCTGGCAATTTAAAATGGGTCAACAGCTGGTTCTTCTTGGCAGGCGCCGGGCGGCAGTGGGGGAACTCGGGCGCGACGATATTGCTGCCAAAATAACAGCGGACCAAACCGAATTCAGGAAAACGACGGCGTTTTGAGCTCCTGCGGTGGCTGTTCGCCAGGAAGGAATGTGCGTTCGCCCGGTTTCTGTTGCGCTATGCAATTGACGGAGCCAGAATTGCTCGACGAGCCGGGTCCCAGGGAGTTTCTATGGCTAAACGCGCTTCGCCAAAGGACGGAAAGAGCACCCACTTCATCGCGGGTGTGTGGCTGAGTTGGACGGCGATTGCAATTGTGGGCTATGCCCGCCACTACTTCGAGTCCACCCACCCATCCGAGTGGCCCACCGGATCATGGCCCGACCTGCTGACCTGGTTAGGCTGCTTCTATCCCTGGGCTGTACTAACGCCGTCTATTTTCCGGATCGAGGAACGGTTTCCCCTGGCCAGCAGGGCATGGAAGCGAAGGTTGGGGATTGTTGTTCTTGCCAGCTTGATCTGTTCCTACGTCGCAATGCTCATGGGAACCCTGCTGGACTTGGGCGTCAATTATTCATTCGGGAGATCGGCTTCACTTTCTGGCTTTTTCCGGGATTTTCCCTGGGTGGAGTTCTGTTTTGAAGAATTTTTCTTCTGGTGCACCTTCTCCGCCGCTTGCGCGATCCGGCACTTCGCTCAATTCCATCGCCAAGCGCGCCAGGCGACGCAGCTGGCCTTGGAGAAGTCACAACTTGAAGCCAGTCTGCGGCAGGCGGAATTGGAAAATCTGCGGATGCGCCTGAACCCCCACTTCCTGTTCAATACCTTGCAGAATATTTCTGTTCTTGCGCAGCAGAATCCAAAGCTCGCGAGTCAAATGCTAGTTCGATTAGGTGATCTCCTCCGCTCCGCACTCCGTGGCAACGGTTCAGCTGAGACAACGGTGAGCGAGGAAATGGCCTTAGTCCGAGATTATCTAGCCGTCGAAAAGATGAGGTTCGGCGATCGGCTCACGATTTTGGTGGACGTAGCTCCTGGGTCCGACGACGCTCTAATCCCAAGCTTCCTGCTTCAACCCCTGGTCGAAAATGCCATCATTCACGGTCACCGGGGGATGTCTCAAGCAGGCACAATCGCAATCCGCGCAAAGATCGACGGCGACCGGCTGGTGCTGACGGTTGCCGACAATGGAGTCGGGGTTCCTGCCGAATGGTCGGGTGAGTCCAACATCGGCATTGGGCTCAGTTCCACGAGGGAAAGACTATCCAGAATATTCCCGGGAGTTCACCAGTTCGTAATTCGAAAGCTGGACGAAGGTGGAACCGAGGTCCGCATCGTCATTCCGTATCTGCGAAGGGATCAGCCATCCGAGGAGAACATCCCCAGTGAGCAACTTGCGAGTGTTGATCGTTGACGACGAACCTCTGATTCGGCAGGGCATCCGCGACGGCCTCTCCGCTTGCGAGGGAATCGAGATCACGGGTGAATGCGACTCCGGCGTCGGAGCCATCGATACGATTCTTTCCGAACGCCCAGATCTTGTCCTGCTCGATGTGCAGATGTCGGATCGCACCGGGCTTGACGTAGTGCGCGACGTGGGTCCACAGCGTATGCCCGCTGTAATTTTTGTAACGGCCTACGACCAATATGCGGTTAGCGCGTTCGAGCTGAATGCCATCGATTACCTGCTAAAGCCCTTTGACGACGACAGGCTGAAAGCTGCGATCGGGCGCGCTCGTGAACGAATCTCTGCACAGCGGGAGGCTTCTCTCGTGCGGCAACTGCAGGCGCTCCTCGAGATGAAGGGGCGAAAATGGCCGGAGCGGCTGGCATTCCGAAATGGCGACGGTTTTAGTCTGGTGCCTGTGGACACGGTGGACTGGATCGAGTCGGCCAACAACTATGTCCTACTCCATTGCGGCTCAAAGCACCACATTATGGGAGAGACTCTCACCACATTGGAGAACAGTCTCAGCCCTGATAAGTTCTTACGAATTCATCGTTGCCGGATCGTGAATGTATCGCGGATTGCCGCGGTCCGTCCCTTTCTAAGCGGAACCTATCAGCTTGAGTTGCACAATGGCACTCGATTGAGCAGTGGAAAACAATATAGCGATGCGGTTCGGAGACTCATTAAGAAATAATCTAGTCAAACCCGCCTACTAGGTTCATGATCCTTCGGACCTTCCTTGGGCGGTTCGTCGGCAAGCTCCGATTCCAAGATGATCGTGAGTCTGCTGTTCTCCGCCCTGTCAATGTCCTGGCTTCGCAAGGTTCTCATATTTCTGTCTGGCCTCTTCAAGGATCGCCAGCACCGCCTGCTTCTCCGCGTCGGTATTCCACGCGGCGCTGCTCTCGACCGTCGAGATCAGCCTCTCCATCCACGCCACGAAATATGCTGCATCCTCTGCATTGTGCTGTGGAGCCCCAGCCATATTCACATAAACCGGACTGGTCGTCGCATACGGGTACAAATCCAAGATCGGATACTCCGCCTTGTCACTGAACGCCCGCAGAACGCACCAGCCACTGCTTTTGAGCGGTAACTTGCCTTCGACGTAAGCAGTGGTACGATCCGAGCTGAGGTCGAGCTCGCGTTCAACTTTCCCGTTGCAGACGATCTGCAGATGATCCACCGGCACAATGGACCCCAGCCCCGCCCGGAAAAATACATCCTGCTTCTGGTCGAGATGGACCTCTCCTCCCGGCGTCTTCAGCCCGAGCTCAAAGCGCAGCAACGGCCCATTCGTCGCGAAAGTGCGTCCTGCTTTGATGGATTCGAGCCATGGCTCAAGCTTCAACGGTCCGGCTGGAACTTCCGCATATACGCGGTTCAAACCAATCGGCCCGCGCAGTGAGGCGTAGTTCCCCATGAAATCTGTTCCGGCGGCGGTCGGCAGCCGGAAACCGCAGTTCAGCAGCTTGTACCAAACCGCCGCTGTGGACTTATGGTCGGAAAAGCCGACGACCTCGATGTAATCCACTTTGCCGAGCGCCACATCGGCGGGCAGTTCAAACGTGATCGCGTCTTTCAACGGATCCGGTACAGTGTCTAGCGGATGCACGTACCCCACCAGTGCTCCCTGTTCGTGCGCGAGATCAGCCACGTTGGCATTCGCGGGAAACAAACTGGCCGCCTCGGTGTTCGGATACCCGGCGTATCCCGGCAAGATCAGATTCCGCGTCAAGTTCAGAAGCCCGAGATGTCCCCAGTAGCTGGTGTGAAATTCCTGCGCGTGCTCGAGCAAGTAATCCTCGTTGGAAGCTGGATCAAGCTTCGGCGAAGCGTACGCTATATCCGGGAAACGCTGCTCTTTGTTGACCACCAGATTTTCAATGATCGACAAATTCTCGGCTGCGGCCTGCTCGATCAGATGCGACGGTGTGTTGCGGTACGTGCCCGCATAGTTCATGTGGACGTGAGCATCCCCACTGACCCAGCGCGTGTCCGGACGTTTCCACTCGATTCGCTGCAGCCGAACCGTGGCTTCCGAGGTTTTTCCCGCCACCACCTCCACGGTTAGTTCCTCGAACCGGTACTCGTTGCCGCGCAGCACGCCCACTTGCACCTTTCCGGCTGGAACCGTAATGCTAGAGACCCCATTGGTGTCAAAGTAGTGCGCTTCAAATGGGCGTTCTTTGCGGTCAAAGCTGTCGTCTGCTTCCATCCACGCGTCCTCTGGGGCATAGGCCCGACCGTCTTCCGCGGTAACGAAGACTCGCGCCGCCACCGGCTCCCCACTGCGGTCCGCGACCCGCAGAAGCAGTTTCCCCATCGGCTTCAAGTACTTTCGCTCGCCGGTCAGAACCTGGCTCTGCGCACCCCCGGGAATCGTCTGGATCCACAAAGAAGTATTACCGCTGCGGTTCGAGATGAACGCGATCTTTGACCCGTCCGGCGACCAGCGTGGATTGATGTTGTCGTAATCCCCGTAAGAAATCGGAAACGCGTCTCCACCTGCCGCCGGCATCACCCAAAGCTGGTGCCACGACTGTCCCAAATACGACGCATACACCATGCGCTTGCCGTCCGGCGAAAAATCAGGGCGAGCCTTCCACGTGGTTTCTTCGTAGTGGATCTCGCGTGCCTCGGCGCCGGGTTGCGCCTTCATCCGCCAGAAGCCGCCGGTACCGTGGATGTGCCCCCGATTCGAAATGAACAGGATCTCCGACCCGTCACGCGACCACACCGGGCTGATCTCGTGGTCCACCTGACTGTAGTAATAGCGAGGAAGCGGGCTTACGTTTTCCGGAGTGAGTCGCTGTACGTCGCTGAGTTCGCCATTCTCGAATCGTCCTACAAAGATGTGGAAGTGGCCCTTGTAGGAAGTCGAAACAAACGCCAGCCGCTTTCCGTCGGGAGAGAACCGGGGCTCGAGATTCACCGCTCTGTCGGACGTGAGCTGTCGCCTGCGCCCGTCGCGTAGGTCGAGCAACCACAACTCCACGGCATCGTGGTCGTAGCGGGCAAAAACCACCCAACGCCCATCCACCGACCAATCCGGCTCGTAGTCATAGCCTGGGCCTGCGGTCATCTCCTCGCTTATCGTGCTTCCCACATCCTGCCGCCACAGCGATCCTGCCATCGAGTAAATCAGCGTCCGAGAATCGGGAGACCAGACCACCGCGCTTGGCCCGGTCGTGAGCTGAGGCAGGTACATCTCGCGATAGTAATAAGCATGCGGAAGGTCAATCTGCATGAGCACTGGCTCGCGCTGCGCCAGACAGTCCGCGCATATCAAGAAGACAAAAATGCCAAGACGAATGATTCGGGATCGGGCCAAGGCTCCTCCGCGGCTCAGAAAGCGGACAGATTATACCGTGCCAAACCAGATCAGGACTTCACCGGACAACCGGGATCACGGGCAGCACGACTTGAGAAGGATGCGTAATGTCGTGGAATACGCGAATGTGTGCCTTTTTCATCTCCGCGCTGTTCGCCTCCGAGTTTCCGGTCTGCAGGTTGCGTGAGAAATTCGGAGTGAAGCTGGCGGAGATCTGCAGGCGGATCCGATGCCTCTGCAGAAACACGTTGCTGGTGATCAGGTTCTCCAGCTTCAGTTCGTAAATTTCTCCCGGTGACAACAACTGCCGGCCTCGGCCGAGGTCGCGATAGCTTGCGCGCAGGACATCCAGCCCTGGACTCATCAGGTTGATCGCCGTTCCATCCGGCGAGACATCGAGGAGCCGGGCCCACAGATCGAAGTCGCGGCAATCACAAGAAACAAAGATACGCGCTTTGATCGGCCCCGTGACTTCCGTGTCTTCTTGCAGCACAGCAGAATCGAAGGTCAGAACATCGACGCGATCGGCAAGTTTGCGATAGTCATGTGCGCCCGAGGAATCGTACGGATTGACGACGGGAGTGGCTGGATCGGATACAAACTCGCTCTCGCTGTCCTGGTTGTCGAAGGGCGTAGTTTGCAGTCGACCCGAACCTGTACCGTCGGTGTCCGGAGCCAGGAAAGCTGGCATCGCTCTGGCTGCGGGCGGCCACTGATCCGCGTCCCGCCATTGGTTGCGTCCCATGACGAAGTAGCGGACCGGCTTTTCGCGCTCCACGCCGTTGTCTGCGCCCTTCAAGTAATGATCCATCCAGTGCAGCACGACCTCGTCGTAGTCGATCGCCGCGGTCGGGCCGAACTCACGTTCTCCGGATCGTGTTTTTGCCGTGCTGTCTACGCCATGAACCCAGGGTCCAAGTAGAAGGTGGGTGCGGGTGTCCTTGTCGCCCGCGCGGGCCTTGACCAGGCCCCCATAGTTCGTAGTCGCGCCTTCCGGCCCGTAGTTATCGTCGTACCATGCCGAAAGATTAAGGACAGCCGCGTGCGTGCGCGAGTACTTGTCTCGCAGTTCGCTCCAGTTCCACCACGGATCCTCCGGCGGATGGCCCAACCAGTCGAAATAATACGGGGCGGCCTGCCGCAGGGGCTTCAAGTCGATCAAGGGCAGGGTGTTCAACATCTTCGCCCCTTCATCTTTCCAGGCAGCGAGAGCTTCGTCGTAAGTGCGCGGGCCTGGCAGGTTCTTCTTCGCGCGGGTACCCCAGGCGATGTCGTCCCAGATCCAGTCGATCCACGACATGTCCCACGTACCACCCGCGTAGAAGAAGTTCTGCGGCGTGGAGAACGTCATGGCTGGGACCATGGCCTTCAAATGAGGGGGGCTTTGAACGGCGGCGAGCCATTGCACCGCACCGGGATAGGAAAGGCCAAAGGTTCCCACCGCGCCATTCGACCAGGGTTGGGTGGCAGCCCACTCGATGGTGTCGTAGCCGTCTCGCCCCTCATTTTCGTAGGGGCGGAAATCTCCACCCGAGTGGTATCGGCCGCGAACGTCCTCGATTACGACGGAATAGCTACGCTCGGCAGCATGCTTGAAGGTCGTGTACTCCTGCTGTGCGCTGTCTTTCCCGTAGGGCGTCCGATACACCAGTACAGGAAAAGTGCCGTCTTCGGCTGGGCGCAGTACATCCGCGCGCAGAACCACACCATCGCGCATGGGCACGGGGACGTTCTTCTCCAGAACAAAATGCTTTCCGGAGTGCGTGGAGTCCTGGGCAAAGGCAAGAATGGAAGTTGCAAAAATCAGAACCAAAGCGCGGAGTTTCATCGGGCGTGAGACTAACAGGGTGCCAGACGTGGCGGCAAGTCAGGCAAATCGCTCGGTCGTTCCCCCTACTTCCGCTGCCTGTCGCTCCATCTCAGGATGCAGAAATGACCCGGCCAAGACAAGTTCCTTTCTGCTTTGCCCCGGCCACCGGGCGGGCCCCACGCTCGACGGGCAGTGCCACCAACTCAATTCTTGCTATAAAATCCTTACGCCGGGATCTCGTTGAACTGAATGCCAACTGCTGACTGATTGCGTGATTGCCAGGTGCTGAGTGCCGACTTCTGAAACCCAATCCGGGGCGACGACTCTACCCGCCCGCTACTACACGGATAGCGATCTCTTCCGTGACGAACTCGAACGCTTCTACTGCCAAACCTGGATCTGCGCCGGGCGTGCCGGTCAAGTCTCGACGCCGGGCGACTATTTTGTCCGCGAGGTGGCCGATGAAAGCATCATCATTACTCGTGACGGCGGTGGCTCGCTGCGGGCGTTTTTCAACGTATGCCGGCATCGCGGCACCCGCATCTGTGCCGGCGCTGAAGGGCATTTCCCCGGACGGATCCAGTGCGGCTATCACGGTTGGACCTACGGACTCGACGGGAGCTTGATCGGCGCTCCCCACGCACACGACGGCTTCTGCCGCGAAGACTATCCTCTTAACCGCGTTCATGCAGACGTCTGGGACGGACACATCTTCATCAACCTCAGCTCAGAGCCCGCGCCACTTGCCACTCAGTTAGAAGATTTGCCGCAGAAGTTCCTGCATTGGCAAATGGCTGAGCTGCGCACCTACCGGCGCATTAAGTATGAAGTGAAGGCCAACTGGAAGCTGATGATGCTGAACTACAACGAGTGCCTGCATTGCCCCATTCTGCACCCGGCGCTCAATGCCATCACTGCTTACCTCTCCGGCGAGAACGATCAGCCCCATCGCGGATACATCGGCGGCTCAATGGAGTTTCAGGGCGGCGCCAAGACCATGAGCAAAGATGGAAAGCTTCGGCGCGACTACCTTCCCGGACTCAACCGAGACGAACGCGACAGAGTCTTTTACTACGCGATTTTTCCCAATCTGCTGCTCAGCCTCCATCCAGACTACGTAATGACGCACACGCTCTGGCCGCGTGCCGTGGATCGTACTGACGTTATCTGCGAATGGCATTTCCACCCTGCCGAAATGGTCAAGCCTGACTTCGAAGCCGACGATGCGGTTGAATTCTGGGATACGACCAACCGTGAAGACTGGGCCATCTCAGAGCTCTCGCAGGCGGGAATCAAGTCTCGCGCCTATAAGCCTGGTCCCTACTCCCGCTGCGAGTCGCTGCCCCACGCCTTCGACCAAATGGTGCTGGATCGCGAAAAGCAGGGTACTCGAGAGGTGAGTCCGCTAAACGGCTGATGCCGCTGCAGAGGGTTGCGTGCCCCGCTGGGTATCGAGGAAATAACCGATGAAGCGTGCCTTTCCTCTTACTGCTCCATCGAACGTTTCTCCCTTTCCGCCGCTCGTTGCTACTCTCGTGCGCCAGCGTCACCGCCCGCATGGTCCGCAATGCCGGCTCCAGCCTCGCCTCCCCCGTCGCCTTCTTCTCGATCGCATCCCGCGCGTTTAAGTAAAACCGAGATAATCTTCGTGCGGTCTGTATTGACCAGTTATCTGTGAGTAAGGGCATGATACTGGAGATATAGCTTTCGATTCGAAGGCGGAAATTCTGGAGAATGGCGAAATGTGGAACATCAGGAACGTCACCCCATGGGCTCGCAAGCTCGCAACGCGTGGTCTGCTTCTGGCCGCTACCACAACCTTGCTCGTGCCCTCGGCCTTGGTGCGAACGGCTAACGCACAAGTTGTCATCAGCCTAACTCCGCCGGTGTGTTCCTACGGCTACTACGAATATTCACCGTACGGATGCGCACCCATGGGTTTTTATGGTCCCGGCTATTTCTATAACGGCATCTTTCTGGGCGTGGGCCCATGGGCGAACTGGGGCTATGGCCACGGCTGGGGTGATCACCACTTCAGCGGTGCAGGCGGAGGACGCTACGTCGCCGGACGTGGAAACGGTGGCGGACGTGCTTACGCAGCGAATCGTGGACGTGGCCCGTCGGCAGTTCGCTCTGGCCGCAGCAGCGCTGGCGTCCATCCCGCTGCAGCTCGTAGTGGCGCACCTCACGGCACGTCCCACGCCGCAGTAGCGCGTGGTGGCGCCTCACATGGCGCGTCCCATGCCGCAGTAGCGCGTGGTGGCGCCTCGCATGGCACGTCCCATGCCGCAGCAGCCCATGGTGGTGCGTCTCATGGTGGCGGCGAACACCATTAGCCTGTGGCGAGAGGCTGGCGCATGACCCTGTTAGCCGAACCGGAACACCATAAGAAGGCCCGCGTCCGCCGTGCCAGCGGCTTCCTTCTGACGGCTTTTTCGAACGCGACGCGTCACGCCGTCCTCCAGCCTCAAGCACTCATCCCGGGAGTTGCGTCCGAAAAAGCGCTAGCGTCATCCGGGAGCAACCGGGATGTGGCCATTCGTCAATGCCGATAGGCCCACTTATCGGTGCGAATGCACTCCTTCCATTAGCACACGATCACAACTTGCCCATTGCAAGTGGCTTTTCAACAACTGCCGTCTCAAGGTTTTGCCCTGTGCAACTTCCGTTCCAACCTGGATCGCGTCTTATGCGACGCATGGGGCAGGCGCGATGGTATGGGTGAACATCATGCGGATTCCGTCTTTCGGCCGTAGGATCACCATCGGGCGAGCTTCGATCCTTTGGCCCGGAGCCAGCTGAAAATCGTAAGTTCTGAGCAGATCACGCAAAATCATAAGGATCTGCAGCATCGCGTAATTTCCGCCGATACAGCCTCGCGGTCCGCCACCAAAGGGAAGGAAGGCGAAGGCCGGGCGCAGCTTCTCGTTTGCTTTGGTGAAACGCGCCGTATCGAAATTCTCCGGATTCTGCCAATAACGCGGAGCATGATGCGCGCCATACACATACAAAATGACCATCGATCCGCGGGGTATGGCGACGTCGCCTACGCGGTCGTCTGCGACAGCCATGCGGTCGACCATCCAAAACGGCGGGTAGAGGCGGAGCGCCTCCTGAATCACCTGAGTGGCAAATTCGAAGTTGGGAACGTCGCTGTAGCTCAGAGGCGCGTCGCCGAGCACGGTATCAAACTCCTGGCGTACCCTTTCGAGGCAATCGGGACGCGTGCTCAAAAGATAAAGAAGCCACGATAGGCCATTCGACGATGTTTCATGGCCGGCAACCAGAAGTTGCATGCTCTCGCTCAGGATGAGTTCATCGCTCATGCCTTCGCCATCACTGTAACGCGCATCCATCAAAGTCTGCAGCAGATCGTGGCCGGGCGGTTCGTTGCGGCGCTTCCTGATGTATTCGAGCAGAATGGCGTCCGCCCGGGTTCGCATGTCTTCGTGTTTGCGCAGTTCGCCCGAGACAGCGAACCAGGGATTCAGATAGGGCTGAAGGGTTTGCCGAACGATGAATTCCTGGACGGTGCAGATCGTCTGGCTGACAAGATCGATGTCTTCCTCCTTCAACCGAGCGCCGAATAGTGATCGCGCGACCATGGCGAAGGTAATCTTCATCAGATGGGGGTAGATATCGACAGGGCCAACACGGACCTGTCTGTCGAAATCCCGCAGCGACTCGGCGAGGGAATCCCGCATGATCGAGGACAACACATCGAGTTGCTTTCGATCGAAGCCTGTCTGGATTAGACGCCGCTGCGTGCGCCAGGCTTCTCCATGGGTCGTGAGAAGACCTTTCCCCAGGAAGCGGCCCATACGCTTTACTTGAATTTCGGATTTTTGGTAGTTCTCCGCATTGGTCTTCAACACGTGCTGAATGACAGCGGGATCAATGGTAACGATCGCTTCCTTGAGACCACCCAAATAAAGCCGGAATGTGTCGCCGAAGATTTCGTTGTACCTGGACAAAACCTGCACGGGATTGCGGGCCATGGCGCGAGAATCCGCAAAGCAGCGAAATCGGGAAACAACGGGGATCGGTGTTGATGAGCTCATGCCCTAGCCGTCCTGATATTTGCCTCGAACCGGAGATTTCATGTTGCTTAGAGGAAGTGGTGGCTGGGCAATGGGCAAAGGATCAAACCCTCAGAATCAGTTTTCGTTGCCCAGTTGCTTCAAGAGTATCAGATGATGCAGGATTGCCCCGGTCATGGTGGGGTTCTGCCGATAGGAGACGCCAAACTCTTCGGCAGTCTGCTTCACGATTCTGGTGAGCGGAGCATAGTGGGTATGGCACACGAAAGGACACAGGTGGTGGACGACGTGATGGTTAAGCCCGCCTACGAGCCAACCGACAAGCGGGTTTTCGGTTGCATAATCGGCCGTTGTTGCGAAGATGTGATACACGCCGTTGTCAAACTCACCGCGGTCCGAGGGAAAGTAGGTGCTGTCGATGGTGTGCGTCGACTGGAACACGAGCGTTACGGTCAAACCTACGACCAAATTGACCAGGAGGAACGCCCCGGCAACCAGCAGAGGCGATTTTCCCAGCACCACGACCGGGAAAACAAGCATGTAGGCGAGGTAGAAGCCCTTGCCGGCAAACAGAATCGCGTATTCTCGCCGAGCATGCTTGGTGCGTCTCAGATATTCGTGGGTCGAGAAGAAAAAGCATTGGAAGTCCCTGAAAAACACGTAATCGAGAGAGAACAGCGCGTAAACGAACAGCGCGTAGATGTGCTGGAAGCGGTGCCAGGGCAACCGGGATTCGTAGGGCGTAAAGCGAAAGATGCCGCGTCCGGAAAGCGCGTCATCTTCGCCGTGGAGATTGATGCAGGAGTGGTGGCCCCGATGATGGAGGATGCGCCACATGTACGAACTGATTCCGCACAAATCGAAGACATAGTTCAGGGTTTTGTTTACGAGCGACCGGGACGAGATGGCGTTGTGATTGCTGTCGTGGGCGATGTTCAGCAAAAGGAATGTCTGCGCGAGCCCGCCGAGAAGGTAGAGGGCAACAAACTTCCATGAGCCGGGGTTGAGCGCATACAAAGCAATCCAGCTCCCGGCGAGGACTGCCAGACCCGCAGCGATCTTGACCCGCATCGTACGGTCCGCTTTAGGAGAAATGTTCCGATCGGCAAAAAAACCATCCAGGCGGCTACGCAAGACTTTCGGGAAGGAAGAACCACCGGCCGGCTCGATAATCGGCGACGCTGAGAGTTCCGAGGGTACAAGGTCCGGTATCTCCGGCTCTCGACGAATCTCCACTTCGGTCTCGAACGTCATCGGCGCCTCCGCGGTCATGGTAAATTGGACCCGACGCGTTCCACAAGTTACATGAGTGGCCCCGACCCGCGGCGAAATTGTTGCCGCGCTGTCGACGGTCTCGCAGAGGTGTTTTATTGCGAGCCCTGAGGGGCAATCAATAAACCTTCGGCTCCGTCCTGAACGTTAGGACGACGCCGAAAATTGGGAACGGGCAAAGCCTGAGTGCGACGCTTTATCCAGGAAGCGATGACGCATGGCGTTTTCCAAATGCTTTGCTAATATTCCAACCAACCCTCGCTCGGTGGCGAGGGATGTTTCGTTTTACCGATTTGCGTTCTATTCGATCTTGGAGGATCGCTGATTGATGACGGCGTCAATTCTGGACCACATCGACAGGCTGGCAGATGAGCACCCGAACAAGCCACTCTATTCGTACCTTGACGTAAACGGCAATCCCATCGAAACCTATACCTACGCGTCGTTTCTCCGCCGAGCGCAAGCGATCGCCGGACATTTGCGGAAAGAGTGTCGTTTCGCGGCGGGCGATCGGCTTCTGCTTGCCTACCCGCCGGGGCTCGAAATGATCTGCGCATTCTTTGGTTGCGCACGCGCCGGATTGATCCCCGTGCCGGTCTATCCCCCCAGTTCGCACGGCTTCCAGAGCGCCCTATACAAGACGGTCCACATCGCGAAGGATTGCCAGGCGTCTGGGATCTTGACGAGCAGAGATTACCAGGCGTCGCTCAAGACGAATCTCGCCAGGCGTGGAGTCTCGGCGTCGGGGGTCGACATAGATTACATTTCCGGCCTTCCGTGGATCGCCACCGAAGATTTCGTGGAAACGCTTTCAGACCGGCCACATGCGGATCCTTCGAAGATCTTGTTTCTCCAGTACACGTCGGGTTCGACGATGGAGCCCAAGGGCGTGATCGTGACGCACGAAAACATCCTGAACACCTATCGGCTCGTGATCGACCATCCGGCGCCGGTCGTTGTTTCCTGGCTTCCGCAGTATCACGATATGGGGCTGATCGGATGCTACCTATATCCGGCACTGAAAGGTGGCACGACGTACGGGTTCGCTCCCATGGACTTCATTCAGCGGCCAATCCTATGGTTCAATGCGATCACGATCCACCGTGCCACCGCGTCAGCTGCCCCCAACTTCGCCTACGACTATTGCTTGCGCGCCGGGAGGCTTGCCAAGGGAAGGCTGGAGGCTTGTGATCTCAGCTCGCTTCGCGTATTGATGTGCGCCGCAGAACCCGTAAAGCCGGATACCTACACCCGGTTTCTGGAGGCGTTTCAGCCCTATGGACTCAAGTCCGAGAGTTTCCATGTCGCCTATGGGCTGGCCGAGAATACTTTGGCGGTCTCACTGGGCGGTCGCAACATTGTTTCCGTCGACAAGCGTGCCCTGGCACTGGGGAAGGCCCGCATGACTACCGAGGTGTCAGAAATCGGCGGGGCCACGCAGATTGTCAGTTGCGGAACCTCGCTCCCGGGTCTCGACGTTAAGATCGTGGATCCGCAAGGGCATTTCTCTCTTAAGCCGGAGCGCATCGGCGAGATTTGGATTGCCGGAAGCGGCAAATGCCAGGGTTACTGGAATAACCCTGAATTGACTCTAAAGCAGTTTCGCGCACGGCTCGTGGACGATACTCCCTATGACGACGGCTACCTTCGGACCGGCGACCTGGGATTCATCCACGACGGCGAACTCTACGTCTGCGGCCGCATCAAGGACGTGATTATTCTCCGCGGGCAAAACTATTACCCCCAGGACATTGAGAACGTCGTGGAGAAATCATCCAGTCTGATCCGGCACAATTGCGTCGCCGCGTTCCAGATTCAGGAAGAGAGCGAACCTGCGCTGGCAATCGTCGCCGAAGTCAAAAATCCTAAGACGCTTCCCGACGCAAGAAAGATTGCCGCAGCGGTCCGGAATTATCTCAACGTGGAAGTGGCGATGATTTCCTTCATCGCGCCTCGCGCGATCCCGAGAACGAGTTCAGGGAAGATCATGCGCCATAAGACCAGGCAGATGTGGCTGCAAGGTCAGTTCACCGTTCTCTCCGACTTTTCGCGGGAGAAGGATGCCGGGAAGTCCCCCTCCGACCTGCATTCCTCTTTCGCCGAGTTGAAAGCCAGGTACAACCTGACAGGAGTGGAATCGTACAACCTCGTCGAAGCCGGACTGGATTCACTGGATCTGGTTGTATTCACGCATGAGCTCAAGGAACTCCTGAAAGATAAAGGCGCCGAATTGCTGGCCAGGCAGGTGGATATTGGTGTCATTCAGCGTGTCAGTGTAGCCGAGCTGTTTGGACTCGCCGAACAACTGGAGCGCGCTCCCGAAGAGGCGCTGGTTCACCTGCGCCATTCCCTTGCGGCTTTCCGTGAAGAGCAGTGCGCCGCTGAGAAACGGATGATGAGCAACGACAGGAGGCTCGTCTTCGAACCTCCGGCGCCTTCGCCCACGCCGGAGATACCGGTGCCGAATCAAGTGCTGCTCACGGGCGGGACAGGCTTCATCGGACCATTCCTCATCAAAAGCCTGCTGGAACAGACACGGGCGAAGATCTATGTTCTGGTCAGGTCTTCCGACGAAAAGCAGGGCAGGCAGAGACTGAGAGCTGCGATGGAGTCGATGGGACCCTGCGGAGCGACGTTGAGGGAGATGTTCGAGGCCCGCGTGATCCCCGTCTCCGGCGATCTCGGGCAGCCAAAGCTTGGCCTGATGCCGCAGGTGTGGGATTTCCTCGCGAGTGAAATCGACACGGTGCTCCATAACGGTGCAACCGTGAACTACCTGTTCAACTACGATCTGATGCGTGACGCAAACGTGCTGGGAACCAATGAGGTCGTAAGACTGGCTTTCGAGGGAAGGCCCAAAGAGTTCAATTACGTCTCGACTACCTTCGTGTTTGGCTGGGCGGTTAAATCAGTCTTGTACGAGACCGACCTGAACGAGAATATGGAGCTTCTCGATTTTGGCTACAGTCAGTCGAAATGGGTGGCGGAACAGGTGGTTGTCGACGCGCGCAGCCGCGGACTTTCCGCGCGGATTTTTCGGCCGGCTCTGGTGAGTCCTTCGGTCACGGGCGGAGGCAACAACTTCGATATCGCCGTTCGCTTGGTTGCCTTTATGGTGAATCACGGCATTGGCGTCGATACTCTCAACCAGGTCAGCTTTGTTCCGGCCGACATTGTGGCGAACAATATCGTCGCGATCTCTACCACTCCCGGTACAGCAAATAAGACCTACCACGTCACTCGGGACGATTATTCGAACATGATGGATATCACCGGGCTTATCACCAAAACGACTGGCCGGCAATTCGAAAGATTCAGCCTTCCCGATTTCGTTCCCGAGCTGATCCGGAGATGCCGCAAGGAAGATCTTCTCTTTCCTCTGCTCGATTTTTTGGTGGGCTCGGTCGACAACATCTCCGCGATGGAGTTTAAACGCTATGACAGCTCTTGCTATCAAATGGCCCGCGATGCCTCCGTGTGGGGAAAACCGGACCCGTCTCTGGAAGATACGGTGAACGGCATTCTGAAATTTATGTATCGCAAGGGGATCATTTCAGTCGCGGCTCGTGAGGCCAGCGCGGTGTCGCCGATCTGCGAGCGTGAACTGACCATCGAGACCCATCGCAGAGGTATCGATTGCGGCGCGGATTGCCTCCGGTGCATGGCCGAGGCAGCGAGATCCTGAGTGCATCGAGAAGATTCCGAAGATCGAAGCCTCGCAGCAGCTGTGAGATGATCGCGCGCCGGTTGCTCGCTTCGTTCGGGTGAGACATAAGCAGAGGGCGGCGGGTCGGCCAACCTGAACCTATCCTCTCAATCGGAGAAACATTGCCGCTAGACTTATCCAACCAGGAACGATCGGCTTCTGGACGGCACAGATACATTCTCAGCTACTTCTTAAACACGAGCTTCTCCGTTATCCGCTGGCCCGATTCCAACGTGCCTGTAGTGGATAGTGTCATCTGCTGCCCATCCGCGGAAACCTGCCACCTATCGGTTTGAGTGACTTGCTCACCCCGCCGGTAAATCGCATCCACTGTGCGAGGATCGACAAGTTCAAGCTTCACGGTATCGTTGCGCGAGTTTTTTAGATCGTACTGCATCCCGTCAAAACGGGCGGTATAGCTGAAGTCACCCAGAAAACGGACCCCGCCGTTTCCGTCCGCCTCGATCTTGAGCACCAAACCTTGCCGCAAACGGGACTTACTGAGATCCTGCGTCCACTCGCCTGCGAACAGGTCACTGGCGACCTTCGCGCCTCCGCTGCGCGTCCACACCGTGACCTGATCGCGTTGGCCCGTGGTCGCGGTCGTGGTTATCAGCTCGCTTCCATCCTTCGAAAGTTGTTCGCGAACCGTCGCCACAACAGTTCCGTCTTTTTTTTCCTGGACCTCGGCCTGCCTCTTATCGATCGGGCGGAGAACAATCTGATTGAACCCGAGATTGCCGGGTGCGGGCGAATCATGTCCGTTCCGAGTCGCAGTAAAATCGAAATGTTTTTCGCCTGACATCACGACATGCGCTCCGCCATGCAGATGTGTAATGGAGAGCCGATTCGGAGGTTCCAGGCTGGACTGCGCTGAGATGAGCGTCCAGACGCCAAGGCGAGGGTCTGGCGCTCCAGGTTGGACGGCGGCAAGCAGTCCGAACAACAGTAAGGTGGGAATTGATCCTCTCAAAGCCGATGCGAAGAGTTTAGCAGATCACATCACTACCGATGTGAGCCGTGCGCAAGTGTATACTCGCGACACAAAGCGCGAACATACGAACGGGTTCCGACCAAGCACCTTTTTTGTCTCTGCAGGTCTTCGGTCGGACCGCAGAGTTTCAGTGACGACGTTCTTGTATGACATTATGAATGCGATGCATGTGCGCCGTTTTTGGGTGTCGGGGATCGTCCTCGCGGCAACCATTGCACTTTTTCCATTCTCTTTTCACGCGGAGCGGCACCTCGAGACCGCAACCCGCGTCGAAGGCAGCCAAGCTGAAACTGTCCGGCAGGAGCTGGCCAATCGTTTTCGGTCGCCGTTCGTGGATCAGGTGGCCCTGGTAATCCAAGGACTCCCGCCTGTGGATTCGCAGGAAGGCGGCCAAGCGTTAGAAACCATCGTGACGGGACTGAGAGACCAACCCGGCGTTTCGGGAGTGGTGTCCTATCTCGACTCGCGCGATCCGATCTTTCTGGGCCGGGGAGGGGGAACGTTTGTTCTCGTGGGACTCACGTCGACCGACGGCCCCGTGGAGTCGCTTGTTCCGAAGCTTCACCAGTTGGCAAGCTTGCTTGAAAATCAGCTGCGGGGCCGTTATTCGGCGGTTAACCTCGCACTCACCGGCGAGATTCCGCTGAATTTCGACATTCGGAAAGCGAGCGCCGACGACGTGCGACGCGGTGAAAGTCTGGTGATCCCCGCGACCCTCGCGCTTCTGCTGGTGGCTTTTGGAAGCCTCATCGCCGCCCTGATTCCATTGGCGGTTGGCCAGCTTGCCATCGCGACCACTCTGGCGATTACGGGATTGCTGGCGCAGCGCTGGCACTTGTCCATTCTGGTTCAGAATTTGGCCACCATGCTTGGGCTGGGTTTAGGCATCGACTACGCGCTTCTCATGGTCAGCCGCTTCCGGGAAGCGATTTCCGCCGGGAATCAAGGACCTGCGGCCTCCCTCATCGCGGCACGTCAGGCAGGCCGCACGCTCTTGGTTTCAGCCTCAACGGTAGCCATCGGATTTCTAGCCCTCTTGACGGTTCCGATCAGCGAAATCCGTTCCATCGGTATCGCGGGATTCCTGGTGGCCGGAATGAGTGTGTTGCTTACAAATACTCTGGTTCCGACGGTGCTGGCTTTGCTCGGTCCGCGGATTGATTTTGGCCGATTGCCCTTTACTCCAAAGTTGGATGCGCATCGGGCCGCAAGAACGGGAAAGCGCTGGCGGCAGTGGGGAAAAGTGATTGTCGCGCATCCCTGGCTTGCCCTCTTTGGGGCAGGCATTCCTTTGCTTCTGCTCGCCTGGCAGATCAGACGACTGGATACCAGTGTCCCCCGGGGAGATTGGCTTCCGCGGGCGGCGGAATCAGTCCGCGCCCTCCACACCCTGAGACAGATGGATCGGGAAGGCGTTGTTGAATCGTTGCGCATCATCATCGAACTTCCAACCGACTCCATCGCGCAAACCGACGCGGGGTGGAATGTGCTTGGTCGTGTCACCAAGCGGCTGGCGAGCGACCCTCGCTGTGGCCGCGTGATTTCTATCACTACGATTGCGGAGAACAACCGGTCTTCCCTCGGTGACCTCTCGCGCGAGACGCGCCGAACCTTTCTGAGTAGTGACGAAAAAGCGGCGCTGCTCGAGGTCTTACCCGCGAGTTCGGTCTCGCTGCGCGATCAGGTCAACTGGGTGCGGGAGCTTCGGAAGTCCGGCGCGCTGGATCTCACCGGAGTTCCTGGCGCAACCCTTCTCGTTGGTGGCATCCCGGCACTCAACGCCGATTACGAAACGATTATTCGAGACCGCTTTCCGTCCGTGATGGCGCTTATCGTGGGTGGAACGCTGTTTGCGCTACTCTGGGGATTTCGATCCGTCTTCGTCGCGCTGAAGGCGATCGCACTCAACCTGTTCTCGGTCGCGGCGTCGTTCGGAGCATTGGTTTTCGTTTTCCAAAACGGGCACGGAAGCAGGTTCCTGGGAGTTCCTGAGGGAACCGGCAGCGTGTTTCCGCTGGTTCCGATCGTCGCCTTTGCAATCGTTTTCGGATTAAGCATGGATTACGAGGTATTTCTGGTTGCACGCGTTCTCGAAGCCAGAAGGAGCGGGCTGAGTGAAATGGATGCGATCCCGGAGGGTCTGGCCAGGACCGCAGGCCTGATTACGAGCGCTGCCGCGATCATGATCGTGGTATTTGCGGCGTTCACCTTCGGAAGTTTCCTGGTGGTCAAGATGATCGGATTTACCTTGGCGATCGCCGTCTTGATTGACGCCACGCTGGTTCGTATCGTGATCGGTCCCGCGCTCCTCCGCATTGCGGGCGATTGGAACTGGTGGCCTGGCGGGCTTCGCAACAGCGAGAGTGGCGAGCCCGGGATGTCGAGTCGCGGAATACGTCAGCGCGGTTTTCTGAAATGAGAACATTCCAAAGCGTTACTCCTGGGCCTCGGGTACCTCGGCGCTTACAGGGCTTCTCTGGAACGACGGATCGCAGCATCCAGCGCGTCCAGAAATTGATGCGGCGTGGCGTAGATATGATCGACCGAAGCGAGCTTTTTCTGCAGCTTAGATGAGGGACGATTTGGCATGGCCTTTTCTCTGCGCGGCACCCACACGGTTTGCATGCCTGCTTTCTTAGCACCGCGCAGGTTGCCGATCGTATCTTCTGCCATGATCGTCTCGATCGGCTGAATCGGCTCTGCCGGGTCGCGCATGCTGTTAACTGTCGCAAGCGCTTTCTCAAAAACCTTCGGGTTTGCACCCTTTCGATAGGGAGAAATCTCTTCTACCCCAAAAATATTGTGCTCGGAAATCACCCCTTTGAGGCCAAGCTTTTCCAGCTTTTCCATCGCCTCTCCCTCTCCATGCTTGAAGGAATGGGTGAGAACTGCGACCTCAACCCCAGCGTCGGTGAGCCGCTGTATCTTGCTTACCAGTCGGGCGTCAGCGCGGACGAACCCGGTGCCCATATGCCTATGCCACAGCCGAGTAATCCCCTGGTCTCCATCCACAATTTTTTCCTGCAGTTCTTGGCGAGTGAGTTTCGCTTTTTTCCCGCTCTTGCGGTCCTGAAGGAGCCTCAGGTTATAAGCCATGGCGATCATCTCTTTGTAAGGCGGGTCAAGGGCCTGATCAAGCCGAATGTCCTCCTCGCCAAAGCGCGCTGCCTTCCTACTGCGATAATAGACTTCCAGCATGCCTAACACGGAGCCGGCGGGGAGGCCTTTGCTTTCCAGGCTTCCCGCCAGCTGGCTGATACACCGGCATAAGGCGTCATCCGGATTCTTGTTCGCCTCTTCCTTAGCCTCTGCACTCAATTTCTGCGCCATTTTCCTGCGGAAGATCGGAAGGCCGTATTCTCTTTTTATCTCCCGCCAAGCCCGCAGGACGGCGCTTCGGTATGCCCTGTTGTAAGGGTAGAGAAAGCAGTCAAGATCCAAAATGACGAGCCTCGCTTTCTCGCGAAAGGGCTTAGGGTCGGGGTAGGCTTTCGTCGTCATGGACTCATGCGCCGAGGCCTGAGGTTGTGCAGAGAATGGTGGTCCTTCAGGCCTCAGCTATTCTAAGGGGCGGAGCAGATCTCTTCGATGGGTCAGTACGTACCAGGCTCATTTCGCGGCCATTCTGCCAGTTTCGGACAGATCCGGGAAGGGATTGCCGGCTAGCAGGCAGTCCTAAGAATGGACCCCTTCACCAACGTGGAGGAGGGCGTGTTTCGAGAGAGGGAGAAAAGCTTGCGCCGATTCGAGCCGGGTTACTGCGGCAGACGGACTTTGCGCACCAGTTCGGCAAACCGCGGATCAGAACGCAGAGGGTCGAGTTGGAAGTAAGTGTTCACGCCAATGAGCAGCCAATCGTGTTCCTGATAAGCGATGTTGAGCCAATGGAAAGCCTGCTCTCGGTCTCCCAAGTCGGCGTAGAAGCGGGCGATGATCAACGCTGAGTAGTAGCCATTCTTACGTTGCGCTTGCGCAAACTCAATGGCTTTGGTGAGAGCGCCTTTCCAGCCTGCGGAGCGAAATCCTTGCTCCATGGCGGCAGCCAATCTCCAATCTCCCTGGTTGTCGGAGAGCTGGGCACAGGTCTTCCATTCTTCAATGACTTGTGGGTACATGCGTTTTCCCCAATAGGCATAGCCCAGGCAATCGTGCGCGATCGCGAATGTCGGATTGTCATTCGCCAGTTTCGTGCAAATCGCAATGGCTTCGTCGTACTGCCGCGCCCAGACGCGAATACCTCCGGCCACCCTGGTGATGACCGGAGACTGCGGATCAAGATCATGCGCCCGATTGACTTCCGCCAAGGCTTCCTGTTCTCGGCCCCCAATCATGCCAATATCGTCCGCGTACCACTGCCGCGCGGTGGCATCGTTGGGGTCGAGTTCGAAAGACTTCTTGAACTCAGCCTCTCCCCCCGCAAAGTCCCAGTCGTGCTGCATCTCGTTGCTGCCCAGAACCGCATGAGGATGAGCCAAGGTTGGGTCCAACTCCAGCGCCTTGCGGGCGGCGGCGTTCGACTTCGAAAAGTCTTCGCTGGGATTGCCGCCATAGTTAGGCATTACGGAATAGACATCGGCCAGACCCGAATATGCCAGAGCGTATTCGGGGTCTTTGGCGATGGCCCGGTTGAAATGGGAGATGGCCTTCGCCAGCTCGCTATACGTTCGGTTGTTCCAGGCGTAACGGCCCTTCAAATACGACGAGTAGGCCTCCGCATCCTGCGTGCCCTGCTCGGTGACCTGCTCGCGATCCGCGGCGCTGAGGGTGGAACGCAACTTTCCCGCAATGTCGCCCGCCATTCGCTGCTGCAACAATATGATGTCCGCTCTCTTGCCCGTGTAGCGTGCCCCCCAGATTTCGGTGTTGTCCCGAACATCGGTAAGCTCTGCGCTTATTGCGATGGTGTCACGCTGCACCATCACCCGCCCGCTCACCAAGACCGATACGCGGAGGTTGCTGCCCACGGTCGGCACCTCAACATCCTTTCCCTTGTAGCGAAAAACCGAGTCGCGCGACCTCACCTTCAGCTGGGGCACATGGGCAAGGTTGCCGATCAATGACTCGGTGATGCCGTCGCTTAGATAGTCGCTGCTGGCATCTCCCCGTACGTTGGTGAAGGGGAGCACGGCGACCGAATCGGGGCCGAAGGAGGCATCCTGGGGACTGGCAGTCGTCGGGCGGAGATTTTTAGTTCGCACCCGGGACACATTTAGGGGTGAAGCAGATGCGGCAAAGCGATGGCTCTTGCGATAGACCCAGATTCCAGCAGCGAGCGCGGCCGAAACCGCCAGAGTTCCCACCCACATCCCCGCTGCGCCAAAATGCCAACGCTTGCCCTCGGGCTCGGCCTGGCTGATTTGTACCGGGCTGACTGGTGCCGGGCTGACTTGCGGTTCCAGCCCCAAAGTCGTGGTACCGAAGGCCTGGGGAGTGCAGAGCCACAGGTCCAACTCACTCTCATAGGCGAAGACACGTCCCTTGGCGGCTCCGGGAACGCGATGCACCGGCAAGGCGCTTTCCTTCTCCCATCGCCGGACAGTCCTCTCATCCCGTCCGAAGAAGGCAGCAATCTCCTTCCACGAATCCAGGCGCCGCTCCGGAGGACTGGTCGCGCCTTGTGCCACTGAACTCCCCGTCGAACCGGCAGGTAAATGACAAACGCCCGATTATGCCCGATTATGTCCGGTCTTGTCCCTTGCCCCGCGGAAGAAGGTCGGACAAGTATACCTCTGTGCGGCAACGCGTGAGATCGCCAATTCGTGCCTTTCGCAGAGGCGCGGCGGCGCTGCTTCATCAGGCAGCATTCCATTGCCCGGGGATGGATAGGGTTCGATTTCGTGGCAGTCCGCTAGGACGGGCACTGGTGGTGCTAGCTGCGACGATTCTGGTGCTGATCGTGAGCGCGATTGTGCTGCCGCCGAGGGCTAGCCAGGCTGAGCCCGGCGAAAGCGGCGGAGAAGCGCCGGTTACCGCGCCGCACTGATCGGCGCACTTCCACAAAACTCCCCCGACGGGGGGAACATTCCGCGCAAAACGCGTGACGGAGGACAAAAAATGAATATCCAACGCAGGTCAGCACGATACCAACGGAGCTCGCGAACCTTGCCATCGAAGTCAATCACATTCCTTTTCCTGGTGCCTTTTGTCGTGATACTCAGCACGCAGGGCGCGCTCGGACAAGGCTTGAAAATGACGCAACTGAATCCCCCGGGCATCCTAGCGAGTGGCGCGGTCCTGTTTGCCGTGAACGCCAGCCAGAACGTTGTAGGCTACGGCACGAACAGCTCTGGGGCTACGGTGGGATTCTTGTACGTCGGCGGCAAATACACCGCTATCAAGTACCCTGGTTCCGACAAATACACCCGGGCCCTCGGCATCAACGACTCAAACGAGGTCGTGGGCGACTGGTATGAAAAGGCTACCAATGTCTTCCACGGCTTCACCTATGTGGGTGGAGTCTACAAGCAGTACGACGTGGGGGGCGATACCCCCACAACTGTGATCTGGGGAGTCAACAATGCCGGAGACTTCGCAGGTGGCTGTGGCGGTAACGGCGTTGCCGAAGGCTTTGTAACCATCGGTGGCAAAGCCCCGACCAAGTTCTACGCCAGCGGCACTGACGCTACCTTCGCCTACGCCATCAACAGTTCCGGTGAGGTGGTGGGTGAGTACCTCGATTCCAGCAATCTAGAGCACGGCTTTTACCGGAGCGCCAGCGGAGCCATCAAAACGATCGCGTACCCTGGCGCGAGCCAGACTGCGGCCTACGGGATCAACGATGCCGGCGAGATTACCGGCACTTACGTGAACGGCTCCGGACTCACGTACGGTTTCACCTACATTAAGGGTAAGTATGCTTCTACCGACTTCGCCACAACTCGCGGGGTCAACAGCGACGGAGCCTACGTCGGCTCCTATTGGGGGGTTGACGGAGCGCCGTCCGGCTATCTGGCCTCGCCCCAAGCCTTCACGCTGAAGACGGTCAAAGTCGCGGGCAGCAACTCGCAACTCTTCGGTGTCAACAATTCAGGCGTATCCGTCGGGTACTACGTCGCTTCGGATGGCACCCAGCACGGCATGATGATTTCCGCCGGCAAAGTGGTGGATATCGACGATCCCAACGGCACCAACGCCATCTGTTTTGACATCAACTCGACCAATCAGATTGTCGGTTTGTACACCAACGGCTCCGGCAACACGGAGGGGTTCGAATACGCTGCCGGAGTATACAAGGATATAGAAGGCCCCACGGGCGCGGTCTCCAGTCTCGCCTTCGGAATCAACGACGCCGGAGATATCGCTGGGCAGTACAGCGATTCGTCCGGGAGCACGTTTGGGTTCGTTCTCAGCAGCGGCAAATACAAAACCCTGAATGTGCCCGGTTCTAAATTCACCCAGGCCCGCGGCATCAACAGCGCCGGCCTGGTTACGGTGCAGTGGGGCGACTCGGCTGGCAACCTGCAATCTTCGCTCTATGACGGCAAGAAGTACACCTCGATCAACGTCCCCGGAGCTGCCGTGAACCAAGTCCAAAATATCAACACCGCCGGTGACATCGTCTACTATGTGTCCGACCCCTATGGAGTTGGCCACGGCGCGTTGAAAAGCGGGAACGACTATTATATTTTCGACTATCCCAAGGGTTCCGACACCATAGCCGCAGGCATCAACGACAGCAATTTGATCGTCGGCGCCTATATTCCGTCGGGCGCAACCGAGCCCCAGTCCTTCCAGGGCACGGAGTAGGGACCCGCTGTGAAGATCACGGGAACTGCCCTCACCTAGACCACGAAGGTGGCCTTTGACGGGGGGCAGCGACCAAGTTTACGGTGAACTCCGACACGCAGGCGACCCCTGACGTGCCCCGGGCGCGAAGACCGGGAAAGCCCCGCTCGCGAGAGCGGGGCCTTCGATTCGGCTGGAACGGTGACGACGCTACGGAACACTTAGCGCTTGCCGCCGTGTCCGCCGCCACTGTGACCTCCACCGCCGCTGTGTCCACCGCTGGCATGTCCGCCGCTAGAGTGTCCACCACCGTGCGAACCGCCGAAGCCTCCGTGCGAAGAGAATCCGCGCGACTCACCGCCGCGGCTGCCGCTGAAACCACCAGCGCGCGGCGCGCTTGATTCGCGTCCAGCGAAAGCCCGTTCGCCGCCGGAGAATCCCCGGTTGCCAGCGTAGGTTCGGTTACCCTCAGGGCCCCGTTGAACGGCTGCCCCGCGGTTGCTGCCGGCGAAGCCGTGGGACGCCCCCGCGTAGCCTCGAGATGCGCCCGCATATCCGTGACCTGCGGCTGAGCCAAACCCGTGCGCGTTGCGATTCACAAATGGGTGCGCTCCGAATGCGCCGTGCGCGGAAGAGAATCCTCGATAATTTCCGTGCACAAACGCGGCGTGGCTATAAAACGCTCCGCCGCGGAAGGCGTAAGGATGGCCGCCGAAGAAGATTCCACCGTGGAAGCCCCAGCCGAGACCCCATCCGTGCCATCCCCAGCCGAAGCCGAAGAACGGCGAGATCGGGAAGCCAAGGCCGAACGAAATGTACGGGCCGCCAAATCCCCACCACGGATAGAACCCAGGCCACAGGCCTACGGGATATCCGTACACATAGGCCGGGTTGTAAGCCGGCACATACACCACATTCGGATCCGCCGGCTGGATGTCTACGTTCGGCCCCTGCTCGTACACGCGCTCTTGAGGTGTACTCCGCAGATTGCCCGCGTTGTACGCCTTGTGACGCATGTACTGGATCGCCTGCATCACGTCGTCCGGCTGGTTCTGATAGGCTTCGCCCAGCTCAGAGGTCCACGACAAATCCCTGTCCAAGTTCGCCAGCACGGTGGGAAACTCCACTAGAGCCTTTACGCTCGGATCCCAATCCTGCCGGTCCACTTCCTCGGCCAGAGCCCGTCCCTTCAGCCCCGGGTTATCCCGTACCATCCGGTTCGCCACTACAATCTGCGTTGGATACTCTGACGCGGCCAGTATCTGCGCCACGAGCGAATCGGGATACAAGGCAATCGGAGCTACCAGCTTATCCAACTGCTCCGGAGGCAACGGTGTGTACTGCCGTTGATTCGGCCCGGTTGGAGGCGGAGGCGCCTGCGCCTGGTCTTGGTTTGTATTTTGATCTTGCGGCGACGGAGGCGCGACAGCCTGAGGCGCGCTCTGGTCCGGCGCATTGTATTGCGGCGCGGTCTGCTCTGGCGGAGGTGCTTGATCCACCTGACCGCTCACACCCGCTGAGGGCTTGTCCATCGACTGGTCCTGCGCCCCCAAGGAAGTCCCAGTCCCGAGCGCCATTGCGCTCGTCAACACCGCGGTGAGAAGCGCTTTAGATAATTTGGTTTTCATAATGTCCCCCAGAATTCCTGTCACTAGATTGAACACCGGGAATGGGGGAGAGTTCCGTTCCTTATGATTGACTTAAACTGGTTGATTTCGGCCAGGCAGTGGTGGATTTCGCCCAATAAATTAAGCTTGCGACGAGAGGACAAACTGTAGTTTTTCAACTTGCGGCAGCTGCGAGAAAAGTATTTTTGGTAAAGCCAGGTTCTCACGTTTCCCCGGTGACGTGTACGCATTGATCTCCTAGAGCACACAGTGTGCAGGTTTCGGCCATGTGCCAAACCGCGTCGGCGTTGGTGCCTGCGTGTGACGAACACGGTACCAAGCAGACTCTCTGGGGGGTGATCGGCAAACCTTACCTTCCAAGATTAGGGAAGAGTAGCCCGTTTCAAGAGACCTTACGCGGCTCGGGGCGCGACGAGCTCCTCACTCCAAATGAGGTGGTCAGGAACTGCGAACTGCTCGTTATTGGATTAAAGCTATTCCTTGGGAAGATCGATCATGACGACCTGCGAGTTTTCGCGTAAGCGGTCGAAGACGATTTGTTTCCCGTCGCTGGTGACGTCGAAGGTGCGCATGGCGGCACGGTTTTGCAGTTTGGTCAGATGGCGCGACTTCATGGAGGCGAGATCGAGTAGCCAGAAGTCCTGGGATTCGAGCAATCCCCCCATGTAGATCAGACTCTTGCCATCAGGCAAGAAGCGGACGCGCTCGCCCAAGCGCCGCAAGATGATCTCGGGCAATTTGACGCTGGTTCCGTCCGGGCGTACGGCCAGAAGCGGAGCGAAGGTGCGCACGTTCGTACCGGCATATACGATCAGGCTTCCATCCGGCGACCAGACTGGATTGAGTGCCGACCCGCTGACCAGGCGGACTGGCGATCCGCCCTCCAGCGGGATCTTGAACAGCCCGGGGCCGGTGGCGTCGCTGCCGCCAGTGACGATCCATTTTGCATCCGGCGACCAGCTACTCGTGCCCTGGACGTGAATTCCTTCTGCAATCGGCTGGAGTTCCGCGCCGTCTGAAGAGAGGACATGCAGTTGGCGTTTCCCGTTCCGCCGCAGCACAATGGCCACGCGACCTCCATCCGGCGAAACAGCCGGCGTTTCCCGAATAGCGCCATCGGCACCCTTCCAGATCTCAGTCGCCTGCCCGTCCCGAAGGCGCCACAGTCCGTCGCCCGTCCCCAGGGAAGACAAGTAAAACAGCCACGAGCCACCAAAACGGGGCGCCAGCGCACGCTCGGTCGGCACTGTAAACGGCTTCACGTCGTGTTCTTCGGCGACACGATCAAGAATCGGAACAGTCCAAAGTCCCGCGACGGGATTGCTGATGGTGGCCACCAGCTTACGGCCGTCAGCGCTGGCTTGCACGGACGTATATTGCTCGAGACCGACGGTTACGCGCCGCGATTCCTTCCGTTTCACATCAAACGCCCACAGCCACGGTCCTGAACCGTCCTCGTCGCGCGCCACGTAGAACACTGTGTGGTCGCCGACCGGGGTGGGATAAGCGACGTCTGTATTAATTTGCGTGAGGCGCTCTGGGTTCCGGCCGGCCGAGTCGATGCGCCATAAATCCATTTCCCCCGTCGCCGGCGTCCCATGCGAGAAATAGATCCAACGGCCGTCAGGCGACCAAGCTGGATAATGATTGTGAATTCCCGGCCGGTCCTGGAATATCCGCTGCCCATTGGCGCCAGAGCGGTCCGCCACGAACATGGGATCGCCATTACCCCAGGTATGGTAGACAATCCGTTCGCCGTCCGGTGACCAGGCCAGGTTGACGGCCTCCTCGCCGAGGAAATTACGCGGCGTACCTCCCGTCAGGAGCATCAGCCGTAGCCGCATACCCACATCACCACCGCCGATCCAAATCTCCGAGCCGTCGCCCGAAAAACCCACACTTCGTAAAGGCCCAGGTAACGGGCCCGCCTTTCCTTGTGTCAGATTAATCAGGCGTCCGGTACCCACCTGGGTGAGCCATATATCGAAGGGGCCGTCATGATCGGAGACAAAAGCCACGAACCTTCCGTCCGGCGAGATCGCCGCTTCCACGCTCTTGAAGTCGGTCACGCGAGTGAAATGCGCTTTTTCGAGCGGGTTGGCCGGTGCCGCCTCCGGCCGAACCATTTCCCAGACCGCAGTTCCCATCAGCAGTGCAGCGGCTATGACCCACGGGAGCCACGCTCGCCTTGACTTCGGCTGCGACACACTCCTCGCCGTCGACGTTCCGCTCAGCGATTCAATGGCAAACGCCAGATCACTGGCCGACTGGAATCGTCGCGCGACATTCTTTTCCAGGCATCGCGCAAGAATCCGTTGCACTTCCAGCGGACCTTGCCAGCCGGTATCGTTCAGCGCCTGTGGCTCTTCGCGCAAAATTGCGGTCATCGTTTCTGCGGACGTCTCGCGTTTGAAAGCGCGTTTGCCGGTGAGCATCTCGTACAACACTGCACCGAAACTGAAAATGTCCGATCGTGGGTCGATCGGTTCGCCCCGCACCTGCTCCGGTGACATGTAGCCTACGGTACCCATCACCATACCCGGCAAAGTCGCCGGGCTCGTTAGCGTCACTGCAGTTTCGTGGTTTTCCTCCGGCCTAACCAGCTTCGCCAGCCCGAAATCCAGCACTTTAATCCGTCCGTCACGAGTGACAATCACGTTCTCCGGTTTCAGATCCCGATGCACGATTCCCTTCTCGTGCGCCGCCGCGAGTCCCTCCGCGATGCCGAGCGCGTATTCGATCGCGCGCCGCACCGGCAGCGGCCCTGATACGAGCTTCTCCCGCAGTGTTTGTCCTTCAAGAAACTCGCTGACCAGAAACGGCGCACCGTCGTGCTCACCAATGTCATGGATTCCCAGGATGTTCGGATGGCTCAACGCCGCAATCGTGCACGCTTCCTGTTCGAAACGCCGCAGCCGTTCGGCGTCCTTAGCCAGCGCCTCTGGCAGCACTTTGATCGCGACGTCACGCCCGAGCCGTGTGTCGCGTGCGCGGTACACCTCGCCCATGCCGCCCGCTCCTACTGGCGATACGATCTCGTACGGCCCGAGTTTGGTGCCGGAGGTAAGCGCCATCGATGCGCGCAATTATAGCCCTGTATGCATTGCAGAGAATGCGTACCGATTCCGGACGGTTGGGCAAACCTTGCCTTATAAGATTAGGGAGGGGGAGCTCGTCATCCGCCCGGAATTGTTGACGGGAATGTCCGGTTACCACTGCTTACGCTCGCATGAGTAGTGGATCCCACACGGCTTTATTCGAGCCGAATCGCCTTCTGCAAGCATGCATTGCCAACTCTCGCGGCGGGAGCGCCGCGCCATTCGCGGGAATCGCTGACGCCGTTTTGATACCGGCGGGGATGGCCGTCGACTAACCTCTTGTTGGCCGACAGGGGAGAACCCAGGAAGAGAAGTGCGGCCAGTAGGAGTATGGGGCGGAGCACAGCAGGGTCTCCGAATCGGGGAAAAAAAGATCGAACCCTTGAGCCTCTGGCACAGACGATACGCTTAGTCCGTTAGGGATCAGGAGAATCCGCTTTGTAAGACTTGGGGGGTAGCAGCAACTGAAGCCCGAAGTAACCCTGGAAACGCGACTGATTGCTGCGAGTGGGTTCGAGGCTGCGGCCGGCCATGAAGAGCAGGATCACCGGGCGGTGGATTTTGTAGCGAGCGCCGAGATCAAGAGTCGGCTGATCGGCGTAAGGATGGAAGGTGCCTTGGGAATAGACTTCCACGTCCCCTTCTAGTTTTGCGGTGAAATCGTGCCCCACGACCAGGCCGGCGATCCAGCCATCCGGTCCTTTATGGACAAACTGATAGCCGGCTTCCAAATTCACATCGACCGGGCCAACTTTCTTTGAGAATTCGATGGGCAGGAGAAATGCTTCACTGGCGGGAGTGATTCCGCGATGCACCGCATCGTTCGGGTTATTGAGAAAAAGCTGAGGAAAAACCGAGATATTGAGGCCGGACTCTCCTGCATCGTAAAAACGCCATTTGACACCGGGGTTGGATTGACCCTGGCCAAATTTAGTGGCAGACGAGGGATTTTGCACGCGCAGCCAGGCGCTCTCATAAGTCAGCTGGATGCGATCGCCAATCCCGAAATTGATGTCGACGTCGGGCGTGTGGGAAACGGACTGGTTGCTATAAAAAAATGGCATGTAGCCGAGATTGATTTCCCAATTAAAATTGCCCGGCGTTCCCGGATCGTTGGTGTAATAAGGCGGGCCGCCTTGCGCCAAGGCAGGCAGAGAAAACGCAGCCAGCAGCGCAACCAAAAGCAGGGCGAACTTGCGGAGCGAGCTAAAGTCGGGCGATTTCAATACGACGCGACTCCCTCCTGACTCGTCAAGATCGCACCTGAGCGAAACATTCAGTTCGCTGTCGAATGACCTTTTGCGGCGGCCTTCGCTTCCGGTGCCGCGATCATGGCCGAATCAGGCTGCGTCCATGTGGCGGTGCCGCTGGTCAAATCCAGGCGGTTCATCGTGATCTTAAGTTTGCCGCCATCGTCTTCCACTTGCAGGTAATGGTAGTTGACTTCTTCGCTCTGGAATGGATCGTCCTTGGCGCGTTCAATGGGGTAGGCGTGCGCTCCCGCGCCGCCGGTTACGAAATAGGTAATGCCGCCGTGCTCATGGCGCTCGTAGTTGTGCACGTGGCCGGAGAAAACGACGATGCGGGCACGCAGGTTCTGTTGCCGCGCCTCGAGTGACTTGGCCAGAGCCTGCTCCGGGGAGCGGGACGAGTGTCCTCCGCCAAACATTTTCGTATCCGAGGAACTTGTGTAAGGCGGGTGGTGAAGAACAATCAACACGAAGTCCACGTCGGCGGGGAGAGAATTCAAGTTGCGATCGAGCCATTGTCCCTGCGGGCCGGAGATTTCGTCGAGCGAGCTGTCCAGCACCAGCATCAGCAGGTTCGCAGCCCGCACCGAATAGTAGCGGCTGCCCTTCAGGTCGGGGAAGCGTTCGAAATAGTTGGCGAGAGCGGTTTTTTCGTTGCCATGGAGATCGTGGTTGCCGAGCGCGGGATAAACCGGGATCTTCTTCTCGCGCCATACCGCGGTCTCGCGATCCCACACGTTCCAGTCCTCTTTATCGTAGCCGTTGTAGACGATGTCTCCGCCGAAAAAAATAAAGGCCGGATTGGTCTGGGCAATCGCCTGCACCAGCGCTTGCCGCACCGGTGGATTCGCCGCCTCCGTATCCTTGGGATCATGGAAGCGCGCATCTCCATAGATCACGAAATGGAAGGGCGGGCTTACTTGCAGCTGCAATTCCACTGGCTGCGGCGTTGAAGTCACCTGCTGCTCCCACGAGTTCGAGCGCGTGCAGGCGGCACAGCCGAGAAGCGCGACAATCGACAGTCTCCGGATGAGTTTCATCTTGACCCACCGACTCTTTCTTTCTAACTTTCTCGCAGCATGTTTCCCTAAACTGCAAGATTCGATTGGAAATACCGTTGCGCCAGAGACTGCCTAGCGGATTTGCAGAGTCTCGATGACGGGGTCGACGCGTCTCTTGAAATCATCGAGATGCTCGGCGGGCAACTTAACGTAGAATAGTGCATTCGTGTTCTCGCTACGGACCCGCGTGAGATACTCCACCATGTTATGGCCATTGCCCGTGAACTCCGAGACCCAGCCCAGGCTGAACGCCCGTTTATCGAACGCAATTCGCAGCTATTTTCGCGAAGATGGTAATCTGCGTATCCTTCCTTAATCCGCTGGCGTACTTTGAATTTGACTCCCCGCAAGAGTTTTCGGTTCATCGCCTCTGCGGAAATGATCTCCGGACCTATTCGAATAATGCGTTTGGCAGAATGATCCTACGCGGCAAATCTGAAGTTGGCCTGAAAAATGCGGACTAGTAAATGCTTCGCTCCTTGATTACTCGCTGCGTCGTTGTCGTCTGCGGGGCTCCCCAGAAAGCCGAAGGAATAGGTCGGCCGGTTTAGTCGCGTTGCGTTACGTACCACGGGCTGCCGTTGTAAAAACCGAAAACCCCTCCGGCAGGAGGCAATGGAGTAAGCTCCCGCGACATCAAGCCTACACCGGAACACCCTCGGTAACATGCGGCAGCACTGGCCGGGATTCAGCCTCGCCGAGTTTCCAGGTTTCGTCTGGATTAGTGGAGAGCAGCGGCCAGCCCTTCGACAGCACGAAGCGCAACCACGCTCCCGCCATCTGCGAAGTAACCACGGCGGTGATGACCAGTGTGGTGTAGAAGGCGGCGTTGATGATGCCTGCGTCGTAGGCGACGCTCGCTAAGACGATGCCCGGGCCTCCACGTGCGTTTGTGGTCAACGCGATGTTGATGACATCAAGGCCGCGAAACCCGCCGAGCCATGCTGCCACCCCTGATGAAAACACCGAAATTAGCGACGACCCCACCAGAAATACCAGCATAATCGCGAAGGAGAACTGTCGTCCGAAAATTAGCCTGTAGCCGATGATTCCAAAGTAGATGGGCACAAAGACACCAAACGAGACTTTGGAGATGGCATCGATCGGTGCGTCGCCGAGGTGGCTATGGCAGTGGCAAATGCCAGCACGACCCATAAGGCGAGGTCCTCCAGCAGCGCGTAACCCAGAATCAGGCTTACGAAGCGCGTCCTTATGATCCCAAGGTCCCAGAAGATGCGTGAAATCACAGGAATGGAGCAAACTGCCGTAGCAATCGCCACTATAAGCAGAGTCGAAGTTGACTGACCGGCTGTACCGGTCAACAAGTGCAGCGGTATAAGGCCCGCGAAACCCAACCCCAGCACCAGGGCAAAACTTGCAAGATCGGAAACCGTGAGCAGTAGGAAAGTGTTGCGTCGATTTTCCTTAGCCAAGAGACGGCGGGTCTCAGCTCCAGAGCAAAACATTAGCAGGATCAAGCCAAGCTGATAGAGGAAGCCCATGACCGTACCCGAACTGGGCGAAAACGAGAAAAGCTTTGCGAATGCCGTGGGCGCTAACAGCTTCAGTACAAATGGTCCGAGCAGAATGCCGGCCAGGATTTCTCCAACGATGCGTGGCTGCTTTAGCCGTTCGGCAAGATAACCTAAGCCGTGCACGGCAACCAGCAGGATGGCAATCGTGAGCACGAAGTGACCGAACTCGACAACGGACATTTTTTACCTCCAAAGAGTGGGCGAGTGAGATGAGCGGGAGAGGTTTTTCGTTGCTCGGCGAGAGCTTTCCCTGCACTAGGGCCGGGCATTTGGTCACGAACCATCCGGTTGAGATTTCTTTAAAGAGCCAAAAACAACTCCGGGGATAAGCTGTAGCAGAGCCAACTGCATGGGCTGAAAATTGGTGACGGTTCCACTTCGTCCGCGGTCACCAGATTCCTAAGAGGCTATCCAGCGGTATTGTCTTAGTCCTTCACGTCGTCCGACCGGAACAAGTCGAATGCATTGCCACCGCTCCCTTTCACACGGTACATCGCCATATCCGAGCGGCTAATCAGCGCCTCACTGCTGCTGCCGTCGACGGGATACCGGCTGAGTCCGATGCTGGCCGTCACGTTCACACGAACTCCAGCCTCGATTTCGATCGGCTCTTCGACCGTTCGCAGAATGCGCTCCACGACCTTCAACACGTTTGTTTCCAGGCTCAGTCCGGGCAGGATGATGATAAATTCGTCGCCACCCAACCGGCCAACGCAGTCTTCGGAACGCACCTGATGCTGCATCCGTTTGGCGGTGATCTTGAGAATTCGGTCTCCCGCGGCATGACCATAGCGATCATTAATAGGCTTGAAGTGGTCAAGATCGATGAACACGACAACGATCTGGGAATGATCGGATTCTGCTTGCTTTACACATTGCTCCAGTTTGAGGTTGATGGCATGTCGATTGAGCAACCCCGTTAACGCATCGAATTTTGCCAGGTACCGAATGTGCTCTTCCGATTTGTGCAACTTTTCCGACTCTCGCAACCGAAGCAGTTGCTCGCGCACGAAGGACGCATTTTCCAACTCAAGATCGCTCCAGGGCAGGCTGTGCCCGCGCACGGTCTCCTTCCAGGCCGCGAACGAAGCCCGCGGGCGCAGGCGACCAGACTCATCGAGGCTGGCCGCCTTATCGGGATTGCCGGCCCAAACCAGCGTCTCCACGAGCTCTCCGCGTAACAGCAGGAGATAATCGCCAGTCCCTTCTGTGAGTCCGAGGTATAGCGCTCCACTTGCCCCACTTGCGTAGGATGCGGCGCCGGCATCGAGCGCAGCGAGCATGTTGGAACTTGCGATGCCTCGTGTGGAGACGCTCTGCAACCTGGCGATGACCGGAAGCAGCAGGTCTTCGGTCACCGTCGCGCCTCGATACGATACGAGTCCGTCGACGCGTGAAACCAAGCCGTCTGCGCCCAACAAATCCAGCAGCTGAGCACTTTGAAAGTGTCCGGCCTGGCCCTGTTTTTCTGACGCTTCGACACCGGCCATATATTTTTCGAGCGTTCTGCGCGAGGTCAGCCGGGACTGCAAGGCGACGTTGTCGATCCGCAGCGCCACCTGCGATGCGAAAATCTGTACCATCAGTTCGCAAAGCGAGCGGGTCGGCTGATCCAAGCGGTGCGGCACGGCGCCGTGACATGCCATCAGGCCCCAAAGCCGGTGGTCCACAACAATCGACAGAGTCATCGATGACTGCACTGCCATATTGCGCAAATATTCGAGGTGAATTTTTGCGGCGCTCCGCAGACAAGAGCATGTCAAGTCCAGCGGTTTTCCTGTCCTCGGCCCGATCTCGGGAACGATGGGCACCGGCTTGGCGGCGACATCCGCGATCGACCGCGATGGATTCATCAGAAAAAGCTGCCGGGCCTGGGCTGGAATGTCACTTTCAGGGAAGCGCGAACCTAGGTACAAGACTGGCAAAGCGGCGGCCACGGCCTCGGCGATCACTTCGCCGTTCCAACCCTCATCGAATCGATAGACCATGACGCGGTCGAAGCCGCTCAGCCGCTGGATCTCTTCGGCGGCCAGCCTGAACAGCTCCAGAACATCGGCCGCTTGCTCCATGCGCGCCAGCGGAACTCGGATGTGGGCATCCAGTTCGAGTGGTTCAAGTGAATGTGTCCCCTGGACAAGATCGAGCTCCACAATGAGTACGCCGTCGCGCCGATGGGCGATGCAATGCATCTCCAACGCACGACCGTTTGCCGGGATGCGAAGAAGCTTCGCCGAAAGCGGTTCATTATTCAATACTTGAGATCGAAACGTGTCGAACTGCTGTGCTCCCAAGACGCTCTCGATCGAGCATCCCAACAATGTCTCCGGAGACATGCCAAGCAAAGTAGAGACGTTGATGCTGACTTGCCGAATGATCAAATCCGGCTCCGAGAGTGCGAACAACAGCCCGTGCGGTTGGATGTGACCGATGATTTGAATCGGTTCCAGAGCGCACCCGCGGAGGTCGGTAATCGGGGTGATGGGTTCCGCTAAATTTGCCATCAGCGGTTACCTTTCTGCAGGAGCGGTTCTGATAACCATGAAGCGTAGGCATCAAATATTTCGACAGCCGTTGCGCAAATCGCCTCTACGTTTTCCTTTCCATTTTTCTCCAGATCCGAACAAAACGATGCCCAGAGCGATTCGGAGCGTTCGTTCCTGTCGCCGTAGAAATGAAAGCTCGCGGCCGGCCCCAGAATGGTCCGCAACCGCTTGACGATGATTTTTCCGCCCATCATGGAGCCGAGAATCACGTAGGCATATCCGTATAAACCCGCGGGTTCAATGCGGGGAAGCCAGCGGCACCGCTCGAGCGTGTCAATGTCGCTTGCGGTTGCGCCCATGATGGTCAGATCTTCGCGCAAAGCGCTCGATCTCTCAAGAGCGCGCACAGGATTCCCAGGATCGGCAGCGCAGGCCACGGCGCATTCCAACGGTTCGAAAAGCCCCAGTAACCGACCGAGATGCGATTGATATTCCGGGATGGTGTATGCCACATCGAACAGTCGCGACATGGCGGGACTAGCGCCCAACTGGGCGTGGCGCGAACGCGTCGCATCTCGAAGAGCCTCAATAACGCCGGGTGCAACGGACTGGACCGGGGGACTAAGCATCTGTCTATTCCGAGACCGAACAGGCAGGTCGGTGCCGGGAATTAGGTCGTGTTGGAATGATGGTCGCATTGAGTCGAGGATTCTGGTCAGTTTTATACAGTCCCCGTACCCCGTCGCGTCATTTTTCCGTTTAGATCGTCTACATCACTTCGGTTGTCGACGCCTGTAGGTATTGTCGGAGAGCATCGAAGCTCAAGGTGTGAGTTTCCCGGTTGTCAGGTAGTCCTGAGAAGGAACCCCGAAGGCGTCAGCGACGCGATTGAAAAAGGCGAACAAGGCTGTGATGTATACAGCCTCTGAGATCTGTTCTTCCTTCCAGCCGGCCACTCGCACTTT
>Ga0302325_10003429_pt1 | contig 37429 bp, 34 predicted proteins | sample Palsa_T0_2_FD_201948 | JGI IMG/M metagenome (GOLD analysis project Ga0302325, IMG submission 201948) | Peat permafrost microbial communities from Stordalen Mire near Abisko, Sweden - Palsa_T0_2 | ecosystem: Environmental > Terrestrial > Soil > Palsa > Peat permafrost | place: Sweden: Abisko...
TTTCCGGGTTTACCGCGCCAGCGGTTTAGTTCACCGGCACGGTAGTGTCAAGTTTTTTGTGTAAACCGTTATTTCCGCCTTTAGCGTTTCAGTTATCGGCCCGAGGCCGAGCTTGTTAATGTGCCGTCATTAATCACCAGAGCCCCTATCGACCGGCCAAGCCAGCAGGGGATGCACAAGGGGGCGGCAGCCCTCTTGTGGGGGGAGCCGGCAGCAGCGACGCTTGCCAGCGCTTTTTGCTGGCGGGCGACGTGCTTCCGGCGTGGGGGGACACCCTCCCGCCCCGGCTTTCCCCGGAGGGGAAACGGGAAAGGGGAGATCCAATTCCTTGCTGCCGCAGGCCAATTCCTTTGTCTTGTCGACCTCGGGAGCTGGCCGGAAATCTCTCCCTCATGCACCATCCGCCTCAGCGGTTCAGGGCCGCTTGGATACGGTCTCCCCATAGCATTTCAAAGTGGTTCAGCCCTCCGGCGTCGCCCAGCTCGCCCAACGTACATCCGTTCCACGGCGCCGCTTCGTCAAGCACCTGCAGGGTGAATTCTCGCCGCCCATTGTCAAAGCAACACCTGGCTGCTGCGCATGCTGTTCGATTGGCGAGTGACTGGCCATGTGCTAAGCGTGAACCCCGGCTCATGCCGTGCGCGGCCCGAAAATACGGAGACAAGAGGTCGGGGGTCGAACGAAAACTTGCGCTTCGAATTAACATCACTCCGCTCGATAAGCCAGCGGGGGTTGCGCCCGCTACGATAATTTTACTTACCAAAGGTGAGGCGACGAGTGCCTTATTCTTGCAGGTTCAGCAATTTAAGCGGCCCACCCTCCGACTCCCGCCAAAAAAAAAGGACACAGATCAAGCCACTCGGGCGTAACCGACTGAATCTACGATTCTCTCTTTGCTGGCTAGCCTGGGAACTCCCCATGCGTAGATACAGGCAAGCAAATGGATCTTCGCCCATTCGCATAGAAGAGGCCTTACTTGTTCCCGATTTCTATCCGCGTTTCACATCTGCCGCGGTTTGTCATTGCTTCCGCTCTGAATCGGTTTCCAAGGATTCCAGTATCCGTTTGGCAGTTTTGCGTACGATCCGGTTGGCCACAACACCGGACATCCCCGCCTGGTGTTGAATTCGCCGGCCGAGTTCCGTTTCTGCCATAGTCGGCTCATGACGAACGCGATTCATCTCGATTTCGACTGCCTCAGCCCATAATTTCCGAGTGGCCACAGGATCCGTTTCTTCGCCCTCCAAGGCGGTTCCCAGGGTTTCGTTCAGCCGCGGATATGCTTTTTCGAGGACGAAGGTGCGCGTTTGTTCGCCGAAGCCACTGAACCGAATCAAAGACTCAAACCCGATTTCGTGGTTGGTACCCGGAGGAACGATTTCGAAATCGAGCATACAGGATGGCATCCGGCTGATCTCGGCACCATCGGTGTCGCCAATCTCGTCCAACTCCATCACCGCCTCTGCTTTAGTGGCGGCACCCACTATTGAGAAGCTCCCATTCGGCCAGCGGCACAAAAAAATCGCCATTGCCTGACAGTACCTCATTTTTGCGTTTAGGTGCCATCACTTGAGCTAACAGCGAGTTTTTCTCGCTAACCAATTCGGGGTCCAGGGCCGGAACCGCGAGTTTTTACGTGAGCATATCGAACGCAATATTGACCCTGCCGATGTTGAGCCGGACCTGGCGTTGGTAATGCAATCCGATCAACGCCGCTTCAAGGAAGCGGAATTTTCTTTTGGATCTTGGCATCAGTTGGATTAGACGCCCGCGTCGAGACGAAACAAGGTATGCGCTTGGGCGTAAGTACGGCAGGCACGCACATTGCGAGCCGTCTCGATGCCCGCATTAGCCTGCTTAGAGGCGGGAGCGGCGGTTCACCCGCGATACCGCTAAAGGATCGCCCAGAATACTCGATCTGGCAATGGTGTCCCAGCTGGGTGGCCGTTCTTCTACAGCGTGGATTGCGGCTCCTCTGTGGTGACGCTCCGTGTCGCTGCGGAAGAGTGCCGTGCTGCACGGGCCAGGCAATTGACCTGCTGGGGAATGATCAGCCGGCGGAACCTCCTGGTTGTCGGCTGGCGATGGGCCAGTTACGCGCTCCCGCAGCTGGCCGATCTCTAGCCTTGGTCATGCAGATCTGGATACGATCGCCTTTGCAGGCCCGTCCGCCATATTCTGCGGGCCGTTGAATATCTGGCACGATACGCGCAAACTTTCACGTTTCGGGATGGGGAGTCATGCGTCCGCATGTGGCAGCGGTCGGGCTTCTTTGCGCTTGCGCTATACGAACCCTCCTGTGGATCACCTGACATCCTCCACCAGACGCTGTTAGCCATTATTCTCCGGAGCTGCACAGCTATGCGAAACCCTGGACTAACACCTTAAACTCAAGCTCATACTATCGCTATTGACACTGCAGACGCCGATGCTCTTTATTTCAAAATCTCGTCCTCTTTTTCAAGAGGCCGTCCATCCACACTGGGAGATGCAGGCTGACTGGTGATCAGCCGAAAATTCTGCCTCGCCAAACGAAATAGATTCTTCGTCAAAGGCAGTGTCTGCTGACTATGCCGGTTGATCCATCCCAAAACGGAGATTGTTTGGGGGCTCGCATTTGATCGCCAAGGAGAAGAGAGTCGCCGCGAGGGACTTTCGCGGCAGCATGGCGACCTCTATCATCGCGGCAGAAACCGCCGCGGTTGCGAATGATAGGTTGAGGCGGAACCAAAAGGCTCGATCGGGTTCATACCTCTCGGTAGGAACCCAGTGCCTGGAACAGTCGGCGCTCAATGACACGCTCCGCTGCATTCAGGCGCAGCATGCGCGCGGTCACCTCTCCAACCGGCGTTAAGGGTTGGATAATCGGCCCGTCCAGTTTGAAGTGCTCGTCCCATGAGTCCCATCTGGGATCGAAGAGCCGTATCGGGCGGCCGGAATGATCGATCGACGCGATATCCGTACCCTTGTAACGATTGCACAGGATGCAGGCGTAAGCCAAATTGCCGATACCAGAGGAGCCGCCGTGCTTGCGGCTAATGATGTGATCGATTTGGTGAGGAAAGCCAGCGTTGTCCGCATGCACCAGGCAATATTCGCACCGTCGACCGGCTCGCTCTATGACCAGCAGGCGCGCCGATTCATCGATATCACGAGCCACTGATCAGGATCTGTTGCGCGCGCCCTTTGGCCATCCGAAGGATATGTTCCAAATCGATGAAATGATCCAGCTCTGATTGTTCCTCGGGCGACAGACCGCCTTCTTTCTCCCACGCAATTAATTCGGCAACGCGTTGCTGGGCTTCGAGCGAGGGGCGATAGTCGACAATTGCTTGCGGCGTAGTGCCGGCAGCAATGAAATCGATGATCTCCAGGTACGACGGAATAGCGGCCTTACTCATAGTCGAGCTCTATATCAGCATAACGCTTTCTGCTTCAAAAATAACCGCTCGCCTGTGTGGCATGATGTGGGTACTGCCAGGCGGCCGATAGCGTCCCCGTGTGCATTATCCAGAAGCGCGCAGATTGGGTGGGCCTGAATTCGCTCTCAGCAACTTCCAATAGCCTGCCGGGACCCGGACTCCTTTTTGAGTTCCACCTCCCGCCCACGCGTCGAGCGCCCTCGCCATCGTATGCCCGGTAGGAGTTCCGGCACAATCGGAATGTCCGCATCAGCCAAGGACACCATATTCAATTCGCGTAAGGACTTCGTCGGCCTCCTGAAAGCCCTCTTGTGTGGCGGTGGCCTCCAGCGGTGTGCGGCCTCTTAAGGGAGGGATTCGGGGTCTGCAACCAAGCCAAGGCCTTCTGTTGGTTGGCGAAAACCTCGCCGCGCGCACCGACAGCGTGATGAACCGGTCCGGCAGCGCTGTCTCAAACTCGCGATTAGACAGCGTCGTCGCCACGTCGCCAACCTCACCTTAAATATACGCCATTTCCCCTAACGCGCCGTCGTAAGGATCGGACAGTCGAACACACCAAACCGGCTGGGCCCGCGGGCGCCAGTGTTGGAAATCATCCTCCCGCCTAGCAGGCAGGTTCCGCGTGAGTTTTCCGTAGGTGTGCGTTGATACCAGCCGTTGGCCTTCCCGGAACGGATGGCATCGACTTACAAACGGTGCGCGACGGGTCAGTTTAGTTGGAGCAGTTGGTGGATGAGAAAGAAGCGTAGTAGCCTTCTGCGCCCATCGCGGCATTCTCCGACAGCGTCAGTGCTCCTTGGCAGTTAACCCATCGGATCCCCAGGGGCGGAACTGTGTGTGGCCTCTTTGCGGGAATATTCTCCGTCTTGAAGGCCATCGAGTGACGCACGCCCTGCGGCCCGCAGAGCAATGCTCCAGCGATGCAAAGTGTCATCCGATGACGCGGACCGACACCTATGACTGAAACCCTCAGATGGCGGCATCTGTAAGTAGCTGCTGGTCGTGTAGCGCCCGGGCACGCTGTGATCGTCAGCGGAGTTGCGCGACACAGTAAAGCAGAAAGCACAGAAAGGCCAACGACAATAGCACAAAGGAGCGCTTGCCTCGGTGCCACTGAAACGCGAGAAAAAGTAGATTCCACATGTCTTTTTCCAACCTCCTCATTCAAGTGTTCACTGCCAGTAAATAGGGGACCCCAAATAGCCGGCTCCAGGCGTGCAGGCAAAGCGCCTGCCACTGGGGGATGGGCGTGCCGGTAGCCCAATGATCATTGGACATCCCCACCAGCAGGGTGGGGCGGGCCAGAGCAGCTGTCCATACCGTCCAGGGGATGACTTGTTCGTAACAGATCAGCAGGGCCGTCCGCTGGCCAGCCACGTCAAGCACTGCCGGACCGGTCAGATGGAGGGGCGCGCCGCCGCGCTCAAACGGATTCCATGCGGCCATGGGAACAGGCAACCTCTGCAGGAAAACGCCGGTCTGCGCGCCCCGGATGATGACCGCGTTCCGATAGGAGTACGGAATAGCAAGCTGCGGAGATCCAGGCAAGCGGCCGCCAGTCTCCGGTTCGTGCGCCGTTTGGAGCAGATCCACGGCAGCCCGGAGGTCGCGGCCCTGGGGGGATAGCGATTCTGGAATCAGCGCTCCGATCAGAACGATCTTGCCCTCTCGCCGGAACGCTTCGATAAAAGGCTTCCAGAACAGATCGGTGGATGCGGTCCACCGGGGCACCACGCTTTCCGGGAAGATCACGACCTTGGCGGAAGAGGCCCAAGCCTGTTGCTGAATCGTTTGCGCGCCGAGATATTCGCGGAGCGGGCTGACCGGTCCGTGACTGATGGCGCCCAAGTGCGTATCCACGGTTTGCCAGTGTGCCGGGGGCTTCGGATTGCCGGGGTACGAGAGATTGGCGATCAAGGCCAATGCCGCGAGAGATGGTTCGCCGACTCCTGGGTGCGTCGCGATGAAGCCGCAGCCGGCCAGGGATAAGGCGAGGCCAGCCCAGGACCAGGCCGGAAACAGAAACCCGGAGGCAGTCAAAGGCGAAGCGAAGCCGATCAGCCCCAGCGGTGGGACGACTCCCAGAACGAGTGCCAGCGGCGCGCGCCAGAGCAGGTGCCTGGTTCTATCCGTCCAGAGCAAAGCGAAAGGCAGAGCCAGCAGCACGGCGCAGAGCGCCCAGAAGGCTATCGCTGCGGCGGCCGAGACATCTGGACCGAAGAAGTTCCTGGCGCCTACGGCGAGCGGCCAGAGAGCGCCGGCATAGTAACCGGCCGCCGCGGCATAGCAAGTCCGGCGGGAGGGCTGCCGAAAAACGAGGGCTGGCAGTAGGAGGAGAGAGACGATGATTCCGGCCGGGTGAGCGCTGGAGACGGCTGTGCCAACGATGGCCGCCGCGGGGGTGAGCAGGATAGGCTTGGTCTTCATCGCTTCATCCGTAATTTCACCGGGCTAACAGAGTCCGCAGTCTGGCGCGCACGGCGCTTTGCGGGATGGGTCCCAGGTAGCGGCTGTCATAGCTGCGCGGGTCATAGGAGCTGGCTACCCACAGACTTCCCGGTGCGGCGCGGTAACGGCCGAAGGGCCAGTGCGTGAGGGGCCGTCCGGCGCTGTCGTGTGCGAAGGGAGCGCTATGGGGGATTAGCTTGCCGTTCACCGTAATGCCTGCGGCGCTCACGACGATCTCATCAGCGGCCTTGCCAATCACGGGCTTCAGCAGCGGCGCGGCCCCGTCCGGACAGACGCCCTTAGCCCAGGGAGTGAGAAGCGGCGTATGCCGGTAACCCCGGTGCGCCGATAAACCATGGTCGTCGGGACAGAACTCGACGAAGGTCCCGTTGGAACTCGCGATGTACAAACCAGCAGGCAGGGAAGCCGAGCTATTGATGCGCAAGCCCGCGATGCCAAACAGGGCAACGGCGCCCAGCAGGGGAGTCAGTCCGAGAAACAGACTGCGCGCGCGCATCTCATTCACCCTACTGGCCAATCGTCGGAGACGGGCCCGTTGCCCGCGGTTGCCTTTTCCGGCGGCATGGAGGCGGTTCTCGGTCTGGGGTCGCTGATCAGATGACAGGAGTGCACGATCACTTCCCAGATGAGCCGCTTGCTCCCATCTGCCGGAGTGAATTGCCGTTGCTCCATGCTGCCCTCGACAAACAAGTGATCGCCTTTGTCGAAGGTCAGCGCCAGGCTGGCCAGGTCCCCATAAAAGGAGAGCGAGTACCAGTTGGTATGCTGCTCGACTTTGCCTTGCGAGAGGTACGGATACGTCTCGCCCAGCCGTACGTTGGCCACCGCAGTTCCGGAAGGAAGATGGCGCAAGGCCGGGCGAGCGGTGAGATAGCCGGTGACTTCAATACGATTCTTCTGTTGCATGGAATTCCTCCAACTCCTCAGATTCCCCGGATTCTTCTAACTCTTCCTGTTCGTCGAGGCCGTCCAGAAAAGCCTGCTCGGCATGCGACCGATCCGGCGGCGGGACCTCCGCCGGGCTGATGAGATGCTGCCGTGGATTGACCGGACTCTGCGGCACAACAGCGCCACCCTTCAGACTCACAAAGGTGGTCGGTGGCGGAATTGCGGAGCGCATCTTGAACGTAGGGTCCAGGAAGTAGAGCATCTGCGTTCCTAGAATGGTGTGGTGGCCGCTGACGAAAACGAGCATCTGCCCAGGCGCGACGATGCGCTCGTGAATCCCGTGCCCGGTCTTCTGAGGGGGCCTGAGCCGAAGCACTTCATCCGGTGTCATTAGCGGCCGCTGGATGTTTTCCACCGAAGCATTGAGGTGCCCCATGACCGGCGCGAGCCGCTGCCCGCTGAAACTGTAGGTGGCCTTTTGCACGGTAGTGGTGCCGGTCATGTCGCTGATCAGTTTGGCGGTCTCGAACTGATTGGGGGCGAAGGCGACCCGCACATGGCAGTTCGAGACGATGCTTTCGTTAGCGCCGTAAGCGTCCACGATCTGGCGAATGTCCTGAGTGACGAGGTAGGCTTTGAGGCCGTATCCGGCCATGTAGGAGAGTGCGTCGGCGAAGACCTCCATGCGGTTGAGCGAGGGGAACTCGTCGATGAGAAATAGCAGGCGGTGGCGGTTGTGCTGTGGTACGGCGCCAGAGAATAGAGTACGCTCCGTGAGGCGGTTGACCGTCATGGTGAGAATCAGACGGATGAGTGGACGGAGCCGGATCTTGTCACTGGGAGGAACTACCAGGTAGAGCGAGACGGGACGCTCGTGATTGACCAGGTCGTCGATGGTGAAATCGCTCGAGGAGATGTTGTTGGCGACCAGCGGATCGCTGTAGAGAGTCAGCGCGGTCTTGGCGGTGGAGAGTACGCCGCCGAAATCCTTATCCTCTTTATCCATCATTTCCTGGACCTTCTCGCGGACCACCGGGTGCGTAGCGGTCAGGGAGCCGTCCGGCATGCGCCACTGATGCTGAAAACCGGGGTCATGCTCGAAGTTGAGTAGTTCTTCGAGCGTCTCGTGAAAGCTTGATCCGGGGCGGGTGAACAGGTGCGAGAGATCCGCCAGGCTGGCTTGGCGATTTTCGAGTGCGGCGGCATAGCAGACATGCAGGATCATGCCGGTAGTGATAGAGGTGGAAGCGTCCTGCCAGTAGCGCTCCTGCGGACTGTCTTCCCCGGTGCGGACGATCATGCCGGCGATGTTTTGTGCGTCACTGACATCGCGGGGAGTGAACAGGCGGACCTCGTTGAGCGGGTTGAAGCGCGAGGTTGTTTGCGGCTCCACAGGCGAGAACCGGAAGCACAGATGGCCGGCTTGAGCGCGGAAGCCAGCGGTCTTAGCCCAGTTCTCTCCTTTGATGTCGTAGACGATGGCGGACTCGGACCAGGCCAGTAAGGTAGGAATCACCAGGCCGACACCCTTGCCGCTGCGCGTGGGGGCAAAGGCCAGGATGTGCTCGGGGCCATTGTGGCGAAGGTAGTGCAGGCGCTTGCCGTCGAGCGACCAGCCTCCGACGAACACACCGTCGTTAGCGGTGAGCAAGCCGCTGGCCCGGACGTCGGACTCTTCGGCCCAGCAAGCCGAGCCATGCAAATCTTCGGCGTTCATGGAAAGGCGGCGGGCGCGGCGGTTCGTCACCGCGAAGAAAACGCCGACGGAGAGAAAGCTGCCGGCGAGCAGGATGAGCATGCCCAACAGAAAAGGCGTGCGGATGGCTGGATCGCGCTCGGCCATATGCTGCCAGCCCCAGAGGATCCAGGCGAAGGGTTGGTAGATGGCGCCGGCGCGCAAGCGCAGCAGAGGAGCGCCCAACGCAGGCTGATACTGAAAGCGGTTGGCGATGTATTGGGTGCAGAAGAAATTGGCGAGCACGAGCACGAGCAGGCCCAAGACAACAGCCGGCCAATTGTATCCGCCGAGATAACCGGGTGTGGCGGGCTTGCGGTAAAGCTGAGGTTGACTCATCGGTCGCGTCCTTGTTCGCGCGTTCGTTCGCGCATCTCCCGTGCTACGGCACGGGATTGGGAGTAATGGATGGAGACGCGGTGGCCGACTTCAGGCCACGGGAATTTGTCAGGATGCTGGGGTGAGGGGAAATGGTCTTTGGCGTGGATCACGGCGGCAGCCTGCTTGCCGATCTGCTGGATGACGTGATTGCGAGTATGGCCGATAATCAGGCCGCGATAGATGCCGCTGTGGCGCTCGGCGATACGGACACCGGCTTCCTTGCCGAGGGCCATCTTGACGACGGCGCGCGCGTCCACGAGCGATTGCTGCCAGGGCTCGAGTCGGGCGGTTTTCGCTGGGCTGGTGACAGTAGGTGGCTGCATGCGCATTTCGCAAACTCAGGCGTTGGTGTTGTTGGCTGGAGGCGGCTGCCCTGTGCCTTCAGTCAGCGCGAACAGCGGCGGAGGCCCAGGTTGGCTGGGCGCTCCGCTCGAGCTGGTTACATCCGGTGGTGCGGTGGGACCAGGAGACGCGACACTCGCCGTGAGTGCACCGCCGGCCGCCTGGCCCGCACCGGCGAATGCGCTGTAGCCACTGGATGCCAAACTCACGGCGCCCTTTACGGCCATCACCGAGCCGTACACGATGGGCGTGGCGACGGCTACGATTTCGCCGCCGGTAAATGCGGGCGCACCGCCCAGCACGCCCGCCACGATCTTCGGCACGAACCAACACAGCGCCAGAAAAATCAGAGACTCGCCGACAATATCGAGCGCGCCCATGGCGGGATTGGCGGAGGTGGCCACGGTTTGAGCGGCCGCCACCCAGCCGGCCGAGAGCGCCATGCCGACGCCGATCAGCAGAAACAGGATCATGATTTTTACGCCCACACCCACGGCGAGCGCGATGTATTTCTCGACATAAGGAGCGCTCCAACGAGAGCCGCCGAAACCGAGAAAAAAGAAGGCGGCGGCCACCACGATGTAGGATTCGACCAATGCGGCGACCAATTGAATGCTGATGAAGCAGAAGGCTACGAAGCTCATGATGGCCGCGAAGACCATGGACATCGCAGTGCCGAAGTTGGCGAGGAAGCCGGCGTTGGAAGCCCCGCCGAATAATGCGCCGGCAATATCCAGGCCGCGCTGAAAAACGGCGCCGGGCTGCAGCGGGCCGACGCCACTGGCTTGCTGGCCGAGTTGCGTGAAGCTATCGACAATGGCTGGAATCCAGGTGGGGCCGAATACGAGTAGCGCGTAGAATGCGCCGATCCACATCAGTTTTTGGATGAGACCGGCAGTCCAGGATTGCAGGTCGGTACGCTCCAGCGCGAGCACCGCCGCGCTCCAGGCGAATTCGATGAGGGCCAACAGACCGAACAAGGTTTGGGCCGGTCCTTGCACGGCGGCGAACCATTGGCCGCGCATCTGCTGGAAGGTATCGAGGAATTGGGTGGGAGGGCTGAGTTGCATGGTGGTCACCTGATCGTAATGAATGCGGCGTGGGTTTCGGGCGCCTGTGGCCGTCCCGGCGCGTATGGCGCTTCGAACAAAATGTCGCGGTTGACGCGCACGGTGAAGCGATAGCCGGCTGCGACTTTGACGGTCGGCTGCACGTTCATGTTGCGGCGGGTCATCTGCGCGCCGGTCATGCTCAGCTCCTGGCCCACCGCGGTTTCGGCGGCCTGACTGGGAGTAGGGTAGGCGAGGATGGTCTGGCTACGGTTCTGCGAGATGGCGAAAGCGGCCATGAACATGGAGGTGAGCACCGACATGCCGATGAGTCGTTTGTAGTGGCGATCGACTTTGTCACGCAGCCCGGCGTTGCCGTGCGAGTCGAGGCCCATCATGCCATCGAGATCGATCGAAGAGGCGTCCGGGAAGATGACGCGGCTCCAGGCGACCTGTACACCGTCTTGGCCATAAGAAACGCGGGAGTCGTATTTGCCGACCAGGCGGGCGCCTTGCGGGATGAGCAGGTATTGCCCGGTGGCGGTGTCGTAGACGTTGGAGGTGACCAGGGCCTTGAGCTCTCCAGGCAGATCGGAGTTCAGACTCTGCTCCAAGACAGCAGGGATCTCCCACCCGGCCTTGATCTCGTAGCGGGATAGCGGCGCATCTCGGGTATAGCGAAGATAGTCTTCGGCTACGCCTCTGTTTTGGGCTGTTTTCAGGAAGGCATCTTTACTGGTTTGCGCGTTCTGCGCATCATACTCGGTCTCGGTGACGGATGTGGCGGCTGCTGAACCGGGAACACTGCTCCCAGACATGCCGAGCGCTTTGCCAATGGTGGCGAGGTTGGTGGCCTGATCGCCGGGGGATGCGAGTTGGGCGAGCGGGGAAGATTTCAAGTTGGTGCCAGCGATCGCACTGGCGCGCGTGGTGGTGGGCGCGAGCATGGCTTCGTGTTCGAGCTGCCAGGCAGCCTCGAGGGCATGATCTTCGGGCGGCGCAACGGCCATCGGCGCGATAGGCGTGCTAGGAATTCGGGGAGGCGCCTGGCGCACGACCACCCGCTCGACTGGCAGATCACAGGGCTGCCCGGTCTGCGGATTGAAGCACGGAGCATTCGCACGGAAAGGAGCTACAGGGCTGACGTTCGGATCTTGAGCCTGCGCGTGCACCACGGAGGCGTTCGCGGGTGGGATGCCATGCAGCAGTTGATCGTCGGCATGAGCGGGAATAACAGTTCGGGGCAGGCCGGCCTGGCGGGCGTTGGCTTGGTTCTGTTGGCTGCGGCGGTAACCGCCCCAGGCAAAACCGGCCATGAGTAACACGAATACGGCGATGATGGCGATGCCGGCGCGCCGGCTGATGTGGACAGTACGGCGCGGCGCGGGATGCAGATCAATGCCCGTCGGTGCAGTGATCGGAGGAATGGCCGGTTTGTTGGCGTTGGGATCGCTGGCAGGTTCCATGATGTTATCCCTTGCTGGCCCGGCTGATCTCTACTTTCTGCGCCTTCTTGCCGGCGCCCAGCACCAGGCGGGCACGGTCAAAGAGCCGGTCAACGATATAGGTCTGCTGTTGCACGCGGTAATTGGTCATGGTGCCTTTGCCGTCGGTGCCGATGACTAATAACACCGGAGCTTCCATGTGCTCGATGGAGGGCGGCATCTGAATGTAAGTCTTGGCTCCATCGTCAAAGACCCGCAGCGGACGGATATGCTCATTGCCGCCGGTGACACGATAGTCGAAGCTCAGCTTTTCGGCGGTGACCATGGCCGGTAGGACTTCAGCGCGACTCTGTTCGGTCGTGGCCCGTCGTTCCAGTAAGTGCTGTTGCCAGCGATGTTGATCATCGTCGGGATAGGCGAAAGCAATGCGCGCCACGTAGTCGGCGGGCTTAGAAATCAACCGCAGATAGTAAGCCCGGCGATCGGTGGTGATGAGCATGTTAGTGTCCAGACCTGGCGATTGCGGCTTGAGTACAATCAGCGCGGTGGCGAGCGACCCTTCTCCGTAGAGTGCCGGCGCGACATTCCAGCGCACCGCGTCGCCGATGTGCGGCTCGCCTACGATCTTTTCACCAGGCTCCATCTCGACGATGCAGACACGCAGCGGGGCGCAGACTACCGTGGGCATGCCGGCGCCGAAAGAGTAGACGACGCGGCCATCCGGGCCGGCGGCAGGAGGGTCCGGCTGAGAGCCCCACTGCTGGCTGGTCAGGACGGCCGCGGCGGCAGTCTGGGAGAGCGCCACGTCAGTGCGCGGTTTGAAGTCTTTGGGAACGGGCGAGGCCGGTTTGCCCAGGGCAGGTGCAGCTTGTTGGCCTCCTTCTTCTAGAGACTGGACACCGGCAGTGATCTCCTGCAGGTTGGGGAGGACCGGAACGCTTTGCGCCAGCAGGACCGCCCCGGCGCAAGATAGGAATGGCAAGATTAGCTTCATGATGTTTTTCCTCACAAGACTTTGGTCCAACTGGCGTTGACAATATAAATGCCCAGCGGGTTAATGCGAATGATGCGTTCGTCCTTGGGCGGGTTCAGGACGATGGTGAACGAGCCCTTCCAGTGCTCCGCGGATTTGACGGCGCCGTAAAGGTCGCGGGTGGTTTCCTCCCATTCGATCTCGTAGGTGCGATCGCTGGTTGCCAGCACGGACTTGACCTCGACGGCTACGGTTTCGATCTGCGCGCGCTGGAAGGGCGGATCGGCGCGATAGAACTCGGTGACAAAAGTGTGGGCCGGGGTGGCATTGGCGATCTGCGCGTAGACCCGATCGATAGCCTTGCGCTGAGCGACGCCATCGCTGGTGACGGTGCGCAGGTTTTCGATCCAGCCGAATAACGCGGCGCGTTTGAGGCGATCGTCATTGGCGGTGGTTTCGTCCGCGACTCCGGCGGCTATCGGCCTGGCTAACTGATCGACCAGCACGACGAAGGGAACCACGTGCGAATGCGCCGCCGACCACAGTAATCCCGCCACCGCGAGCAAAGCAGTGAGTCCGGTGAGCAGTGCGGCGATGCGCCAGTTGCGTGCGCGTGTGATCAGCCCGCCATAGCGCTCATCCCATTCATGACGCGCCGCGGTGTAGGGATGGTTGAGTTGAAGCGGTGTGTGGTCCATAGTCACTTCCATCCGGGAAGAAATCCGGTGTTGTCGGGGTGACGTCGCACTTGCATGCTCCCGACCGAGGTTCGAGCCGCAGCGCACAGGCGGCCTTCGGTTGTCTGGGGCCAGGCTGCCGTCGCGTTGGCGCGCAGCGGAGCGCATAAAGCATCCACGCGGACTGCGACTTGCGGATGGCCGTTCAGCCACACGCGCATATCGACGACGCTGACCTCAGCGAGGGGACCGGCCCCGGCTTGTTCCGCCACTTGCACGACACGGCTCGACCGCTCGCGCGAACAGGCGCACAGCGTCAACAACAACAGAGAAGTTAGGAATACGCGGGTCTTCATTGGTTCTCCCTCAGTGCCATCCCGGCAGGAATCCGGCACCATCGGGTGGCGCCGGCGCGTACTGAAAGAAAGCTTGAGCGGCAGCGGTTTGATCGGCCTGCTGCTGGATCACGGTGCCATAGTAGGCTGCCTTGCTCTGCATGTCGGCGAGCATGATCTCGCGGAGCTTCTGCATCTGTTGCGCTTCCTGATCAGCCATCTGCGTGGCTACGTTGAGAGCCAGCAGACGGCCGTCGGCGCTTTGCGATTGAGCTTCCAGGTTCTGGATCAGGGAGACCTCACCGTTGAGTTGCTGGCCTTGCAGCCCGGCGGCGCGCATGGCGCCGATGGCGGTATCGAGAGTGGTTTGTGCCCAGGATTGGTAGCGGTTGTAATAACCGGTTGGCGCATAGCCGCCATAGCCGGGATAGGTCTGGTGCCAGAGGGAATCGAGATTGCCGAGCGAGTAAGCGAGCGACCGGCCGCCCTGCACCACCCCCGCCAGGGCGTTGAGGTCCGCCTGAATATTCCAGAAGACCTGATGCGGGTTACGCACCGTATTCTTGAGCGCGTCCGTCAGCAATTTGATTTGTGTGGCAAGTTGGTTGGCTTGCACGGCATAGCTCAGCACCAGCTGCACATGATTCTGGATCTGAGTGACTTCTGTGGCGTAGGGACCGGCCAGAGCTGGGCCGGGCGGAGAACAGAACAGGAGCAGCAGTAACAGCAGGACTAGAGACTTGCGCATAACGATTCTGCCTCCTTGGTGGTTTCCAGCGTGCGAAAGTACTCGGCCCAGGTGGGGACTTTCAAACGCAGCCATTCGGCCCGCCAGCTCGAGGGATATTCATCGATGACGCTTTCGACCATCTGACGCTCCTCGCGGCCATTAACGCCGAGCCAGGCCAGCGCTACTTTGCCCAGGCGCAGATCGACCAGGCGCCGGCCCAGCTTGCTGACGACGTAATAATGCTGCTTGGGCACGCTCACCTGCAGCAGTTCGAGTTCGCGCTCGTTGAGGCCCAGGCGGCCATAAAACTCGCGCGAGCCGGGGTTGCGCGCCTCCGCGTTGGGCAATAGAATCTTGGTGGGGCAATTTTCCAGAATCACGTCGGCGATCTCGGAGTGGGCAATGTCGCTGACTTGCTGGGTAGCCATGACCACTACGGCATTGTTGCGGCGCATGGTTTTGAGCCAGTCTTTCAGCCGGTTGCGGAAGGTGGGCTGCTGCAAGTACGACCAGGCCTCATCGAGCAGTACCAGCGTAGGAGAACCGTCGAGCGATTGCTCGATGCGGCGGAATAAGTAGAGCAGCACCGGGATGACCGCTTTGTCATCGAGTTGCAGAAGGTTTTCCATTTCAAAAGTGAGAAAGCGTCCATCACTGAGTAAGTCGTATTCTGCGTCCAGCAACGAACCAAGAGGCCCAGTTACCGTGAAGTGTTCCAGGGCATCGCGGATGTCGGTATTCTGCACGTTAGCGGACAGCTCGGTCAGCGTGCGTGTGGGCGAGAGTTGGAGCCGCCCGATGGCTTCGGCCACGGCGTTACGGTGACGCGGAGTGAACTTCAAACCATTGAGCTCGCAAAGAGCTTCGACCCATCCCACGGCCCAGGTGAGGTCGCTGTCTTCATCGAGCGCCGCCAGCGGGCAGAAGGCCAGATGGGTGCGAGGGCCGGCCAGGTCATAAAAGGAGCCCGCCGCAGCGATGGTCAACAGCCAGGCCGAATAACCGCGATCGAAGGCGAAGACCTTGGCGTTGGGGTATCGAAACCACTGGGCCGCCAGCAAGCCGAGCGCGGTAGACTTGCCGGCCCCAGTGGGTCCCACGATCAAGGTGTGACCGGTGTCGGAGACATGCAGGTTGAAGCGGTATGGCGTGGCGCCGGTGGTCGCGGCATAGAGTAGAGGTGGGCTGTGCTTGGGCATTAGGGCCGAGGGATTCTCGCGCAGGCCAGCCCACACGGAAGTGACCGGCAGCATGTCCGCCAGATTCAGAGTGTGCAGCAGCGGCCGGCGGACGTTAGAGTACCCGTCTCCCGGGATCGAGCCTCGCCACGCTTCGACTGCGTTGACGGTTTCCAGACGACAGCCGAAGCCCAGATTTTGAATGGTCTTGCTGACGGTGCGCATACTGTCGTGCAAGGTGGCGGCATCTTCTTCGAGACACAGAATGGTGCTGGTGTACTGGCAGAACTGTACGTCACCGGAGGCCGCTAGTGACATGGCCTGTTCGGCATCCGTGGCCATATCGCGGGCGTGCAGGTTGATGGCGCCCTCGGCGGTTTTGAAGAGCTGATCCTTCCAGCCGCGCATCTTGGAGCGCCACTTCTTGCGGTGCGTGTCGAGCAGATTTTGCGCTTCGTGCGAATCGAGCAGGATGGCTCGGGTGTGCCAGCGGTACTCGATCGGCAGTGCATCCAGATCGCGCAGGATGCCGGGCGAACTCAATTGGGGAAAGCCATCGATTGCCAGGACACCGATGTGCTTGCGGCCCATGCGCGGCTCGACGCCACCCGAAAAATCCTGCGAAGCGAGCACGTCGTTAAGATCGACCGGGATGGACGGGCGTGCGAAGGGGTGGTCGATGCCCGTAACGGCACGATGCAAGTAGCGCAACAGAGCATCAAAGGTGAACCCGGAATCGTCTGTGATCCGCGTGAGCCGCTCCGTATGGAAGAGCGCGCTGAAGACATTTTCAAAAGCGTCGACTTTGCCGCGGAAATATTCCAGAGCTGCTTGAGCGGCCCGACCGCTAGAGTGCTCGCGGCCTTCGTAGAGCCAGCCTTTGAAGCGCTCTTCAGCGGCCAGCGGGGGCAGGTAGGTCAGGGTGAGAAAGTAGTCGGATTCAAAATGCGCGCCTTCCTGCATGAATTGCTGGCGGCGCTCGTCGTCGATCACGCGGGTAACTGGATCGGGAAAGCTGCCGCGCTCGGGATAGCCTGGGGCGCGCGATCGGATGGCATCGCACTGCACCATCCATCCGCTACCGAGGCGCAAGGCGGCGTTGAGGCGCGCACTGAGCGCCCCCATCTCGGCGGTACTGGCTGCGAGCATGTCCGGGCCGCGGTAAGACCAGCCGGTGAGCAGAGAGCCATCCTGCTGGAGCAGGATGCCGTCATCGATCAAGGCAAATGGCAACAGCAGGTCGGCTAAGCCGTGTGGCAGTTTGCGGGATTCATGCCGAAACATGTTCATGGCTCCATCGCGCTGTCAGGCGTGCCAGCCCTGCCTGCGACCCATTACCTTCTTGACGGTGATTCAGAATCGCCTCCTGGATCGCTTGGGCGCGCACGCGACCGCGCCATTCGCTGTCTTCGATACGCTTCCGAATGTCCTTTCTCATCTCCAGGGCACGCGTATCGCCCAGGGCTTCCAAGATGCGGTAAGTCGGCGATAACAGGGTAAGCAGTCTATGACACAAGCAGTCAGAAGTTGCTTCGACCATCATCTGTTCGTCGTGCGGCCAGTTATGCAGACTCATCGAATTACCTCCAATTCCTCTTCACCGGAACGCAGACGGAATGCAGCCCGCTCTTGGCCGGATAAAACTGCCGGTAACGAATGTGCCGCAAGTAGACCTGGCGCAATAGAGGATCGGCTTTCCCCATGCGCTGCAGGACCCCTACGGCACCGATCCAAAAGATCACCGCCAGGCAGACGCCCCACCAGCAACCCAAGCTGAGACCCAGAGTGGTAGCCGTGAGGGCCGTAATCAATACCAGTTCCCGATCCCCACCGAGGAGTTGGTTGGGACGGTTGATAGAAGGGTGGATCAGCACGGTCCGTGACGTGGAAGCGTCTGGCATGGTTAGACCACCGCGCCACCGACGCCGAAGGCCGAGGCCAGCATAGGCGCTGCGAAGATCAGGACCGCCACCACGAGCCCGATCATGCAGGCCCGTCGGCCTACCTCGCCGAGCTCATGGCCGAACAAAAGTGTGCCGCCGGCGATGCAGATGCCGATGAGGCCGATGGCGTAGGCCACCGGGCCGGTGAGCGAAGTGGCGATCAACGTCATGGGTCTTTCCCATGGGAGACCGCCGCCGGTGGGCGCCGCGTAACAGCGCGCCAGGAAGGCTTGCAGAGTGAATACTAAGGCTCCGAAACGGAAGCCGGAAAGTTTGCGTCTGAGAAACGTCATAAGTGTGTGCTCCTTTAAACTTGTTCAACCTGGTATTGACTGTCTTTCCAACCAGTGACTAACAACATCTCGCGGACTTTGCGCCCCGCCTTGAGAGATGGCTCCGGATCCACGAAGATCACCAGATCGACAGTCTCTGCGATCAGTTTTTGCTGCGGAGCGTCGGTTCCTTCCGCAACCAGGCTCTCGAGGCGCGTGAGACCCAGCAGAGCGCCATTGGCGTGCACCGTTCCGAGGCCGCCGGGATGGCCGGTGTTCCAGGCTTTCAACAGCGTATGCGCCTCGGCACCGCGCACCTCGCCGACCACGATGCGAGTGGGCTTGAGGCGCATGGAAGCGCGCAGACATTCGAGCATGGTGACATTCCCCACCGCCCGTAAGTCGAGATAGTTCGGGACGCGGCATTGCAATTCGGTGGTGTCCTCAATCGAGATGACCCGGTCGAAGGGAGTCAGTTCCGCGATCGCATCAAGGATGGCGTTCAGCAGAGTAGTCTTACCGGAGCCGGTAGCTCCCACGACCAGGATGTTTTTGCGCTCCCGGACGGCCGCCCGGATGATCTCGGCATGCGGAAGCCCGCGCACCGCCAGCGCGAAATCCTGTTGCTGACGTGCTCGATTGGAGACGTCCTCCTTGCCGGTCAACACCCCGGCCGCCTCATAGTCGGCAAGTTTAAAAACCTTGCGAGGTCGCAAGCGAATGGCGAACACAGGCTGCCGCACTACAGGAGCAACTATGCCTTCGAACCGGCTGCCGTCGAGTGGCAATTCGGTTTCGAGGATGGGGTGATCATGATTCAACACGGTGCCGCGCAACGCCGCTACCGTTCCCAAGGCGCTGGCGGCAGTAGCTGGTGACATGGTGCCGGACCAGACGAAGCCGGCACCGCGACGCTTGACCCAGAGAGAGGAATCGGGGTTGAGTAGGATATCCTCCACGCCCTCTTCGGCGAGCAGGCTTAGGGTTGACTCACCGAGTTCGCGTCGAAGCTTCGTTTCCAGCCGAGTGTGTTGTTCGTCCTGGTAGGCGAGAGTCAAAGCAGCGGCCACTTTAGTTCATCCTTCCGAGTGTGATTACGTGTTTGTCACGGTTTCTGTGGAATAGAACACCATTAACGGAGCTACTCCGTCAATGCGTCCATTGGCGGAAACCTATCTAAGTGCTTGTCGTCAAAAGAGAACAAGTTTTCATTAAAGCCATTTCACGAATACGAGGTCAGGTTCAGCTCGCAGGTATGAGTAAGTGTCTGAGTTGTCTCTCGCGCGCCTTTTAAGTACTAGCGGCTCCGATCGTCGTTGTCTAAGAATGTGACGCGCGTAAGTTATTGTATTGACTGGAGTCCAGTACGCTAATAGGCCTCCTGTGTGTCACATTTGTCAATTGCGAGCACAAATGTGTCACATGTAAGTGATTCTGCCGAATGGGTAAAGTGCCCCTGGAAAGCCACCTCTGTGACACAACCCTTTATGTTCCACTACAATTTTTGGGCTGTTGTGGCTGCCTGCCTAACTGCTTCCGGTAACACTTTGCAACAGCGGTAACAGTTTGCAACAGTCTGTAACAGTCTGCAACGGTTTGCAACACGTGTCCTGGCTATCGCCTTGCTGCAATAACCTGATCGGCGCATTTTCAGCTTGCCATCAAGACGCCGTCGGACTAGACTTGACGCGATGGTGCAACTCGCAAAATCCTCCCGGCGGCGAGGACCGCGGAGACCTGGCGCGCGTGGAACGCCGCCGCATCCCGACCATGAGCAGCAGTTTCGCATTCGGCCGCGGCGTCCGCCACCCGCTGCCGAGCCGGGTGTTGCTATTCCTCCCGCCTTAAGCCGGATCTATGGTTACGCTCGGCAAACGGCAAGGCGAAAGAGGGAAGCCAAGTATTCTTCGCGAGCCTATCAACAGCGTTGCGCGGTGCGGGTGACTTACGTTGGCAACAAATCGTCCGGGCAATGGAAGGCCCACGGCCGGTATCTCTCACGGGAAACGGCTACGCAACGGAGTGCTCAACGCGAAGCAGGGTTTGACGCAGGCAGGGACAAGGTGAATGCAGCCCAGTGCTTGGACGACTGGCAGAAGGCTGGAGACCCGCGCCTCTGGAAGATCATCATTTCCCCGGAGTTTGGGGAGCAATTGAACTTGCCGGAACTCGCTCGCGGCGTGATGGCGGAGGTGGAAAAAGAGCTTGGATCGAAGTTGCAATGGGCGGCAGTAGCGCACTATAACACCGGACATCCGCACGTGCATATTGCCATGAGAGGAATCGATCAGCAGGGCAGGGAAGTCCGCTTGGCGAAAGACTTCGTCCAGCGTGGTATACGCCAGATCGCCGAGGACTGCTGTACCAAGGCGTTGGGCTATCGCACCAGGGCGCAGGCTCTCGAGGCACAGCGGCGGGAAGGCAGCCAGATGCGCTACACCTCGCTCGACAGAATCCTCATGCGTGCGAATGCCGCGGTGGTCCAGGGTACGCATTTTCCGGTTACCTGTCAGGGTGGGGGCCGAGCACAGTTCGTGGTCGGACGGTTGGCGATCCTCGAAGGCATGGGACTTGCGCGAAGAATAAGCCCAGATAGCTGGGAAGTCCGCTGCGATTTTCACAGTGTGTTGCGCGGGATGCAAAAACTCGCTGATCGCCAGAAGACGCTCAGCGCCGGCGGCGTACTACGTTCCGACGAGCGCCTGCCGATTGTGCCACTCGATCATCGGGCGATGGACCGCGTCGAAGGGAGGATCCTGGTTCACGGCGAAGAAGAGAACGGCCGCAGTTACATGATGCTGGAAGCAACTGACGCGAAGGTATACACGATCTACCATACGCGGCAGATGCAAGAGATGCGCAAAGTGGGCGGTCTACGCGTGAACACATTTATTCGATTGCGAAGGGTGTTTGCCGACGGCCGGCCCAGAACCGAACTAGAGGAACTGGGATCCTCGAACAGTATCCTGGAGAATAAAGACTATCTGAAAGAAACCGCGCAGCAGCTCGCACTCAAGGGAATCGCGCCGGTAAACGAACGCTGGGGCGGCTGGCTGGGGCGGTATCAACAGGCGCTCACCCGGGCAGCGGAAGACTTACGGGCAGAGCGAGAATCTCATAGCAGAAGCCGATAGCAATTAAGACCTCTGATCAGATCGTTTCGCCCCTCCACGGTCAATCCATTTTTCGAGCCAACGACTCACCCCGCCGATCCAAACTGTTTTGCGCTTGGCAGTGAGAGAGTGATGAATCTCGGCCGACGTGGGCCCCGCTGGCGGCGGTTCCCTCTCGATGAACTGGCCCAGGGCGAGTTTCGCCTGATGTTCGGGCGCCCGCTGACCGGTAATCGTCTCTCCCCTCGTGTAGTGACCTTCGTGTCGTCCTCTGTAACCGCGCTTCTCTTTTTCGGCGACGAGGTGTTGCCGGCTTTCCAGCCATTGTTGAAATTCGGCCAGCATTTCGCCGTCCAGGTTCCTGATCTCGGGTGCGAATGACTCCAACTCACCTCTCCGCTGGGGAATGATCGCGCAGATCGGCTCATCACGTTCAAATTTGACTTTGTGAAACGGACGGGTGAACCGCCAGTTGACCGTGAACGTCGCGATGGCCCAGTCGGTCTCAACAAGTCCGTCCAGTGGAGCGATGCCGTCCTTGGCATAGTTGGACGGGCCACGAATCAGCAAGTTATATCCGGGTGGCGTGCGTAACAGATAGGGCACGTACCAAGTTAAAATTCCGAAACCAAAGCTACTCTTCACCAACGGAGAAGGTTGGCCGGACTTGAGCGAAATCCGGACACTGGCCAGTTCCTCTTTACCGCGCCACTCGGCTTCGAAGTCGACATTGTTGAGGATGTGCCAGCCGGCCTGATTCGCCATCCGTAGGGGAAGACATCGGTTTGCCCAGCCGTGTGTTTTGAAATCCATCCATTCACGGTCGGCAGGAGCCGGTACGATTTTCAAAAAGGATGAGTACCCCGGAATTCTAAGAGCTGACAGTACGTGGCTACTGTCGTTCGTCATACTACCATTGCGCTTATCGTCCTGCACAGGAATACCTCGCTGTTTAAGTCTTCAAAAACGCAGTCCTTCTACTAACCTGGATCCGGCCGGCAAATCAAGTGAGCCAGGCGGTTCGCGATTCCACAAAAGAGATCCAGTTCCGCAATCGATATGCCCGAGGGTACGAGCTCACAGCAGAGCCTGGTCCATTCTGCTTCTCGCGGAGCGGCTCTCTGACAAATCGCATCACAATATCTTTGGAAGTCGCGCAACTTTTCTCGGGCGCCAAGCCCAAGCCATTCCCGAAATACCTGGCGATGAGCGTCGCCGAGAATTCTGTGGCATCTTCGGGAAGGAAACACACGAACCAGGAAGGGATCCGTGTATCGTCCCGCCGCGTCTCGCAGTTGGCTGACAAAAACGAGCCGGGCAAAGACGGAGTCGCTTCCCTGTAAGCGTTCTTCCCAGAGTCTGATGGCTTGAATTCGTCGCAGTTCGCAGTCCACGCTCATCATGGCGCGCTAGCCCTTCGTGTCATCTCCGACTGCCTTCGGCCGGGTAATCTTCTTGGCATCCCAACGCTTACGGGCCAGTTCACGGGCTCGGCGGCTGCGTTCCTCAGGAGGAATCTTGGCCCAATATAGAATTCCGAGGGCGCTAGGCGCAGTCCGGGCCGGGCTTACATCGCCATGGCTCGGGAGAGGCGAAGCGATTGGCCCGTAGATTCTATATAGCTTGGCGGCATCTTCCATAGCGTCAAGCACATTGACCTGATGGGCGTCGGCGGCCTTTTGCTGCGTTCGCAAAATCGCCAGGACGCGTGCAATGAATCCCTTCGTCTCGGTCTTATTCTGCTCGGAATTGACAAGGAACTTGCTGAGGAGATCGATCGCAAACTCCAACGCATCTTCGGGTTCTAAGCCAAGCGATCCAGCCACCACATCTAGCCGCTCGTAAAACCGTTTGGGGAGGCGAAACCAGATCGGCTGGAGCAGTTTGGTCATCGTATGCCCAAAACCCTAAACGATCTGTTTTACACCGTTCCATGCGCTCCAGGCAAGTGCCAGCAGCCAAATTTGTGCAAAAATCTTCGGCGCTTCCTGAAATTAAGTCCCTCGATCCTTACAACGCCTGTTCGCGCAGATTGGCGGAACTGGCAAAAATGCCCCTAATATATTGATAACACGTATGCAATGGCTTCCGGTACCGAACATAGGCACGCTAGTTCGCACTCATTGTCCCAGAGCTGCGTACAGTTCCATGCGACAGGCTGCATAGATTTCTAACTTTTTCTCTTGCGCGACATGCGAGCTTGTGTTATACCTCTTTTCATCAGGAGCGGACAGATGGCATTTCTCATCCGACTCATGAGAGTCCTCTGGTACGTGGACTCTTGCTGCGTAGTGATGCTGCTGTTGCGGCTGGGATATTTGCGCATTCACAAGCGCTATTCCGCGCTGATGTCGTACCTGGCGTTGGACGCCGTTGCAGGGGTGGTCGGCCTCCTATATGGAACCAGGTCTCCGGTGTATTACTGGACCTATCTGGTGTCCAACAGCGTGCTGGGGTCGGCTTTGCTTATCTGGATGTGTCGGGAAATGTTTGCAGAACTCTACTGTTATCATCCCGGGCTCCGCGGATTGACGCAATACACATTGAGACGGTCGATCCTGATTGGAAGCGTCTGCGTGTTGGTGTTAATCCCGCCGGTGGGGATTTTACATTGGGGGGATCCCCAATATCAATGTTGGGAATTCCCACTTTTTGAGATGCACCGCTGTTTAAGCGTTGGCGCTGCGGTGTTCGTCGTAGCCATGTGGCGCAAGCTGCGCTCTCTACCTTTGACGATCCCGGGAAATGTAAAGACGTACGCGCTCTCCATATGCTTATATCTCAGTTTTTTAGGAATCATCGAAACGCTCGTACTGGTCGGTCACGCGCCGCTAGCCACCAGAATATTGAGCGTCGTTCTCCTTGCGGTGAATCTGGCCTTCTACGGCAGCCTGGCTGTGCTTCTCGAGCGCCCGCGTGAAGTCCGCCAGATGGAACATGCGCCCGTCGATCCTCAGGAAGTTGCTTGGCTGGAGAGCATCTCCAGGCTCTTTGTCGTTGCCGATGAGGCACAACGCCGGGGACGCGCTTCGGCTCTCAGGCGACTGCCTTTGTTCGGACTGTGTCGCAGCTCGTTTCGCAGTGCGTGGAGGGCTTGCGCCCGGGCTGGCGGCAGCATTTTGGGCTCAGCTGAAAAGGAGTAAGCAATGGACACACCCGACTTCTTAGTTAAGTATGGCCCTCTGATTCACATACTGGAACAAGGCGAAGATGACCTGGAGGTGATCGCAGCGGAGCGCGGCTACACCCGAACGATCGGCCGCCAGTGGCGAGACACCCACTGCAAGGCAGTGCTCGGGTATTTGCGAGCCATTCGGACGGATTATGAGGTTCTATGGCAGCAAACGTCGGCGAAGGCGGTGAGTGATGCGTGGCTGGGCACATGGCTCGGTGATGTGGACAAAGACATACAGCGGTTTGAACGCAAGGTAAGACTCTATGTGATTGTTCAACGACTTACCCCACCGCCGCGGCGTGGGAATGGACAAGGACGAGTTCGCAAGTTATTAATCGGGATATCGCCCAAAATCAGAGGGTCCGACCTCGAACAAATTCTTAGTACCATGCGCCGGATCCATCAGCGCGGAGGGGCGACCGTATTTTTGCCGTAGACCGTGACCCGTTTCAGGATTCAGCCTGGCAGGCGTATGAGCTTACTGTAGGTGACACTTGGAGCCGGAGTTAGAAAGACACTCTATATGAATTTACAGTTTCCGCATCTCGATCAACTCGAGCAGCAGGCGCCCGGCACCGCGAGTGGCCGGGTGGCGGCGGCTTGGGCGCTCATCAAAGCTAACTTGGCAGCCGGCAAGAAGCCGCGGGAAGTGTATGAAGCGGCTGACCAAGACGGGCTAAGCGTCCCTTATGCGCAATTTAGAGTCTATGTTCATCGACTGCGCAAGCGCGATCTGCGGCTCGGGTTGCGGGCAGTTCCGAACTACTCGCCACAGCGAGTGACTCACCAGATACAACCGCGGGCGAATGCAAGTGCAAGCGACAAGCCGTTCTCTCGGGGCGAGTCTGATCCGCTGCGAAACGTGCGCGAGCAGCGGGCAAAAAAGAGCAGTTTCGATTACGATCCGTTCCCGCCGGACGGATTGACCGAGTGACAGTGCCGAAGTTTCGGAAGACCGGTTTTGGGGTGCAGCTCGGCGGATTGTAGTCTTCGCTACTACGCTGACGACCCACAGCCGGAACTCGACGGTTTGCATTATTGATCAGCATCGGGAGAGCTGCGCATTTTTCGTGGAACTGCGCGCTGTACTCGTCCAGGCGCCCTCTCGAATGGCGCCCGGAAAGGAAAGGAATGCCGAAAGAGACAAACGCAACCAACGGTCATCGACCTTCAGTACACGTGGTTTTGCAGGCCAAGGGTGGAGTGGGTAAGAGTTTCGTGGCCGCTATCTTGGCTCAATACTTCAGGCGTCAGCGGGCAGTGCGGTGTTTCGACACAGATCCGGGTAATGCAACGTTGGCGCAGTACAGAGGCTTGGCCGCCGAGCATTTGGGAGATTTGATCCGCGCCGGAGTCATCAGCCAAAAACGATTCGATCCGCTGATCGAGAAGCTGTTGAGCGGCGATGGTGCGTCCATCGTGGATACCGGCGCCTCGACTTTCCTGCCGTTCTGGAACTACGTGCTGGAAAACGAAATTCAGCCGCTGCTGGAGAGCCAGGGTCGCCAAGTCTACATCCACTGTGTAGTAGCCGGTGGCCAGGCCATGACCGATACCTTAAATGGCCTCGACCGGCTGTCGCAGACGGCTCGTCCAAGGTCTCTCGTCATCTGGCTCAACGAATTCTTCGGAGAGGTACGGGATGGCAACAGGTCTTTCGAGGACTTCAAACTCGTGCAGGACTTGGCCCCGAAATTGGTGGGCTCGGTGGTCATCCGCAAGCGTAATGCGGATACCTTCGAAGACGACGTGCAGCAGATGCTGCGAGCCCGGCTGACGTTTGACGAAGCCATCGCCGCCGAGGATTTTTCGTTGGTCAGCAAGCAGCGGCTACAGATCGTCCGCCGCGAGTTATTCGAGCAATTGGACGGGTTAGGCTTATGAGCGCAACCCAGCCCCAATTGCCGCTCAAGGCGGAACCGGGAAGGCGGTTTGACGTACGCGCCTTTGCCGCGAAAATATTCGAGCGGCATGGCATCGCGCTGAAGGAGGACGATCCGGCGTTTGCTCTGGTGACGCTGAATGAGTTGATCCTGCGGAAGCTGATGGGGGAGTTGCTCAAGGACGTGGACCAGCATATGACGGCCCGGTTAGCGGAGTTCGAGCAAACCATGCAGCGGGTCGAGGCGCGTGCCAGTAAGGTGCTGGCGCAACAGGTGCGGGAAAGCGCTGGTGAGTTGAAAGGAAGCCTGCAGCAAGAGATCGGGGGTGCGCGCTTGCAAGTTCAACAGATGTTCGAAGAGATCGGGCGCGCTTACCGGGCCGGGGCCTTGGCGCGCTGGTGTGCAGTAGCGGCAGTGCTGGCACTAATCGTTTTTGGTTGCGGATTCTGGGCAGGGAAATTGTAGTTCGAAGGAGGGTGGGCGCAAATGGAAAGCGGAGTCAGCCTGCGTCAACTGGTCCGGCAGCGCCTGAAAGGATGGGAAGACCGGCAGCGAGAACGGGAGTTGAAGCGCAGTGCGTGGCACGAATATTACCGGGTCTACAACAGGGGTTTCAATGGAACGCAGGACAAGACCTACGAAGCTGTGGAGCGCCAACTGAGTGGTATGGGCTCGGAACTGTTCGAGGTGGGGGCGCTACAGCGTGGAGAGGGGGGTCAACCTCAGTTCATGTTATTGCGGACCTGGGACCAGGAAACGTTGATCTCCTCGATTCCCTGGTTACGGCATCAAAACTGGCACGGGGGTCATATCTATGTCCGGCCTAAAGGGGAGAGCAATCTGACTCTGATCGACGATCTGAAAACCGAGGCCATCTCGGGAATGTGCAAAGAGGGGTATCAACCGGCGGTAGTGGTGCAAACCTCGCCGGGGAATTATCAGGTATGGGTCAAGCACGCGGAGAAATTGGATAAGGAGTTGGCCACGGCGGTGGCACGCGATCTGGCGGGGCGTTTCGGGGGAGACGTGAAGGCCGCTGACTGGCGGCACTTCGGCCGTTTGGCAGGCTTCCGGAACACCAAGGAAAAATACAAACAGATGGTGGGAGTGCCGGGCTATGAGGATTGGCGGAAGACGAATTTCCGGCCGGGTCCGGGTGGCCATTGGGTGGACAAAAGCGGGAACGAGTACCAGGACGAACGCTTGCACGAATTGCACGCCGGCCTCTCACCCACGACGAGATTCCCATTCGTTCGTTTAGTGGGAGCTACGGGCGCGATCGCGCGGGAAAGCGCAGGGCTGGTGGCGCGGACGCGAGACCTGCTCGAGAAGGAGCACGCCGAGAGGGCCCGCGCGCAGGCTCGGTATCAGGCGGCATTGACCAGACTGGACGGAAGGCCGTTGAAGGGAATCGAGGCATTCCGTGCGGATCCCCGCTACGGCGGGGATGGCACGCGTGTGGATTTAGCGTACGCGGTGTATGCGGTGGCGCGCGGAGTAGACTTGGCGAGCGTCAAAGCCGCTTTGGGCTCGCGCGATTTGAGCCACAAGGGAAACCCCATGCGGCAGAGCGACTACATCGAGCGAACGGTCAGGAAAGCTCTGGTCAGTGTGGAGCAGGGGAGGGGACGATGAGCAACAGGCGCAGCATGTATCTGACGGTGCGATTGACCACTGAGGAAAGCCGGCGTTTGGCGGAAGCGGCGCGACAGCGGGGGTACCGGAAGATCGCGGACTTCGTGCGGGCCAGTCTGGGAAGGGGGGTGACGCAAGGCCAGCTGACAGAGGAAGTGCATAGCTTGGAGAAGCGCCAAGCCGCGACCTTGGCGGCCGTGCGCACGGAGATCGCGCGTGTGCAACGGACCGAGTACGTAATCTTCGCCATGCTGGATAACCTGGCCAAATCCGTCCTTACGTACCTGCCGCCGGTGTCGGCGGAAAGCAAAGCGGCCGCGATCGCGCACGGCAAGGCTGGCTACGAGCGGTATCTGAAGGCGGTGGGGACGAGCCTGCACAACGATTCGAAGACGGCCCTGGAAGGCCTGGCTGGGGAGGGCTGAGAAAAATGCCGGTGGCGAACCGACACACCCATGGAGACGACTCGCCGAGCACGATCCAGGCGCTGATGTGCCTGATGGGCGCCGATCCGCCGGGTTACTTCGCGACTGTCCCACGGCAACCGATCGGGTGGGCCATCCATGATCCCGAGTTACCGGCGCCGGTGCGCGTGGTGGAGTTTATGCGCTTCCACACGGTGTGCTACGAGGGAGTGCCCAAGAACGCGCAAGGGGAGGCGCAGTACAGCCCGTACTGCGTGGGGGTGGATGGCAAGCGGCTGAATCAGCGGGACTGCGCGCGCGAGACGGGACTATCGACTAGCGTGGTCAAGCGCGTCTTCGATGTATTGCGGAGAGGCGGCTACGTCAAGATTAAAAAGGACGGCAGCATCTGGTACTGCGGCAAAGTGGAGCTGAGCAGAGAGGCTGCCGTGCGGCTCAGCGTGGCGGAGTGCTTGCAGAGCCCGGCAAATCGGTCCGCGGATCAAGTCGACCAAGGGTTGGAGCCTCTCGTCGCGGGGCGGGTGCTGGCGGCTTCGCTGCTGAAAGCGGCGCAGGCCTTTCCGGTTGCCGATCAACCGGCCGTGGAAGCGCACCTGCTGGAGGTGGCTCGCTGGGAACGCGCGGAGATCGCGCGCGCGATCGCGCGGGCGCGGCAGGAAGCCGAGCGGCGCTACCAAGCCCTGGTCTGGAACGGCTACCGCCTCCAAAAAGTGGGCCGCACTTGGGTACGCATGCCGGCGCCGGAGGCATTGTCCACTGTTCCGCACGAGGCGTCGGCGGTATCCCCGGATCCGCCACTGAGCATGCCAGACCAGGCCTTCACCAGTCCTGCATCCATGCCGGTACCCAATACTCCCGGCCCGACGCGCGGAGGGAATCCTCGTGTGCCCGAGGCCACACCACCGGTGGTCGGAGGGGAATCCTCCCCGAGCGCGCACGGCCCGCATCACGGAGAGTGTAGGGAGGCAAGGCCAGGGGTCGCCCAAAGCGCCGCAGCGCTTGGCGGTTGCCAGCACGAGGAAACTCGAAGACCGAATTCGACCGCTGCGCCGACGGCGGACGCGGGGCCATTCGCCGCACCACGAAACGCGGCCACGGGGTCGCCCGAGCCGCCCACTTCCGTACCAGAAAATTCATTCGTCAATTCTTCGCCGCTGCCGATGCCAGAAAGTCAAACGTCGGCGCGCGCACAAAATCCGCGAGTGTCAGCAACCGCGGCCGCCGGTGGAGGGGTGAACTCCGCGTGCGCGAACAGCGCTTGGAACGAAGAGTGTGGAGAGACCAAGACCGAGGGTGCTGCTGCAATTGCTTCGTCGCACTCCGGTCGTGCGGCCGCTCCGCGGGCCGCTCCAAAATCGACGACTGCCGGTGCAGAGGGGGTGTACGCCCAGCACATCCGCCAGGCCTTCGCCGGTACCGGCAAAGGAGTGCCGACCGATGGACAGATCCGCGAGGCCCTCGCGCATCTACCGCCGCAGGCGACGCCGGAAGGTTTCGCCGGGTTTATCCGCAGCAAACTCGCCAGCATCCGGCATGCCGGCGCGGTGGTCAGACTGGCGCAGGAATACGCCCACGAGATCCACTACGCCACGCGGGCCGCCGTCTTCCGCTGCAGCCATTGCCATGATCAGGGCTTTGTATTAGCGGACGGGCAGTATTGCGCATGCCCCGTGGGCCTCCGCCGGCGGAAGGCAGACGAACAAGAATCCCAAGGTACCAGGGCCATGAGTGGGTGAGGAGCGGTCTATGTCGAGCGGATTGCAGAAGGGGCTGCCCAGCAATGTGGAGGCGGAGCGTTACGTGCTCGGCTCCATCCTACTGAACGAGGATCTCTATGTGCAGGCGGCGGGTAATCTGGAGCCCGGCGACTTCAGCTTGGAGAAACACCGCCGGATCTTCTCCCGCATGGCCGAGTTGCAGGCCCGCGGCGAGCGCATCGACCGAGTCACGGTAGCCAACGAACTGCTGCGTTACCACGAGCTGGAGTCGTGCGACGGTCTGAGCTACCTGGTGTCGCTGGACGACGGGCTGCCGCAGATTCTCAATCTGGATGCCTATATCCGCATCGTCAAGCAAAAAGCAGTGCTGCGGCGCATCATTTTCGCCTCGCAGCACCTGATGAACCGCTGCCTGATGGGCGAGGAGAGCCTCCCGGAGATCCTGGCGGGAGCGGAAGAAACCTTGCTCCAACTGGGAGAGTCCCAGGTGCACAATGGCCTGGTCGGTCCCCGCCAGGTCATCGAAGAATATCCCGGTGGGCTGAATGCGTTTCTGGATCCCAGTAAACGAGTCAAAGGCCTCGACACGGGCTTCACCAGGTTCGACGAGAAGACCAGCGGACTCCACGCCGGCGACTTGTGCATTCTGGCGGCGCGCCCGTCCATGGGCAAGACAGCGCTCGCGCTGAATATCGCGTACCACGTAGCCACCAGGTTGCGGGCGACCGTGGCAATCTTCTCGCTCGAAATGTCGAAGGAGTCCCTGCTGACGCGCATGATGTGCGCCGCGGCGCGCGTGGACAGTCAGAAATTTCGGGCGGGCTACCTCAGTGCCGGGGAGCGTCTGAAGTTGCAAGCGGCCGCCTCCAAATTGGTGGAGGCGCCCTTGTTCATAGATGACACGGCTGGCATTTACCTGATGGATATCCACGCCAAACTGCGTCGCCTACGGAGCGAGCAGGGCCTGGGCCTGGTGATTGTGGATTATCTGCAACTGATGACCGGCCGGGGACGCTTCGAGAATCGCAATCAGGAGATCAGCGCCATCTCGCGGGGCCTGAAGCTGCTGGCCAAGGAGTTGCACGTGCCGCTGCTGGTGCTCTCGCAACTGAACCGTGCACCGGAGACCCGGCCGGGGGATCACCGTCCGCAGCTCAGCGACCTGCGCGAGAGCGGCTCGATTGAGCAGGACGCCGACCTGGTGGCGTTCATTTTCCGCGAAGAGGTGTACCGGCCGAACGACGAGAGGCTGCGCGGTGCGGCCGAACTGATTCTTGCCAAACAACGCAACGGTCCGGTGGGAACCATTGAACTGGTGTTCCTGCATGGGTTCACGAAGTTCGAGAACCGGGCCCAGGATGCTGACGGAATAGAATGCTTTTCCAGCCAGCTTGCGACCGGCTACGAACCGGAGGCACCCCTTTGAAAATGCTAGAAAGACCTTTCTTGCCTATTACTCGATAGAAGGAGAATACACAATGAATTCACAGAACTTGCCCCTAGATACAACGGCCCTGCTCAATGCGGTGGGCGGTGAGCCGCTGGCTGGGTCGGGTTTCGAAGCCGAAGCACCCGAGCCCGGTTACGCCGAAGACCAGCCGTCCAGAGACAACGCACGGCGCACTGGCTGAACGAACGGCCCAGGAGGACAAATCATATGTCAGCGACAGTCCCGCAACCAGTGACAGAAGCACATCGCACCGATCAACCAGGAGCACGAGACTTTCGTCAGGAAGTCACCAACGGAATCATCCGCTTGCTGGAGCAAGGGGTAGCTCCGTGGCAGAAACCCTGGAATCCCGGCGCCGCCGCACTCGGTATGCCGATGAATCCCACCACGGAGAAAACCTATCGTGGCGGCAATGCCCTGCACTTGATGGCTACCGGTCTCCGCAAAGGCTACGGCGACCCCCGGTGGATGACCTACAAACAAGCCTCCGAACGGGGCTGGCAGGTGCGCAAAGGAGAGAAGGGAACACAGATTGAGTTCTGGGAGATGAAACCCGGTTCTGATCGCACGCGGCCCCACCACCCCGATGACCGTGGCGAGGGCCGTACATCTCCTGACGATGGCACGGATCGAGATAAAACGCGCTTGATCCATCGCGTTTACACCGTCTTTAATGCGCAGCAGATGGATGGTATTCCGACCTACGCGCCAAGGCAGCACTCTCCATTCGAGGCCGTGCAGGCCGGCGAGCAGATCCTCGAGAACTCCGGAGCGCAGGTGATTCACGACCAGGCGGACCGGGCCTTCTACCATCGCGCGCAGGACCGCATCCATCTCCCGCCGAAGGAAGCTTTCCGCAATGCCGCCGGCTATTATGGGACCGTACTGCATGAGCTTGCCCACTGGAGCGGACACCCCTCCCGGTTGAACCGGTCCACGCTCACCGAATCCTACCGTTTCGGGGATACCAATTATGCCCGGGAAGAGCTGCGGGCGGAGTTGGCCAGTGTTTTTCTGGCAGCCGAACGGGGCATCCCCCATGATCCCGAGCAGCACGCTGCATACGTGGACACGTGGATCCAAACGCTGCAGCAGGACAAGCACGAAATCTTCCGCGCGGCCCATGACGCTTCGGCCATGACGGACTACCTACTGGCGCTGGAGCGGGAGCGCACCGTCGAGGCAGAACGGCCGGCGGAGTCACTGGCGCCTGCCGCAGCGCTAATTCCGGCCCAGGTTCCCAACCAGGAATATGGCAAGAGCGGGCCCCTGAGCCGGCGCGACGAAGTGGCGGAATCGCTCACGGCCGCGGAGTCCCTTACCGTCAGAGCTCTCGGCAACACCGCGCAGATGCTGCCCGCCCAAATCCAAAGCGGCATCTACCGCGGTCCCATTGTTGGCGAGACCGCCTACCACCTCGTCCAGCAACAATCGGCGCACTCCTGCATAGCGCATTTCAAAGGCCTACTCGACCGGCAGCCGCAGGTGGGCGAGCTGGTACGCATTCAGTATGCGCAGGCGAAAGGCACGGTGCGCGCCTGCCGCGAGCCGGCTAAAAGTCAGGAGCTCGGTCGATGAGGGCAGCCGGATTGCGTAGGCGCTTGCTCTGGCATCTTTCCCGCGTGTTAGAGGAAGACTCAGTTGAGTTCAAAAGAGATTAACGAACAAACCGTGTGGCTGGCCGCGAGAGTTGGACTCCATGGTGGGGCCTAAGATTCTGCCAGAGCGGCGGCCCGGCCCTTTGAAACGGATCGGCCGGCGAGAGGATGTTGAACCACTTCGGCGACCTCCGAAAGTTTGCCGGCGCCACGCAGCTGACCTCACCCTGGACCGAGCCTTGGCTTTTTACCGGCACCGTCCGCCGGGGACGCTGCATCGTTTCTTCGCCTGGTATCGCTGGCTCCGAACGTGGCGACCATGGCGTTAGACTACAAAGGGGGACAATCCCGCCGGCCCATCCGAAACAGCGCGCAGCTGGAGCTTTTTGCCACGAAGGCCGACGACGCCGCGACCGCCGAGCGATTGGAGGTCAGAGATGAACGAGAGGAACGCAATGGGCGACCTGATTTTGAAGCACTGGCAGACCCACCTGCCGCGGATGGTCGCGGAGCTGGAGAAGAGCGGTCGGTTGGAGCAGGCGATCCTGGACGCGCAGGAACAGACCGGGGATCTGCTGTACGAACTGCTCACGGTGCGGAAGATGGAATATCACGCGGCGTGGGAGTTGGCGATGCGGGAATGGGCTTTTCTCCCGAGCGAGGAGGAGACGGCCCGGTCATCGCCCGGGGTCTCGATTCCGAGCCAGGCAGCCCCAACGCCTCCCGCGACTTCCGCATAATAAGTGCGCACCGCATTGGCGAAGGCAGCCCGGGGGAAAAGGCGCGCGCCAACCTCGAGGCGATCCGGACCCTGAAGAGTATCGAGGCCGAGGGTCGTGACGCGACCGGCGCAGAGCAAGCGCAGCTGGCCCGATACGCCGGCTGGGGAGCTTTGGCGAATGTCTTCGATCGCGACCCCCCTCGGGAATGGGAACAGGCGGCTGAGGACCTGCGCGAGCTTCTTAGCGAGGATGAATACGCCTCGGCGCGCGCCTCGACCCCCAACGCCCACTTCACCTCGCCCGTGGTGATCCAGGCCATGTGGCAGGCCATGCAACGGTTCGGACTTCCGGCGGGCGCCCAGATTCTGGAACCCTCGATGGGGGTGGGGCACTTCTTCGGTCTCATGCCGGAGGAGCTTCTGCCCGGCAGCCTTAGAACCGGCGTGGAGCTGGACAGCATCACGGCTCGGATCGCGAAACAGCTTTATCCGGATGCCGCCATCTTCGCCAAAGGGTTCGAGGAAACACCGCTGCCCGACAATTTCTTCGACGCGGTGATCGGCAATGTGCCCTTTGGGAACTACGGGGTGGTCGACCCGGTCTATCGGCGCAGCCCTGCTCTGACCCGCGCCATTCATGATTATTTCTTCGCGAAATCTCTCGACAAGCTCCAGGTGGGCGGTGTCATGGCACTGGTCACCAGCCGCTACACGATGGATAAACAGGACCCTACGATCCGCCGCCACCTGGCCGGACGGGCTGACCTGGTGGGAGCCGTGCGGCTCCCCAATACGGCCTTCCAAGCCAATGCCGGCACAGCTGTCACTACCGACATTCTGTTCCTGAGGAAACGCGCGCCAGGGGTTCCCGCCAGCGGCGAGATATGGCAGGAGCTCGCCTCCATCTCCACGCCGGACGGGCCCGTGTGGGTGAACGAGTATTTCGCCCGGCATTCGAATCTGATGCTGGGTGAGATGCGGATTGAGTTCGCGCTGTATCGCCGGGAACCGGTTCTCACAGGCGAGCTATCTCCGGCGCGCCTTGCAGGCGCCGTGTCCTCGCTCCCCGCCGGCATTTACAGGAGCGCTCCAGAACCTCCCACCGCGCGCACCATCATTGTAGAAAGCTCCGGCTTGGACACCGTCAAGGACGGGGGCTTCGCCGAGCGCGATGGCGCGATCGTGGTGCGCAACGGCAATCGCTTTGAAGCCCTAAACCTTTCGGCCTCCGTGGCCGCCCGCGTGCGCGGCATGATGGCGGTGCGCGACGCGGTGCGTCTGGTCTTCCGAACGCAATTGGAGGATGCGCCTGAGGCGCGCATCACCGAGGCGCGCCGGCAGCTGAATGAAGTGTACGACTCTTTTGTCCATAGGTACGGGCCTCTGTGGTCGAGGGAAAACGTCGGCGCATTCACACGCGATCCGGACCACCCGCTGCTGCTTTCCCTCGAAACCTACGATCCGGAGACCCGGCGCGCCGCCAAAGCCGCTATTTTCGAGCGGCGCACGCTCGAACGCTACCGGCCCGTGGAGCACGTCGAAACGGCGGCGGAAGCGCTGACTATCTCGTTGAACGAAACCGGCGGAATTGACTGGACGCGGATGGAGCGGCTCACCGGCCGGACGGGTCCGGCGCTGCAGCATGAATTGGGTAGCCTGGCCTACCGCAATCCGGAGGGCGGGGCCTGGGAAACCGCCGATCGCTACTTGAGCGGCAATGTCCGCGGCAAACTGGTGGTCGCCCGTGGCGCGGCCGAACTCGACCGCGGCTACGCCCGCAACATCGCAGCCCTGGAAGCGGTGCAACCGCCCGATCTGCAGCCGGGAGACATCGGGGCGCGCCTGGGCTCCTCCTGGATTCCGGCCAGCGACATTGGCAATTTCCTGGCCGGCTTGCTGGAAACGGCGCCGGGCAACGTGCGCGTGAACCACGCCGAGGCCATCGCCGCCTGGACGGTCGAAATGGACGTCGGCGAAAGAGGAAGCGTGGCCAACACCACGACCCACGGCACGCAGCGTTTCCGCGCCACGGAACTGGTCGAGCAGGCCCTGAATGGCCGTGTGCCGACCGCCTATGACGAGCGCGAGGACGGAGCGCGCGTCATCAATCAGCAGGAAACCATTGCCGCCCGCGAAAAGCAGCAGCAGCTCAAGGATCGTTTCCGGGAATGGATCTGGGAGGACAGCGATCGCGCCGTCCGCCTGGCACGCGAATACAATGATCGCTTCAACAATCTGCGTCTGCGGAAATTCGACGGCGCGCACCTCTCACTTCCTGGCATGGCGCGCGAGCTGCTCCGCGAGCGGGATCTCGACCCCCATCAGAAGGATGCCGTCTGGCGGATCTTACAAAGCGGCAGCACGCTGTTAGCGCACGTCGTGGGTGCCGGGAAGTCCTGGACAATGGCGGCAGCGGCGATGGAACTCCGCCGCCTGGAGCTTGCCCGGAAGCCCATGTTCGTGACGCCGAACCACCTGGTGGAGCAGTTTGGCGCCGAGTTCCTAAAACTCTATCCAAACGCCCAGATCTTCATCGCCGGCAAGGAACATTTTGCCGCCGGCAACCGCCAGGCTGCCATGGCGCGTATCGCCACCGGCAATTACGACGCGGTCATTGTCTCGCACCGCTCCTTCGAGTTTCTGCCCGTCTCCGATGCGCTGTTCAAGCGCTTCGTCGATGGACAGGTACGGCAGCTCGAAGACGCCATTCTGGAGGCCCAGACCGAAACCGGTGATACCCGCCGCATCGTGAAGGAACTCGAAAAGGCCAAGAAGCGCCTGGTCACCAAGCTGAAAACGCGCGCCGCTCGTGACCTCAAGGACACCACCCTGAGCTTTGAGGAGCTTGGCGTCGATTACCTCTTCGTCGATGAAGCCGACCTCTACAAGAATCTCTTCTACACCACCAAAATGAACCGCCTTGCGGGCCTGCCGAACAGCGACAGCAATCGCGCCTTCGACATGTTCCTTAAGACCCGGTATATCCGCGAGATCAACCACGGGCGGGGCGTGGTGTTCGCGACTGGCACGCCGATCTCCAATACGATGGCCGAGATGTACACTGTGCTCCGCTATCTGTCGCCCGAGCTGCTGGAGGAGCGCGGCCTCGCGCATTTCGACGCCTGGGCCGCGAATTTCGCAGAGACGGTCACGGCCTTGGAACTGGCCCCGGACGGCTCCGGGTACCGAATGCACACGCGCTTTGCCAAATTCATCAACCTGCCGGAACTGCTCTCGATATTCCGCACCGTCTCCGACGTGCAGACGGCTGACATGCTCAAGCTGCCCCGGCCGGGGCTGGTCAGCGGCAAGCCACAGGTGGCCGTGGCGCCGGCCAGCGAAGCCCTCAAGAACTATGTCAAGAGCCTGACGGAGCGCGCCGAACGGTTGCGCACGCAGCGCATCGATCCTTCCGTGGACAATATGTTGAAGATCACCGGCGACGGCCGGAAGGCCGCGCTCGACATGCGGCTCGTGGATGCTTTCGCGGGCGTCGAGGGCCCCACTAAGGTCACCAGCGCCGCAACCCGCATCCAAGCCGTCTGGCAGGAGACCCAGAGCCTGCGCTCGACCCAGCTGGTGTTCTGCGATCTATCCACGCCCGATCCGGCGCGGTTCAATGTCTATCATGAACTGCGTGCCTGTCTCATCGAGAGCGGCATTCCGGAGCAGGAAATCGCCTTTATTCACGAAGCGGACACCGATGCCGCCAAGAGGACACTGTTCACCGCCGTCAACGCCGGTCGTGTGCGTATCCTCATCGGCTCGACCGAGAAAATGGGCGCTGGCACGAATGTACAGCGGCGGCTGGTAGCGCTCCATCACCTGGATGCGCCCTGGCGCCCGCGCGATATCGAGCAGCGCGAGGGTCG
>Ga0302325_10003432_pt1 | contig 37411 bp, 29 predicted proteins | sample Palsa_T0_2_FD_201948 | JGI IMG/M metagenome (GOLD analysis project Ga0302325, IMG submission 201948) | Peat permafrost microbial communities from Stordalen Mire near Abisko, Sweden - Palsa_T0_2 | ecosystem: Environmental > Terrestrial > Soil > Palsa > Peat permafrost | place: Sweden: Abisko...
GCACTGGGCGAGCCGTTCTCATAATCGACCTTCATGACCCAGTCCTGGTGTCGCGAGGACCAGATGATATCTTGAGAGGCGCCCCCGAAAGTGTCGGTCGGCCAATAGTAGAGGCTGTTGGCGTGCAGCCAGTCGTTGGCCAGCGGCGCGATCCCCGGCCCTAACAGTAAACCCTCCGGGCAGCCCGAGGTGTTGCCACCGCAGGTCTCACCCAGGACCGCCGGCCGGTTGATATCCAATTGACAGGGCCCCGTGGCGGGGGGCACGGGACAGCCGCCATCGTGTTGAAACGCGTCGAAATACCAAACCACATTCCAGTTCGAATCCAGCACGATGATCATATCGCCGATAATATCGACGGGCAGACCGGTGGTGTTGCCCTGCGTTCCAGGCGGAAGGATCTTTTCAATGTCCGCTATGACCGCGGTAAAGGGACCCGGCAGAGTACTACCCACTATAGGCGGCAGAGTCTGGATCGCATCATGGTTAAAATCGCCGAGACAGGCCGAGCCGATCGGCGCCGGTGAGGGAATCACGTTGCACGCCTGCGCGTCGGTGGCTCCCAGGGCCAGCAGTTCCTGCTGGAGCACGCCCGTGTTGGTTTCCCGTATGACGTTGCCCGCCAGGTCCACCTGGCGCAGGTATTGGCCGGCCGTGGCGGCCGGATTCCAGGCCGAGCCGTTTTCTATCGATAGGAAGGTGCCGTTCAGGAGGGGGCGCGTGAGAGTATCCGCGTGCAACTGGTCATTCGGATAGTAGTACCAGATAATATTACCTGCCAGATCGGTCGCTACGTCCGGGTAAACCGTGCCGCCTCCGAGCTGGATCAGATTGTGGATGATGACGGGCAGGGCCGTATCGTCGTTCGAGTTGGTCAGGAGCGTGAAGGTGGGCATAGGAATGGATGTCGGAAAAACTCCGGTCCGATAAGTCAGAGTGGGGCCATTCACGACTTTGCTCCCGGTACTGGTCTGCGAAAAGATCTTATACATCTTATTGGGATACACCCCGGCAATTTCGAAGTTCGAGGTGAGGGTGGGGTGGCAGGGCAACCAATTCGTGGTAGTCGCCGGCGGAGGGCTAGCGATATCTTCTTGAAAGCTGACCCGTACGGAACTCCCCGTCGCGCAGGCCGGCGTGCTGAAGAGGGACACCAGGGAGTTCGCCGTCGGCGCCACCACGGGCGCGCTCCCGGTTACCAGCGGAGTCACCTGAAACTTTACCGTCTTCGTAGCACTCTGGCCGGAGGTGAAGTCCTTAGCCACAACTTCGATGGTATAGACACCTTCGATCGGCTCGCAGGTGAACGCATCCACGCCGGCGGACGTCATGCTGATACACGCGGCTGGCAGCCAGGTGAACGGCACCGACGTCCAGGTGCCGGATTTAAGCGTACCCGGAAGGAAGTCCCGCACCATAAGCGCGGTGCCCCCAGGAGGGGTAACGTAGGTCCGGAAGGTCAGGGGTCCCGCACTCGTGTCGGATGCGGTTGCGGTCCAGGTGATGGTGGTCCCGATCACTTGCGGCGATGCAGGCGACGGCGTCATGGACAGAATCTGCACCGTGGCGGAAGCCGGCACGGACAACGCGGCCAGCAGGCCAATCAGATACAAGGAATTAGCGCTTGGAATTTTCATGGAATCTTGACAACCCATATCGCAGAGGGAGCATGCCCCTGGAATGCGCCCTCGATAGCATTCGATGTAAGGTACAACGCGCGGCAAGCTGCTGTCAAGTAAAGCGGTACTCTGTAAGGCGGTACTCCAGCCCTCCAGTCAATAGAGAAATAACAGGTTAGTGGGGCAGCCAGTATGTGGTGATGTCCGCCTGGTAGGAAGTCCCCAGGCTGGAAAACTGCCCGAGTCCCAGGGCCAGATCAGCGGCCGCGGATGCGGCGTTCAGGATGCTGGTATCACAGACCACGTTCTCCGTGCCCGAGCCAGGATAAATCGGCAGGCAAGGCAGCGCCGCGTACGGCTCGTAGGCAAAGAACAGATCGTCGTTGAAAGCCGACAGGTATTCGAGCGAGTTGTTGTTGGCCAGCTTGAACATCATCGGCATGAATTCCTGGTCGAGGTGGGCCCAGAAGGAGAAGGTGGTGCGAGCCTCGATATCGATATTGCTCTCGCCCACGATCAGCGACTTGTTCGGCCAGAACTCGGCGATGCTGACGAACTTCCCGGCTGCGTGTGCTGAGCTCATTATCTGCAGGGACACGTTCAGCTCGGCGTTCAAGCCGGATGAGCTCTGCTCCCCGGTCAGGTAGTAGATGTGGTTATCGATACCGTCCAGCCCGACGATTCCGAGCAATCCCGTATCGGTGCCCGGCGTGCCCAGATACTCCTCCCAGCTGGGTTGCCACGCTCCCATACCCGAGCCCAGCATGATGGTGGAATGCAGCCCTGGAATGTTGGCGTTCTCCAAGTTAGTCACGATCAGTTGCACCATAGCCACGTCCGTGGCGGGGGTGTTGAGTTCCGGACGGTAGCAATTGGCGGCATCCGTATCGGGCTCCGACTGCACCAGCAGGTAGTCCGGCTGCACGTATTGGGCGGTCGTCACGGTGTTGGCGCTGCGGCGCTGCTCGTAGGTCGTAAAACTCAGCGACTGATAGTAGCCGGTGGCATTCAGGGTGACGCCCGGGTTGTCTACGGTCAGCAAGGGGTTGGCCTCCACGATGATCCGCATGGGCTTGCCGTCGCTGTCCTTGCGGCCGTGGATGTCCTGGGCCACCAACTGGTAGAAGTTCTCATAGTTTTGGACGGTTTGCTGCGCCTGGGAGGCCGTCTGCCCGATGAATTCGTAGAAGTTCTGATCGAAGATCGGGAAGCCCAGCGACACCATTACCGCGTTGATGCCCAACGCTTGCAGCCCGTTGAGCTCCTGGTTCACCGCCGTCAGGTTGGTGAAGTTGGCGCGCAGGCCGCCGTTGTCGTTGACGCTCGTGAGGGTGGCCGAGTAGTTCACCGGGTACTTGACCCCGGTCCACTGGGCGTTTAACAGGGCCGTGTCCGTAGCGATGTTGCTCCGCAGCCCCTGGTAGAGCGCCTCGTAGGTGGCCGGCACGGCCAACGGAGTCGGCGCGAAGGTAGTGACAGCCATGGGCGGAGTCCGGGCGGAAGTGTTCTGGTAGGCGTCGAAAGCCGCCACTGCGTAAGTGTGGTAAGAAGCCGTCTCCAGTCCGCTGTCCTGGTAGGAATTCAGTCCGGTCACAGCGAGCTTCTCACCGTCGCGGTAGACATCGTATCCTGCCACCTGCATAAATGAGTCGCCGCCATTATGCCAGTTAAAGCTGACCGTGCCGAGACCGGTGGCCGCCACGCTCAGGTCTTCCGGCACATCCGGCGGCATAGTGTTGGGGGGCGGCGGGGTAGTGCCCTTGCCATAGACGGCATAGTTGACGTTCACCGAACCACTATTGGTAGCCTTGGGGACGGAGCCGCTGCCGCTCAGGGTAACCGTGCATGAGTAAGAGCCGCCTTGGGCCGGCACGCTTGCCGAGATACTCACCAGTACGGCACTCTGACCCACCAGAGTGCCCTGACCGGGGCGGACAGTGCAATAAGAAGCCCCGCTACCGGACACACTGGCAAGCCATTTCAGTGTGCTGTCGGCCACGGTGTTGTTCACCACAATGACCTGGGAAGCCGGGGCTGGCCCGTCCACCGCGGCGTCCATGTACAGGTTAGTCGGAGATACGTTGAAGGTAGGCGCGCTAGCCGCGTAAACACGCGGAAGCAGGAGCGCAGCGGCGCAAAAGAGTAGGGCATAGGTTCTCATAAGAGATGGGGCTGGGTTATATCCGTAAGGAAAATACGTCATACCCGGATCCGTTCCCTGCGTCGACCATGCGGTGTAGGACGCACGGATTGTGGTCCGTTCGCCGCCGGACGAGCCGAGGCCGGACACACGCTGGATTTCTGAGATACTCAATCGTTTATAGCATCTGTATGTGGGTTAAATCGGCTTATTGCTGGCGAATCTAACGAAACTCAATTGGGAAATCTGTCGAAACTCAGTTTTCTTGAAATTGAGCGAGTTCCGGATCGGGATCACCGCACAGAACCGATCTTGCAGCTTTAAATACCGCCCCATGAACAGTTTCCGCCGATTGCCCATCGCGGTGCTCGCTCAGTGCTCACACCAGGAAGCGCAAATAGCCCAGGCCGGAGTAGTTTCGGCCAAAAAGATCAACCGGCGGCCTTGGCAATGACTCAGCCACGGACGCGGTTCAGCCGAGTCCTAGTTCCGCCATCAACAGTCTTGGCGGCTCGTTTGAAGAGCATGGGCAGCAACAACTCGCCCGGTAGATCCCATGCACCAGTTCGGCAACGGTGATGGCTCAGAGCCGACTTCCCGCTCGCCGATCTTCCGGACAATCTGTTTGAGGAACTGGGCGATGTTGAGTTGCTGCCGTTCCGCCTCGATGACGACACTGGAATCGAGGATTACTCCCCGGACGGCGGATTCCATGGTTGGCTGCGGCTGGGGATGCCTTCTTCGGCGCCCTCCATAATACCCTGTTGCCACAATGCTTTCAACGGCGGGGCATTGGGACCAATCGAGAGTCGCCATGATCTACGCTCCTTCTTTGAGAATACCCTGCCAATCGGCGTAGCGACCCAGTTCGTAGCGAGCGCCCGGAAATCTTTTTCCTCAAAATGCCGGTCGTTGGTAAGAGCTTCGAGCAGTCCTTCCTTGCGCATCGTCTTCATCGCAGCAGCGGGATAGCTTTACAGGAACGGGTTACAATCTGTGGATACCGCTGTGCAAGCGTGTCCGGCCCTACTATACTGAAAAGAGCTACCCGTAGGCCGATGCTGGCGTCTTCCACGGCGAAGTCGCGGTAAAGGATCTGCAACATCATTCTACGTTCCAGGGCAGGTACGGCCTTTGGCGGGCGTCTGGAAGTATTTTCGCCTGCGGGGAACCTGAAGGGGCAACATGGCGGAACAGTTTGGATTCCTGATTTTGAATGCGCCGGAGCGCATACGGCAGCAGGGACGGGGTTGGTTCGGCGTCCGGATCGAGCCGGGTAGCGCTTTGGGCCCTGCCGCGCTGCCGCCTGAAGCCGAGTGCGTGATCGTGGCGGCGGCCGGTCGCGAGGGCTCGCCGGAGCTGCTACGGCTGGCGCACGCCCAAGGGTGCCGCGCGCTGCTGGAAGTGTCTTCCGCGGCAGAAGCCGTCAGGGCCGGCGAGTTGGGCTTCGACGGCGTGGTGTCCCGGTCTCCTCTGGATTCTCCCGTGCCGGTGTGGGGAGCGGGCGGCATCGGCCTGCATTCGGCCGCGGCATGGTATGCGGGCGGCGCAGCGGGCGTAGTGCTGGACTTTGCAGACGCTTCCTGGGCAGTGCTGGCGCGACAGTTCCGCACTGTGCCGGCCGTGGTGCGCGGGTTACGCGACGCCATCCGCCGGTATGTCGAACTGGCCAAGCAACACGCGCTCCTGGAGCCTCTGGCCAGCGCGCCTCCCGATACGCGTGTACTGGATACTTGGAATGATGAGAGCGTGGACGCGCTGCTCGCCGGCGGGGAAACCAGTGTCGCGCTTTCCGGTATCCACGACGCCCGTTCGGCGGCGATGGCGGCGGTGATGGTCGCGCCGCTGGCGGAAAAGGGCGTGCGCACAGGCATCCTGGCGGACGCCGCCTTAACGCAACAAGCGGCCCGCTGGATCGGTGAGTTGGCAGTGCCTTTCGCGGAGCTGCGGGTCGAGGAAATCCTGCCGCCGCTCAAGCCTTTTAACGTGGCCATCGTGGGCATGGGTTGCCTGCTGCCCAAAGCGCCTAATGTGCGCGCCTTCTGGGCCAATATCCTGAATAAGGTCGATGCCATTACCGACATTCCCAAGGAACGCTTCAACGTCGATCTGTATTACGATCCCGACCGCAAGGCGAAGGACAAAATCCATTCGCGCTGGGGCGGCTTCCTGGATGCGGTGCCGTTCGATCCCATGCGCTACGGCATTCCGCCCAACGCCCTGCCGTCGATCGACCCCTTGCAGTTGCTCGCGCTGGTGACTGTGGATCAGGCGCTGGCCGATGCCGGCTATCGCGATCGCGAGTTTCCGCGCCAGCGGACTTCGGTGATTCTGGGCCTGAGCGGCGGGCTGGGCGATGTGGGCCTGCAATATGCGGTGCGCTCCATGCTCCCGCAGTTCATCGCCAATCCGCCCGAGGAATTGCTGCGGGAGCTGCCCGAGTGGACCGAAGATTCCTTCGCCGGGCTGCTGCTCAACGTAGCCGCCGGGCGGGTGGCCAACCGCTTCGACCTGGGCGGCGTGAACTTCAGCGTGGACGCGGCCTGCGCCTCATCGCTCGCGGCCGTGTATCTCGCCGCGCGCGAGCTGGCGGATCATTCGAGCGACATGGCCATTGTGGGCGGCGTCGACACGGCGCAAAGCCCCTTCGGCTACCTGTGCTTCGCCAAGGCGCAGGCGCTCTCGGGCAGGGGCCGCTGCCGGACGTTCGATGAGACGGCCGACGGCATCGCCATCAGTGAAGGCGTCAGCATGATGGTGCTGAAGCGCGTGGAAGACGCCGAGCGGGATGGCGATCGCATCTATGCGGTCATTCAAGGCGTAGCCGGATCGAGCGACGGCAAGGGCCGCAGCATGACCGCGCCGCGCCTGGAAGGGCAGATATTGGCCCTGCAGCGGGCCTATGCGCGCGCGGGGATTCGTCCGTCGACGGTTGGTTTGATCGAAGCGCACGGCACCGGCACTACGCTGGGCGACGCGAGCGAGCTGGCGGCGGTGGACAACGTATTCCTGGCCGATGGAGCTGCGCCGCTAAGCTGCGCGATCGGCTCGATAAAATCCATGGTGGGCCATACCAAGTCGGCCGCGGGCGTAACGGGCCTGATGAAGGTGGCGCTGTCGCTCTACCACCAGGTGCTGCCGCCCACGCTGCATGTGCAGAAGCCCAATCCGAAGCTGCTCGAGCCGGGCACCCCGATGTACCTCAACACCGAGGCGCAGCCGTGGATTCCGCCGGCCGGGATACCGCGCCGCGGCGGCGTCAGCGCGTTCGGCTTCGGCGGCACCAATTTCCATGCCGTGCTGGAGGAATTTGCAGGCGACCTGAGCGACCCGGCCGATATAGCGCAAACCGAAGAGTGGCCGGCCGAGCTGTTCGTCTTGGGCGGCGCCACGCCGGCCGCCTTGGCCGAATTATCCGGCGCGCAGGGTACCCTGCGGGAACTGGCGAGCAAGACAGCGCAAAGCATTCGGGCCGATGGCCCGCGCCTGGCCATAGTCGCGACTTCCCTTGACGACCTCCGCGCCAAACTGACCAAAGCCAAAGCCGCGCTCGAAAACAAGCAGGTGTTAAACGATCCCCAGGGTGTCTATCTGGCCTTCGGTCCCGCGTTGGGTAAAGTCGCGTTCCTGTTCCCCGGTCAAGGCTCGCAAAAGACCGGCATGCTGCGCGATCTGGCGCTCTACTTCCCGGAATTCCGCAACAGCCTGGAGCAGGCCGAGCAGGTCCTGGCCGGGCGCTTCCCCAGGAAGCTCAGCGCCTATATCTATCCGCCCGCCGCATTCAGCCCCGCACAGGAAAAGCAGCAGAACCTGGAGCTTACCGATACGGTAGTCGCGCAACCGGCGCTGGGCGTGGTGGAGATCGCCTTGTGCCACGCTCTGGAACGTTTGGGTGTGCGCCCGGATATGACCGCGGGCCACAGCTATGGCGAATACGTGGCGCTGGCCGCGGCGGGCGTCATTTCCGATGGCGTGTTGTTCGATCTTTCCGAATCCCGCGGACGCGCCATCGCAGATACTACCCGGGAAGAAGCCGGGACCATGGCCGCCGTGCAGGCCGATGCCGAAGCGATTACCAAGGCGTTGGCGGGCATGGAAGGCATCACCCTGGCTAATCACAACAGCCCGCGCCAGACAGTGATTTCGGGCGCCAACGACGCTGTGCGCGCGGCCATAGCGAAGCTGGAGTCAGCCGGGATTACCGCGCGTTTGATCCCGGTGGCCTGCGCCTTCCACTCGCCGCTCATGGAAGCGGCGCGCGGCCGTTTCGCCGAAGCGCTGGCGCGGCAGACATTTTCGCGGCCGCTGGCGGAGGTTTTCTCCAATACGCTGGGCGGCCCGTATCCGGAAGAGGCGCGGGAAATCGCGGCGCTGCTCTCGAGCCACCTGGTGCGCCCGGTGAAGTTCGTGGACGAGATTCGGGCCATGTACGCGCGGGGCGCGCGCGTGTTTGTGGAAGTGGGACCGAAGGGTGTGCTCACTGGACTGGCGCGCCAGATTCTTGAAGGCCAGGCGGCGCGCTTCATTCAGATCGATAGCGATCGTGGGACCCCATGGGCCGGGCTGGTACAGCTGCTGCACGCGTTGGCGCAGTTGGCGGTGGAGGGCGTGGCAGTTGAGCCTGCGCAGCTTTTGCGAGGGCGGGCAGGCCAAGCCGAGCCTGAAGCGCGCGAGACAGGCTGGATGGTGAACGGCCTACGAGCCTTCCCGCGCAGCCGGCCGCCGCAGGTGGTTCAGCCGCTCGAGTTGGTGATGCCTTCGGCGCTACCCGTGCCTGCGGCTTTACCAGTGACGGTACCCGTGACAGTGCCAGTGCCTGTAGCGACGTTTAATGGCGATGCCGTGATGCTGCAATTCCAGCAGCTGATGAAACAGATCCTGCAAACGCAGACGACCATTATGACGGCGTATATGCAGGGCGGCGCACCGGTACCATTGCCCATAGCCGCGCCCGTCGCTGCGCCCGCGCCGATCGCTGCTCCGCCACCGCCGATTGCCGTAGCGCCCCCGCCGGTTGCCGCGCCGCCCGCGCCAGCCTCGCGCAGCTTTATCGAGGACCTGCGCCGCATCGCCGCCGAGCGCACCGGCTATCCACCGGAAATGCTGGATCTCGACGCGGCCATCGAAGCCGACCTGGGTATCGATTCCATCAAGCGCGTCGAAATTCTGACCGCCTTGCAAAAGCTCGGCACGCCCGAAGAACAGCACAGCGTGCAGGCCGTGTTGACCCAACTCACCAGCGCCCGCACCCTGCGCGAAATCGCCGACATCTGCACAGGTGCGACGCCAGCGAAGGCTGCACCGGCCGCTCCCGTTCCCGCCGGCCGCGACTTCATCGCCGAGCTGCGCCGCATTGCCGCCGAGCGTACCGGCTACCCTCCGGAAATGCTGGACCTCGATGCGGGCATTGAAGCCGACCTGGGCATCGACTCCATCAAGCGCGTCGAAATCCTGACAGCCTTGCAAAAGCTCGGCACGCCCGCGGAGCAGGAACGCACGCAGGGCGTCATGAACCAGCTCACTACCGCCCGCACCCTGCGGGAAATCGCGGACGTTCTGGCCTCTGGCGCTCCCGTATCGTCAACCGCCGCTCCCGCGCCACCACCCGCCGCTGTTCCCGCCGGCCGCGACTACCTCGCCGAGCTGGTCAGAATCTCCAGCGAGCGCACCGGCTATGAACCCGACATGCTGGACCTGGACGCCGGCATTGAGGCCGACCTGGGCATCGACTCCATCAAGCGCGTCGAAATCCTGACCGCGTTTCAGCAGCTCTCGACGCCCGCCGAGCAGACCCAGATCCAGGGCGTGATGGAAAAGCTCACCAGCGCCCGCACCCTGCGTGAGATAGCGGACCGCATCGCCGCCGTGCTGGGCACCGCCATTACGCCGCACAAGGCCGAGCCTTCCGGCCCGGCGCCGCGCGTGCCGCGCTACATCCTTACCGCTACGCCACAGCCGCGGCGTCAGTCCAAGCCGCAATACTTTCCGGGGCGCGTCTGCCTGATTACCGACGACGAAACCGGTATCGCCGCGGCTGTCGCCGATGAGCTGAACCGCGCCGGCGAGCACGCGCTGCTGTTGCGCCACAGCCCGGACGCGACTATCGACGATGGCGAAGTGTTCGGCGCAGACCTGACCGATCCCGCGGAGATTGAGTCGTTAGTCGCCGCCATCCGCCAGCAGCAAGGGCGGCCCATAGGCGCCATCATTCATCTGCTGCCGTTGCGCTCGAGCCAGCCCGCCGCGCAGTGTACCTTCGCCGAATGGCGTGACCTGATGCGCCTGGATGTACGCAGCCTGTACGCGCTGGCCCGCGCCGCCGAAAGCGATCTCAAGCAGACCGGCCGGGCGGGGGGCGCGCTGTTCGCCGCCGTCACCGCGCGCGGCGGAGATTTCGGGCTGCGTCCCAACGCCTCGATTCCCCCAACGCATTTCTCCGTGGCCGATTTCACTAAGACGCTCGCGCTCGAATTTTCCGGTGTGCTCTGCAAAGTGGTGGACCTGGATGCCACCGACCCCATCGTCATTCTGCAGAAGAAACTGCTGGAAGAGCTGACCTCGCCGGATGACACGCTGCAGGTGGGCCTGCCCGGCGACCGCCGTTTGACCGTGATGCCGCAAGTCGCGCCGGTGGATGGCCCCATCGTACGGCCGATCCAGAAAGACTGGGTGTTCCTGCTGACCGGCGGGGCGCGCGGCGTCACCGCCGAGATCGCCCGCCAACTGGCCGAGCGCTATCAGCCCACGCTGATCCTGGCCGCAGCCTCGCCGCTGCCTTCCGGACCGGAACCCGCCGATACCGCCGGCATTACCGAAACGGCGCGCCTCAAGGCTGTGCTGCTGGCCCGCCTGCGCGCCTCTTCCAGCATTTCCACCACGGTGAAGCCCGCCGCCGTGGAGGCCGCTTTGCAACGCCTGCTGAAGGACCGCGAAATCGGCCAGAGCATCGAAACCCTCCGCCGCGCCGGCGCCCGCGTAGAATACCATTCTCTGGACGTGCGCCGCGAAGATATCTTCGGCGAGCTCATCGACCGCATCTATCGCGAGCACGGCCGGCTGGACGTAGTTATTCACGGCGCCGGCATTATCGAAGACAAGCTCATACGCGACAAAACGCCGGAATCGTTCGACCGGGTGGTGCATACCAAGGCGGATTCGGCGTTTCTGCTGAGCCGCAAGCTGCGCCCGGAAAGCTTGCAATGCCTGCTGTTCATGTCCTCGGTCACGGCGGCCTTCGGCAACCGCGGCCAGGCGGATTATGCCGCCGCCAACGGCGCCATGAACGGCCTGGCGATCAATCTTTCGGCGCAGTGGCCAGCGCGCGTGGTGGCCATGAACTGGGGTCCCTGGGCGCAGAGCGGCATGGTTTCCGAAGAGGTCCGGCAGCAATTCCTTTCGCGCGGCATACAGATGATTCCGCTCGAGGGCGGCGCCCAGGCCGCGCTGCGCGAGATTGAGGCTGGGCCGCGAGAGGAAGCGGTAGCGGCGCTGGGCGAGGGTCCGTGGGGGGAAGTCGCGCTGCCCGCCGGTACGCCGCACGTCCAGGTGCATGCGTTCAGGAGCCAGATATGAAGCAAACACGCCAGGAAGCTCTCGATTACGTTCTTCAAATGGTGCAAGGGCTTTGCCAGGACTGGGACTATGCGGATCCGGTGGGGCCGGATTCACTGTTGTTCACGGGGCTAGGTCTCGAATCGCTCGACGCCGTAGTGCTGGGCACGGCCATTCAGGAACACTATCGCATCCAGATGCCCTTCGCCGAGCTGCTGGCGGATATCGGCGAGAAGCGGCGCGATCTCTCGATAGCGGAGCTGGCGGAATTTGTCAACCAGCATGTGAATGCGGCAGCGGCGAAGGAGGCTCCGACGGATCGGCAAGAAGTCGAAGTGGGCTCGCCGCGGCGCCCTGAAATTTGACACGCGCGAGGATACCATGGCCGGCTACTTTGACGAACTGGCACAAGTACGCAGGATGCTCGATGACCGCTATGACGACCTCAAGAGCGGCAAAGTCTGCCGATGGGGATTGTCCTCCGCGATGAATTCCCAAATCTCAGTGATGTCCCTTGCTGCTAGCGGATGAAGGTCAAAGCCCCCGTCGCTCATCTGGGCGAACGCTGTTTGAGCAATTCTTCATATCTGCCTTGGATGGCCTGATTGCCGCCACGGCCAGGCGGCATGGCCTTTATGTCATGACCAGAAACACGGCGGATTTCGAACCCACCGGCGCCTTGCTGCTCAATCCCTGGCAGAGCGCCCCCTAACCGAAGCCTCCGTCAACCCAGTAGAACTGTGTAGCCGGCGCCTGTGTGTGGCTTCCATGCGGCGGCTTCATGCAAGCGGCGGTGCGGGTCGCGCGGCAGAGTAATTATGGATCAAATGGAATCTTGTTGGATATTGAATCTCGTTCAGGCCCGGATTTCTTGGACCGGCTTTACAGGCACGATCCGTGCGACTCGTTGGCGGGATACATCCAGGGCTTTCGCCGCGGCCGTCACCGACAGGCCGACAGACGGCAGGATGTCTTTCTTGATAATCTCACCCGGATGGACGGGCGGCAGTCCGTTTTTTCTTTCCATAAGCTCTTCTCTAATGGTAGTCTTCAAGTGCGTAATGAATGGCAAGCCGGCGAGTCTTAGATTCGCGGCGAGGTCCCAGGCAGAGGCATAGATTCGACAGGCATCTGAACCCGTTCAATGGCCTGCGCGAGAGTGGTCACCACCTCAACGGCGAACGCCGCTTCCAGCCGTTGCTCGGCAGTGACTCCGCCCCCGGAGAAGTTCCACAGACCCACCACGATCCGCAGCTTCGGGAAGCTCACGCGCAAGCGTTTGCTTAACGATCGAGCGTTCATGAGGGCAAAGGGCGGCAATGCCGAGATGCAAACGATATCGCTCTGTTGTATGGAAAGCTCCGCTAATACATCCGTGTGGGAGGCCATGACGGGGAACGACACGGTCGCGTACCCAGCCAGTTCGAGAAGTTGCGCCAACATCCCAGCGGTAGTCTCGTCCGCCCTGTCACTGGCCGGGATGCACACGACTCGAATGTCCTGGCTTGGCGCCACCGGATCCTTGGATTGGTCCGCGAGCTCCGCAATAAATTCGTTGATACTCTGGATCAGGAAGTTCTCTCGCGCTTCATCGAGTACTCCCCGGTGCCGCTCTTCCTCCGCCATGCTTAAGGCTGGGATCACGACTGTGTCATAAAGCTCAACCAGCGATCGATCCTTAAGAAATAACTCAATTACCGTATGCGCCTCTCGTTGATCCATGGCCAAGAGGCGCTGATACAACTGAACTTCCGGCGATAAGACGGGTTCGTCGCCGAGTATGACGTAAAGAAATTCGAGCTGTGGAACGTATCTGCCTAAAACGACCAGACACACGGTGAGCGGCGTGGATAGCACCAGTCCAACCGGCCCCCAAAGCGCTGTCCAGAATGCGGCGGCGACGAGAATAGCCAAAGACGAAATCCCGGTGTGGGCGCCGTAGAGCCACGGCTCAATGATGTACGCGACGGTCACTTCTATGACGACGAAAAGGCCAAGACACAAGAGCGGCTGAACCCAGCTCGAGAAGACGGCCAGAGCCAAAAAGACCGGTAAACTGCCTCCAATGATAGGACCAATATAAGGAACAAAGCGCAAGAGACCCGCCAGAACTCCCCAGAGCAGGGCGGTCGGGACGCCAATAAAATAAAGCCCTACGGTCAGCAGCGAACCATACGCCGCGTTCACCACGAATTGCATACGCAGGTATCGGCTTACGCGCTGAGTAGCGTCATCGAAGGCCTGTGTAGCAACATTGAGCTGTCTCTGGCCCAGAAGCCGGAGCAGTCGATTCCGCAGGTCTTCACGCTTGACTAGCATCACGATGGAAAAAACCATGACGATCCCGGCGGTGCTGAGCGGGGCAAGCAGCGGGCCGAGCACGTTCCGCAGAGCCTGAAGGGCGCCCGGTGGAGGCTCTACGATCTCCACCGGAAGCGGACGCTCACTAGAGGGAAGGGAAGGCGCGGCCTTCCGTGTCTGCGTTCTGGCGGACCGCATCGGAACAGGTGGCGGCGGTTGGTTTGCCGGAGACGTAGATAGCTCTTTAGTCAGCTGCTGTACACTGTCGGTCGCTTTTGCGAGACTTCCGCCGTGGGGTCCATGAAGGGATTCCATTTTCTCGCGGATGTTGCTCGTATAATTCGGTAACTCGTTAATGACCTCGATCAATTGGTTGGCGACAATCCAGCCGACTGCGCCAATCAAGGAAAACGAAACGATCAACACCAGCGTCACCGAGGGTATGCGACCTAACCTCAGGCGTTCCAAACCAGTCACCAATGGAGTAAGCAGGAAGGCAAACAGCACCGCCAGAGCCAGCGGAACAAATATCTCTTTTGCAAAGTAGAGGGCCGCGATTGAGACGACAAAGGCAAGCAAAGGGAATGGACGGGATGAGGCGGAAACGGCGTTAGGGCGTTCCATCAGCTAGGTTAACTCTCGGTTACTATTGTGCCTTCTCGTAGAAAAGGCATCGCACGCGGAAAGGCGGGGCTAGTTTCCCGACACCACCCTCCGCGCTCGGTCCATGTCAGTGCTCAGATCGGTTTGAGATCGACGGCAGGACGATGGTTTAAGCTTTTATTCAAGCCGTGGTGGCGGCGCGCTTTATCAGGCCCGCGCCGATCGCGCGCAGTTTCTTTTCCGCGCCTTGCTCTTCAGCCAGGGACTTCTTCAGAAGCGTCACTACTTCGCCGGCGTTCATGCGTCCCGCCAGACTAATCGCAGTGAGATACCCGGCCATTTCATAATGCTCCACCCGGCTGCCCGCTCCTATGATGCCGAGATCGAGAATGGTTTCGTCTCCTTCTTCTTCGAGGGCTTCCGCGCCTTCCTGAATGACCCCTTCCATGCCCATGCATTTCTTTCCGCTCGGTTTGATTTCGAGCAGCCTGGCTACTTCTTCCAGTCGCGCCACTTGGCCCTCGGTTTCTTTAAGATGATCCCTGAACGCCGTCTGAAGCGCGGGGTCGTTAGACCCTTTAGCCATTTTAGGAATGGCTTTTGTCAGTTGTTTTTCAGCGGAGTAGAGATCTTTGATTTCGTCTTCCAGTAGGTCTTTCACTATTATTTTATCAGCCATATGTAACCTGTATCATGAAGCGAAATCGATTTACAAGTTGTTGGCTAGCTGGTTGGATCAATCCTCACTAATCCGGACGCCATGCCAGCACCGCTCCCTACGGTCAGGCCTGCCGGGGGCGCTTTCGAGCATGCTTATGGGTGACGCAGTTGGTAAGCCCGGCTAGTAGCTGAGCTCAAAGAGCGTCCCTGACAGGTTCGTTCCGCCTCCATTCGTGATGCCGTAAAGCAACTGATTCGCGCCCACTACGATTGCGTAGGGCAGAATTCCATTGGCAGGGGAAGTGGAAACGAAGTCATACAACACGGTCTCCGTCCAAGCGCCCCCAGTGGTTGCCGGTGGATCTAAGCTAAATACCGTACCGTCGGAAAGCACTCCTGTTGCGGAATAGAGGCCGGAGGTGGTGCCGAAGAATGCGCCTCCGGGGCCCGCCATGAGACCCGAGTAGGGAGTACTTCCATCGCTGTTGCCCTGGAAGGTATGCAGGATCTGTTCGGTCCAAGGGCCCTCGCGTGCCGGGGTCAGTTGATACAAAGTGCCGAAGCCGGTCTCGCCACCCCGGGCGCACGCGCCATATATAGCGCCGTCCTTTGCCTGAATCAGATTGCCGATCGGCCAAATGCCGTCATTTGCGCCGCTAAATCTGTAGAGCACAGACTTGGTCCAGGCTCCGCCCGGGGCAGGGGGTTTCAGCTCGAAAACCGTGCCGCCGTTGCTCTCTGATACCGGAAAAGTGGTGCCAATCAGGTCGCCGTTTTTGCCCGTTATGAGTGCGGTGGGATTGGCGCTATCCGCGCCGCCCTGAAACGCGTAAAGCACAGTCTCGGTCCAGGGAGCGCCTGCGGCCGCCGGTGGGCTCAATTGGAAAACCGTGCCGCAACCTGGCGTTTTGCGGCTGACACATGGCCCGTCGCCGCCATACAGCGTTATACCGTAGAAACCGCCATTGGCGGCTGGAACCAGCATCGATGGACCCGAGCCGTCCGCGCCACTAAAGGAATACAGAGTCTCTTTTGTCCAGGGGTCTCCTGGGGTGGCAGGCGGAGTCAATTTGAAGACAGCTCCGCAAGAGCTGCAAGCATCCCCGCCGGCGCTAGCGGCCCCATAAATAGCGCCCGACTGAATCAAAATCCCTCCAGGCTCATATGGCGCGCCTGGCGAGGTGTTAAAGGCGTAAAGGATGTTCTCGGTCCAGGCTCCGCCTGCGACAGCCGGGGGAATCATCTGGAACACAATCCCATCCTCGTACTGTGTTGTTCCAATCAGGGTACCCGCAGGACCCTTGATCAGTCCAATGGGAAACTGGTTCGCCCCGTCATTGGAAAAGTTGTACAACGTGGTCAATGTCTGGGCGGAACTGGAAGCCGCACTGACAAGCGCGGCCAGCGCCCCAACGAATATTAGCGATACTGTTCTTTTGGTCATATTTTGATCTTTCCCTGGCGTTTTTCCGTTCGTTTGATTGTCATCCTTGTGGTTCTGGTCGAGAGCGCCATTGATCCCATGCCGGCTAAAAGCCAAGGCATGTCAGCTTTGCCATGCAGAGCCCTCAATAGGAATGCGCAAAGCCGCCGCCAAATTTCCACGCGACACCGTATTATTGTGCGCTTTTTTATTTGAACCTGCCCGGGGGGTTAGGAGAAGGCACTCCGGCGCGCGGCTGGAACAAACGAGAAATGCGATACGTGTATTACGGCGCAACCGAGCGAGAGCGTCTTCTCGCAATTGTCGTGACGGAGCGCGACGACAAGATCCGTGTGACTATTGGGAGCGTCGCGCGAGAGAAGAGTGAAACGATGAAAAATCAAAACGTTGGAATTCCGAAATTCACGAATGAAGACGAGGAAGCGAAATGGTGGGCGAGCGCAGAGGGACGTGAGTTCCTCAAACGGCAGTCCGCTCAGAAAACGCCTAAAAACCAAAAGGGATCGCCACTCGTGAGGAAACTCAGCCGGTTCCAAACCCAGGTATCACCCAGCCAGCTCCTACCGCCGTTAGCGAAGCCGCCAAAGAGCACGACCGTACCGGTAGCTGCATCGAACGCCATCTGCTCGCTGTTGAATGCTCGTGCGGGCGGGGCTACCGGCGGAAACTGTTGGGTCCAGGTTGTTCCATCCCATGTCCACGTATCGTTCACGTAGACGAAGTTTCCGGGGTTGCCGCCAAAGAGCACCGCCGTCTTGGTTATTGGATCGTAAGCGAATCCCGGCCCCGAGGTCGGGGGTGGGGATGTAGCTGGAGAAAGCTGCGACCAACCCTGTTTAAGGGAGAAAAGCCATGTGTCGCCGTATGCAACTCCGTTGTAGCCGCCGCCAAACAGAACAGTTGAGAGCGTATCCGCGTCATAGGCCACGGCACCACAATACCTAGCGGAAGGCACGGACGATAGCGAAGGCTTGACCCATTCCACCGTTTGAGCAGGCGAGCGACTTATTAAGAGGGCGGAAAAAATCACACACCCCTAGAGGCATCTAGGAGCGTTTATTCGTGGGGAAAACATTTGCCGTACCTCGGCTCGAATGATATCACATAACCCGCGCTGCGCTTTCCTTTCTCATTTTATGGCCTTGTAATTTACAGGCCGCCGTGTGTCAGAAAGGGTGAGTTTTGAATCATCGCCGGAAGGGCCGCCAATCGCGGGGGTAGACGTATTCCAAAAATCAGTCTCAAAATGCCATGCCGCGCGGTGTGCTGTCATATAGAGTGTGATAACGTTCTCACTCCGGAAGAAACCCGCGAGCTACTCGACTCGATGGAGACCGATACCCTGATCGGCCCGCGCGATCGCGCCGTGATCGCGCTGCTGGTGTACAGTTTTTCGCGCGTAGGGGCGGCGGTCAAGATGCGGGTAGAGGATTTTTATACGCAGGGGCGCCGGGGCTGGGTCCGCCTGTACGAGAAAGGCGGCCAACGGCATGAGATGCCAGCGCATCACAATCTGGACAATTATCTGGAGGAGTACATCGCCGCCGCCGGCATCGCGGCGGAACGGAAAGGGCCGCTATTCCGCACGATGCGCGGAAAGACCGGCCAACTTACGCGCAACCCCATGCAGCAGGACGTGCACCGCATGATCCGGCAACGGGCGGCCGCCGCCGGCATCCGCACCCGCATTGGGTGCCACACTTTCCGGGCTACCGGTATCACGGCTTATCTGAAGAATGGCGGCAAGCTCGAAATCGCCCAGCAGATGGCCGCGCACGAATCCTTTCGAACCACCGGCCTTTATGACCGGCGCGGCGACGAAGTGAGCCTCGACGAAGTGGAGCGCATTGGGATTTAAGAAAGCGGTGAAGCGAAAGAACCGGGGTGTCGCACCTTCTGCCCGAAGGTCGCCTAAAGGGCGGGGTCACCGCTCGAAACCTTTCGATCTGTTTTTGGAGATGGATTTGTTTTTCTTGCGGAAAGCCTGCTTGGGGGCATACTCGGCAGCCTTGCGAATCTCTTGAACGTCGACCAGATCCCGCGCCCGACCGGAAGCAAGCTTGTTTTGTATCAAGTGTTCTCGGGAGATGACAAAGGTTGGGGTATCCCCTTCGATCACCGCCTGAACGCGGGATTGCCAGGCCTCCTCAAAAGTGACTCCGTCGATCTTCTGCAGGATATCGATGCGGTTGGGCGGCACTCCGATCTGCAGCCCGGTGCGGGCATCTTGTAGGTCTTGGACAGTGAGGCCGTGCAGGGGCGCTCCATACTCGGCGAGCGCCTTAAAAACCGCCGCGCTGTTGCGAGCATCGGAGCGGATAAACAGGTCGAGGTCTTTGGTGGCGCGGGGCTGTGCGTGTACGCCAAAGGCAAAGCCGCCGATGATCAGATATTCCACGCCGTTTGCATTGAAGGCGCGGATCAGTTCTTTCATGTCCTTGGTGAGCATCTCACCGAACTTTCTGGAGGGAGTACGCCGCTTCGGTCACCTCACAGACCGCTGCCAGCCTTTCTCCTGGGGGAAGGCTTTGCCAGTAGCGATAATTTTCGGCATCCTGGTCTCCAAGATTAATGATTTTGCGAATCATCCGGTTCGGATTTGGGCTTGTGACAGGCGTTCCCGTACAGCTAGGGATGTGTGCCCGCAATTTGCGTGCGCCGTATGGTGCGCCGCATTTTGGGCAGGGGCGCAAAACCTCTGTGCGGGGCGGGGTCTTCTGACGCGCGCGCATGCGGCGCGCGCTTTCAGCGAAGAGGACCCCGTCTGGAACGGTGCGCATGTCGAAGCGCGGGGTCCAATGTGTGCCGTCCTGTCCTTGGAGTTGATGGGTTCGCCGGCGTGAAGGAGCTTCTTCCACAACGCTGTTAGTGTAACACATTGCAGCAAAGTGCTTTCCATCCGGACATAACGTCCTTCTGTCCGGCTATGCGCGGGCAGATCGATACTGGTACAGATCGAAGCGGGGTTCACCAGGCGACTTCCTCAAGCCGCTCCTGCACGCACGCCCAGATCCACACCCGCCAGGTCCGCCGCATCCAGCGCCGCCACAGCCCCCGCGATGCCGGAATTCGCCATCGCCACCACCGGATTCACATGCAGCCGCTGTTTCCAGGCGCCCTCCACCACGGGCCGGCCGGAGGCATCCGCGAGGATCTCCACGTCGGCGGCGCATAATTGCTCGCCGCAGCGTTCCTGAATTAACATGCGCACAGCGTCTTTAGCGGCCGAGCGCCCCAGCAGCCAGTCATAGCGCCCGATGAGCGGCAGTTGTAAGTTTTCCCATAGCGCGCGCTCGCGGCGACTTAGTACCAGGTATGCCAGAGTCTTCAACCAGACGCCGTGCGAGGACTCCAGAAATTCCTGTGACAGACCCTCCACTCGGCAGCATGCCAGGCGCCGGCCGTTGAGCGCCGCGATGGGCTCCTTCCAGGGCGTGGATATATAGGTCCCACGCGGATCGATGCGCAGGCGCAGGAAGCGCGGCGGCTGCGGGAAGCGGCGCGTTTCCCAGTTCTCCAACCGGTAATAGACCTTGCCGGCGCGGTCGAGGACTTCGATGTCGGAATGAATCACCTTGTCGCTGGCGAACCGGCGCAGCACACGGCATTCCAGGCGCGTGCCGGTGGGGGGCGCGGCGGCGTAGCAATGGAAGCCGCCGACCCTGTAGGGGAAAAGATCGGTGCCCTTCTCGATGGCTTCCCAGAACCAGTAGGCTACGGCCTGCCCGGCCGCGTCGAGGAGCACGGGATCGAACAGAAAGACAGGCCGCGGGTCGTCGGCGAACAACCCGGTATGAGGCAGGACTTCGAGCGTGGCGCTGGCGCCGTTGAGTCCCGTGCGCTCCACGCTTTTGGCGCCCTGCATCAGCGAGCCGTGAAACATGCCGGTGCGATAAAGCTGCTCGGGAATCCAGGCGGAGCGCTTCTCGTTTTCGAGCACGAAAGGCCGGGCTGGACCGGAATCGGGATAGCGCTCGGCGTAGAGCGCCACGGCTTCGGCCAGGATGGGGCGCAGCGTGCCGGGCGATCCAACCTCACGCAAGGCTACATGGATCTCGCCGGGCGCGGTCTGCGTGGCTGTGGCTTCGATGGTGTAATCCGGTTTCTCCAGCGTGATCCAGCGGCTGGCGCGGATATCGCGCATCCCCACCAGCAGCTTATCCGGCTGGAGCAGGGCGCCGCCTTCGGCCAGCATCTCCATGGTGACGGTGAGCGGCACCAGGGTCAGGCCGAGTAAAGACGGATCTTCGGTGGAGATATCGCGGCCTAGGGCGTGGTCGTGGAAGATAATCTCCCGCTCGGCGGAGAAACGATGCCGCGCCACGCCGCGCACGCCTGGCACGATCTCGACAATGTCATGGAAGAACGGAAAGCGAGACGATGGCGCGGCTGCCGGCGGCGTCCCCTGCCGCGCCGCCAGATACGCGGCCATGACTTCCTGCTGCGTTTGCACGAACTGCTCCATGGTGCTGAGGTGTTCTTGCATCAGCAGTTGGCGCGGATCTGCGGGAACATCGGGAACGGTGATGGGTTGTGGGTGATGGGTTGTGGGTTCTGATTTCGGCCGGGCTGGTTTCGGCAAGGCAAAATCCCGCGGCAGGCGCAGGGGCTGCAAACCGGTCCCTAGAGCCAACATGCGCCTGGGTTTAATTTTCTCAGTTACGGGCCGGGGAGCGCGCCGCTCATAGAGATGCTCCAGCCTGGCATAGACGCCGTGCGCCACCAATTGGCCGAGCATGTGGTGAAGCTGCAAAATCCCGGAGCGGTGCTGCACGTTCGACGGAATGGCCGCGTGCGGCTTGGAGCGCAGCACGTCGTCGGTGAAGCCGGTCAGATTGCTGCGCGGCCCTATCTCGACGAATAGGCGCACGCCATCGCGGTACATGCCTTCGATAGTCTCGCGGAAGCGCACGGTGCTCGACCATTGCACCGCCGCCAGAGACCGTATCTCCTCGGGATCCTGCGGATACGGTCCGGCGGTCACACAGGAATACAGCGCCACCTGCGCTCGGCCGATGCGCAGCCGGTCGAAGTGCTGCTTCAGCGGCTTGCTGAAGACTTCGAACCAGGGCGTGTGATAGGCGCGCGAGAATGGCAGCTTCTGGCAGATGGCGCCTTTGGGAGTCAGCACGGGCACCAGCCTGTCGATCACTTCTTCCCTGCCGCACAACACCACCTGGTGGACGCAGTTGTCGAGCGCGATGTACAGCTTGCCGTCGCTTTTGGCTACCTGTTGTTCCAGGAAAGCATGGTCGGCGCCGGCCACGGCCAGCAGCACCGCCTCCGGAATGTTGCTGCCGGAATTGAGCTTGTCGAAGACTTCGTAAACGCCCAGAATGTGCCGGATCAATTCCTCGTCGCCCGCCACCTCGACCACGCGCGAGGCCAGCAGCGCGGAGTGCTCGCCGGTAGAATGGCCCACCATGGCGTCGGGCCGTATACCCAGGTTCTCGATCAGCGCATACAGCGCCTGGTTGGCGCAAAACACGGTTTCCGCGCCGGAATCCATGTTATATAACCGCTCCTGGCTGGGAGAACCCAGTGGCGGCGGAAAGATTACGTCGCTCGGCAGATAGTCGCGCGGATGATTCTCGTAGGCGCGATCCATCAGGTCGAAGGTGCGCCGCACTTCTGGGAAGTGTATGCAGAGATCTCCGAGCATGTTGCGGTACTGGGAGCCTTCGCCGGGGAATAAGAAGGCCAGCTTGCCCTGCTTGGCCAAAGGTTCCCGAAAGTGGTAAATGCCTTCGATTTCCTTGATGTTGCGGGTGCGCTCGTCGCCCAGACGCTTGATCGAGCGCTCGAGTTTGGCCTGCAGGTCGGCATGCGAGGTCCCCACCACGGCCATGCGGACCGGGCCCATGGGCCGGTTGCAGTTGAGCGTCCAAGCCAGGTCCTTCAACGACAGGGCATCGCCACTGGCCCCGCTTTGGTGGAGAAGTTGAAGAGTCTGCTGCGCGTCTTCGAGCACATCGGCGCGGCTCTGGCCGGAAAACACGAACAGCTCGCTATCCCAGTCGTGCTGCAGCCAGGGCGCGGCGTTCGGTCCGATGTATTCCTCCAGGATGGCGTGGGCGTTGATGCCGCCGAAACCGAAAGCGTTCACGCCCGCCCGCCGCGGCGTTTTGGAAGAGCCGTGGATCCAGGGACGTGTCTCCGTGTTGATGTAAAAATTGGTGTTCTCGAGTTGCAGCTTAGGATTAGGATTGGCGCAAATGGTGGGCGGCAAAACCTTGTGGTGCAGCGCCAGAGCGGCCTTGATCAGCCCGGCCACGCCGGCGGCGGGCACGGTGTGGCTGATCATGGACTTCACCGAGCCCAGGGCGCAGCGTGGCGACTCCGTTAAGCGCGGCGGGAACACGCGCCGCAGAGCTTCCACTTCCACCACATCGCCGACCGGTGTGCCGGTGCCATGCGCTTCCAGCAGGCCGACGGTGAGCGGATCGATGTGCTCCGGCTCATAGGCTCGGCGCAGCGCGGTCTCCTCTCCCTCGACGCGCGGCGCCAGCACGCCGGTGGCCCGGCCGTCGCTGGCAATGCCGATGTTCTTCAGCACGGCATAAATATGATTTCCGTCGCGCTCGGCCTCCGCCAGGCGTTTCAGCACGACCATGCCGACGCCCTCGCCCAGCAGCGTGCCGTCGGCATCCTTGTCGAAGGAGCTCAACTGGCCCCGGTGCGAGAGCGCGCCAAGCTGCGAGAAGATCATCATTAGCACCGGCGAGGTATTGCTGTTGACGCCGCCGGCCAGGGCCAGATCGCAGCGGCCGGTTTCGAGTTCCCGCGCCGCCATTTCAATGGCCACGAGCGAGCTCGCGCAGGCCGCGTCGATCAGGTAATTAGGCCCCATCAGATCCAGGCGGTTGGCGATGCGCCCGGTAATGATATTGGGCACCAGGCCGGAGGCGGTATCGGCATGGAACGGCGGCAGGCTGGCCTGGAGCTTTCGCTTGATTTCGGCCAGCTCCGCATCGCTGTGCTCGGGATGCAACTGCTGCAAAACGCGCAGGACGCTATCGACCATGACGCCCTGCTGCAGAGCGGCCGCGTTGCCGCGATTGACGTAGGTGCCGCGGCCGAGGATCACCGCGGTGCGCTGTTTGACCGCTTCGAGGTCCAGCTTGCCGCAATCCTTGAGCGCGTCGTGGGCCGCCTGCAGGGCCATGAAATGGTCCGGCTCACCGCCATCCACCGCGTTGGGCATGATGCCGAAGGAGAAAGGATCGAACTGGGCCAGCTTACCCAGAAAGCCGCCGCGTTTGCAGTAGGTGCGATCGTCGGACCTGGTATCCTGCTCGTAGAACAGCTCGGCCTCCCACTCGGGCGGAGCGTCGGAAATGGCACTTACTTTCCGCAGAATGTTTTCCCAATAGCGCTGGACGTCTGGCGCGCCTGGAAAAACGCAGGCCATCCCGATGATGGCAATCCCCGAATCCGATGACATTGCTTCAATTGTCCGCGATTGGGCGAGCGGCTGCAATTGGCGGGGTATTCTTAGGGTGTTGCGTCAGCGAATGGGCTGCCATACTCTTGAAGGCATGGACAAGACCATCCGCAAGTACGCCAGCTTTGACGAAATGAAGACGGACGACTACCGGGAATGGCAGGAACTGCCCGGTTATGAACGGTTGAACGCCGCCGCTGAGCTTTCGCTTGGGCTCTATCAGGCAAAGGAGCCGACGGGCGATGTTCAACCGAGACTTCAACGAACTCTTGTCCATCTTCAACGACTACAAAGTTAAATATCTGGTGGTTGGAGGATACGCGGTGGGCTTTCATGCGCAGCCCCGCGCCACCAAAGACCTGGACCTGTTTATCGAACCGGACCCCGATAACGGCAAGGCGGTTTATACGGCCCTCGCCAAATTCGGCGCACCACTCGCAGGACTTACACCGGACGATTTCATGGAACGCGGCGCTTTTTTTCGCATGGGCCATCCGCCGCTTATGGTCGAAATTTTTCCCGACATCAAGGGCGTTGATTTTGACCGCGCTTGGGAAAAGCGTGTTGAAACCACGGTTGACCCGGATACCGGGCTGAAAGCATTTCTCATTTCGCGCGACGATCTCATAGCGGCAAAGCTGGCAACCGGGCGGCCGCAAGACCTTGCCGACGTTGCCGCGCTACGCAAAGCGGCGGAGAGACTTGGCCAAAGCCCGTAACCGGCGTTGCACAACAGGATCGGTAGATCGTGGCTTCCGCACGAGCTCTCGCCCCCCGCCAGATCGCAGCGGCCGGGCTGGCCTGCAGCTTGCGCTTGATTCGGCCAGCTCCACATCGGTGTCATCGCCAGCTGCTGTTGGACCCAATCCACGCCATTGTAGGTCCATCTGTCGCCGTAGTCGATACCATCGGTATTGCCGCCGAAGAGCACGACGCGCTTCGTTATCTCATCGTAGGCCAGCGTGGCCGCTCGCGGAGACGACTTGTGGCGGAAAACTGTTGCGTCCACATTCACCACCTTGCGCCGGGCTGGGAATCAAAAAATTATTCCATTCGGAGCATTCCAACGACGGGCCGGAGGCGAAACCGGAGGAAACAGCTGAATCCAGGTCACTCCGTCCCAGCCGCTCGATCCATTCCAGCATCTGAGCAGACGCGCGACTGACCAGGAAGGCGCCAAAGATCGCACCTGACAAGAGACATTTAACGGCGTTGATTCGTGATGAGAGCATTACCCCCGAGAGTCGCGTCACTCAGAACACTCAAGGGCAAAATCGAATCAGTTTCGAAAGGCGGATTCGCGCGTCTCTGGTGACCAGCGGAACATCATGCGCGAGACTGGTTGCCGCTATGATTTCGTCGGCCGGATCGGAATGGAAATCCAGGCTACGCAGCTTCCGGCAAATCTCGGGAGTGATCGGCCAGATTTGCACGCGGCGTAATGCAGCAGCGAGCGGCGCATGATCCAATCCGAAGGCGATGCGCCCGCGCGCATGCAGCATTTCGATTTCCCAGAGCACGATATCGGAAATCCCCCACTCCTCCGCCGCCAATCTGTGCCGTTCGGCTTGGGTCAGCAGGCCACTGACTCCGTGGATCAGAATGTGGGTATCAAGATTCAGCATTCCACTCGATCCCGGTAGTGAACAGATCGTCGCCCGGATCGGCAACCATCCCGGGGACGCTGCCGATCAGATCGGCACAAGACTGGCGCACCGGCATCAGCTTGGCTACGGGATGGCCGTGCCTGGTGATCAAAATGCCCTCGGCCGGCAGGTCGTCCATCAATGCCAGGCATTTTTGCCGGAATTCGCTGGCGTTGATCTCTTTCACGATCCCATTGTACAGCAATTGTACAATGCTGGGCTGGGTGGTGGCGGCATTGCTCTGCTAGAGGAGATGAAGGCAGACGCCCGCGCCCGCAAGTTCCGCCTTTAGTGCAGCGCCGTTTTCCGACGGGGCTGGATCGGCTCGCACGAGGCGTATAACAAGCTTCTGCAAAGAATGACGTGAGCCAGCGAACAGTCTCAATCCAGCGAACAGTCTCAATAAGGCTGAGTGAGCTGCACAAAGAAGTTAGAAAAACTGGATTTTCCCCTGTCACGAACTCGACGTTCCGCGCATAATCCCATAGGACAGCGGGTTCATGCACCGGCCTGCCCAGAAAAGGAGGCTTATGAAGCCAATCGGGTTGTTCACAGAGTGCATTTCGGAATAGGGCTATCGACAGTTCGGGGGCGAGCACTGCGGTAACGTGGACCGGAAACTTCCCAATATCCCTCGAGGGCACCAGCGTGACGATCGATGGCATGCCAGCTTATCTCTCGTATGTCAGCCGCAGTCAGATTAACCTGCAAGCCCCGAACGACGCGACGATCGGTCCGGTTTCCGTGGTGGTCACGACCGCCAATGGAAGCGCGACATCGACCGCAACATTAGCGCAATTCGCTCCTTCGCTCCTCTTACTCGATGCCACACATGTAGCCGGCATCATTCCCAGGTCGAACGGCTCCGGCGCTTACGGCGGGGGCACGTACGACATCATCGGTCCCACAGGAACATCGCTCGGCTATTCGACAGTCGCCGCAAAAGCGGGCAACATTGTCGAACTCTTCGGCACGGGGTTCGGGCCGACGAATCCGGCAGTCGCAGCAGGTCAGGTATTTTCCGGAGCCGCGCCGACCATCAACCCCGTGCAGCTACTCATCAATGATGTATACGTTGATCCGATGTTTCGATTCGTGCGAGCGTGGGTGGTGTGGCCACCCCCGCGGGCGCAGTCGTCTCGTTACAATAGAGCGCGCATGTGAGGAATTCCCCCGAACTGGGCGGCTGGGCGGAACGCAATGCTAAACTTGTGGCGCAACGAGGCATGGCTAGATTCTTAATCACCTGCTGGTCCTTTCCGGGCCATGTTTTCCAGCCCCTGGCGGTCGCGCGCGTGCTGCGGGAGCGCGGGCACGAATGCGCCTTCTATTCCGGTCCGCGGGCGGCGCGCGTGGTGGAGGGGGAAGGCTTTCCGCTGTTTCAGTCCGGGAAAGCCGAGGAAGACGCCATGTACGACTTCATGTTCGCGCCCGAGCAGGCCCGGACTTTGAACTGGCGAAACAGTCTGCAGTTCGCCACCACCATACAGGGGTGGCTGCTCGATACCGTACCGCAACAGGTGGATGATCTGGAGCCGATCCTGGCCGAGTGGCGGCCAGACGTAGTGGTGACCGAACAGAACATGCTGGGTCCGGTGCTGGTGTTACGGGAGAAACACAAGATTACGGTGGCCGTTCTATCTTATTATTCCTGTACGATTCCCGGGCCGGACGCGCCGCCTTTCGGATTGGGGCTGCCGCGTCCGCGAAACTGGTCGACGCGTCTGCTGGCGCGCGCGGCGGCGCTGGCTACCATGCCGGTCAGGGCGCGTTTCCGGCGCGCCGCCAATCAGATACGGAGGCGCTACGGCTTGCCGCCGATACACACGTCGGTGCTCGAGTTTACCGGCACGATGCCGCTTTACCTGGTGATGGGCACCTCCGAATTCGATTACGAGCGGCGCGATCTGCCGCCCTCGGTACACTATGTGGGCGCCTGCCTATGGGACAAGCCGCGCCACGAAAAACCCGCTGACTGGCTGGCGGAGCTGCCCCACGACCGGCCCTGGGTGCATGCCAGCGAGGGCACGGTACACGTGCTATCCCCCTTTGTTCTCAAGGCTGCGGCTCAGGGTCTGGCGAACCTGCCCATGCAGGTTATCCTGACCACGGGAGGAAATCGCGAACCGGAGGAGCTGGATCTGGGGCCCATCGCTCCCAATGTGCGCGTAGTGCGCTGGGTATCCCATACCGAACTGTTGCCGCATCTGGATGTGATGATCACCACAGGCGGTTCGGCCACCGTGCAATCGACGCTAAAGGCCGGCGTGCCCTTGATCGTGGTACCCACGGAGTGGGACAAGCCGGACCTTGCGCGCCGGGTGGTCGAGAGTGGCGCGGGCATACGCCTGGGGCCGGAGCAATGTACCCCGCAACGGCTCCGGGAGGCGGTGGAACAAGTGTTGCACACGCCGTCATTTCGCCAGAACGCGCAACGCATGGCCGCCGCCTTTGCCCGCTATGGCGGTCCGGCCGCCGCCGCCGATTTGCTGGAATCCATGGCGAGTGTCAGGCAGCCGGTATAAGTCGGGTGTGATGTTACTAGTACCGACTTTTCAGCTCCCTGTGGACTCTGCCTCACCGGGGTGCTAATGTTGAACCGTTTAGTCATCCCGAATTGCACGATGTGTAATCGTTTCAGAAAAGAAGGGTGGGGTCCCCAATCCCGCGCCCGCGTGAAGGAGAACTGTATGTCGCAGTCTGTTGGCTTCCCAAATTCTCGATCGGTAGCGTGGAGCTTCGCCCTGGCGCTGATATTGACGCTGGGTGTGTTTCCGGCACTGGCAGCGCCGCCGTCGGCGCCAGCGGTCACGGCCGATCCGACTCTGCCGAACCTATTCTATGGTGCGACTCCGCCCAATGGTCCGAATGGACCGGTAGTGGTTTTTGTGCACGGATTGGGGGGCACTTATGCAGACTGGTTAGAGGGACTTAACTGTCCGACTACCCCTCCCAGTACTCCGTGCGGGAAGCCCGGTCCCGGCACGGGAAACGACATGTACGATTATGCCTACCAAGCGGGTTTCCGCACGGTTTTCCTGAGCCTGAATACCAATAACACACCCAACAACCTCAGTATCCAGACCAATTCGGCGATGCTGCAGACCATGTTCCCGCTGATACTCGCCCACTATGGAGTTACCAAGGTTTTTTTCGTCGCTCACTCCAAAGGAGGGCTGGATCTGGAGTCCGCCATCTCCAATCCGCAGTGGCTCGGCATGGCGAACATGGTGATGACCATAGGGACTCCCAATCAGGGAGACGCGCTGGCCACCTGGATCTATCTGCCGGCCAACCAGGCGCTCGGAGAGACATTGGGGCTGCTCACCCCCGCGGTGCAGTCCATGGAAGTCGCCAACGTGGAGCAACTGCGTACCCAGTGGGACCCCATTTTCGAGCAGGCCCAGATTCCCTTTTACACGTTGTCCGCCAATACTTATACGTGTGTGAATTCTACGGGACCCTGCACCACCGCTATCACCGGACCGCTTCTTGCGGGGATTACGGAACCCCCGGGAGGCAATCTTACCCCATGTAACGAAACCGGAAATGCCCCCGGAAACTCCCCGTGTAACGACGGATTAGTGGATCATCCGGAATCGTTGCTGCCCGAGAGTTATGCCATGGAGCTGGGTGTCATCAATTGCAATCACTTTGAATTGCGCATCGGCGATAACTCATTTCCCTTTGTCAACGCACAGGTGCTGGCGTTCCAGATGGAGCAGCCCGGCATCCAGAATGTGGCTACGGGCGGCTTCGGCGACCTGCACAACTCCTGGTCCTGGTCGATGGCATGGTTCAATAACAATCTTTACGTAGGGACGGGCCGGGAGGTTTATTGTGTCACTTCGGCTACCGCCTATCTCGAGATCGGCCTCGCCGGGCTTTATCCGCCGGCCATCGGCGACTGTACGCCGGACTATCACAATCTGCCGCTGCGGGCCGAGATCTGGCAATACAACCCGGCGACCAATATCTGGACACGTGTCTACCAATCTCCGAACACGCTGTCCACCATAGCCACCAATGGCAGCATAGTAGCGACCGCCCAGGACATCGGCTACCGCAGTCTGACGCTGGTCACCGAACCGGGGAACCCCCCGGTGCAAGCTTTGTACGCCGGCGGCGTGACTTCCGGAGAGCTATTCGAATGCCACGCCGCCCCCAACAACACCGGTTGCACCCCGCAAGGCTCGTGGCCGCCGCCGCGCATCCTGCGTACCACGAATGGCGTAAACTGGGCGCCTATTCCGGAGAATGGCACACTGAGCAACACTAGCGGCACCAGTGTCTGGACGCCGGGGCCGCCGCCGAATAACTTCCTCGGTTCGCTTACGGCGAACGGCTGTTATGGCACCGTTAACTCGAATTGCGCCGCCGTCCCACCCGGCTGCGTGCCTGGATCTTTAACGAACCCGTGTATCTCGTATCAGAACTACAGTATTCGCTCGGCGGGACAATTACCGGATGGCACCCAGCCGAATAGCGTCTTGTACCTGCAAGTGGGAGATTTTCCGGGTGTTGGCCGGGTAATTTCTTCGACGCCGGGCAACAATCCGGCGCTGGGCGACAACGGCGGCGGCTACGGATGGGCCAGCCCGCCGACCGGTAATTTGCCCATGTGGATTCTGGATCCGTTCAACGGCTTCATGTATGCGGGCACCGGCAATCCTCCGGGCGCCGGGCCCGCGGTCTACGCCATTTGGAAGACCAACGGAAACGGAACCGGCTGCCAGACGTCGCCCTCTACCTGCTGGACGGAAATCATTCCCGACGGAGGCTTCGCTGTCGGGCTGCAGGCCGATTATGCGATGAGCATGGAGATATTCAGCGATCCAACTTATTGCCCCAACGGATGCTTATATGCGGGAACTGACCGGCCTAACGAGTTAGTGCGCGTCCACCCCGACACCACCGGGGTAGTGCAGGTCGACGCGGTGGATAGCTGGGACCTGCTGGTGGGTAACCCCCGGGTCGTCCCGCCGGGATATCCTAGCGCCGGCATCGATGTCGTGCCCCTCAGCGGAATCGGACAGTACTTCGACAATGGGTTTACCGGACACTTCTGGCGCATGGGAGTGGGCGGATATGGCGGCGGGTCAATATACATGGGCACGTGGGACTGGAGCGCCGACAATTACGTCGAGCCGGCCTTCGCGCCGTTGTGGAGCCAGGAATTCGGAACCGATCTCTGGCGCAGTCCCGACGGCGTTAACTGGACGTTCATGAGCAAGGTCGGTCTGGGAGACGGCTTTAACACCGGCAGCCGGAGTTTTTCCAGTACGCCCTTCGGACTCTATCTGGGCACGGCCCGGGAAGTCGGCGGGACACAAGTCTTCAATGTGGACAACACCCCCGTGGATTTGAACAACGACGGAGTGATCGACCAGAAGGATGTCAATATCATGACCGCCAGGTTGAACCAACCGGCGCGCAAGAACGATCCCATGGATCTGGACCAAGACGGTAAGATCACGGCCAATGATATTCAACTGCTCCGGACGCAGTGTACCTATCCGGGCTGCGAGGTTCGGGCCGCCCGGCAAGCGACCGCGCTGCCTTCACCGGTGGTGTGCTCCGCGCCCGGCACCCCAGGCGGTACGGTGAACCTTTCGTGGGCTGCCGTAACCGGAGCGGTGGATTACCTGGTCTATCAAATCGGGTTCTCGGCCAGCGAAACGACGGTTCCTCCGGGAGATCCGGTTCCCATTACAGCGGGACTTGATTCCGGCCTGAACGCGCAGCTTGCCGCCGCATGCAGCGGACCGGCCAGGCGGTCCATTTGTACCATGTTGCCGGCGGCTCAGTCCCTCGTTCAGCCGGGCACCTCGACCACCGCCTTTGGCTATCCGGGGCCTCCTCAGTGTTTGACTTGCTGCACCGGCACCGCGAGCAGCACCTGTGTGAACCCAATTACGGCGACAACGTATACGGTGACGCCTCCCAATACTCTGCAGGCGCTCTACTACGTGATCGCGCAAGGGGCCAGCGGAAACTCCTCGCCATCCAATACCGTGGGCGGTCCGTCGCTGGCGCAGACGCAGTGTTCAGTGCCGGCAGTAGGCAGCGCTAAGAGCCGGTAAGAAGTCCGGGCAGTCTCGCCGGGCGCCTTGCGCGTCCCGGCGAGACCGTCACAAAAAAAAACTCCCGTCCGGATTGCCCTCCCTAGTCCATAACCATGCGCGACAGTACTCTAATCTGTACCGGTACCCGTAAGTAGTGTTATAGCTTGAGTTTACCCCGCCTTGCCCTCTACACTTTGATGGAACGCAAGTTACACGCCACTTAGTGGAAAGGGAGAAATAAAATCAAAATGAAATCCTTCTATATTCGACAAATGCTGTCCATGACCATTGCAACGGCGGCCATAGGTTGCCTGACATCCTCGGAAAGTCTGTTTGCCGCGGCGCCGAACGTCACTTACACCGCTTCCGGGACATTCGGCGCCGTGAAGAGTGGGGCCGACCTGTTCAAGTTGCAAGGCCAGCCATTCAGCATCAGCGTGGTTGCCAGCGAGGCGGCCGTAGCCAAGAGCCATGGCCCCGCATGGGCCGGATACAGTGCTCTCAAGATGACCGGGACAGTCCAATCCGGCCTGCTGCCGACGCCCATAGCGATATCCAACAGCAGCACTAGCATCGAACTGGCCACGGGCAACCCAAGTTATGACGTGTTTGAGCTGTATTCTCCGGTCAAGGTAATCGGACTCACGTTGACCATTACCGCTAACATAGATCTGCCGAAGACCGCCCTAACCAACGACCATATCCTGCCGTTCGCCTCGGTGAAGCTCCCGGTGACTGCGACCATGAGCTATTCGGATACCACGAATACCACGGTGCTGTACCTGACGGGAACCCTGGTTGCCACGGTCCCGGGCGGTGCGCCGGCCAATTCCGATGTGGTGCTGCACGGAGAGGGCGCCCGGTCGATCACGGCGCATGGAGACGGCACGCAATCGGTGCGGTCTATCGGTGCGGCGCCGGTCGATGCAGGCGCGTCCGCGGACGTGGTCGCGCTCGAATTCTATGCCGCGGGTGTGCGGGACGGCTCCGCCATTGAGGTGCGCATCGGCGGACAGAGCGTGCCGGTGTTGTATGCCGGCCCGGCAGAGCGCTTCGCCGGGTTGGACCAGATCAGCGTACAGCTTCCGCGCAGCCTGGCTGGAAGCGGCGACGCGGATGTGTTGCTGACGGTGGACGGTCAGACGGCCGAACCCGTGCGCATTCAAATCCAGTAGAGAACGGCCGGGCGCGCTCCGGAAACGGGGCGCGCTCGGGTTCCCCGGTTAGACAAAGCGATGAGGTGGGGTACTGGTACCGTCATGGGAGAATATACGGCTTTTTGCCTGAGGAATCAGGTAAACTGACGGTCTAGGATTCCATACAGCTTTAGGAATAAGGGGGAACAAGACACATGGTTTGTATTCGAAAGATGCATGTCGTAGCTATTGCGGCAGCGGCGACGTTTTGCCTGGCTGCCTCGGAGAAGCTAGTTGCTGCGAGTCCGGATACCTCGCCGAACATCACTTACGCGGCTAGCGGGACGTTCGCCACTCCGCAGCTCAGCGGGGCCGACGTGTTTAAGTTGGCCGGCGAGCCATTCAGTATCAAGTTAGTGGTCAACTCGGCGACGCCGCCTACGACTCATGGCGCCACCTGGGCCAAATATACCGGCCTGCCGATGACAGGCATGATCTCAACCGGCCTGGAGCCGACGCCATATACCATTGAGAGCAATAAAACCAGTATTGAACTGTCGACCGGCAATCCCGCCTACGATTTGTTCACGATGTTCGCTCCGGTAAGTGTAGTCGACACACCGATCTATGTCACAGCCACTATCCAGATGCCGCCGGGCACCATCTCCAAACCGCTCGTCCATCCTTTCGCGGCTATTACGCTCGGCCCCTGCACGGAACCGGTACCCCCAGGGCCATGTGTTGACACGGTGGTCTACCAGGATCCCTCCACCGGCGCCTCCACCACGCTGGGAATAGCCAGCGGGACTCTGGCGGCCACCATCCCTGGCGGCGGCCCGGATGCTATGGAAGCGCCGGCCAGCGTGCAACTGCATGCGGGGGGCGCGCAGGTCATCACGGCCCATGCGGACGGGACCAAAACGGTGCGGCCTATCGGTGCGGCGCCGGTCGATCTGGGCGACTCGTCGGACAGGGTCGCGCTGCAATTCTATGCTTCGGGCGTGCGCGATGGGTCTGCAATTCACGTGCAGATCGCGGGACACGATGTGCCGGTGCTCTATACCGGGCCGGCAGGCCACTTCGCTGGTTTGGATGAGGTTAGTGTAAGGGTTCCGCGCAGCTTGGCCGGAAGCGGCAATGTGGACGTGGAACTGACGGTGGACGGCCGGACGGCCAGCCCCGTGCACATCCAAATTCAGTAGGTAAGCTCCGCACCTGTGTCGAGGCGGATGAGAAGTCCGCCTCGACGCTACTTCTCGCAATCCATGAAGTAATACCCGATCATGTGGCACACGTTCAGGTGGGCGTCCTCGATACGTCCCATGTGCGCCACCGGGACCTGAATGTTCAATTGCGCCTTGGGGCCGAGTTGTCCGCCGTCGCGGCCGGTTAAAGCGATGGTGCGGCAGCCGATAGAGTTGGCGTAGTCCATGGCGCGCACCACATTGGGCGAATTCCCCGAGCCGCTGATGGCCATGAACAGGTCGTCCGGCTGGGCGAAGTTCTTGAGCTGCTCGACAAAAATCACGTCGTAGCCCACGTCGTTGGCGTAAGCGGTGATGGTGGGAAGCTGATCGGTAAGCGCCATGATGCGAAACCGCGAGGACCGGTTGAAGCTGCAGCCTTTCACCATGTCGCAGGCGAAGTGCGAGGCAGTGGAGGCGCTGCCGCCGTTGCCGCAAACGAAGATGTGCCGCCCGGCGTCGCGAGACTCTTTGAACCATTCGATGGCCTGGCTCACTTTGCTCAGATCGATGGACTCGATGGCTTTCAACAGATCGATTCTGTATTGCTCAGGAAAGGTCATCCATTTGAAATTATACGCCAGTGGTCAGGCTCGGAATGAGCCGCGTCTTCTTGTTTGGTCTTAGTACGCGACCACCGGTACAAGCTTTGACTCGATGATGCGTTGATCGGAAGTGACCAGTCGAAGCCTGTTCACCCGGCCGGTGGCCACAATCGCCCGATCCGCGGGATCGCGGAGAGATCCGCCTAGAGCGGCAACTTCCGCAGCGATTTCGACTGTCAGTGGAAGGATCTGAAAAGCCGGATTCGATGCGAGTTCATCGAAAAGCTCCTTCACCGGAACGTCGCTCCGGGTAGCGCCCTCACCGAACAGCACGGCGATCTCAAGCAACGTGATCGCACTCACGGCAACTGGCTCGCGCCGGCGAACTGCTTCCCGCAGAACTCGCACTTGCTCACGCGACAACTTCTTCGGCGCGGCAAGCCAGCGAATCACAACGTGTGTGTCGAGCAGCAAGCGGGCGTTCAACCTAACGCCTCTGACTGCTCACCCAACACGTCCCAAAGCTCCGATGTCTCCGTTCCGACGATGTCGCCAGCGATGGTCACCTTCCCCATCCATGAGCCCTCCGGAGATTTCCATGCCGCCCTGCGGGCGGGACCCACGGTTGCGATCGGCCGGCCGCGTTTGGTGATCGTAATCGTACCGCCCCGCTTGCCGATTTCATCGAGCAGCGCCAAACATGTTGCCTTGAACTCGGTAACGTTCACCACCTGGTGCCTCACGGCTCCACGATAGCACATGCAACTGGTCATCTGACCATACGTTGGAGGAGGTCAAAGCGGGCGTAGGACGGATGGCTCCTAGTGAATTTCGAGGGCAGCCATCGCGAGTATAAACACCCAACCAAAAAAGCGCGCGTCATGGTTGCGGGCCATCCTTCGATGGATCTGGATCCGAAGACGCGGAATAGTATTCTAAAAATAGCGGGGTTGAAATGATGAGATACGCCGTTCTGTTCGAGAAGACCGCAACCGGCTACAGCGCGCACGTTCCGGACCTTCCAGGATGCGTGGCCGCTGGCGCCACCATGGAAGAAACCGCCGAGCTCATGCGCAAAGCCATGCAGATGCACTTGGCCGGCATGCGGGAAGACGGAGACCCGATGCCCGAGCCGAGCACCATCGCCGAATACATCATGGCAGCCTGAAATTTCTCGCGAGACGGCTCCATCCCCGCCGTCTCCTAATCCAGCTTCTTCCTAAAACTGGTCGCGCTCAACCCCATGACAGTCACGCCGTAGACCAGCAAGGTCAGCATCTGGGGCCAGAGCACGGCGATACCCGTGCCTTTGAGAAAGATTCCGCGCACGATCTCGATCAGGTAGCGCAAGGGATTCAAATATGTAGCGTACTGGACCACCACCGGCATGTTACGGATGGGATAAGCGAAGCCGCTGAGCATAAAGGTGGGGATGGCGATCAGGGAAGACGACATGATGGCCTGCTGCTGGGTGTTGGCGATGGTCGAAATAAACAAGCCCATGCCCAGGCTGGTCAACAGGAACAGGGCGGCGCTCAGCAACAGCAGCAGCGGGTTGCCGCGGAAAGGGATGCCGAAGACCAGCAGGGCTATGCTGGTCATCAGCACCAGGTCCATCAACCCCACCATGGCGGCCGGCATCATTTTCCCGATCATCAGCTCCAGCGGGCGAATGGGAGTGACCATCAACTGTTCCATGGTGCCGATCTCTTTTTCGCGGACGATGGCCATGGCCGTGAGCGTTACGGTAACCACCATGAGGAGATTGCAAATCACGCCGGGAACGAAGTAGTTGCGGCTCTTGAGATCGGGGTTGAACCACACCCGCGCGCTGTCGGTGAGGCGCGGCGCTTTCAGGCTCATGGTTCCCATGCCCGCGCGGGCCATCATGCGCGACTGCTGCTGCGGAGTGGCCACGCTCGCGGCATAGTGGGCGACCAGTTGCGTCGTGTAGGCCGAAGCCAGCGAGGCGGTGTTGGAATTGGTTCCGTCCACCAGAATCTGGGCGGTAGCCGGCCGGCCCAACAGGATATCGCGTCCGAATCCGGGCAGCACCCGCACCAGCACCTGCACGTTGCCGCGATCCAGCGCATCCTGGATCTCTTTCTCATTTTGCGGCAGGGCGGTGAGCAGAAATCGTCCGGACCCCTGGAAGTCCGCCAGCAAGTCGTGGCTCTGCGGCGATTGGTCCATATCCATCCAGCCCATGCGCAGGTTGTCGACGTCCAGGTTGACCGCATAGCCGAAAATGATGAGCTGGAACAAGGGCGGCACGAAAAGGAACACGCGCGTGCGCCTGTTGCGGAACATCTGGCTCAGCTCTTTTCGAACTATGGCGAAAATCCGTTCCCTCATACTTGTTCCCTCTTAGTGGCCCCTCATGCCAGTTTCTGCCTCATCTTGCGCTCCGCCATCCAGAATACGAGGGCGGAGAATACCGCTAGAAACAGCAACTGACCCCACAACAAACGCATACCGATGCCTTTCAGGAAGATGCCTCGCACGATGGTGACGAAGTAACGCGCCGGCACCACGTGGGTGATGATCTGGATGGGCACGGGCATATTCTCGATGGCGTAAAGAAATCCCGACAACAGAAACGCGGGAAGAAACGTGGTGACCAGACCCATCTGGAAGGCGAACAACTGAGACCGTGCCACGGCCGAAACCAGAATGCCCCAGAAGAAGGCGCCCGAAAGGAAGATCATGGTGCTCAAAGCCAGCATCCAGGCGCTGCCGCGGAAGGGCACGCCGTAGACGAAGATGCCCACCAGCACCGCGATGAGCGTATCCACCAGGCCCACCACAAAGAACGCCAGCATCTTGCCCACCACGATTTCCGAGGCCCGCACGGGAGTAGAGAGCAGTTGCTCCATGGTGCCCATTTCCCACTCGCGGGCGATGGTGAGCGAAGTCAGCAGCGCGGCGATCACCATCATCATGGCGGCGATCAGCCCGGGCACGATATAGTTGCTGGATTCGAGCGTGCTGTTATACCAGACCCGCAGGCGGG
>Ga0302325_10003433_pt1 | contig 37402 bp, 32 predicted proteins | sample Palsa_T0_2_FD_201948 | JGI IMG/M metagenome (GOLD analysis project Ga0302325, IMG submission 201948) | Peat permafrost microbial communities from Stordalen Mire near Abisko, Sweden - Palsa_T0_2 | ecosystem: Environmental > Terrestrial > Soil > Palsa > Peat permafrost | place: Sweden: Abisko...
CGCGCTTGGAAAACGGTTCAACTGACAGCGCAGCGCGACGTACGGCATCGTGAGAGCCACCGGCAACATGCGACGCTCCGCCACGTCGGCAACGAGTGATGCATCGCTCAGCGCGAAGCGGACGGGACCGTCGATGCGTTCGCGGATCGTGCGCGCGACCGCTCGGAGCGCGGCATACGCAACGTCCCGTCCGTCGAGGCCGGCGATGCGACGCACCGCGAACGGTACGCGGATCGGGTGGAGCGTGGGTCCGCCGTGGATTGCCGCGTACGCGACACCGGCACTTCCCTCCGCCGCAAAACCGACGCCGATCTCGACGACCTCCTGAGCGCTCCGCTGCTTGCTCATCCCTCCACCTTGTACCCATTGTAAATCGAACATACGTTCGAGTCAAGGGGGCCCGGGCAACCCGCCGGCGCCTCTTCGCGACGGATCGGCGGCAGGGATGGGACGGTGGGCGCACGCTAAGAGCACGGCAGAGCACGCGTAGGCCGTGTTCGACCCACGAGGCAGGAGAGACCGGATGTTCACTCGCGCCATCTCGTTCGCCGCTCTTTCGGCGCTCACGTTCGGAACGGCAGCCGCCGGCGCAGCGACCGTTCCCATCGACGCAGGATCGGTCTCCGGCGTGCGGGACCTGGGGCGCGCTCCCGCTTCGACGAGCGTGCGGATCGCCGTCGTCCTCCGGTACCATCACGAAGCGGAACTCGAGGACCTCGTCGTGGCCCAGGCCGACCCCGACTCCAGCCTCTACGCGCACTTTCTGACCCCGGCCAACTTCCGGGAGTACTTCTCGCCGACGGCCCTGGAATACGCGCACGTCGTCGGCACGCTGCGGCGCGCAGGCTTCGCGATCGCGCACACGTTCGCCAATCGCACGGTCGTCGACGCCGTCGCTCCTGCGCCCGTTGCGGCCCGATTCTTCGCCACCGACATCCACCGGGTACAATCGCCGGACGCCGGCACGACGTATACGAACGTGCGCCCCGCCACCGTCCCGTCAGCGCTCGCCGGCGTCGTGTTCGCGGTGGTCGGCCTCGATGCGGCGCATCGCATGCACCCCGCGCACGCGTTCGGGTCGCGTGCGCCGGTATCGCGGCTCCGCTTGGATGCGCGGCGCGACGGCAAACCCGTGTTCGGACCCGATGGCGGGTACGGGCCTGCGGTCTTCATCAACTCGTACCAATTGCCCGCAGCGAACGGCTTTACCGGAAGCGGCCGTGCATCGGGCGTCGCGACGGACGCCGATTTCCTCGACAGCGACCTCGCCGGATATCTTTCGTACTTCGAAATCAGCCGGACGGGGCCGCCAACGACTCGCGTGATGGTCGACGGCGGGCCCGGCGGGCTCAACGAGGACTCCGACGAGACGACTCTCGACGTCGAAACCATCGTGTCGCTGGCGCCGGGCACGGCACTCTACGTGTACGAGGCGCCGCTCGATGAGCCGACCAACGCCAACTTCATCGACATCTACAACCAGGTCACGACGGACGACCTCGTCGACACGCTCAACTCCAGCTACACGTACTGCGAGACCGGCATCGACCAGTTCGTCCACGGCTACACCCGGTCCGTCGAGCACGTGGAGATGCAAGGGAGCGCCTTGGGAATTACCTTTCATGCGGCCGCCGGCGACAGCGGGTCGATGGCCTACGGCTGCAGCGGCGTCAGCGTCGGGGAGCCCGTCGACACGCCGCACAACATCGCGGTTGGTGGAACCTCGCTCTCCGTGGACGAGAACGGCAACGAAACGGGCGAGGTCGGGTGGGACGGCACGGGTGGCGGCGTCTCCGTCATCTTCAAGACGCCGATGTATCAGAAAAAGGTCGCGCACGTGATCGCCACTGGGCGCAACATCCCCGATCTCGCATTCGACGCCGACCCGGACACCGGCGCGTCGTTCTACTTCGGCGGCGGCTTCGACGGACCGATCGGTGGCACGTCGCTCGCGTCGCCGATCTTCGGCGCCGCGCTCACCGAGATCGATCAGGTCCAGAACGCCCGCGCCGGCTACTTCAACGTCCCGCTGTACAAGACGTGGCGCGCCGAGGGATACGGGAGCGGGTCGCACGTGTATTTCCGCGACATCACGCAGGGCAGCATCCCGCCATATCAGGCGGGGCCGGGCTACGACCAGATGAGTGGCATCGGAGCGATGCAGGTTTCGAACTTTGCGAGCCTCCTGCACCGGTGAACGGCCCCGTGCGGGCCCGGTCGTGCCGTCGCAGACCGGGACCTTTGGCCGCGTAAGCTCGTACCCCGGCCATTCGACCGGGGGTACCGGCGATGCTACGCTCGGCCGAGCGCATATCGGCGCGTCCAGCCCTCATCCCCACCACCGGAGTTGGCCATGCTCGTTGCTCCGCGCGCCCTCGCCCTCGCCGCACTGCTCGCGTCCGCGGCCGTCGCCGCGCCGGCCGCGGCCGACCCACGCGGATCGTCCGCTGCCGGCTCGCCTGCGCGCGCCGCCCGCGCCGAGGTAACCCTGTTCGGATTCGGCGGATCCGATGGAGCGTATCCCTCGGGCGCGCTTATTGCCGACGGTTCGGGTGCGCTCTACGGAACCACCGCAGGCGGCGGCCGCGCGTCGTCGGGCTGCGGCTTTTATGCGACCTGCGGCACGGCGTTCCGGCTGACGCCCGGGGCGTCGGGATACACCGAGACGGTGCTCCATGCGTTCCGCGGCGGAAGCGACGGGAACGTTCCCATCGGCGGTCTGGTCGCGGACAAGTCCGGCGTCCTCTTCGGCGCGACGCGATTCGGCGGAAGCACGGCGTGTGGACAGCAACTCGGCTGCGGCACGGTCTTCGAATTGCGGCCGAACGGGCGGGGTTACGCGCACCGGGTGCTCTATCGCTTCGGCGGCGGGACCGACGGATTCTTGCCGTCCGGCGGCATGATCGTCGACGCCTCCGGAGCGCTGTACGGCATGACCACGTGGGGCGGAGTTTCAGGCTACGGAACTGCCTTCAAGCTGACTCCGAGCGGATCCGGATACGCCGAGAGCGTCGTCTACAGCTTTACGCTCGACAACGGCGACGGCGGCATGCCACAGGCCGCCTTGGTCGCCGACGCGCACGGGGTTCTCTACGGAACGACCAGCGGCGGCGGAAACGGGTGGGGGAGCGAGTGCCTAGCAGAGGGGGGTTGCGGAACGGCGTTCACACTGACGCCGTCCGGTTCCGGCTACACCGAAGCGGTGATCCACAGCTTCCACGACGCGAACGATCTCAGCGACGGAATCTTTCCATCCGCAGGCCTGGCTTGGGGCCCGGGCGGCACGCTCGTGGGCACGACGGCCGTCGGCGGCAGCGGGGCAGCGGCCGGGACGGTCTATACCCTGACGCCGGTGGGCAGCGGCAGCTACGCGGAGAGCGTCGCGTACAGCTTTCAAGGCGGCACGGACGGATCGGATCCGAACGCTTCCGTCATCGTCGGCGCTCGCGGCGTCGTGTTCGGGTCGACCGCGTACGGTGGCGGCGCCTCCGGCGGCTCGGGATACGGCGTGGTGTTCGCTTTGACCCCGCGCGGATCGACGTACGGCGAACGCCTCGTCTACCGCTTCGCAGGAGGTCAGCTGGGGGCAGAGCCCAATGCGGTCCTGCGCGCGCACGGCACGTTGTACGGCACGACGGCAAACGGCGGCCCGTCGGGAGCAGGGATGGTCTTCAAGCTCGGGCCGTAGAGACCGTCCGTAGCAGACAACCTGCTGCGATCGTCATGCTGCGCACGTCAGCCGTGCGCAGGTACCCGGCGCACGCGATCGCCGGAATCCGATCGCGCCCTTCGGAGCGCCGGGCCTATGCGTCGCGGCGCAGCCGCCGGCGCTGTGCGCTCGCGCCGGGCAGGTGGCTCCTTCGCGCGCTCAGAAGGCCGCCGCAACTGTACGCTCGGGGAGGTCGCACGTTGAAAACGCTTCCGCTATTGTCCATTCTTGCACTGTTGGGAAATGCCGCAGCAGCCACCGCTGCCGACTCGTCCGCTCCGGTGAAAGTCACGTCCTGCGTCGTTGCCAGCTCTTCCGTGAACATGCTGTTGCAGCCGGGGATCAGCCGCACCAACGGCGTGACCGTCACCTTCCTCAACTCGAGCAGCAAGACGGCAACGGCGGTCACGATTTCCGGTACGTATCACGGTAAGTCGGTGACGGACACGGTCAAGGGAAAAGTGGGTCCGGGTGAATCGGCACAGATTACCCGAGCCTACACGCCGGTCGTTTACCAGGGACCGGATGCATCGTGCCACGTCGTTCACGTCGATTTCGCCGACGGCACCTCGTGGAGCGCACCCGCGGCGATGAAGTAGTCGACCCTGCAGGCCGCGACCCCGCGTCGCGGCCTGCGGAAGGCTCCCCCGCCGGCGCGCCGGAATCCCGGGCGCTGGAGCGGTGGCGGAGTGGTTGAACGCGCCAGCCTTGAAAGTTGGAGATGGTGATGAGCCATCCGTGGGTTCAAATCCCACCCGCTCCTCAGAAGCGCTTGCTCCCACTGTAAGCAAGCCTCCGTGTGCTGCGTCGACCTGATGCGGCAACGCCGGGCAACGTTTGACGCGGATCACGCGCCCGCGGCGGCCGCCATGAGTACACTGGTCGGGACCGCTCGTGCATGTCGCCTGCGGGACGTTGACCCTCTCTGAGCTGCTGGCCCACTTCTTGCGTCGATCCGCAGACCAACTCGGAAGGAGTCCGTTCGTGTTCCAATACCTTGTCGCGATGATCCGCCGCGACGACGGGCAGGGGCTCGTCGAATATGCACTGATCATCGCTCTCATCGCCGTCGTCCTGATCGGCGTCCTGACCTATCTCGGAAACTCGGCGAATTCGCAGCTGACCAACGCCGCCAGCGCCTTGAACGCCGGCTAGAGCCCGCTGCTACGCAAACGATGCGCGCTACCTGGCTCACCCGCCGGGTAGCGCGCAACGTTTGACTGCTCCGAGCGCCAGCTGAGTGCTCGAGCGTCAGCGCCCGATCGGGATCACTTCTTCTCGAGCGGGAACGAGGCAACTCCGAGCGGCTGCGGGTTTCCCGTAATCGTCGAGAACGGGCTCGTCTGGCCGCTCTTGAACCCGATGACGGTTCCGCTCTGCTGGGCCTGGAAGAAGACGTTCTTCTTCGCGAAGCCGCTCAGCGTCGGCGAATTGACGTCCGTCGTGAGGGTTCCGGACGGGGAGGTCTGCCCACTCGGATAGATCGCGATGTTGTTCGCGGCGAAGTTCGAGACGTAGAGCGTGTCCTTCTTCTCGAACGCGAGTCCGATCGGTCCACTGAGCCCCGTCAAGCCGGCGCTTTGCATCTGGGAGCTCCCTGCCGGTATGACGTAAACCGTGTTGTTCGAGTCGCAGGCGACGTAGACGTTGTTCTTGCTGTCGACCGCGACCCCGACCGGGTTATCGAAACCGGTGACCGTCTCGAACGGTGCCGTCTGGCCGGCTTTGTAGCCGACGACGGTATTGTTGTTCAGGTTGCTGATGAAGATGTCGCCCTTCGAGTCGACGCCCAAGCCGTACGGACCATCGACGCCGCTGCTGATCGTCAGGCTCGGCGACGACTGCCCGGCCGGATACACCGTTATCGTGTTGTTCCCGAGGTTGGCGACGTAGAGCGTTCCCGATTTATCGACGGCAAGGCCGGCGGGCGTGTCGATGCCCGTCGTCACCGAGCCGTTCGGCGACGGGTTCGGCGTCTTGGGATCGTAGGTCAGGACCTTGTTTCCCTGAGGATCCGCCACGTAGAGGACGGCCGCGGATTTGCCGGGCCGCACGCCGGTGACGCGCGCCGGCTTGACGATGCGCGGCACGAAGATCGGGCCGGCGACGGCCGGTCCGGGAAGCATCCGCAGCCCGGGCTGACTCTGGCGCGCGGACGATTGTGCGGCCGGCTGCCCGGATGGTGCAAGAGAAGTGGGACCGCCGGAACAGCCGGCGACGAACACGACCGCCGACGCGCACGTGAGCGCGCGGCGTGACAACGTCTTGGGCATTCGACGAACCTCCGATGGCACGATAGGAACGGAGGCTCGCCACTCCACCGGCCGGGGTCGCTCGTCCTGCACGGCGACCCCGGACCGGCCGGCTATCGACTCTGGGCTATGAGCTACGGGCCGACGGCGACGTAGGTCGGGTCGTCCGGCGTCGTCGTGATCGGGACGCTGGCGACCGGAGTAACGCTGCCGTTCGAGTTCTTCATGTAGGTCTCGATCATCCGCGACGTCTTCTTCAAGAGCTTGCCGCCGGTGCCGGTGTACAGGTACTTGTTGTCGACCCCGATCCCATACCAGAACACTTGGGCGGGCGAATTCGAGAACGTCCGCAGCGGGGTCACCGTACCCGAAGCGTTCGCATGAAAGACGGAGATCGACGAGCTCGTCGGCTCGCTTCCGCTCTCGACCGTGTCGTTGACGTAGAGCAGGCCGGCCGCGTCGATCGCGAGCCCGGTCGTGCCCGTAAAGCTACTGCCGCTCAGCGTGCGCAGCAGCGTCGGGTTGGTCTCGGGAGTTCCGTATACTTCGACCGATGTGGCGGTGTAATCACCAGTCGTCGCCTGCTCCAGGAACAGGTCGCCCGCCTTGTTGAGCGCCATCCCGTTGGTGTAAGCCGCAGCGGTGATCAGCGCCACCGGCGTCGCCTTCCCCGTTGCGCCGGGCGCGTAGACGATGGTGCATTTCGAGTTCGCCGTGACGCAGGCGGCCAATGGCCCCGAGGCCGCCGGGTGGAATATCCGTTCGCGCTGGTCGCCGCAGCTCACGCACTGGACCACGATCGAGACGTACAGGTAGCCGGCCTTGTCGACCGCGAGCGACGTGACCTCGCCGATGTTGTAGATCCCGTCTCCGCAATAGATCGGAACCTTGATCGAATTCATCACGCTCGTTGAATTCGGCGCGAATTCATCGATCGTAAAGCATTTCGCCGTCGAGTACACGTTGCCGGCGGAGTCGACCGTCACCGCACCGGCCACGGTTTTTGGAAAGACGAGGTCCGGCGTGCTCGCGGGAACGCCGTTCGTCACGGGATAGCGGACGAGGCCTTCCTTGGTGCCGAGTGCCTCGGCATCGAAGAGGCTCCCGGACACGTAGAGATGTCCGGCCGGGTTGCCTTGCGCCGCGAACCGGTCGGACGGAATCGGCGGGTGAACGAGGAACGGCCGCGCGATCGCCGCCGATCCAACGGCACCGAGGGACAGCCATGCGACCGCGCACACGGCCAAGCATCGAAGAAACGACGTCATGGGGGGACACACCTCAACGGGATTTCCGGCTCGGGGTTGGGCGAAACCGGAACGAAAAAACAGTGGACGCGCCCGCACGCCACTCAGTGCACGGTACGCGAACGGCGCTGACCCGTCAAGGTCCTGGGCGGCCCGGGACCGGACGCTCTACGCGTTCCGTTCGGGCAGGCGGTACGCATCCATCGCGGGCTTCAGGGGACGCAACATCCAATGCGGCCGCCGTGTACCGTCCGGCGAGTTGCGGCTTGCAGGACGGGCAAGCGCCAGCCACTTTTCGAAGACGAGCCGTGCCGCGGCGCGGTCGACCACGACGTCGCCGTACGCATCGCCGGTCTGCGCTCGCGCGACCCGAACCGCTTGATGCCAGCAGTGCATTCCGGACACCGGATCCGGGTGCACGCCGAACGCCAGATTCTGGTGGACGCCGGCGTCGGTCCACCAGATCCGCTGCGTGTCGGGATCCGAGGAGGCGAACGGCCGCACTCCCGATGTACGCGTCATGGCCCAGCGGTCGCCTGTCTGCTCGATGCCGACCGTTGCCATAATCTGCCGCTGGCCATGCTCGTGAAGCCTCCAGCGGCCCATGTGGTGGCTGCATGCAACCGATCCCGGCCGGATGCCCTCGGTCACCCACGCCTTGACCACGAAATGCCCGATCTCGGTCGTGACGCGCACGAGGTCACCAGTACGCAGGTCTCCCAGGCGCCCGGCGTCGCTCGTGTGGATCCACAGCGGGTTCGTGTTCGCGAGTTCGTCGAGCCATTTCGCGTTGCCGCCGCGCGTGTGGATCTGCGTCGGCAAACGGAACGTGGGGATCAGCGTCATCTGCCCGGGTTGGAGATGCTCCGGGTGCACGTGGCTCTTGATGTAGGTCGGCAGCGCATATTCCGGCCAGCCCCACTGCACGAGCGTGCGCGAATAGAACTCGAGCTTTCCGCTGGGCGTCGGGAACCCGCGCACGATTCGTCCGTCGATGCGGACGCCGACGGGGCGGCGCCCCTGCGCGTCGGGTGCCGGGGTCGGTATCGGAACGACGTTGGGCGACGGCGGCTTCTCCGCGCGCGTGTACACGCGACCGAGGCGGTCGATCGATTCGTCGACGAGCTCGCCCGGCGCGACCTCTTGCTCATGCAGCGCTCCGATCTTCCGCTGCACCTCGAACGCGCCGTTGCGCCGCATGTAGGCGAGTGGCGTCATCCCTTCCGCGCGCGCCCGTTCGACAAGTCCCGGAACCGAGTGCTCGAAGATATGCCCGTAGTATTCGTCGATGGTCAGCCGCGTGCCGGGCTGCGCCTGCGATTCGAAGTACGGCCGGATGCCGAGCGCGCCGTCCGGGTCGATGCGCCACGACAGCTCGATCCAGAACTCGTTCTCTTCCCACACTTCGCCGGGATTCGCGTCGCGCGAGTCGCGGATGGTCTCGCCGTTCCGCTCGCGGGCCGCGCGCAGCACCGCTTGGCGAAACCCGAGCCACTGGGAGTCGTGCGTTTCGTACGAGTGGAGATCGTGGCGCTCGGCGCCCATTCCCATCGGGAGGATGTAGTCGGCGAAGAACGCCGTCTCGCTCCAGGTCGGCGTCAGCGCGACGTGCAGACCGATCTTCGCCGGATCCAGGAACGCGTCGATCCAGCCGAATCCGTTCGGGTTCGTCCACACGGGATTGTAGACGCGCGTAAAATACACGTCGATCTTCCCGCGGCCTTGCGTGAGGAGGTGCGGCAGCAGGAACGACATCTCGTGCATCGCTAGCGGGTATTCGTCCGGCCAGGTCAGCTCGTTCCACGTCTTCGGGTGGGGCGGCGAATAGATCGGCTTCGGGACGAACTTGTTCCATGCGTTCGGATACACGCCGCCCTCGGTCGCGACCGCGCCCAGCAGGGCATTGAGCAGAAACAGGCAGCGGGCGACCTGCCAGCCACCGAGGTTGCCTGCGGTCGCCGAGCGCCACGTGTGCGACGAGAGGCGCGTGCCGGCGCTCGCGACGACGCGCGCGACCTCGCGCAGCGCGTCCACGCCGACGCCCGACTCGCGCGCCGCGTACTCGAACGTGTATTCCTCGTAGAGCGCGTGCAACTCGCGTTCGAACGTCTCGAAGACCGGCTCGGCGCCGGGATCTTTTGCAAGGAGATACTCGTCCCAATTCCACCAGCGCCGCACGAAGTCGCGATCGTACGCGCCGCGCTGGATCAGGTCGTTTGCGATCGCGAGGAGGATCGCCGCTTCGCTGCCGGGCTGCGGCGCGAGCCAGTGGTCCGCGTGCGTCGCCGTGTTCGAAAGGCGCACGTCGAGCACGATCACCTTCGCCCCCGCGTGCTTCCCCTCGACGATGCGCTGCGCGTGCGGGTTGAAGTAATGGCCCGACTCGAGGTGCGCGCTGATGAGAAAGATGACGTCGGCGTTGGCGTGATCGGCGCTCGGCCGATCGAGCCCCATCCAGAACGCATAGCCGCATCGCGCGCTCGAGGAGCAGATATTGGTGTGCGAATTGTGACCGTCGACTCCCCACGCTGCCAGCACGCGTTCCGTGTAGCCGTCTTCCCCCGGACGGCCGACGTGGTACATTACCTCGTTCTCGCGCTTCTCGACGATCGCGGCTCGGATCCGAGCCGCGATGTCGTCGAGCGCCACGTCCCACGTCGTGCGTTCCCACGTACCGGAGCCGCGCACCCCCGAGCGCTTCAGCGGGAACAGGATGCGCTCGGGATCGGTGATCTGATTGAGGGTCGCCGGTCCCTTCGCGCAGTTGCGCCCGCGCGAGGCCGGATGCTCCGGATTTCCTTCGAATTTCCGGATCGTGCCCGTGGCTTTGTCGACGTACGCCAAGAGCCCGCATGCCGATTCGCAGTTGAAGCAGGTCGTCGGCACGAGCGCGTAGCGGCGCTCCTCGCGGCGCGGCCAGGCGCGCGAATCGAGCTCGGTCCAATCGTCCCAGCGGTCCTTCGGCGGGAACGCGGCGAGCCCGCACGAGCTGGCCCCCGGATACATCGCCATGTCCCTCACGCGAGGGGTACCGCCTGTGCGCTCTGCACGTACGCGTGCTCGTGCAGGAGAAGCCCCGCGAGCACGAGCGGCGTCGCCGCGAGCTCGATCGCACGCTCCGGGCAGGCGCAGCACAGGCCGCCGGCGACGACGAGCGCGGCCCCGGTCCAAAACGTTCGGGCATAGGCGCCCCGCGTCATCACCCGCGTCGCCGCCTGCGCGTGAGCGGTTACGTGCACGAGCGTGAGCTCGCCCGTGACGAACAGCACGTGCACCGCCGCGCTCGTGCCCAGCACGATCAGGGCCGCAGCAAATGCAGCAGGCTCGAACCACGCGGCGAACGGTGCGAGCACGGCCGCGCCCGCCATCAGGGACTGGACGAGGAGATGCGGCGGCAGCAGCGGGTTCTGCCACAGATCGCGCGCCTTCGACTGCGCGAAGAGGTATCCCGTGTACACCGCGGTCATGACGGCGAGCGGCGTGCCGGCGATCGCGAGCCAGAGAGAAACGGGCCCACTGCCCGTCAGTGTGACGAGCAGATCCAGCGCGAGGACGGCGCTGTAGGCCGCGATGATGAACGCACCGCGCACGAGCCAGCTGCGCCATTGCGGCCGCGTGAAGATGAGGTAGAAGCGCGCCGGATGTTCGAGGTCCCACACCAGCAGCCCACCGGTCAATGCGAGGAATGCGATCGCGCAAAGCGGCGCCGCCCAGCGCCACAGCGGACCGCTCGCGCTCGCTCCTCCGAACGCGACGAGCAGCAACGCGACGAGATAGACGCCGGACGCGATGCCCTTCGTCCACGTGTATGCGCTCACGCGCCAATCCCACGGCGCGGTGTGCGAAACGTCGTACGAGAGCAGCGCGGCCGCCGAAGAATTCCAGCGGCCGGCGGTACCGGAACCGATCTCGCGCGGGCCAGTGGGCTGCTCGCTCCACGCGTACAGGCCGCCCTCGGGGCGCCGCGCTGCCAGCGGGTCGAGCGTCGCCTGGTGCGCGCCCTTGTAGAACACTTTCGGGCGGGTCCCCTTCTCGGGCCGCCGCACCTGCAGGGGCTCGCGACCCACCATCTGCGCGACTTTCGACGCCGGGTCCCGCATGTCGCCGACGAGGAGCGCTTCGACGGGACAGACCACGACGCACGCGGGTTCGAGCCCGACGTCGAGTCTGTGCGCGCAGAAGTTGCATTTCTCCGCGGAGTGATCTTGCGGGTTGATGAAGATCGCGTCGTACGGGCAGGCCGCCATGCACGCCTTACAGCCGATGCAGATCGACTTGTCGAAGTCGACGATGCCGTCGGGACGCCGGTACATCGCGGAGGTCGGGCACGCGGTCACGCAGGGCGCCGCCTCGCATTGGTTGCAGCGCGTGACGCCGAAGGCGCGCCGCACGTTCGGAAACGTGCCGACGTCGACCGACTTCACATACGTGCGAGTCACCGAGAGGGGCACCTCGTTTTCCGACTTGCACGCGGTGGTGCATGCGTGGCACCCGATGCAGCGGCTCTGGTCGATGATCTTCGCCCACAGGGGGCCGCTCGAGTTGTCGTCCACGGGCACCTGCCTTGCGTGGACGATCACCCCGCCTCCTGTTCCTCCGCGAGCCGCTCCCACCGCGCGAGCGCGTCGGCTGCCGCCGTCTCGAGCGTGCGGAGTTCGTCCTCGAGCGCGGCGACACGCGCGCGATCGCCGTACATTCCGGGGTCGGCGAACTCGGCGTCGATCTCGGACTTGCGCCGGTCGAGTCGGGCCACCTCGGCTTCGGCGGCGGCGAGCGAGCGCGCGAGGCGCGACGTGCGCAACCGATCCTCGCGGTCGACGTCGGCGGTGCGCGGCGTCTTCGGCGCGTCGCTCGCCTTGGCGTCCGCCGCCTCACCGCGCCGCGCGCGCTCGTAGGCGTCGTAGCCGTCGAGCATCGTCGCGGTCCCGTCGTGCAGCCAGAGCACACGCTCCGCGACGCGCGCGAGCAGATAGCGGTCGTGGGAAACGACGACGAGGGCGCCGCCGTACGACATCAGCACCGACTCGAGCGCGTCGCGGCTCGCGATGTCGAGGTCGTTCGTCGGCTCGTCCAGCAGCAGGCAGTCGGCGGCACGCGCCATCAGGCGCGCGAGCATGACGCGCCGGCGCTCTCCCCCCGAGAAGTCCTCAACCGGCTTGTCCGCCGCATCCCCACCCAGGTTCATCCGGCCGAGCAGCGCGCGCGCTTGTTCCGGGGTGATAGGGGCGGCGCCGAGGACCGCGTCCACGGCGCTGCTCCGCGCCGGGAGATCGTCCGCGGCATCCTGCGCGAACGTCGCGACCTGCACCCCTTCGCTCACGCGGACGACCCCGGAATCGGGGGCCACCGTACCGGCCAGTATCCCGAGCAGCGTCGACTTTCCGGAGCCGTTCTCTCCGACGATCGCCAGCCGCTCGCCCCGCGCGAGCTCGAACGTCAGGTTCGAGAACAGCGGCGCGTCGTAGGCTTTGCCGACGCCGCGCACGGCGAGCGCGATCCCGTTCGTCGCGCGCCGGGTCGCGGCGAGCCGCACGGCGATCGGCGCCTTCTCCCGCTGCGGCGCCTCGGGGACGATCGACCTCGCAACCTGCTTCTCGCGGCTGCGCACCTGGGCATAGTTGTGCGAACCGTGCGTACGCAGCTCGGCGACCACCGCGCGAAGCCGCTTGTCCTCGGCCAGCGCGGCGTCGTAGGTGCGCGCAGCCTCCTCCAGCCGCACGCTCTTCTGCTCGCGAAACTGCGTGTAGGCGCGGCCCGGATCGGTCACGTACGCGCTCAAGGCGCCGCGCTCGAGTTCCCATACTTGCGTGCACACGCGTTCGAGCACGTAGCGATCGTGCGAGACCAGCACGCACGCTCGCGGGTCGTCGACGAGGAAGTCCTCGAGCCAGCGAACGGACTCGACGTCGAGGTGGTTCGTCGGCTCGTCCAGCAGCAGCACGTCGGGCTCCTCGAGCAGCACGCGTGCGAGTGCCGCGCGCGTCTGTTGGCCTCCGGAGAAGCTGCCGGCCGCGCGGTCGAGGTCGTCGTCCGCGAACCCGAACACCGCCAGCATCGAACGCATCTTGCGCTCGAGCGCCTCGCCGCCGTGCCGGTCGTACGCCTCGCGCGCCGCGCCGTACGAGCGCAGCAGCCGCTCCTGCTCGCCGGGCTCGATGGCGCCGCTCAGCGCCGCCTCCAGCTCGCGTACGCGCGCCTCGTCTGCCGACACCCGCGCAAATGCGGCGCGCAGCAATGCCCGGAGCGACACCGCGTCGTCGGCAATGGCGTCCTGGGCGAGATAGCCGACACGAAGCCCTCGGGCTCGGACGAGGCGTCCCCCGTCGGGCTCGTCGATGCCGGCGAGGATGCGCACGAGCGACGACTTTCCAGTGCCGTTTCCCCCGACGATCCCGACCTTCTCGCGGTCCCGGAGCACGCCGGAGACGCCCTCGAACACGCTGCGCGCACCGTAGTGCCGCCCGATGTCCGAGAACCGCAACCATTCCACACGCCGGCCCTTCGGCACGGGTGAACGTGCGTCCGCGCGTCGAAGCGCGACCCATGCTCGACACGACGACGCAAGCCCGCTTCCGCGACCGGTTCGCAAACCTCGATGCTTCCACGTACCTCGTCAGCCATTCGATGGGGGCCGCTCCCATCGCCGCGCGCCAGGCGCTGCTCGATTACTGGAACGCGTGGTCGCAGAGCGGTCCAGAGGCATGGGAGGAGTGGCTCCCGAGCCTCGCCGCCATCGCCGACGGTATCGGTGCGATCCTGGGTGCGCCGCGCGGTACGGTCTCGCTCGCGCCGAACGTGTCGGTCCTGCAGGCGGCGATCGCGTCCGCGCTCACGTTCACGCCGCAGCGCGACGAGGTGATCTTCGAGGCCCTGCAATTCCCCTCGGTGACGTACGTGTGGAAAGCCTGGGAGAAGTTCGGAGCGCGGGTGACGTGCGTCCCCTCCGACGACGGCCGTACGATCTCGACGGAGCGGATGGTCGCGGCGATCGGCGAGCGGACCGCGGTCGTCGTCGTTTCACACGCGGCATATATCTCGGGCGCGCTCATCGATGTCGCCGCGCTCGTCGCACGTTGCCGAGAAGTCGGCGCACTCTTCATCCTCGACGTGTATCAGACGGCCGGGGTCTACCCGTTCTCGGTCGCCGACTTGGATGTGGACATCGCCGTCGGCGGCAGCCACAAGTGGCTGTGCGGCGGCCCGGGATGCGGATACATCGCGATCAAGCCGGCGCTGTGGCCGACGTTCGAGCCGACCATCACCGGCTGGATGGCGCACGATTCGCCGTTCGCATTCGAACCGGCGCCCATCAGGTACGCGCCCGGCGTCCACCGCTGGAACACGGGCACGCCCACGATTCCCGGCTATCTCGCCGCGCGTGCAGGTCACGACCTGATCCGCGAAGCCGGGGTCGCGACTATCCGCGCGCACAACGTCCGGCTCACCGAGCGCCTGGCGCACGAGGCCCTCGCGCGGGGCTTCACGGTGCCGACGCCGCTCGACCCGGCGAAGCGCAGCGGGTGGATTGGGATGGATTTCGCCGGCGCGCAGCGCGTCGCGAGCGAGCTGATCGTGCGACGCATTTTCATCGACTACCGCCCGGGGTGCGGCATTCGCGTGAGCCCGCACGTGTACACGACGGACGCTGAGATCGACGCGTTCTTCCGCGCCGTCGACGAGTTGCGCCGATAGTCGCGACGGTCTCCCATTGCGAAGCGCGCTGGTCAACCACCCAGCATGCGCGCGAACTGCTCCGCATTCGACGCCGCCTGGCCGAAGCGGTGGTTGTTGAAGAAGACGTACGTCTCGCCCGCGGCTTGCGCCATGTCGGCGACGCGCCGTGCCCACGGTTCGAGCTCCTCGGCGGCATACGCGTAGTCGTAGCGCGTCGCCGCGTCTCCGCTCCACCAATTCGTCGCATTGCGGCCGTGGAAGCGGACGTACGCCACGCCGCCCACCACATCGCTCGAGGGGCGCAGCAGCCCCGCGAAGCCCGGCTCGTCGACGTTGCACCAGCCGATGTCCAAGCGCGCCAGCAGCTCGAGCGTCGCAGCCGATTGCCAGTCCCGGCGGCGGAATTCGGCAACGAGGGGCAGGCCCGGCAGCAGTGCTCGCAAGGTCGCGAGATGCTCTTCGGCCTGCGCGCCCGGCCGGAAGCCATTCGGGAACTGCAACAGCACGGCGCCGAGCTTGCCGGCACCGGCAAGCGGCTCGAGGCGCTCGCGGAACAGCCGCGCATCGTCGAGGGACGCCCCCGCGATGCCCGCAGCGACGTGCGTTAGCGTGCCCGGAGCCTTTGCGGTGAAGCGAAACTCGGCCGGCGTCCGCCGGTTCAGCGACGCGATCGTTGCCTCGCTGGGGATTCGATAGTACGACGAGTCGATTTCGACCGCCGCGAAACGCTGCACGTAGTAGTCGAGCATCGACGAACGCCGCAGCCCCCGAGGGTAGAACGTGCCGACCCAGTCCGCGTACGAATAGCCGCACGTGCCGACGCGGACGTTTCGCCCGATCGGCCCCGACGCGGTCCGGTCCGGATCCGCGGCGGCGGTCCCGTGCCAGAGCGGCAACTGCTCCATACCTCGGGCTTCGCGCCTCGCCGCTCTCGGCTCTGCGCATGGGCCGCTCGCAGGGTGCCGCGCCCGCGCCGCGGCATCTCCCGCCATGGCTTGTTGCTGTGCTGGCTGACGACGCGCTCGTCGACGAGCGGGTCAGGCCGACGGTCGTCGTGACCGGTGGTGCGAGCGGCGTCGGGAAGGCGACGAGCGAACTCCTGAGCCGGAGCGGCTTTCTCGTCGCCGTCGCCGACCGTGACGAGGTCGGCGCGCGGGCCGTTGCCGACGCGTGCGGCGGGTTCGCAGTGGCCGTCGATGCAGCCAGCGAGAGCTCGATCGTTGCCATGTTTGGGCGGGCCCTGGACGTGCTCGGCGGGAGGCTCGATGCGGTCGCGATCGCGGGCAGCGGGTCGGAAGCCGCGCTGGCCGCCCCCGACGATGAGGTCGCCGCGTTCGTGCGGTTGCAAGCGGCCGTCGTGCTCGGAACCCACCTCTGCATTCGCGAAGCGGCGAAGCGAATGGGGCGGGGCGGCCGGATCTGCGTCGTCGCCGGCACCGCGGGCGATCCTCGCGGTTCGCCGGCAGGAGCCGCCCTCGCGGCCAGCAACGCGGGCGTCGAGGCGCTGACGCGCGTCGCGGCACACACGCTCGCGGCACGCGGCATCGCCGTCAACGGCGTCGTGCACGGTCCGCTCGTGCCGCGCGGAAGCGACCAGAGCCCCGGCGCGTTCGGCACGCCGGACGGCGTCGCGGAGACGATCGCGTGGCTGCTGTCGCCGCGCGCAGCGCAGGTGAGCGGCGCGATCATCACCGTCGATGGCGGCTTGGGCATCGACGTGCTCCGGGCGAGCGACGACCGGGCGCCGCGCTAGGGCACGCTCAAGCTCGCGAGCATCTCCCGGTGGACGAGCCCGTTCGTGGCAAGAACCGACGGGCGTTCGACGTCGAACGGGCTGCCATCGATCGCGCTGACCGCGCCGCCCGCTTCGCGCACGAGCAGCGCCCCGGCGGCGACGTCCCACGGATGCAGATCGAACTCCCAGAACGCGTCGAAGCGCCCGATCGCGGTGAACGCCAGGTCGAGCGCGGCCGCGCCGTCGCGCCGGACCGCCTGCGCGCGGCGCGACAGCGCGGCAAACGCGGCGGCGTTGCGCTCGTAGCCCGCGGGCATGAATCCCGTGCAGACGAGCGCGTCGGCCACGCGACCCGTTGCAGACACGACGATCCGCTCGCCGTTGCACGCCGCGCCGGAGCCACGCTGCGCTGCGTAGAGCTCGTCGAGTTCGGGTGCGTACACGACGCCGGCAAGCATCTCGCCGCCTCGCTCGTACGCGATCGAGACGCAGTACAGCGGATACCCGTGCGCGTAGTTCGTCGTGCCGTCGAGCGGGTCGACGATCCAGCGCTCGTCGCTCTCGCCGCGATGCGCGGTGCCTTCTTCACCCAAGATCGAGCTGCGCGGGAACGCAGCGCGCAGGCGCGCCGCGATCAGCGCCTCGCTCGCGCGATCCGCCGCCGTTACGAGATCGCCGCGCTGCGCCTTCTCGCGGATGTCGAGGGCCGTTCCCCGGTGCTCGAGCAGCAGGGCACCGGCTTCACGCGCCAAGTCGCTCGCGAGCGCTAGCGGGTCCACGCGACCGTCCAGCGAGAACAGGCGTGCGATGGAACGCGTTTTCGCGGTGATCGAGGCGGTGGCACTGGCGGTGTGGGTTGGCGCTCTCTGCGCGTTCGCCTTTGTGTTCGCGCCCATCTCGTTTCGGTTCGTCACCGACCTGGATCGCTTCGGCGCACTGATCGGGGCCGTCCTCGGCACGCTGAACGTGCTCGGCTACACCTGCGGCGCAGTCGCGCTCCTCGCCGTCTTCGTGCGCGCACGCGACGACGGCAGGCTGTCGCGCGCCTCCGCGCTGCGCGCGCTGATCGTCGTTGCGATGCTCGCGATCGTCGTCGTCGAGGCAGCGGTCGTGATGCCGGCGATGCACGCTGCCGCGGCATCCTTCGGTGGCTCGTTCGCCGCGGCTGCTCCGGGAGACCCGGCCCGCGCGCGGTACGACCGCCTCCACGGCGTCTCCAGCGCACTGTACGGCGTCGTGCTCGTCCTCGGCTTCGCCGCGATCGCGCTCTGCACGCTCGCGCACCCTGGCGACAGCGGCCCCGCGCGCCTCTATCGTCGCTGACCGGGGGCGCCTGCTTGGGCCGCCGAATGCGTTTCGCCGCATGATTCCTATGGTTTTGTCCACGCTTGCGCTGGCGACGACGCTCGTCGCTGCCGACACGAAGAAGTTGGGACCCCCGCCCGACCCCACGTTGCACGTATTCCGCGAGACGCTCGACGGCGGTGCCGAGCAGGTGATCGCAAACTCGCTCGAACGGCCGGCGTTCGTGAGCAAGCTTCGCGAGCGTCTGCGCGCGCAGGCGTCGGAGCTCCGGCGCGGCGACTATCCCGATCCGATCGGCTCGGGGAAGACGCCGTCGATCGCAACCCTTCGCGCGCGGGCGTCGCACATGACGATCGCCTACGCCGACATTCCGCGCGGCGGCGAGATTCGCTTCGTGTCCAAGGACGCGGCGCTGATCGCCGCGCTGCACGACTGGATGGCCGCGACCGTGCGCGTGAATCAGAAGGAGCATCCCGGCGGCGGGCCTGGGGAGGGCGGAGAGTAATCGATCGCGCGGAGGGCGTGCAGGGGGACGGTCGGGCCTTCGGTGCGATCGTCGGCCTCACCGCCGGATTCGCGCTGCTGCTCCATCTCGCGGTCGCGGGACGGTACGGGTTCTTCCGCGACGAGCTGTACTTCATCGCGTGCGGGCGGCACCCGGACTTCGGCTACGTCGATCAGCCCCCGCTCGTCCCGCTGCTGGCAGCGGCAACGCAGGTGTTCGGCCATCATCTCGCGCTGCTGCGGGCGGTGCCGGCGCTCGCGGCCGCGGGTTGCGTCGCCGTGGCCTGCGCGATCGCCCGCACTGCCGGCGGAGGCCGCTTCGCCGTTGCGCTCGCCGGCATCGCGGTCGCGACCGCGCCCATGTACGTCGGCATCGACGGCACCCTCAATACGTCCGCCTTCGAGCCGCTCGCGTGGACGGCGCTCTCATACTTCGCGATTCGCGCTGCGGTTCGATCGGAGCCGCGTGCGCTCGTCTGGGCGGGCGCGGTCGTCGGCGTCGCACTCGAAGCGAAGTATCAGATCGTGTTCTATGCAGTTCCGCTGGTCGCTGCGATGCTCGTCACGCGCGCGCGCTCGCTCCTGCGGACCCGCGAGGCCGCCGCCGGGTTCTGCCTCGCGGTCGTCCTCGCCGCGCCCAGCATCGTCTGGCAATGGCAGCATGCGTTCCCCTTCGTGGAGCTCCTGCGGGCGGGCGCCAGCGGCAAGAACGCTGTGTACGCGCCCGTCTCGTTCGTCGTGAACCAGGCGATGGTCATGAACGTGATCTTTGCGCCGGTCTGGATCGCCGGCGTCGTGGCGGCGCTCGCAGCTCCACGCCTCGCCAGGCTGCGCTTCCTCGGCATCGCGTTCGTGCTGACGTTCGCGGAGATGCTGCTGCTGCACGCCAAGGACTACTACGTCGCGGGCCTCTACGCCGGTGCGTTCGCAGTCGGGGCGACGACGATCGAACGGGCGCTCCGCCCGACGGCCCTGCGTGCGGCCTACGTCGCACTGGGCGTCGCGTTCGCGGCGCTCAGCTGGCCGAACGCACTTCCGCTGCTCGACCCGCCGCAGATGGCACGATACCTCGACACGCTCGCGTTTCTTCGGCCGCAGGAACAAGAGAAGGGATTTCGCGGAGAGCTGATCCCACAGAACCTCGCGGATCAGCTCGGCTGGCAGGAGCTCGCGCGCGATGTCGCTCGGGTGTACGACGGCCTCGCGCCCACCGAGCGCGCCCACGCCGCGATCTTCGCGCGCAACTACGGCGAAGCGGGTGCGCTCGACTTCTATGGACCGGCCTACGGGCTGCCGCCCGCCATCAGCAGCCACAACCAGTACTGGCTCTGGGGTACGCACGGGTACGACGGCAGCGTCGTCATCCGGGTGAACTCCGACGACATCGGGTGGTGGACCAAGCACTGTCACGATGCGCACGTCGCGGGAACGTTCGGAGCGAACCCCTACCTCGAGCCCTACGAACGCAATGCTCCGATCATCGTCTGCCACGGACTCTACCGGCCGCTCGGCGACGATTGGGCCGAGTTCAAGTCGTATGGCTAGATTTCGTGCACGTTGCTCGCGGGGTTGACCCCGGTTGCCGCGCCTGCCTATACTGGGGGGTTGGGTTTCGTACGCGTTGGGCCCGTCGCCGGATGTGAGCGGCCGGTTCGTTTGATGACGAAGGGAGGTGCGCGATGAGCTTCCACGATGGTTTCCTCTCTGAGATCGTGGGCCGCACGGCGATGGTCGACGGCCCGCAGGGGCGCACGTCCGTGGGCAAAGTCACGGATTTCTTGGTCACCAAACCCGACGACACGTTTCCGCGCATCGACGGGCTCGTCGTGCGCACGAGCTACGGCGCGCGCTTCGCGCCGAGCGCAACGGTGCGCTCGGTCGATGAGAACGGCACCGTCGTCCTTTCCGAAGCGCCGGATCTGCCCGCGATCCCCGAGGACCAGGCGCTCTATCTGATCCAGGACCTCTTCGACAAGCAGATCGTCGACGTCGACGGGCGGAAGGTCGTGCGCATCAACGACCTGGAGATCGCCGATTGCGCGGGTTCGCTGCGCGTCGTGGCGGCGGACGTCGGCGTCGCGGGCCTGCTGCGCCGCCTCGGCGCGAACCGCCTCGCTCCCGGGCTCTTCGAGCGCATTCCGCGCTCGCTCATCGCTTGGGACAACATCGCACCGCTTCGCGATGTGAATCCAACCCAGGTGCACCTCGCCGTCACGCAGGAGCGCCTCTCCCGGTTGCACCCGTCGGACCTGGCCGAAATCGTCAGCGACCTCTCCAGGCAAGACGCCGCACGCGTCGTGACGTCCCTCGACGACGAAACGGCCGCCGACACGTTCGAGCACCTCGACTCGGAGACGCAGCAGGCTCTGATCAGAGACATCGGGGCGGAGCGGGCCGCCGACATCATCGAGGAGATGGACAGCGACGACGCAGCCGACCTGCTGGGCGAGCTGTCGGAGGAGCAACGCACCGAGCTGCTCGCGCGCATCGAACCCCAGACGGCCGGCGAACTGCGCGAGCTCGTCCAATACGACGAGGACTCGGCAGGCGGCCTGATGACGACCGACTACGTGTGGATCTATCCGCACCGGACGGTCGCGGCAACCATCGACAAGATTCGCGAGATCGCGCCGGAATCCGAGTTCATCTACTACCTGTACGTCGTCGACAACTCGGAGAAGCTGCTCGGGGTCATCTCGCTGCGCACGCTGTTGCTCGCGCTGCCGACGGCGTTCATCCACAAGCTGATGGACACGGACATCGTGAGCGTCGGGCCCGACGCGAGCGCGCAGGATGTCGCATCGATCATCGCGCGGTACGACCTGCTCGCATGCCCGGTGCTCGATGACGAGGGGCAGATGCTCGGCATCGTCACCGTCGACGACGCGATCGACGCGATCCTGCCGGAGAAGCTGGCCAACTCGCTGCCGCGCTTCACGCGCCACCACCACAAGAAGCTCGAACGCACGGCAGCCGGCTGAGGCCGCAGGGCCCCGGCACGCCGGGGTCCGCGCGCCGGATCGGGCCGCCGCCGCTCCGGGCGCCGCACCGAGCAGGGCACGTCCGGTGGCTCGACGCCTTGACGCGGCGCGCTCGGCCCGTACAATCGTTGTAGGATTCCTCGTTAGGTGAGGCGTCCGTACGACAAAACGCCGCTGCCCGGAAAGGTCGAGAGACCCCAATGGGTCACCAGGCCCCGCCGAATCAAGGCGGGATCTAACGCGGCTGAGCTTCGGCTCTACGGCGTACGGTGCCAAACTCCGGACGTTGAGGTCGACCGACGTGCACGCGCGCGCCGCTCATCCCTCGCCGCCGGATCTCGGTCCGAGCGAATTTCCGCTCGGACCGGCGTGGACGCGAGAAGGGGGGACGTTCCGCAGTGCACGACGGCGACAGACGAAACGATGGCCCGTCGCCCGCTGCGCGGCGCCGGGCGCCCCATGCACTCTGCCTCGCGCTGCTCGCATGCGCCCCGGCGGCTGCCGGCGCACAAAAGCTTCCGACTCCGCCTGCGTCACCAAGCGCCTCGCCCGCACCGAGCGCGCCCCCAGCCGCGCCCGGGCCGAGCGCGCCCCCAGCCTCGCCCGCGCCGAGCGCGTCCCCCGCCTCGCCGGGTCTGACTGCGAGCCCCGAGCGCTTTCGCGCGCACGTGCAGTCGACCGACGTGCAGCAGTATCACGGGGGTTTCCCCGCCGCCTACTCCGGGCCGCAGAGCCTGTATGCGGAACGCGATACCGCGAAGACGATCTCGACGACGCTCTATCTCGGGACGCGCCTGTGGAAGGGCTGGGAACTCTATCTGAACCCCGAACTCGATCAGGGCTACGGGCTCGGGTCGCCCGGCGCCCCTGGGGCCTCGTATAACGGAACCTTCGGCGTCGCCGGTTTCACCAGTGGCGAAGCGTATAAAGTCGGCAGCGCCAGCTCGTACGCGCGCGTGCAGCGCGCCTTCGTCCGTGCGACGTTCGACCTCGGTGGCCCGCGCCAAAGCATCGACCCCGACATCAACCAGTTGGGCGGATCGGTCGCTGCGCGGCACGTTACCCTCACGCTCGGAAAGTTCGCCGTGACGGACGTCTTCGACGGCAACGCCGACGCCCACGATCCGGGGAACGATTTCCTCAACTGGTCGATCGTCGACATGGGCTCGTTCGACTATGCTGCCGACGCCTGGGGATACACGTACGGCGCAAGTGCGGAGCTCTACGGTGAGCGCACGACGGTTCGGGCCGGCCTCTTCCAGCTCTCGCTCGTGCCCAATGCGATCGCGATCGACCCGACGCCCTTTCGTCAATTCTCCCCGATCGTCGAATTCGAGCAGCGCACGTCGCTCCTCGGAGGACGGCCCGGTGCGATCAAGGGGCTCGTCTATGCGGACGACGGCTACATGGACACGTACGCTGACGCCGTTGCCGCCGTTGTGGGTACCGGCAGACCGCCGAGTACGGCCGCGGTGCGCCACGACAAGCACCTCAAGACGGGCGCGGGAATCAACCTCGCGCAGGAGGTCGCACCGAATGTCGGCGTCTTCGCCCGCGCGAGCGCGATGAACGGAACGTACGAAGCCTACGAGTTCACCGATGTCGACCGGTCGCTCAGCGCAGGCGTGTCGATCGACGGGGACCTCTACCACCGACCGAACGACGCGTTCGGGTTGGCGGGCGCCTTCAACGAACTCTCGGACCCGGCGAAGCAGTACTTTGCCGCCGGCGGCCTCGGCATACTCGTCGGCGACGGCGCGCTGTCGTACGGTGGAGAGCGGATCCTCGAGTCGTACTACAAGCTGGGGTTCACGAAGCGCTTCGCGCTCACGCTGGACTATCAGTACATCACGAACCCCGCGTACAATGCCGTGCGCGGGCCGGTCTCCGTGTACGGGCTTCGCTATCATGCGCAGATCTAGCGCGCGGCTGCTTCGCTGTGCCGGCAGTGCTTCGGACCGCTTCTCGGGAACCGGACGGCGAGGGTGACGCGATGAGCTTGCACGACGGATACCTCTCGACGCTGGTCGGTCGCGCCGCGGTGATCGCCGGCAGCGAACCGCAGCCGCCGATCGGCAACGTCGTCGACTTCCTCGTCACCAAACCCGACGATACGTTCCCGCGCATCGATGGACTCGTCGAGACGAGGGGCGGCGAGCGCTACGTCCCGCTGACCGACGTGGTCGCGGTCGACGAGGTCGGCTCGATCGTCCTGCGCTCGTCGCCGGACGCCCCGGTCGGTCCCGAAGGACACGCCGTGCATCCGACGAGGCACACCGTTGCAGCCGGCCGATAGCCCCGCCGCCGCGCCGCGGCGCCCCACGCGACGCCGGCGTCCGAGGCTGTGGCGTCAGATCCTTATGTTCCTGTCCATCATCGGCCCGGGGATCATCACGGCCAATGCGGACAACGACGTCGGCGGCATCACGACCTACTCGATCGCGGGCGCGCAGTTCGGCTACTCGATGCTGTGGCTGCTGATCCCGGTGACGGTGGCGCTCATCGTGACGCAAGAGATGTGTGCGCGCATGGGTGCGGTCACCGGGAAGGGGCTCGCCGACCTGATTCGCGAGAACTTCGGCGTACGGGTCACGGCCATCGTGCTGCTGCTCTTCGTGCTCGGCGACCTGGGCAACACCGCCGCCGAGTTCGCGGGCATCGCCTCGGCCGCGCCGATCCTGCAGACGTACGCCGCGTTCCTTTCGAAGAACCTGCTCGTGCCGCTCGGTGCGATCTTCGTGTTCGTGACGATCACCCGCGGCAATTACAAGATCGTCGAGCGCGTCTTCTTCTGCTTTTGCATCGTGTACCTCGCGTACGTCGGCAGCGGCTTCCTCGTGCATCCGCCGTGGGGAGAGGTCCTTCGCCAGACCATCGTTCCGCACTTCACTCCCACCAGCGCCTACCTGCTGACGGCGATCGGCGTCATCGGTACGACGATCTCGCCTTGGATGCAGTTCTACATCCAGTCGGCGATCGTCGAAAAAGGCGTGCGCATCAAGGAGTACCCGTACTCGCGGCTCGACGTCATCAGCGGCTCGGTCATCACGGACGTCATCGCGTTCTTCATCATCGTCTCGAGCGCCGCGACGATCTTCGCGTACAACGCGCACGTCCCGGCCGGGCATCATCCGATCACGATCAACGACGCCGCAGACGTGGCCTCGGCGCTCCAGCCGCTCGCCGGCAAGTACGCGTCGCTGCTCTTTGCGATCGGGCTGCTCAATGCCGCGATCTTCACGGCCTCGATCCTGCCGCTCTCGACGGCGTATTACGTGTGCGAGGCCTTCGGCTTCGAGTCGGGCGTCGAGCACCGCTTCCGGGACGCGCCGATCTTCTACACGCTCTACGCGGGGATGATCTTTATCGGCGCCGGATTCGTGCTGCTGCCGGGCGCCCCGCTCCTGGCCACGATCTTCTACTCGCAGGTCGTCAACGGCGCGTTGCTGCCCGTGGTGCTGGTCCTCATGCTCGTCCTCATAAACAATCCGCGAATCATGGGGACGTACGTCAACGGGCTCGCATTCAACATCATCGCCTGGGCGACGGTCATCATCGTCGGCGCGCTCACCGTCGTCTCGACGATTCAGTCGCTGTTCGCACCCGCGGCCGCGGGGTAGTCCGCGGGCCCGCGCGGCTCGCCTCCACGGAGTCCGCTCGTCCGCCCGCATCGGGTCGGAAGGTGCCCGGATACGCTCCCGGCAAGCGCTCGAGCCGCAGCGCTTGCCTGCAGGAGAGGTGTCCCGTGATGCGTTCCCTTCGAACCGTGGCCGCGGCCGTGACCGTCGCGTTGCTCGCCGGGCCGGCCGCGGTGGCCGTCACGGGTGCCGCTCCGGCAGCCGGCGCCGGCCTCTCGAACCAGGAAGCCTACTGCACGCACGTCGGCGGCCACGTCGAGCGCCGCATTCCGGAGTACGGCACGAACGGGCCGAGCGTGCTCGTGCTCAGCGGGATGCACGAGTTCTGCCGCTTCACCGCCAAGGACGGCTCCCACATCCACCTGTTCCTCGACACCCTCTACACCACGCAGCCGACGCTCGCCGCACTCGCGTACTACGCGCAGGTTCCGGCGGGGCAGTGCAACGGAAACCCGGCATCGTGCTACTGCTCGCTGCTGGGCGGCTCCGACCAGTTCGGGGGCACGACGGGCGCGGGGGGCGCGTGGGTGAGCAAGGGCACGATCGACCAGGATCTGGAGACGTGCATCTTCCCGGACCTCTCGTCGATCGATTCCTGGGGCCTCACCTATCACAGCGCGGGGATCATCCGTGGCATCGACCTGTCCACCGTGCTTCGCTACTCGAACCCGAACGCCAAGAAGCACCGCTGAGCGGGGCGGCGCCGGGCGTCACGCCGGGCCAAAGGATTTCGGGCGCCGCGCGAGGAGCGTGTGGCGATGCGGCCGCGGGAACGTCAGCCGGCCTTGACGGCCTGCTGCCCGAGATAGAACACGAATGCGACGATCACGAACGCCAGGACCAGGAGCCCCCTCACCTGCAGCGCGGGCCGCCCGCGTCGCTCGAACGCGTTCGCCATGGCGTAGATGCCGCCGGCGACCAGCGCCAGCACCCAGTGGAGCACCGGCGGGCCATGCCGTTGCATGACCCACAGCGCCGCCCCGGCCACGACCTGCACGAGCAGCACGTACAGTTCGATGCGGCGTGCCTGCGGGCTGAAGAGCGCGAGGACCGCACCCACCACGACCAGATACCCGAAGCCCAGATGCAGATTCAGCATGGACGCCGGTCTTCGCGCCGCGCGCCCGGGCGCCCGTCCAGCGTCGCGGGGGCGGCGTGATCCGCAGCGTGCCGGCGCCGGGTGACGACCTCGTCGAGTTCGCCGAGAGCCTCGCGCGCATCGCGTGCTCGGGCGGCGGTCCGAAGGCGCTCGCCGGCCTCCTCGCCTCGGCGCTCGACGCCGCGGTCCTCGTCGAGGACGCGGACTGGCGGCACGTTGCGCTGGCGGGGACCGGCACGCGGTCCGTCCCCGCGTCCGTGCGCGACCTCGTCCAGGCGGGTGAGCGCGAGGGGAGCCCCGTCGTCAGGATGCGGCCCGCAGGCGGCGGGCCGCCGATCGTCGCCGTCGCGATCCGCGCCGGCGGCGACGCGCCCCTCGGCTATCTCGCCGTCTTTCCCAACGCGACGCTGGCCGACGCGGCAGCCGGCGCGATCCGCCTTACGGCGGCGACGATCGCCGTCGAGATGTCCAGGGAGAGCGGCGGCGGCAAGAACCGCCGGCGATCGTTCTGGGAGCGCCTGATTGCGAGCGCATACGACGACCCGATCGAGGCGCGCGACGACGCGGCGTCCCGCGGGATCGCGCTCGCCCCCGCGTACGTCGCGGTCGCCGTCGAGGCGGAGGCCCTCGAAGAGACATCCGCCGCCGTCAAGCATGCGGACCTGCGCCGCATCTGCACCGAGACCTTGCGCTCCGGGAACGGCGAGATCGTCGCACTCGAGCGGGGCGGGGGATTCGTGTTCCTCTGCCCGGCGCCGCTCGAAGTCGACGCGGCAAACGCGCGCACCGCGGCGACGCTGATCCCGCGGGCCGCCGCCAAAGCGCACATCGGAGCGAAGGTCGTCGGTGGCGTCGGCCGTCGCGCCGAGGCGCTGCACGCCGCCCGGACGGTCGACGACGCTCGCGAGGCCATGTTCATCGCGCGGCGCCTCTTCGGCGGTTCGCGCGTCATGCCGTTCGAGGACCTCGGCGTCTACCCGCTGCTGCTGCGCGGCGGCGCGTCGCACGAGGAGCTTGAGGAGTTCGCCGATCGTGTGCTCGCGCCGCTGCGCGCGTACGACGAGAAGCATCAGACGGAACTGATCCGCACGCTGCGCCTGTATTTCGATGTCGGGCAGAACGTGAAGACCGCAGCGGGCGAGCTGAGCGTGCACCGCCACACGGTGTTCTACCGGCTCCGCCAGATATCGGAGATCAGCGGCTACGACCTCGACAGCGCGCACGACCAGTTGGCACTCCGCACGGCGATGGCGATCGATGCACTCAGCACCCGCGAACGGTGAGCGCAAGACCCTAACGAAGCGCGACGTCTTGCGCATCGCGCGCGAGCGTGAGGTGCGCTTCGTGCGCCTCACGTTTGTCGACATCCTCGGCATCAGCAAGAACGTAACGATCCCGGCCAGCGAACTGGAACGCGCCATCGAGGGTGCGATCACGTTCGACGGCGGGTCGATCGACGGGTTCGTGCGCGGCGAGGAGGCGGACATGATTCTCCGCCCCGACCTCGCGACGTTCGCGGTTCACCCCTGGACGGCGAGCGGGGCGGTCGAGGCGCGCGTCATCTGCGACATCGCGACGCCCGACGGCGAGCCGTTCGAGGGCTGCCCGCGCACGACGCTGCGGCGCGCCGTCGAGGATGCCCGCGACGTGCTGAGCGGCCTCGCAACTGCGCTCGAAGTGGAGTTCTACCTCTTCGACGTCGGTATCGACGGCACGCCGCTCACGTCGAGCACCGACGTGGGATCGTACTTCGACCTCTCTGCCGGCGACCGCGGCGAAAACGCACGGATCGAGATGGTGACGGCACTCGAGTCGATGGGCATCGCGGTCGCGAGCGCGCACCACGAGCACGGCGCGGGACAGCACGAAATCGACGTCAAGGACGCGCCCGTCTTGACGACCGCGGACACGCTGATGACGATACGGACCGTCGCGAAGCACGTCGCCGCGCGCCACGGCCTCCACGCGACGTTCATGCCGAAGCCGCTCGAGTCGCTCGCCGGGAGCGGCATCCACGTGTATTGTACGCTGCCGCCGCAGCCGGACGACGCGCGCGAGCACGGCGAGCTCCCCGAAGACCTCCTCTTCGCGATCGGGGGTCTGCTGACACACGCGCCGGCCTTCACGGCAGTGTGCAACCCGACCGTCAACTCGTACAAGCGGCTCGTCGCCGCGTGGGACGCGCCCATCTACACCGTGTGGTCGCGGCGCAGTGCAAACTCGCTCGTCCGGGTGCCCGCCGGCGCCGGTCCGACGCGGCTCGAGGTGCGCAGCGCGGACCCGTCGTGCAACCCCTACCTCGCCCTTGCCGTTCTCGTCGCGAGCGCCGCCGACGGTGTGCGCGCCCATACGCTGCCCGGCGATGCGCTGACCGGGTCGACCTACGAACTCTCCGAGCGCGACCGCTCCGAGCGGCGGATCCGCACCCTCCCGAAATCCCTGCGCCAGGCACTCGACGAACTCGACCGCGACGCCGTGGTCCGGGCGGCCCTCGGGGATCACATCTTCCACGCGTTCCGGGATGCGAAGCTCGCCGAGTACGAGCGGTACCGCCGCGCCGTCCACCCCTGGGAGCGCGAGGCGTACTTTCGCGTCTACTGACGCGAGCGCGCCCCCGGCCGGCGCCACGTCGGTAGACGGGGCCCCGGCCGCACGTGACGGCGGTCACACTCGCGCAAGAGTGCCTTTGCGACAAATGCATCTCACAACTCTTGTCGTAACCGACAAAAGTACTAAACATGCGAATGGATTCGCCCGACCGTCACTCGCAACAATGGATTATAGCGAGAGCTTGATTTTTGCCGAGCCGAGCGTGCGAGAGCGCCGCTTGGCCTACACCATCGCCGCGGTGCTCCTGGGCACCGTGCTGTTGGCGGCGCCGTTCGGGCGCATCCCCATCGCGCCGTCGACCGCGGTCGTGACGCTCGTGTATACCGCGTACGTGGTCGCGGCGTCGCTGACCGCGTGGCTCCTGCGCCACCAGTTCCGCTCGTCGGGCTTCGCGCCGCTCGCCATTCTGGCTATCGCGCACGTCTACGGCGCGATCGTCGTCACCCCATACCTGCTCACGTTCCCCGGCGTGTTCGCGCCCGGCGGGCTGTTCGGGGCCGGCCAGCAGACGTCGGTGTGGCTCTGGGTCTGCGCGCACGGCGGATTCTTTGGACTTGCGATGGCCTACGCGTACGCCGAACGGTTCTTCGGCCGCGCGCACAACGACAAGCCGGGCGCGATGCGCCTCGTGCAGGGCTGCGCCGCCGTCGCGATCGTAACCGTGATCACCGTGGTGACCGTATCGATCGTCCACAGCAGCCGCCTTCCGGTGCTCATCGATCGGTCGGGCGCGTTTACGCCGCTGTTCACCCAGTACATCGTGCCGGGGCTCGTCGTCTCGTACGTCCTGTGCTTCGCGGTGATCGCGGGCGTGACGCGCCTGCGCACGGAGACGAACCTCTGGGTGGGCGTCCTCCTCGTCTCGCTCGCGGGCGAGACCGCCGCCGGCGGCCTCATCTCCGGCGCGCGCTTCACGCTCGGCTGGTACCTGTCGTGCGCCGAAGGCGCGATCGCCGCGCTGACCTTCCCGATCGTCATGCTACGGAACATGAACGCGGTGCTGATCCAGTTCGCCGTGAGCAACGCGACGCTCGCCGAGAAGAGCGTGCGCGACCACCTGACCGACCTGCTCAACCGGCGGGGATTCGACGACCGGATCGCCGAGGCGTTCCGCCCGGTTCGCCGCAAGCACACGCCGGTCGCGCTGCTCATGATCGACATCGATCACTTCAAGGCGTACAACGACTTCTACGGCCACCTGCGCGGCGACGAAGCGTTACGTGCGATCAGCGGCGCCATCGCGGACACCGCCAATCGCGCCCACGACAGCTGTTGCCGCATCGGCGGCGAGGAGTTCGCGATCCTGCTTCCGGCGACGGACGAAGACGGAGCCGTCATCGTTGCCGAGCGCGTCCAGCGTGCGGTCGGTGCGCTGCGGATCTCGCAGGCGCCCGGCGGCGCGACGCCGCTCGTCACGATTAGCATCGGCGTCGCATCGACCGATCGCGAGCCCGACTGCGACTCCTCCGGTCTGCACGCACGCGCGGACATCGCGCTCTACGAGGCCAAGCGCCTGGGGCGCGACCGCTTGACGACGTACTCGGCGATCGATCCGGGCCGCGCGACGCGGGCGCTCCTCGCGTCGTAGCTCCTCGCGTCCTGGCTTCGCACTACTCGGTCGCCGCTGCCGCGCGCAGCAAATCCCACGCGGTCCGCACATCGTCGCGGGTCGTCCGCTCGTTCCCGATCGCGAGCCGGAGCGCGACCCTCCCGTCCAGCTTCGTTGCGGAAAGGAACGCTTCGCCGGTCGCGTTGACCGCATCGACGATGCGCATGTTGTGCGCGTCCGCCGCTGCCGCAGCGCCGCCGGGTTCGTGGCGGAAGCACACGACCGAGAGCGGGTGGGGAGCCACGACCGCCCAGCCGGGCTCGGCGCGCACCCAGCCTGCGAATTCGGCCGCCAGCGCGACGTGCGCCCGATACTTCTCGCGGATCGCCGTCACGCCGTAGCGACGCAGCACGAACCACAGCTTGAGCGCACGAAAGCGCCGCCCGAGTTGCAGGCCGTAGTCCATGTAGTTCCGGACGTCGTGTTCCGGCGTTGCAAGGTAGTCGGCAACGAGGCTGAACGCGCGCCGGACCATCTCCGGGTCACGAACGTAGAGCACGGAGAGATCGACCGGCACGAACATCCACTTGTGCGGATTGAGGACGAGCGAATCCGCCCGATCGCACCCGTCCAGCAAGAAGCGGAACTCCGGCACGATCGCCGCGGGCCCGGCATACGCCGCATCGACGTGCAGCCAGACGCCGTACCGGCGCGCGATGGCGCCGATGGCTGGGACGGGGTCGCACGACGTCGTCGACGTGGTGCCGACGGTCGCGGCGATGCACATCGGGCGGAAGCCGCGCTCCAGGTCGCTCGCGATCGCGCGCTCGAGCGCGGCCGGCTGCATCGCGAAGGCGTGGTCGACGGGGACCCGCACGACGTTCTCGCGCCCCACTCCAAGCGCGATCGCCGCCTTTTCGACGTGCGAGTGCGTGTGCTCGGTCAGGTACACCCGCAGGGGAGGCAGATCGGGGCGCCCCGCCAGGCCGCGTTCGCGAACGTCGATGCCGAGCGACTCGCGCGCGGCGGCCAAGGCGGTGAAGCCGCTGATCGACGCGGTGTCGTACACGATCCCATGAAACGTCGCCGGAAGGCCGAGCAGCCTGCGCAGCCAATCGAGGACGACCTCCTCCAACTCGGTCGCCGCGGGCGAGGTGCGCCAGAGCATCGCGTTGACGTCGAGCGCTGCGGTCAGCGCTTCGGCCAGCACCGTGACCGGAGCCGCGCTGATCGCAAAGTAGGCGAAGAAGCGCGGATGGTTCCAGTGCGTGATGCCGGGGACGATGAGCCGCTCGAAGTCGGCGAAGATGCGCTCGAACGGCTCCCCCTCGTCCGGCGCGTCGGCCGGGAGGGCCGCGCGCAGGTCGCCGGGCGCAGAGCGCGAGAGGACCGCAAAGCGGTAGGGATCCGCATAGTATGCGTCGATCCAGCGGGCAACGCGCTCGAAGTGTTCCAGATCCCCCGTCATGCCGTGACGATCCGACCGGGAAGCCATGGAGTTCCTTCGCGCACGGCGAAACCGGCGGCGTGAACAGCCGGACCTACCCAACGACCCAGATCGCCGTCAGCGAAGTCGGCTTCGGCCTCTGGACCACCGCCACCGGATGGTGGGGGACGATGACCGACGACGAAGCCGTCGCGCTCCTCCACGAGGCGCACGACCTTGGTGTGACGCTCTACGACGCCGCCGACACGTACGGCAACGGCCGCAGCGAGGAACAGCTCGGGCGCGCCTTCGCGGACCGGCGCGACCGCGTGGTGTACTCGACCAAGTTCGGGTACGATTTCTACACGCACGCGGGCGAGCGCAAGGGTCAAGCGGAGATCGCGCACGATTTCTCCCCGGTCTTCGTGCGGTTCGCCCTCGAACAGTCGCTGCGCCGGCTGCGGACCGACGTCATCGATCTCTACTCGATACACAACGCCCACCTCACTGAAATCGAGAACGACGAGCTGTTCGCCCTGCTCGAGGAGTTCAAGGCTCACGGCAAGATCCGGGCGTACGGCGTCGCCCTCGGTCCCGCCATCGGATGGTTGGTCGAAGGGATCGAAGCGACGAGGCGACGCAACGTCACGAACGTGCAGATGATCTACAACATGCTCGAGCAGTTCCCGGGTAGCGAGATCCTGGAGGCGGCGGCGCAGGCGGGCAGCGACACCGGGTTCCAAATCCGCGTGCCGCATTCCAGCGGTATGCTGGAAGGCCGCTACACGGCAGAGACGCGGTTCCCACCGACGGACCACCGCAGCCACCGGCCGCGCTCATGGCTCGTGAACGGCCTGCGGAAGATCGACACGCTGCGCTTTCTCGAGACGCCGGACCGCACGCTCGGTCAGGCGGCGATTCAGTGGCTTCTCGCACATCCCCGCGTCGTCACCGTGCTCCCGAACATCTACGACCGCGAGCAACTCCACGAGTTCGCGACCGCGCCGGCGACGGCGCGCCTCACGCAAGACGAGCTGGATCGCGTGGCCGCGCTCGCCGCCACGAACTTCGGCGTCGACGAGCCACCGATGGCGTTCAAGGGCACGATGTCCTACGCCGCGAGCGTCTGAGGGAATGTCGAGCGCTCCCGCGCGCGTCTTCTCTCCCAACGCTCCGGCTCCGATCGGCCCCTACAACCAGGCCATCCGCGCCGGCGCGTTCGTGTTCTGCAGCGGGCAGATCCCGATCGACCCGGCGACCGGCTCGCTCGTCGGCGGCGACGTGAGCGCGCAGGCGACGCGGGTGCTCGCGAACCTGCGCGAGGTGCTCGCCGCAGCCGGGGCGTCGCTCGGCGACGTCGTGAAGACGACGATCTTCCTCACCGACATGGCCGACTTCGCCGCCGTCAATACCGTCTACGGCCAACACTTCAGCGGCGTCGCTCCGGCGCGTTCGACCGTCGCGGTCGCGGCGTTGCCGCTGGGCGCTCGCGTGGAGATCGAAGCGGTCGCCCTACTGCCCGGTTCGCTGTAGCGTCGCGAGCTCGCGCGACGCTGCGCGCGACACGTCCTCCTCGTTGCCGGCCAGCGCTCGCTGGTATTCGGCGAGCGCGAGCGAGCGTTTTCCTTGGTCCGCGTACGTCTGCGCGAGCAGGAAGTGGAGGCGTCCGTCGCTCGCCGCGATGCTGAGTCCCTTCAAGAAGGCCGCTTCCGCGAGCGCGTAGAGCTGGTGCTGATCGTAGTCGTAGCCAAGGTCCGTGTAGGCTTCGCGCATGAGGGGGTCGATTGCGAGCGCCCGCAGGTACAGCTCGGTCGCCGCGTGCCACCGGCCGGCGAGGTCCTCGAGGTACCCGAGGTCGACGAGCGCCTCGGGCCCTTCCGCGTTCACGCGGTTCGCGTGGTCGAAGTCCGCGCGCGCGAGGTCGTAGCGCCCCTGTGCGATGTAGACGTCGCCGCGATTGACGAGCGCCGCATAGTCGTCGCCGTTCGTGCGCAGGCACCGGTCGAGCATGTCGAGCGCGTGGCCGCTTTGCCCGAGATCGAGATAGACGCTGCCGAGCGACGCCAGCGTGACGCAATCGCGCGAGTTGAGCCACAGCGCCCGCTCGAGGTAGAACGCCGCTTCCGCGTACTTGCGGAGCGCGTCGTAGATGCGGCCCATGTTGTACTGCGCGACGAAATCGAGCGTCGACGCATCGGCCTTGTCTTTGCGGAACTGCACGAAGTCGGGGAGGTCGCCCTGGCGCCGATGCAGCTCGATCAGCTGCCCGTACGCCATGGACGAGGCGGGCAAGCTCTGGGTGAACTGATCGATCGCCTCGCTCACTCGGTCCTGCGCCGCGTAGATGCCGCCCAGCCGGTTGTGCGTCTCGCGATCCTTCGGCTCGACGCTCAGGACCGATTTATAGACGCGCTCGGCGCTCGCCAGGTCCGCGGCGCGAAAGTATAGGTCCCCGAGATACTTCGCCGGCTCGATTTCGCGCGAATGCTCGGCGACGTACTTCGCGAGGGAGCGGATCGCATCGTCGAGCTTCCCGAGGGCGACCAGCTTGCGCGCGGCGTCGACCGCTTCGGATCCGGCGGATACGGACGGCGCACCGGCTTGGCTGGCCTGGGCCGTCGCAGGCGGCACCGCGGCAAGCGCGTGAGCGCCGCCCGCGATGGTGAGCCCGGTCGCGAAGACGAGACCGATCGATGCGTGAAAGAGCCGAAAGTATGTGTGCACGTCGTACCGCCGTTCGGCGCCGACGCGGCGCCGGAAGATGGGGAAAAGGTTCTGCGCCGGCGTTCGGCGCCCCCACCCCGGGAATCGGCAGTTTTGCGTCAGAAATGCGCGCCTGGCACCCGCGCTAGGAGGATCTCTTGAACGACCAGGCGTCCGCCGTCGCTACCGGCCAACGTTCGCATCGCGCCGAGCGCGACACCATGGGGGTGATGCACGTTCCGTCCGAAGCCCTGTGGGGCGCCGGCACGCAGCGCGCCGTGCAGAACTTCCCGCTTGGAGGCCCGCGCTTCCCGCGCCGCTTCATCGAGGCGCTCGGCCTGATCAAGCGCTCCGCCGCCGAAGCGAACGCCGCGCTCGGGCTGATTCCGCCCGCCGTGGCGGACGCGATCGCGCGCGCGGCCGCGGAAGTCGCGGACGGGAAGCTCGACGATCACTTTGTCCTCGACATCTTCCAGACCGGAAGCGGTACGTCGACGAACATGAACGCGAACGAGGTCATCGCAAATCGCGCGATCCAGCTGCTCGGGGGCGAACTCGGGTCGAAGGATCCGGTGCACCCCAACGACCACGTCAACTTCGGCCAGTCCTCGAACGACGTGATTCCGACGGCCTTGCACGTCGGTGCGGTGCTTGCGCTGCGCGAGGTGCTGCTCCCCGCGCTCTGGGAATTGCACGCGACGCTCGAGAGCAAGGCCGTGGAGTTCGACGGCATCGTGAAGACGGGCCGCACGCACCTCCAGGACGCGACCCCGATTCGGCTCGGCCAGGAGTTTCGCGGATACGCGGGCCAGATCGAGCGTTCGATCGTGCGCATGACGGAGGCGCTGCGCGAGCTCTCGGAGGTCGCGCTCGGCGGCACCGCAGTCGGCACGGGTATCAACACGCATCCCGATTTCTCGCGCCGTGCGACGGCGCGGCTCTCCGAGCTCGTCGGCGTTCCGATCATCGAGACGTCAAACCACTTTCAGGCGCAGTCGACCCTCGACAACGCGGTCGCCGCGAGCGGTGCGATGCGCACGGCTGCCGTCTCGCTCTTCAAGATCGCGAACGACGTACGCTGGCTCAGCTCGGGGCCGCGCGCCGGCATCGGCGAGATCGAACTCCCGGAGGTCCAGCCGGGCTCGTCGATCATGCCGGGCAAAGTGAATCCGGTCATCGCGGAATCGGTGATGATGGTCTGCGCGCAGACGATCGGATACGATGCGACGATCGGGTTCGGCGGCACCACGGGCAGCTTCGAGATCAACCTAATGATGCCGCTCGTCGCCTACGACCTGATCCGCGGCATCGAGCTGCTCGGCGAAGCGGCGGCGAACTTCTCGCGACAGTGCATCGCGGGCATCCGTGCCACGGCGCGCGGACCCGAGATGGTCGAGCGCGGCCTGATGGTGGCGACGGCCCTCGCACCCGTCATCGGGTACGAGCGGGCAGCGGCGATCGCCAAGGAAGCCGCGAAGACCGGCGAGACGGTGCGCGAGGTCGCACTCCGCCGGACCGACCTCGGCGAGGAGCGGCTGCGCGCGATCCTCGACCCGGCGCTGATGGTCGAACCGAGCGCGGACCGCGTCGGCGCCGGCGGGGGCTGACCCCTGGAACAAGACGTTCGGCTCGAGCGCGTCGAGCGCTTCACACGTCCGGCGGAATTGGTGCTCTCGGTGCTCATGGTCGGGGCGCTGGTCGCTCCGTTCGTGACCGAGATGAACGCCGGTACCGTCGCGACGCTGGATGAATTCGCCTGGGTGCTGTGGGGCGTGTTCGCCGGCGATTACCTGTTCCGGCTCATGATCGCTCGCTACCGCTACCCGTTCGTGCGCCGCAACCTGCTCGACCTCGCGGTGATCGTGCTCCCGCTCCTCGCACCGCTTTTTCCCGCGGCGCAGCTGTTTCAGGCGATGCGCGCGGTGCGCATCGTGGTTCTGGTCTTCGACATCTCGAAGGAGCTGCAGACGGTCCTGCGCTCGCGCAACCTGCCATACGCCGTCGCGATCGTCATGCTCGTCATCTTCGTCTGCGGTGCGCTCGAATACGGTTTCGAGCACAAGGCAAAGAACTCGACGATCCATTCGCTCGGCGACGGCCTGTGGTGGGCCATCACGACGTTCACGACGGTCGGGTACGGCGACACCTATCCGGTGACGGACGCCGGCCGCGGAACCGCCGTTCTCCTGATGATCGTGAGCCTGACCTTCGGCGGGGTGTTGGCGGCAGCGCTGGTGTCGCTCTTCATCCGAAACGACAACTCGGCCACCGATCCACTGCTGATGGAGCGCGTCGCGACCGTGGAGTCGAAGATCGATCGAGTGCTCGCGCTGCTCGATGCCAGGGAGCGCGGAGGCGAGCGCGAGAACGTCTTGGGGCACACCGAAGGAGAACCACCGTGATGCTGTCTGCCCGTCGCCGTCCAGGTCCGATTGTCTCGCTCGCCTTCTTTGGCGCGCTCTGCGTGCTGGGTGCGAGCGCCATGCCGGCGACCGGCCAGACGACGCCAGCGTCCGTCGCCGACGACACCAGCACGAGCGCGCCGGCGGTCAAGGTGCCGGAGAATCCAGCGGTCACGGCTCGCGCAAAGGCGGAGTTCCTTGCCTGGCAAGCCGGGAAGGTCGACCGCGCCCACTACTCGACGCAGGCCGCCAAGGCGTTCACGGACGACAAGGTTGCGGAGATCGCGCCGGAGCTCGAGGGGCTCGGAAAGATCCAGAGTTTTGCCTACGGTGCGACCGCCAAGGCGATGAGCGACACGGTGTACGGATACACGGTCACCTGCGAACACGGTACCGTGCGCATGACGTTCGTCCTCGACGCGAACGACAAGATCGACGGCCTGTACTTCCGGCCGGTCTAGCGAGGCGCGATGCAGACGCAGCGCGCTCCGGCGGTGCACGAGCGATCGCTCGACCCGATCGATTTCCTCGAGCGCAGCGCGTTCGTGTTCCGTGAGACGGTCGCGGT
>Ga0302325_10003434_pt1 | contig 37397 bp, 39 predicted proteins | sample Palsa_T0_2_FD_201948 | JGI IMG/M metagenome (GOLD analysis project Ga0302325, IMG submission 201948) | Peat permafrost microbial communities from Stordalen Mire near Abisko, Sweden - Palsa_T0_2 | ecosystem: Environmental > Terrestrial > Soil > Palsa > Peat permafrost | place: Sweden: Abisko...
AGGCCATGAACCCGGCATACGCCCGGTCCGGAATGGGAAGAATCTCGCGCTGTTTGCTATTTGATTTTCCGTTCGATTTGCTGTTGGAACTGGCCATGATGCATCCCCCTGCCGATGCAGCATAGCTCGCCGCGAAAACGCCTCATATCCCGAAAGCGCGTAACGCTATTTCCCGAGGGCGGATCGGTCGAAGGCCGAACGCTATAGATTCGGCGAAGCCGAATCCACGCGGGGGAGCGTACGAGTCTGGTGGCTCGGCCGGTCTTCAAAATCGAGCAGGCCGTCGTAAGAGGGCTGGTAGGTTCGATTCCTACACGCTCCCGCCAAGGCCGCACTCCTGGGATACGCCCGCGACAGCAGCCTGGCCTATGCTCCTCTTGAGCGTGTGCTCGGAGGGGGATTCCATGAAGGTACTTCTTGCGGCCGCATTACTTGCCGTCGTAGTGTTTGCAGCTAGCGCAAAATCATCGGCGGCGCCGGGTCCCGTCGCGCAGATCGATACAGAGTGCAACGCTATCCAGGACGCCGTCATGGCGCTCCATCCGATCCATGTTGCCTATCGTTCTGGGAATTGGGTCGTTCTATCCGACGCCGATTACACGGTGGCCGAGCGGACGAAGGCGTCGATCACTTTTGCCGACGTTTACAAGCAAGGATCAAAGTACGCATGGGTGCACGCGCACTCGTTTGATTCGAGCGGGAGGCAACGCGCAACGCAACTCTGCTTCCGGCAAAGTAACGGAACGCTCGAGCGCGCGCGGCAGGCAACGACAGTCCCATCTCTCGCTGCGGCGTCAGCGCAGCAAGCCTACTACACGAGCAGCGGCAAGTTGATTCAAAAGACCGCGCTCTTTGAACAAAACGATCCGATGCTCGCAAAGTCGATCGCGTCGCTGCCATTCTACAACGTGCTACCGTAATAGGCCACCGTCATGTTGAATAGGCGGCAGTTTGCATCACTTGCGCTAAGCGTGCCGGCTGCCGCAGCCATCTTGGGGCCGAGATTTGCGTCGCCCGCCGACGCGCAATCGGCGGCCGACCCATTACCTTCGTGGAACGCCGGTGCAACGAAGTCCGCTATTCTGAACTTCGTGCGCGCGGCGACTGACCCGAACGGTTCGGGCTTCGTGCGTCCGGAAGATCGTATCGCTACCTTCGATCAGGACGGAACGCTGTGGGTCGAGCATCCAATCTACACGCAGGTCGATTTTGTGCTCAACCGCGTCGTCGAACTCGCGCCGCGGCATCCGGAGTGGAAGACGACGGAGCCTTTCAAATCGGTACTTGCCGGCGACAGAGCCGCGATGGCCAAATTCTCCACCAAGGATCTCGAGGACATCGTCGCTGCCACGCAATCGGGCATGACAACCGAAGCGTTCACGATGATCGCTGCCGCTTGGACAGCGAAAGCGACGGATCCGCGCTGGCACCGTCCGTACACCGAGCTGGTGTACAAGCCAATGCTCGAAGTGATGCAGTATCTGCGCGCAAACGGTTTTACGACATACATCGTCACCGGAGGAGGGCAAGACTTCGTCCGCGCCTACGCGCAGCGCGTTTATGGCGTCCAGCCGAGTCAAATCATCGGCTCCGCGTCCAAGACCGAGTACACCTACGACAAGAGTGGCCGCGGCGTCCTCGTGCGCGAACCGAGCCTGCTGCTCAACAACAACATGTCGGGCAAAGCCGAGGACATCTATCTTTTTCTCGGCCGGCGTCCGCACGCGGCGTTTGGAAACTCAACCGGCGACCAGCAGATGCTCGAGTTTACGCAAGGAAACACGGGAGCGCGCTTGATGATGCTCGTTCTCCACGACGATGCGCAACGCGAGTACGCGTACGGCCCGGCGCAGGGGCTGCCTGACACCAAGGTCGGTACGTTCACGCAGGCGCTCTACGACGAAGCCACCGCCAAAAATTGGAGCGTGATCAGCATGAAGCGCGATTGGCGTTCGATTTTCTAGCCCGCTGACGTTCGGAAAAGCCTCGGGCACAGGAGCACGCCCGTCGGTTGACCCGAGAGCCAGGTGATCTCGTCGTCGGTAACGTTGAACTGGACTTCGCCCAGTCCACCCGCCGTCGGCGGGAATGGAACCTTGATTCTGATGTAGTGATCCTCGCCGGTCGCCGTTTGCAGCTGTAAGGCGACGATCTCCGGCCCTCGCGCGACGAGCGACGGATCAGAATAGAGCGAAATGTAAAATGAGTCTTGGTCGTTTTCGATCGTCTCGCGCACGGGAATCGGATCGGGAACGGGCTTATCGCACGGCGTACTCTTGTCGAAGAGCACGTACGTCGGCGAAAGGTAGAGGAACGACGGGGGAGCCGTTCCGTCAATGAGCATCGGCTGCTGGGTTACGGGAGGGATACCGTCGCTCAATTGCTCGCTGATGATTCGGTTGTGCTGATCGATGACCGCGAGTACGTCGGATGCATAGCAGCGATACTGCGGTGCACTGACCGCAAGGTGGTACGTGCCCGGCGGCGAGTCGAACTCTAGGTGCACGGTCGGGTCGCTTAAGCGCTTGACCGTAAAGTCTTGATCGACGTGGGGTCGAGAAAGACGGTCGAGCATCCTGACGTGGACCGTGGTGGTCGCGCCCAGCGGGAGCTTGAGCATCGCATTACACAGCCCAAGATGGAGAACGATGTGTGCGCCGATCATGAAATTGTGAAGTGACCGGTTCGCGCGGCTTTGGCGACGAGCGCGGCGCGCGAGCGCACGTCCAGCGCCTTGAAGATCAATTTGATGTGGTTCCGAACCGTCGAATGGCTGCGCCCCAGTCGCGCCGCGATCGAATCGGTCGAAAGGCCCTCGCAAATCATGGTAAAGACACGCTCCTGCATTGGGGTCAGTGACACGCCTTCCGCTTCGGTAGGGAGTTCCGCCAGCTCTTGCGCCTGTTCGTAGAGCCAGGAGGCTGCGTAGAACTCAAGCTTTTCGAGCGCGAGCAGCCGCCAGCGGGCTTCTCCGGTTGCTAGGGCGAGCGCAATCGCCGCCTTGCCCGCCCGCCATTCTGATCCGGTGCGGTTGAAGGCCTCGTAAGCGGAACTCAGTGCGCGCACGCCTTCGCGCGTACGCCCGTTTGCCAGGTGGACGGTCCCGCCCGCTGCAAGCGCAATGGGATCTGGTGCAGCGGTGAGCGTCGTATAGCGCGCGATCGCCGCCGCGGCGCTCTCCGGGTCGCTCGACGCGAGCACTTCGGCAAGCAGCGGCAACGCCGCGCGCTCTCCGGTGCTCGTGCGCGGCCAGTCGGTGTCGCGTAACAAGTCGGTCGCCGCCGCCGATTCGTTTGCAGACCAATGCTCCTCGCGGGCGTTACGCGCGAACTGGGCGCGATCGAGCATGACGACGGCGCGCAACGGTGCGCTGCGCAGCGACTCGGCAATCGTTCCCGCTTCACGCAAGTAGCGAAAGGATCCCAGCGCATCACCCGCCAGCGCCTTACACCATGCCAGCGATCGCAGCGATTGAAAGTGCCCGGTTGCGAAATCGGCCGACCAGATCGGACGCGCGACTAGGGCAGCGGCAACGGTTGCAGCCGCCGCGGGCGCCGGGAGTTCACACGCGAGCTGCGCGAGCTGCGCGACCGCGCGGTACCACAGAGCGACGTGCGTGTCGAGTGTTTCGCCGAGAAGTGAGAGCAATCGCATGAGCGAGGCGGCTTCTTCCCCGAAACGCGATTCCGAACGATGGATCTCGGACTTGAGCGATTCGCTCTCGATGCGACCTTCGATGCGCCGATCGACGAGCGTTGCTTCATAACAGCGCCACGCGTCGCCGATTCGCGCTTCGTCCAAATAGCGCCGTCCACGCGCGGCCGCGAGCGCCGCTCCTTGCGCAAACGAGCGCCGGTCCAGCAGAAGGCGCGCGCGCTCAAAATAGGCGTCGGCGGCCGCATAGTCGCGCAACTGCGCAAAGCTCGAGCCAAGAAGAATCTCGGCGGCGAGGCGATCGCCGTTTCGTTCGAACCGCACGCGCTGGGCGAGCAGAAGGTCGAGAGCCGCCGGCGGATCGGTCGCAAGCGCAATCCTCGCCCGGAGCAGCACGAGGTCGGCCGGGATGTCGCGCGAGGCCGCGTATTCGTCGTACAGCGCACTTGCTTGCGAGAAGTGCGCCGACGCGTAGGCTTCCCGCACACGGGTGGCCCAGGTGGCCGGAACGGCTTGGGGTCGGCGTGCCATGTGCCGCATGGATTGGCGAGGATCGCGGGCCCCACCCGCCAGGGGAACCTGCCGAAAGGACTACGCTACGACTAGCCCAAATGGGCTAGCCCCAAAGCTCGTCTCTGGAGGCTGCATCGTGCTCGATACGACCCAGGCCTTTTATTCCCGGCTTTTGGCCGATGATGTCCAGCGCCGGATTCTCTACTATCCGCGGACGTTGGCTGCGGCCGTGTACGTGCGCGAGCACATCGGCGAGCCGATCCGGCTCGAGACGGCGGCCACGCTTGCCGGCATGACGCCTTGTGCGTTCTCGCGGTATTTTGCTGAGAAGGTCGGCATCACGTTTTCGACGCTGGTCAAAACCTTGCGCATCGAGCACGCGCTCTCGTTTCTCGAAGCGCGCGACGGTGCGATTTCGGCTCTGGCCGCGCAGACGGGCTATCAGAGCTGTTGCACCTTCTCTCGTGCCTTCAAAGATGTCATGGGGCAATCGCCTTCGGAATACCGCCGCCGGATGTTGTTCGAACGCTAACACGTCGACGACTCTTACAGACGGGAGCCGGAGGTGCGGTGCTGCTCGCGCTGGGCGGCTGCGCCGCTTCAAGCGATCATCACGACATGTTGCGCGCAATCGCGCGCGTGATGCTTGACGGCGCGATACCGGACACGACGCAAGCGCTTGACGCGGCAGTACAAGGTATTGAGGTGGCAATTGAAGGGTTGCCGCCCGCGGTGCAAGGTGAGATCGGGCAACTCTTTGGATTGCTCGAATTTCCGTTGACGCGCCGTCTTCTCGCAGGCGTTGGTCCGTGGAGTCGCGCCACTGATGCCGAGATCGCCGCGTTCTTGCAAACTTGGCGCACCAGTAACAGCACACTTTTTCGGAGCGGATACGCTGCACTCCACCAGCTGGTGATGGCCGGATGGTACGGAAACGAGCGGGCGTGGCCGGGCATTGGTTACCCCGGGCCGCCGCACATCGCATGATCGCCGATCCGATTGCGCAGGGGCTTGCGCGTGGATGGAAAGTGTACGACGCCTCGACCTTCGATCGCGATCGTGTCGTCGAAGCCGATGTCGCTATCGTCGGCACCGGCGCGGGCGGCGGAACGGCGGCGGAGATTCTCGCTGAGGCGGGTCTCGCGGTCGTGTTGATCGAGGAAGGGCCGCTGCGTTCATCACGCGACTTTCACATGCTCGAACGCGAGGCGTATCCGCAACTCTATCAAGAATCGGCTGGACGCCGTACCAAAGACAAGGGCATCGTCATTCTGCAAGGCCGCTCCGTCGGCGGGTCGACGACGGTGAATTGGACCAGCAGCTTTCGCACGCCGTCCGAAACGCTGAACTACTGGCGCGAGCATTTTGGTCTGAACGATTACACCGAAGACAAACTCGCGCCGTGGTTCGCGCGGATGGAGCATCGTCTCTCGATGCATCCCTGGGACGAGCCGCCAAATCCAAACAATGAAGCCTTGGCACGCGGCGCGCACGCACTCGGAATTCCGACCGCCGTCATCCCGCGAAACGTGCGCGGTTGCTACAATCTCGGCTATTGCGGTATGGGTTGTCCCACCAATGCCAAGCAGTCGATGCTCGTAACTACGATTCCCGCGGCATTGGACCGCGGAGCAAGGTTGTTCACGCGAACTCGCGCGCAACGTTTTCATCTCGAAGGCGATCGGGTCGCTACCCTGGAGTGCTCCGCGCTCGATACCAGTGGCCTGCGACCCGGGCCGTACACCCTCCGCGTGCGCGCGCGAACGTTTATCGCCGCCGGCGGCGCGATCAACAGCCCGGCCTTGTTGCTGCGCAGCGGCGCGCCGAACCCCTACGGAATGCTCGGAAAACGTACGTTTCTTCATCCCACCGTGGTTAGTGCCGCGATCATGCCCGATGTCGTTGCCGGATATTCAGGTGCGCCGCAATCGATCTACAGCGATCACTTCTTGCACACCCAGCCGCTCGACGGCGCGATCGGCTATAAGCTCGAGGTCCCGCCGCTCCACCCGATCCTGCTCGCGACCACCACACCAGGGTTTGGAACCGTGCACGCACAGCTCATGGCGCAGATGCCGCACCTGCAAGTGATCATCGCGCTGATGCGCGACGGCTTTCATACGCAGAGTACCGGCGGAAGCGTTGGACTGCGCGATGACGGCACGCCGCTGCTCGACTATCCGATTTCGCCGTTCGTGTGGGATGGTGCACGCCGCGCGCTCAAGTCAATGGCGCAGATCCAATTTGCCGCCGGCGCGCACACGGTGCTGCCGGTTCACGAAGCCGCGATGCCGGCTCATTCGCTGGATGAAGCACTACGGCAGATCGACGCGCTGCCGATGGAAATTCTGCGCATGACGGTGGTAAGCGCTCACGTGATGGGCGGCTGCGCAATGGGAAGCGATCCGCACACCTCCGTTATCGAGGGCAACGGGCGATATCATCAGCTCGAGAATCTCTACGTGTTCGACGGATCGAGCTTTCCTACGAGCATCGGCGCGAACCCGCAACTTTCGATCTATGGCATGGTCTCACGCAACGCGAGCCGGCTTGCAGGTCTGGCCCCGGCTCCCGCCAAGCCGTAGGTCATTATGGAACAAACAATGATCCACTTAGCCGAGACGGCAGCCTGGGTGTTCTTCATCATCTTCGTTTTCGCGATCATTGGTGTCTGGGCCACGATTCGCTGGATCGTCAACATGGTGACTGCTGGTGAGCGCGCCGTCGAGTCCGGCGTTCACAACGTCGGCGACAAGTTTACGCATCACGATCAATAGCAGTTAGAACAGAATCGTCTGAAACTCGGAGACCGTTTTGAAGCCGACGCGTTCGTAGAGTGCAATCGCCTTTTCGTTGAAATCGTTCACATAGAGCGAAAGCGTGGGCGTGAGTTCGAGCAGCCGGTCGCAGATCGCGCCGAGCGACGCCGTAGCGAGCCCCTTGCCGCGCATTTCGGGCGGCGTCCAGATCCCTTGTAACTGCGCGGTCATCGGGCTCCACGGCCCGACGTTGCAAAAGAAGCAGAGCCGTCCTAGCGACTCGCCGACCCACCACAGGCCGCGATCGATCATCGCGCGCACGTTTGACGTGAATTCCGGTGACGACCGCATCGGATCGTATTCGAGTTCGGCAGCGATCATCGACGCCGAGTTGTCGGCGACGGCCGGCCATTCGTCGATGCGGGCGCGTCGTGCGACGACATTGCGGTCATAGGGCAGCATCAGCGAACGGTCGATCATCATGACGAACTGCCGGTCGCGGATCACCCGTGGGCGTTCGTGCTTATGGCGCACCAGCGACCAATACGCGGCTGTCTCGGTGCGTGGACCGACGATCATCTTCTCGCCATGATGCGCAAGCCCAATGCGTGCAAATGCTTCGATCGCGGCCGGATCCTGCGCGGCGATCGCGATCTGCCGCGCAAAATAGGCAATGCCGCGGATAGTGTCTCGATCGTCTAGCGCGAGATGTAGCGCGTGCTGGGCTGCGGGCGAGCGATCGAAAAGGATGAGATAGGTTAGAAAGACATTTGCATACGGCGCGTGAGCGAGATAGGCGAGGGCGTCTTGCTCGCGTGCGCTCGTGAAGGGCTCGACACGCACCATCAATTAAGCTGTTCGACTACCAGGGGCTTGGTCGTGGGCGCCTTGCTGCCGCCGTCGGGCTCGACGCTGATTTCGACCGCAGCGACATCCTTGGCGTCGGTCGACAACGCCACGACCGCCACGCCGTGTGCATCTGGAACGAATGTCAATGACGGCTGCAGCGCGGTGCCGGTCTTTGGCATCGTCCACGCCTGGTAAACTTTGCCGCGAGGCGGCTGCGCCAAGTCGTGCATCGTGATATAGAGGCGATCGCGAACACGCACAATTTGGCCACCCGGGATATCGAAGCGCTGCGCGCTTTCATCCATCAAATCGGCAACCGTGCCGCGCTCGCCGGTGAGATCACGAACCAATCCGCTCGAGCGTGCCTGCGCGAGGGCCAGCTGCGATTGTGCGCTCTTGAGCTGCTCGATCAATGAGAGATTCATCAGCGAAAGCGTGACCGCGACGGCGAAACAGACGGCGGCAACCAAGTAAGCCGGCCACACGATCGGCCGTCGACCGCGCGTTTGTGGATCCACGGAGCCATCCTTCGCCTCGGCGAAGTTGCGGCCATGCAGGAATTGGTCGAGCGCCTGCGCGCAGCGGGCTCGGTGCTGGTACTAACAGGTTCGGGTATCTCGGCGGAAAGCGGACTCCCTACGTTTCGCGGGGTCGGCGGGATGTGGCGGACGCACCGCGTCGAGGAGTTGGCCTCTCCGCAAGGATTTTCCCGGGATCCGCTGCTTGTATGGACGTGGTACAACGAACGCATTGCCGCGCACCGACGCGCGCAACCCAATGCCGGACACTATGCGCTGGCTTCTCTCGAAGAGCGGTACCGCGATTTTACGCTTGCAACGCAAAACGTCGATTCGCTGCACTTGCGCGCTGGGTCGCGCAACGTGCTCGAATTACACGGCGCGCTGCGAAGCGCGCGCTGTACAGGTTGCGATGCGCGTGAACCGCTGGATGCTCGCGGTCTTGCGCCGGATCGCATCGAACACGACTGTGGTGGTCGGATGCGTCCCGATATCGTCTGGTTCGGCGAGCCGTTGCCGCAGCATGCCTGGGAGCGCGCGCGTTGCGCGGCGGATCGCGCCGACGTGATTCTCGTCGTGGGGACGAGCGCAGTCGTCTATCCGGCGGCGGCGCTTGCGATGGGCGAGGGAGCCTTTATCGCCGAGATCAATCCGGAGGAGACGGCGATCAGCGAGCGGGTCGATTGCGCCGTGCGCAGCACGGCGGCACAGGTGCTCCCGAAGCTGATCGACGCGCTGTGAATCGACCCCCGCTCCGGCCGATAAATAGTCCATGAGTATTTCTCGTGCCCGCTTTATTGTTGCCTCGAGCCTCGGGGCCGGCGCCGCCGTTTTGCTCGACCGATTGGTGGCTCGCGCAGCGAGCGCCGATCCCGGCGACCTCGATACCCTCAACGCGGCGATCGAAGTCGAGCGCGCCGGCATCAAGGCCTACGACGACGCCGCGTCCACCAATTTGCTCTCACCTAAAGTATTGTCGGTAGCACTCCTCTTTAAGCGCGATCATCAAACCCATCTTGCAGCCCTCGCCGCCGCCGTCGAGAGCGGCGGTGGAAAAGTCACCGAAGGGACACTGCACCTCAATTACCCCAAACTCGCAACCGAAGGCGACGTGCTTGCGTTCGCGCAAGTCGTCGAAGAGAAAGCAGCAAGCACGTATCTTTCGGTCATCCCAGAATTCAAAGATCGCGAGCTTGCGCAAGTCGCAGCGTCGATCATGGGAGTCGAAACCATTCACGTGGGAATCCTGGCTCAAGCACTCAATGCGTTTCCGCCCTACCCGAGCGGATTCGTAAAATAGAACGGTGCGCTTCGGGTTTGTTGCGCGCTTTGCTGCGGCGCTGCTGGTCTGTGCGATCGGCGTTGCCGCGGCACTTTCGTTTTTCTTCGCGCGCACGCACCTCGACGCACTCAAGCGCGACCTAATCACGACGGCTGTCGGTCAAGCCAGCGCGGCACTTCAGCCGCCGCTCGATAAGTACGCTTCCAGCGGCGCGATGTCGGCCGGATCGCGCGCAGTCATCGACGCGGCGATTCGCAACGTTCAGAGTTTCAACCCACTCGTGCGCGGCGTGCGCCTGTACAGTCCTGCGGGCGCTCCGCTCGATCCATCCGTGGGTGAGTCCGAAGTGGGCTATGCAGCCACAGCTGTCTCGCAAGAGAACGTCGTTGAATCACCAGTACAGACCGTCGCCGGTGAGTCGCTGGTTACCGCGTACGTTCCAATTGCCGGCCCATCGGGGCGCTATCTTGCGGTCGCGGCGGTCGACATCTCGGTTAGCCAGATCACGGCGCAATCGGGGCAGGAGACCAAATTCGTCATCCTTTCGACGATGATCGCGTGCGGCGTCATCTTCATTTCATTGTTGACGTTGGCGACTGCAGCGCAGCGCGAGCTAAACCGTCGAGGGCGCGCTGCCGAGACGACCTTTTTGCAAACGATGCTCGGGATTGCAAATATCGTCGACCAGCGCGATCCGTATACCGCCGGCCATTCGCATCGCGTAGCCGAGTATTCTGTCGCTGTCGCCAAGCAACTGAAGCTCTCAAACGTACTGATCGAACGCGTGCGCTGGAGCGCGCTGCTCCACGACCTCGGGAAGATCGGGATTCCCGACGCGGTGCTTTTAAAGGCCGGCCCCTTCGATCAGCTCGAGCGCCAGATCATCAACCACCACCCGTCCATTGCGCGCGACATCCTTGGTGAGGTGGAAGCCATGGCCGAGATCGTCCCGTGCGTCTTGCATCACCACGAGCGATGGGACGGTAGCGGGTACCCCGCGGGTTTGGCCGGCGAAGCGATTCCCTTGCTCGCGCGTGTGATTGCCGTGGCGGACTCGTTCGATGCAATGACTACCGACCGGCCCTATCGCAATGCGTTACCGATCGACGAGGCGCGGCGCCGATTGAGCGATGGCTCCGGCAGCCAATGGGACGAGCGATGCATTGCGGCCATCCTCGAGTTGATCGACAGCGGCAGCCTCAAACCCCCGAGCGAGCATACGCGTCAGTTCGGTTCGCGTCTCAGCGCGAAATACGGATATCAAGCGTAAGATCGGCGCTCTCGGTCGGGACGTCGACCGTCATCGTGCGATCGCCGTGTGCAAGATCCCACGCGTGTAGCAGATATTTCCCGGCTGGAACATCGGTCAACGTGTAGGCCCCGTTTGAGCTCTGCGCGTACGGTCCGTCGACAACGATGATTGTCGCATGCATCGAAGCGTGAATGTGACAATGCACGTCGATGATGCCGGGATTTGGGAATGGCACCGTCTTTCCGGGCCCGTTGTCGTAGAAGCCGATATCGAACGGATCCTGCGGCGACGTCGAATAGATGCTATGGAAGAATGGATCCTCGTTGGGAAACCGTATGGTCGAGCCGACGGGGATCACGGTTAGCGGTGGGATGAAGCTGCGATTTCGATTGGTGAGCACGCCTTCGACCGGTTTTGGCGCGGCCTTCGGGGCGCTCACCCAGAGCACGTCGGCATCCGTCGCGCCATGGATCGTCGCCGCATTTGCAGACGCACACACCAACAGTACTGCGCCAAGCGCCAATGCGATTTTAGGGAGGAAGCTGAACCGGCGGACCTTGGTCGTCCTCATACGTTCCAATAACCGGTGGTGGTTCGGGAAGCGCCGTCGCGTCGTCGTCGAGTCGCGAGAAACGCGTGAACTCCGGAGGCGGGCTCCCGGTCCGCTCGTCAATGGTGTGCTCCGGCTTGGGTGACTCGGGCGCGATGTACGAATCGGGCTCGACCGCGGTCGCCTCATTCGTCTCGTACGAGCGCACGACCGTTTCCTTGAATGCGCGCTGCGACGGAAGCGTCAGCAGATTCTCGTCGGCTGCGCGCCGCGTGAGTCCACGGATGATGTACGCGCTTTGCAAGCGCCGTAATCCCCGCAGCGGCAGCGATGAAGCCGGAACGCCGACGAAGAGTTCGCGCACCGCGTCGTAGGTCGCCTCGGATGCAATGATTGCGGCGTTGAGATCCTCCGAGGCGGCTTCCAACTGCGCCGCGACCTCAACCGGATTGCCGACGACAGCGAAGTCGCGCCGATCCTTATATCCGGTATCGCCGGCGACGATCTTCCCTGAGTTGACGCCCATGCCGACGGTCATCGGCTTGCGGCCTTGATCACGCCAACGTGCCTCCATCGCGCCGATCACGCGCATCACATCCAAGCTCGCGCGTAGCGCCCGCTCTTCTTGGAACTTCTCTTCGATCAAGACGCCGAAGACCGCAAGCACGGTGTCGCCACGTAAGCTCTCAATCATGCCGCGATGGCGCTGCACAGCCTGGCCGACGATCGTGTAAAACTCGTTCAAATAGCGTAACGTCTCGCTTGGCGAGAGCGACTCGGAAAAGAGCGCGAAGTTGCGGATCCGCACGCACAGGATGGTGGCGTAATATTCCCGCGCCTCGAAGAGCCGCGCGTCTTTACGCGCCAGCAGATCCTCGACCACCTGCGACGGAACGTAACGCGAAAAGAGCGAGAGCACGCGGTTGTGCGCCTGACGCGCAAACACGTACCTCTGAAAAAAGATCCAGGCGTAGTAAATCGCCGCACCGGCGAGAGCCGCGAGTGCGATGACCAAAATGGCAGCCATCGGACCTGAGGAGTTCCCGAGGCCCCGCACAGAAACCCGTCGTAACAGGCGCGAATGGACACAACGGCGGTGCTCAGCGAGAAAATCCCGGGTTTCCCCGGCTACGCGGATGCGGACAGCCGCCGCCTTGCCGACGAGGAGGTGCGAGCGTACCTCGGGGAGGCGCTGGCCGCGCTGAGCGACCGGTTGGGTCCGGCGGTCGGCCCGTTGATCGAGCGCTTGGAGTCGACGCTCCTCCGTGCGGAATTCATGAATCACACGGCATTCAAACCCTTCGAGAGCGCCAACCTCGACGAGGGCCACAAAAGCGCGATGGCCGCTGCCGATCTCGCCGTGGTCGACCTTGCCGACCGATCTACATCCGTCGATGCCGGATCGCTTGCGAGTTACCTCGATGCAATCACTGCTGGGCTTGATGCTCGCGATCGGCTGATGGAATGCGCGACTAGCTGAATCAATGCGAGCACGACGCGCTCCCGGGCGAGGGAGAGGGCGTCGGCGTCGCTTTCTTGTGCCCGAACATTCCGCCGACTGCGCCTGCGATCTGACTTCCATATCCGCCGGTTGCGTTGTCCAGCGCGCCTGAGGCCTGGCTCGTAGCGGCGCTGATGATCTCGCCTTTGGCCGCATCCCAACTCGCGGGAACGCCAAAATCCGGCGAAAAACGATCGATCAATTGTTGTGTCATTTGCTCGACCTTGGCCTGAATGATCCCGTTGACCAGCCGGGCCGCAAGTGATTGTCCAGCGACCAGGGTGAATTGCTGGCCGTTCTTGGTCGTGACCGTGACCGGTTCGCTTTGGTCGCAGACTTCGTAAACGTTGACCGTCAGGTCGCTGCCACTCGTCTCGATGTCTCCTTCGGTGCCTCGCACCGCCACCGAGCCCGTCGCAGTTTGAAAGGTGTAGTCGGCCTTCGCGCCCTGCGGATGCTGTACGATGAAGCGCACTTTACCGTCGTACACGAGGAATTTGGCCTTCGTACCTTCGCCTTGAGTGAAAAAGTTAAGTTGAATCTTGCTTTGGGCCCCGACTAGTACGCGCGAACTGTCGGGCAGCCCAATGGCGGCAAGTGACGATGCGCCGGTGATTGCGTAGTCTGAGTCGTCGAGCACGGTGCTGGCGCTGGGCGCAAGCGGCGCCGCCGCGCTCGAGCCGTGCTGATAGCTAACGTTTCCGTGCATGTTCTGCAGCTCTTTGTCGTTTGCAGCGCGAGCCGGAAACGCGCACAGGAACGCGCCGAACGCCAATGCCGCGCACGCAGCGATCGATCTCCAGGACATCATGATGGATGAGTTTAACGCCGCCGTATGCTTGCCCCGCTGCTCGCGTTGGTCGCGCTGCACGTCATACCGCGGCCGGTGTCGATCGTCCAGGGCACGTGCTTGGTCGCGCCTTTGCTCGCGGCCCCTGCCGGGATGGACCCTGGTGCGCGTGATGAATTGCAGGAGCGCTGGAATGCTTTGGGCGTTGGGCGCCGCGCAAATGGGGCAAATTTGCCGCTTCAATTCGTTCGCGATAGCTCGTTGCCGGCGCAGGGGTATCGACTTGTCGTCGCGCCGCAGGGCGTGACGATTTCCAGTTCGGATTCCGATGGCGCATTTTACGCGGTGATGACGCTCGCGCAGCTTCCGGTGCGCGAGAGCGGTGGATGGGTGCTTCCGTGCGTGCGCATCAGTGACGTGCCGGCATTGCGCTGGCGGGTGCTCTCCGACGACGTCTCGCGCGGTCCGCTCCCGACGATGCGCTATTTCGAAGAGCGCATTCGCACGATCGCCGCATTCAAAATGAACGGCTACTCGCCGTACATGGAACAAGTCTTCGCCTCGCCGACCGATCCGTTGCCCGCCTGGCCCGATGGGATCACCCCGGCGCAGTTGCGCGAGCTGTCGGCCTACGCGGCGCGCTACCACGTCGCATTGATTCCGGAACAGCAAACGTTCGCGCACATGCACAATACGCTGCGCCTCGAGCAGTACGCGAGCGCGGCGGATTTTCCGCATGGCTTTCTGCTCGATCCCGGTTCCGCGCTCGCGGCGGCATATCTGAAACGCATCGTCGGCCAGGAACTCGAAGCCATACCGCATCCGCCGTTCTTTCACATCGGCTCGGATGAGACGGCCACGCTGGGCGAGGGCACGAGTGCCGCATACGTCGCCGCACACGGCGGGCGCAGTGCCGTGTACGCGCAGCACATCAACGACATGAATGCGCTGATCGAACGGTCGGGTGCACGCATCATGCTTTGGGACGACGGCATCGAAAGCGATCCGTCGATCATGAAGCTGCTGCCGCGTACGGCGGTGATCGTCAACTGGCACTACGATGCAGCAAAGAGCTTCGAACCGTTTATCCGCACGATTGCGAGCGGCGGATTCGAGCAAATGGTTGCGCCCGGAGCGAACAATTGGAGCCGTATTTTTCCCGATCTCGATACGGCACTCGTGAATGAGCGCCGCTTCATCGATGAGGGGAAAGCGGCACATGTGCTTGGTCTCTTTCAAACCGTTTGGCACGACGACGGCGAGACGCTTTTCGAAGCGACGTGGTATCCGGTGCTGTACGCTGCCGCGGACGCCTGGAGCACCAGCGACGGCTTTGCAGGCGATTTCCCTAGCGCCTTCTTCGGCGTCGACGATCCTCGCTATGCAGCGGACGCGTTGTTGCTCGGCTCGCTCGACTCGCGACTGTCGGAAACCGGCGACAAGCTGTCGTGGGCCGATCCGTTCGCGCCGGCCGTTGCGGCAAGAATGCAGAATGTCGACGTGCGCCAGTTGCGCCTCGATGCCGAGCGCGTTGCGACCGATATGATCGCGGCGCACCCGCCGCTGCACGCAAACGCAGCCGCGGTGATGTTCCTTGCGGCGCAGCGCTATGACGCGCTTGGACGGCGCTACCAGATCGCGCGCGAAGTGCGCGACTATTATGCCGATGCCGCCGCGCATCCCGGCGACGCGATTCGCGATCTGTTCTGGTGCAAGTACTGGTTCTGGGAGCAGCGCGATACCGATGAGCGTCTCGCGATCGTGTACGCGAACGCCTGGCGCTACGAAGATCGCGAGGACCATCTCGCGAGCAATCTCGAGCGCTATCATCACGACGCGCAGCGCGCGATCGAGCGGGCCGATGCGATCGATCGCGTCACTTATGACGATTACGTGCCGGCCAAGACATTGCCGCCGCTCGATACCGTGCTCGGAATAACGCCGTGATCGCCGCCTTGGGCGTGCTCGCGGTCTTTCTCGTCAGCGCTGTATTGATGTATCGCCGGATAATGCCGGCGATTATCGCGGTACCGGTGATGGCCGTGGCGATGGCGCTGGTTGCCGGCGTGCCGTGGCCGCAGATCGGCGAGATCGTGACCGGCGGCGCCGTTGCGCTCGCGCCCGTGTATGCTACCGTGATCTTCGGCGCGTTGCTTGCGCGCGTTACCCTCGATACCGGTATCGCACGTTCGCTGGTCAATATCGCTGCCGAGTACGGCGGCGAGTCGCCGCTGGTTGTCGCCCTCGTGTTGTGCGCGGTTGTCGCGCTGCTCTTCACCTCGCTCTCGGGACTTGGCGCGATTATCATGGTTGGGTCGATCGTCTTACCGATCATGATGACGACCGGCGTGCCGCGCGTCGTCGCCGCGACGCTCTTCCTGATGGCCTTCGCGCTGGGCTTCATCTTCAACCTTACGAACTGGCGCTTTTACACGCAGCTCTTCGGCGTCGTGCCGGCCCAGATGACGCACTACGCGTTGCTGCTCGCGGCAATCGACGCGCTCGCACTCATTGTCTACGCGCTGATTTCGTTTGCGCGCGAGCGCGACTACGCGACGTGGGCGGTACGTCTCGACGATGAGGGGCCGCAAGCCCCGCGCATCCCGGCAATCGCGCTCATTACTCCGCTGCTGCCGCTCGTGCTCTACTTCGCGTTGCATCTCGACCCGACGATCGCGTTCATCCTTGCGGCGGTGTTCGGTGCGATTGTTACGCGCGGCTACCGGGCGATCGAAACGCTGATCGCTGCGGCGATTCGCGGCGTTGAGGACGTCGCGCCCGCCGTGCTGCTCTTCATCGGCATCGGTATGCTGCTCACCGCGACCAGGACGCCGCAGTTCACCGCAGCGCTTGGCCCGCTGGTACACGGATGGGCGAGCAATCCGCTCGCGTATGTCGCGATCTTCGGCCTGGGAAGCCCGCTGGTACTGTATCGCGGGCCGCTCAATCCGTTCGGCGTGGGGATCGCGGTCTTCACCGTGTTGCTCTCGACGCACGCGTTGCCGCCGGTTGTGCTGGTCGCGGCGGTGATGGCCGTGGTGCAAGTGCAAAATGTGTGCGACCCTACCAACACGGCGAACGTCTGGGTTGCGAACTTTACCGGCACCCCGATCGACACGATCAGCAAGCGGACGTTACCCTATCAGGTTGCAGTCGCGACCCTCGCAGCGCTCGTTACCGTGATCGCGACGACGCAGCTGTTTGGCGTGCGCGCCTTCGCGTTGCTCGCATCGCCCGCGCTGGCCGCATCTGAAGGATTGTACGCGCCCGCGCAAGCCGCGCAGCGCATCGCCGTCGATTCGGATGGAAGCGCGCTGGCGGCCGAGGCCTCGCAAGCGGTTCTTGCCGATTTGCAGCGCGCTCCTTGGAGCGCGTTCGCTTGGCACGGCGATCCCAACGCAAGTGATTGTTCGGCGAAGCCTTTTGCCGCCTACGTCTTCGTGAGCGCAGCTACGTTCCGCTTGAGCGAGGGAACCGACCTCGATATCGGTCTACGCTTGGAAGATTGCGGCGGGTGGATCGTCGACGAGTGGCACGACCACGCAACCTCGCCCGGTGCGCCGACGACCACGCAGGCGCAAGCCCTTGCAAGCGAGGGCGCCGCGCGCCTCGTCGCATGGGCGGCGAGCGATCCACGCTCAGCCTCGCTCTTTGCTCGCGGGCTTGCGCTTGCACCAAGCGAAGCGCCCGGTTACCTCTATACACTCTTCAAGACGATCGACGGGAACATGCGCGCCTACGTCCGCGCCGGCGGACCGGCCTACGACGCCGGGTTGCGGACCGGAGACGTGATCGAAAAGCTGGACGGGCGGTTCTGGTGGGAATACGGGACCTATCAAACCGAACAGCGGGTCTACGACGGGAAACCGCACACGCTCGAGATCCAGCGCGGTACCCGTACGCTCGATATCGCACTGTCAGGAAATGCACCATGACGACCATCGATACTGACCTCGCGGCCTATTGCGATGCGCATCGCGATGCGTACCTCCAGGAACTCAAAGCCTGGATCGCCATTCCCTCGGTCTCTGCGGATCCCGCGTACCGTGATGACGTGCGCGCCTGCTGCGAACGCCTGGTGGAACGCATGCGCGCGATCGGCCTCGACGCCCGGGTGCTCGAGACGGCCGGCAATCCGCTCGCATTCGGTGAGTGGCTCGGCGCCCCGGGCGCACCGACCGTCCTGATCTACGGTCACTACGACGTGCAGCCGGCCGACCCGATCGAGTTGTGGGAAACACCGCCGTTCGAAGGACACGTGCGAGACGGAAAGATCTACGGACGCGGCGCGGTCGATGACAAAGGACAAGTACTGATGCATGTGGCTGCGATCGAAGCGCATATGCGCACGCGTGGCCGCTTGCCGATCAACGTCAAAGTTGTGGTCGAAGGCGAAGAAGAGATCGGTTCGCCTAATTTCGACGCCGCGCTCGAGCGTTATCGCGATCTCATTCGCGCCGACGTCGCGGTGATCAGCGACACGGCCGTCTTTTCCGAGGATGTGCCGTCGCTCACGACCAGCGTGCGCGGTCTCGTGCACTGGGAAGTCACGGTTCATGGTCCAGCCGATGACGCGCACTCCGGGTACTACGGCGGCATTCTCGCCAATCCGATCGAGGCGCTGGCTCGGATCATCGCCGGTTTGAAGGATGCGCAAGGACGCGTGACCGTGCCGGGTTTCTATGAAGGCGTTCCTGAACTCGATGCGCACACGCGCCGAGAAATCGCGAAACTTCCCTACGATGAAGCCCGTGAAGCCGCGCAACTGGGTGTGCCGGAACTCGTCGGCGAGCCCGGTCTTTTGCCGCTCGAGCGCAATTGGTTTCGTCCGACGCTCGAGTGCAACGGCATCTACGGTGGCTATCAGGGGCCGGGTGCCAAGACGATCATTCCATCGTTCGCGCGCGCAAAAATCTCGGCGCGATTGGTGGGATCGCAAGATCCCGCGCGCGTGCGCGCGATCGTGGCCGACGCAATCCTTGCCGCCTCACCACCCGGCGTGCGCGTCGAGGTTGAATCGGGCGGCGAGGTGCCGGCGGTTGTGCTCGAACGCGACCATCCGGCAGCCCAAGCCGCCGGGCGCGCGATGCACGCCGGTTTCGGTGCGGCGCCGGTCTACATCGGCACCGGCGGTTCGATCGGGCCGGTAGCCAGCTTCGATCGGATTCTGAAGATTCCGCAGGTCATGATCGGCGTCGGACTTCCCGACGATCACATTCATGCCCCCAACGAAAAGTTCAACCTCTCCCAATTCTTCGGTGGCATTGTCACCATGACGGCATTGTACGACGAACTCGCGAAGGCATGATCGCTCTGCTGCTCGCTGCGATCCCGCTGGTGCCGACGCCGGCACCGCCGATGGGGACGCCGACGCCGCAGTCCATTTCCGAGCGCGCCGTCCTTCAAAGCGGGATCGATGTGGCGCAATCGCGCGCCAGTGCGCTCGGCGCAACGCTCGGCGTAACGATCGTCGATCTGACGACCGGCGCAAGCGCAACGGGCAATGGCGACACCAATTTGCCGATAGGCAGCGCGCAGAATCTCATTGTGACCGCACTTGCTTATCGTGACGCCGAAGCTCCGCCGCAAGACGTCGTCGCCCGCGCCCTGCTCAACGACGACGGAGGCGCTGCGAAAGAACTGATCGGCCTCTCGGGAGGCGCTGAAGCGCTGAACGCCGAGCTGCGCGCGCTAGCGCTCGACGCGATCTTCATTGCACCGCGCGACGGCGGATATGCGTCCCCAAATGTGATGGCCCGGTTCTTGAGTGCCCTAGCGAGTGGTGGATTTGTTCCTCCGGCGGAGACGAACAGCTTGCTGGATTTGCTCGCGCGCGTTGCGCTCGGCCCGGGGCGCCTGCGAGCCGGCCTTCCGCCGGCGACGCGACTTTCGCACGTGACCGGAGCAACGAAGGATGGAATCGTCGACGCCGGTGTCGCGTATGTGGGCGGCCATACGATGATCGTGGCTGCCATGTTGCAAGGCGGGAGCGGATCGGATGCGGATCGCGACGCGGTGATTGCGGCAACGGGGCAGGCTGCCGCGAACGCAGCGCGCGCGACGCCGTAGTGACGACCAAACTTCGCCTGGGCGTCGATGTTGGTGGTACGTTCACCGACGTCGTTGCGATCGACGCGGCACGCGGCGCGTTAGTCGCGCGCGTCAAAGTGCCGACGACGCACGACGCACCCGAAGGCGTGGCAGCCGGGATCGTCGCGGGAATCGAGCGCATCTTGCGTGAGAGCGGCGTAAGCGCCCACGATGTTGCATTCATTGCGCACTCCACCACCCAGGCGACCAACGCGCTGCTCGAAGGCGACGTGGCGCGTGTCGGCGTTATTGGTCTCGTTCCGCGCGCCGGCTGGCTGGCACGCGCGCAGATGCGTTTTCGCCCGGTTGCGCTTGCGCCCGGTGTCTGGTTTGCACCGCGCGTTGCGTTCGCCGCAGTGCACGACCCGCATGCGCTCGAGCGCGCGCTCGACGCCTTCGAGCGTGAGGGCATCGAAGCTGTTGCGGTGAGCGAGCCATTCGGCGTCGACCGGCCGGCTCGCGAACGCGCGGCCGCGCAGGCCGCGCGCGACCGTGGACTCCTCGCGACCAGCGGTCACGACGTGACCGCCATCTATGGACTGCGCGCTCGCACGCGCACTACGGCGCTCAACGCAGCGATCTTGCCGAAGATGGTTCGCACCGCGGAAATGACGCGTACGGCGGTCGAGCGTGCGTCGATCGCGGCGCCGCTGATGATCATGCGCAGCGACGGCGGCGTTATGGACGTGCGCGAAGTCATGCGCCGTCCGATCCTCACGATGCTCTCGGGCCCGGCGGCGGGCGTTGCCGGCGCGTTGCTCTACGAGAATGTCACCGACGGCATCTTCCTGGAAGTCGGCGGCACGAGCACGGACTGTTGCGTGATTCGCGGCGGCCGCCCCCAAGTGCGTTCAGCCCGCATCGGCGGACATCGCACGATGCTGCGCACGATCGATTCACGGACGCTTGGAATTGCGGGCGGCAGCATGGCGCGCATCGATGCGCACGGAATCATTGACGTCGGCCCGCGCTCGGCGCACATCGCCGGCGCGCGCTACGCCGCATTTTGCCGTGAGGCCGAGTTCGGCGGCGCGAGGGTGGAGCGGTTTGCGCCTTCGGCGCACGATCCGTCCGATTATCTGCGCTTACGGCTGCGGGACGGAACCTACGCCACGGTGACGCCGACCTGTGCGAGCAATTTTCTCGGGTACGTTCCGCCGACCGCTTTCGCGCGCGGCGACGCGGGCGCGGCACGCGCCGCCTTCGTGCTGCTTGCAAATGAGTTGGGCGGCGAGCCCGAGGCGCACGCGCGCCGTCTGCTCGAGTGCGCAGCGGCGAAGGTGCAGTCGTGCATCGAGGCTTTGATCGCCGAGTATGCGCTCGCACACGAGACGCTCGAACTGGTGGGCGGCGGCGGCGGGGCAGCGGCGCTCGTGCCGTTCTTTGCGGAGCGCTACGAATTGCGGCATCGGATTGCGCGCGATGCCGAGGTTATCTCACCGATCGGCGTCGCCCTCGCGCTGGTACGCGACGTGGTGGAACGTACGATCGTCGATCCAACGCCGGAAGACATCGTGCATATTCGGCGCGAGGCCGCGGATCGGGTCATTGCTGCCGGCGCGGCGCCCGATCGGGTCGAGGTCAGCATTGAGATTGATGCCCAACACAATCGCGTGCGTGCGACGGCATCCGGCGCAACCGCGATGGTCGAAGCAGCGGCTGCGCCGACGTCGTTGCACGTCGAAAGAACTGGGGACGAGGTACGCATCGTCGACACACGCGGCGTGGTGCGGCTCGGGTTGCGCTCAGCGCGCGTGACGGAGACCACGGTGAGCGACCTGGATCGAGCGCTCGAGGGTGCGATGGAATCGGCCACGTCGTTCGGCGACGTGGGGCGCGCGCTTCCAGAACTCTACGTGCTGCATCACGGCCACATTGCCGATTTTAGCGGGCTGGGCAGTATCGAGCAGGCGCGCGCGCTAGTGCGCGAAGAGGTCAGCGGTCGCGGCCCGGGCGAGGCGGTCACAATCGTGACGGTGAAGCGACTCGCCTAACTCCGCAACGCGGTCGCCTCGTCTTTGCCGACCGTACTGTGCGAGCGGCTGTAGGCAAAGTAAAACGCGAGACCGATGATCATCCACGCGAGGAAGCCGAACCACGGCAGCGGGATGCCTAAGATGTACGTCACGTCGATGCTGAAGTGGGCCAACTTCGCGAGCGGCGGGGCGTAGAACGGCGCCAGCATGAGCGCAAAGGCGAGCACCGCCGAGATCACTGGAACGATGTACGGGCCGCCCGGAACCTGGTATCCGGTCGTCGACGGATAGCGCTTGCGCAGGATCGGCAGCGAGATCGCCACGAGGATAAAAGCGAAGAGCGTTCCCATGTTGGTGAGTTCGCCCAGCACATTGATCGGGGTAAACGCGCCGATGACGGCGATGAAGAGCGTGAATGCGATCGTGGTAACGCTCGGCGTCCGAAACTTGGGATGAACCTTCGAGAAGACCTTCGGCAACAGACCATCGCGCGACATCGCGAAGAAGACCCGCGTCTGCCCGAACATCATGACCAGCAACACGGTGGTGAGACCGGCGATCGCACCCAACGCAATCAGCGCACCGGCCCACGTAAGACCGGCTTGATCGATGGCATAGGCCACCGGCTGCGGCACGTTGAGATGGCTGTACGGAACGATCCCGGTGAGGATCGCCGCGACGATAATGTAGAGCACGGTACAGATGGCGAGGCTCCCGACGATGCCGATAGGCATGTCGCGCTTGGGATTCACCGACTCTTCGGCGGCGGTCGACACCGCATCGAAGCCGATGTACGCGAAGAAGACGAAGAACGCGCCGAAGAACGTTCCGCCCCAGCCAAACGGAAAGTACGGCGTCCAGTTCGCGCTGTTGACGTGGCCGACGCCGACCGCGATAAAAAACAATACGACGCAGACCTTGATGGTCACGATGATGTTGTTCACAACGGCCGACTCGCGCGTTCCGCGGTAGAGAAGGACGCCGATGAGACAAATGATGCAAAATGCCGGAAGGTTCATGATCCCGTGCAGCGGCTCGCCCATCGGCCCGAGGTCCCACGGGTTGTGCATCAACGAAGTCGGTATCGACAAGCCCGTGATATTCTTGACGACGGTGAAGAAATAGCCGGACCAACCGACGCTGACCGTTGCCGCGCCGAGCGCGTATTCAAGCACGAGGTCCCAGCCAATGATCCACGCGACGAACTCACCGAGCGACGCGTAGGCGAACGTGTAGGCGCTGCCGGCAATCGGCACGCGGCTTGCGACCTCTGAATAACAGAGAGCGGCAAACGCGCTGACGACGCCCGCAATAATGAATGAAATCGTCAGCGAGGGACCCGAGTAGCGCGCCGAGGCAACGCCCGTCAGCACGAAGATGCCGGTGCCGATGATTGCGCCGATGCCCATAGCGATCAGCGAGACGGGGCCAAGCGTCTTCTTCAGACTATGGCTCTGGTCTTGGGTATCGGCCAAGAGCCGCTCGAGCGGCTTCACACGTTGTAGCAGCATTAAGGCAGCGGAATACTTGTCTTAACAGGCGTAGACCTGCGTGGTGGGTACCGCAGGGGCATACGACGTGCTGGTTATCGGCGGCGGCAACGCAGGATGTGCCGCAGCATTGGCCGCCGCGCGTCACGGCGCGCGCACGCTGCTCGTCGAGCGCTATGGGTTCCTGGGCGGAACGGCAACCGCCGCCATGGTCGGGCCGTGGATGACCTTTCATTCAGGAACGCAGCGGATCGTCGGCGGCATCGCACAGGAAATCGTCGAGCGCTTGATGCGCTGTGGCGCTTCGCCTGGCCACATTGCCGATTCCTCGGATTATGTCCCGACGATCACGCCGTTCGATCCTGAGATTCATAAAGCGTTGCTCTTCGAGATGATGCGCGAATCGGGCGTCGAGATGCTGTTGCACTCGTGGTTTCTCGGAACGCACGTTGAGGGCGAACGCGTCGTCGGCGCGAGCGTCGCTACGGTGGGCGGCGGGCGCAGTTTTCGCGCACGCGTCGTCATCGATGCGACCGCCGACGCGCACGTCGCGGCCTCGGCCGGCGTACCGACGCAGAAGGGCGACGAGCACGGTCGCGTGCAACCGGCGAGCTTGATGTTCCGCCTGAGCCACGTCGATCTATCGAAGACCGCGACCTACGTTCGCACGCACGCCGATCAGATGCGCACGTCGCTCAAGGCGCACGAACGCACGGCGCATTCACTGACCGCCGTCGCCGGTCTCTACGAACTCTGGTCGCAGGCGCAAGAAGACGGCGTCGTGGACATTCCGCGCGAGCTCGTCTCATTTTTCATTTCGCCGTATCCCGACGAAGTTACCGTGAACATGACGCGCGTTACCGATATCGATCCGCTCGATCCAGTCGACCTTACCCGCGCAGAAGTCGAGGCGCGTCTGCAGGTGATGCAGCTGTTCCGGTTCTTCCGCGAGCGTGTGCCGGGTTTTGAAAACGCGAGGATCGCCGGAACCGGGGCCCAAGTCGGCATTCGCGAATCGCGCCGCATCGAAGGGCGCTACACACTCACGGCCGACGACGTCTTGCACGCGCGCACCTTTCCCGATGCGATTGCGCGCAGTGCGTATCCGATCGACATTCACAACCCTTCGGGAAGCGGAACCACAACGCATCGCCCGCCGCCCGGCGCGAGCTACGAAATTCCGTACCGGTGTCTCGTGCCGATCAATCGCGAGCAGCTGCTTGTCGCCGGGCGTTGCATCTCGACCACGCATGAAGCGCTCGCCTCGACGCGCCTTACTCCAACGGTGATGACCCTGGGTCAAGCGGCCGGCACGGCGGCCGCGCTTGCCAACGATCGTACCGAACTCGTCGCGGCGATCGATACGGACCTCCTTCGCTCGACGTTGATCGCCGATGGCGTCGATCTGCGCAGAGCATCGTGACGGCGTTGGAATGCGCACGGGCGTATGGCATCGCGGTGGTCTTTGCGGACCTCGGCGACTGGGGGTCATCGTGCGAATTGCTTTCGGAATACGATCCGCATGCGCCGCGGATACGCGTCAACACGCGTATCCTCGAGCGGCTCGATGACGCGGCGCGCGACGAATTCATCGCGCACTGCATCGGCCACGAACTCTATCATCATCGTGAAGCACTCGGTGAGATTGCGCGACTCCCGCATCGTCGCGATCGGGAAGCCGCAGCCGATGCCTTCGCTCGTGCGTTGAGCCGGCGCTGAGGATGCTTTTTGCCGGAATCGACGGTGGCCAGAGCGGAACCACGGCGGTAATCGGCGATGAGACACGCGTGCTTGCGCGTGGCCACAGCGGCCCGGCCGACGAGATCGGCGCGGGCCCGGACTCTACGCGGCTGCGCGACGCGCTTGAAGGCGCGCTTGCCAATGCGTTGTCCGTGGCTAACTTGCCGCGCGACACGCAGTTCAACGTAGTCGTTGCCGGAGTCTCGGGTTACGAAGGACGCATCTACGGCCAGGCGCCGCAGGTGGCGGCGCAGCGCTTCGTTCTCATGCACGATGCTCCGATCGCCCACGCCGGCGCGTTCGGGGGCAAGCCGGGAGTCATCGTCATCGCGGGAACTGGTTCGGTGGCCTATGCGCTGGCAGGCGACGGGCGCACGAAAACCAGCGGTGGATGGGGATACCTTTTCGGCGATGAGGGCAGCGCGTTCTGGATCGCGCGCATGTTCGTGGGGTGTGCGACGAAGAAGAACGCGTTCGTGCGGCCGCTGCTCGAGTATTTCGGCGCGGCAAACTTACGAGCGCTCGTGCGCGCGTTTTACTGCGGAGAGATCACGCGCGACCGGCTTGCGTCGTTTGCCCCGATTGCACTCTCGTCGGAAGATGTCGCGTCTGCAGCCGCTCGCGCGCTGGCGGAGCTAGCCGCGCAAACCGTCCTCGACCGGCCGTGTGGGATCGCTTTCGCCGGTGGACTACTGAGTGACGCCGCGTTTCGAGCGCGCGTTGAAGCGGCGACGCGCGAGTGGTTGCCGGATTGCGCGATTGTTGCACCGGCCGCCGATCCGGCCGAGGGCGCGCTTATTTTGGCGAGGCGCGCGTGAAGACGCTCGAGCGGCTGCGCGGCGGGTTGATCGTTTCGGTCCAGGCGTGGAGCGGTTCTGCGATCGACGATCCGCTGGTGCTCGGCGCGATGGCCGCCGCTGCTCAAGCAAGTGGTGCGGCCGGCGTGCGCATGCAGGGCACCGCGAATATACGAGCCGCGCGCCCTCGGCTCACGCTCCCGATGATTGGGATCATTAAGATTGATTATCCTGGATTTACACCATACATCACGCCGACGCTCGAGCAAGTGCGCGAGGTGGCGGCCTGCGACGTGGAGATCGTAGCCTTCGACGCGACGCCTCGACCCCGTCCAGACGGAGCGACGGTGGAATCGCTCGTCGCCGGCGTTCACGCGGCAGGTTGCATCGCGATGGCCGATTGCGCCGCAGTGGGCGATGCGCTGTGTGCGCTGGCGGCCGGCGCGGAGATTCTCGCAACGACCCTTTGCGGCTATACTGATGAAACGAAAGGGACGCCCTTGCCGGCGCTCGCGCTGCTCCGCGAACTGGCCGAACTCGATGCGTTCGTCGTATGCGAAGGCGGCATTCGGCAGCCGGGAGACGTCGAGGCCGCGTTCGCCGCCGGGGCGGATGCCGTCGTGGTGGGAAGCGCGATCACCAATACGGACTGGCTTGTCGGGGAGTTTGCCGCCTGCGCGCCTAAAGGGCGTGGGTGAAAACAAGTCTCGCGAGGTTAGGGAGAGAGATCCTTGGTTGAGAATCGCGCTGCGGTCGTCTCGCTTGGTCGTGGCTTTTGGACCGTCACCGTCGTACTTGGGCTACTGTCGATCGTCGGCATTTATTATTGGATAACGGCGCCGATGGATCGCATCATGCCTGTCGTGGGTGCGCAACCGGGTGAACAAGTCGATGAGCTCCTGCGCTTCATGGCGGCCTCCGGCACGGCGCTCTTCATCTATGTCGCCGGCTACATCGTGTATTTCTGCTTCGCGTTTCGCGCCAAAGCGACCGACGGTCCCGACGCGATCGGCGTACAGGTTCACGACAACAACGTGCTCGAGTTCTGGTGGACGCTGATCCCAACGCTGTTCGTCGTGCTGCTCTCGATCTTGAGCGTGAGGATTTGGTATCAGATCCAAGTGGCCCAACCGGCGAATGGTCTGGTCGTGGAATCGCTCGGTCACCAGTGGTACTTCACGTTCCGCTATCCGCAAGTAAACGGCGAAGTGACCGGCGAGATGCACTTGCCGGTCAACCAACCGGTCGTGCTCAACGTCACCTCGTCGGATGTCATCCACTCGTTCTGGGTGCCGGCGTTTCGTTTGAAGGCCGACATGGTGCCCGGTCTGATCAACACGATCCGTTTCACACCGACCGTGATCGGGCGCTATCCGATCATCTGTACCGAATTCTGCGGCACCGATCACGGGATCATGAACGCGCAGGTGCCGGGCGAGAACGGCAAGCCGAATCCCGGCGCGGAGTATGTGGTCGTCGACTCGCCGGCCGACTTCCAAAAGTGGTATCACGGCTGGCAAGTCAAGAACGCAAGCGCGAGCAACGCGCTGCCGAGCACGAGCGGCACGATCTCACTTGCCGGCGGCGATGCTGCCGCCGGTCAGGCCCTCTTCGCGCAGAAGTGCAGCGCCTGTCACGCACTCGGGCCGTTCTCGCAGCGCATCGTCGGTCCGGGACTTAAGGGCGTGCTCCACGATCCATCGCATCCCAATCTCGTCGACGGCGATCCCGCCAACCCGGCGGACGCCGCGAAGATTCTGCAACAAGGCTACACGGGTGACATGGGCCACATGCCTGATGCGACCCAAAACGGCATCTCCGATAAAGACATAGCGAACCTCGTCGCCTACCTGGCTTCGCTCAAGTAACCGGGAGCTCATCAATCATGTCAGCAACAGCGGTACACGCCGGCGGCATCGCCGATCATATCCACCCCGAGCCTCAGGGATTCGTCCGGCGGTACATCTTCTCGATCGATCACAAGATCATCGGGATTCAGTACCTCATCACCGGCTTTGTCTTCTTGATTCTCGCCGGCATGCTCGCCGAGGTCATTCGCACGCAGCTCTTGCACGCGAACGGCGGGTTCGTCAGCCCCGACGTCTACAACGAAGTTTATTCGATGCACGGCTCGGCGATGGTGTGGCTGGTGATCATTCCGCTTATTACCGGCGGTTTCGGCAACGTGATCATGCCGCTCCAAATCGGTGCGCGCGACGTTGCGTTCCCGTGGCTGAATATGATCAGCTTCTGGATCTTCCCGGTCGCCGGCCTGATGCTGTTCTCGTCGTTCCTCATCGGCGCGCCCGTCGCGGGCTGGACGGAATATCCGCCGATGTCGCTGCAAGCGGGACCCGGTACCTCGATGTGGGCGGCCGCGATCTTTTTGATCGGTGTTAGCTCGACGCTGACCGGTATCAACTTCGTCGTAACGATGTTCCAGATGCGTGCGCCGGGCATGACATGGACACGCATGCCGTTGTTCTGCTGGGCGCAGCTCGCGACGGCGCCGCTGCTGATGATTGCGACGACGGCGCTTGCCGCCGCGCTCGCCGCGCTCTTCATCGAGCGCCAATTCGGCGTGCCGTTCTACGATCCGACCAAGGGCGGCAGCCCGGTCATGTGGCAGCACATGTTCTGGTTCTACTCGCATCCGGCCGTGTATATCATGGTTCTTCCGGCGTTCGGCATGATCTCCGAGATCATCCCGACCTTTGCGCGCAAGCCGATCTTCGGCTATAAGCTGATTGCGTTCTCGTCGATGGCGATCGCGCTTGCCGGATTCATGGTGTGGGCGCACCACATGTTCACGTCGGGACTCGCGCCGTATCTACAGTTGCCCTTCATGATCATCACGTTCATCATCGCGATTCCCACGGGCGTGAAGATTTTCTCGTGGACCGCAACGCTCTGGGGCGGGAAGATCCACTTTACGACCTCGATGCTGTTCGCAGTTGGGTTCGTTGCACTGTTTACGCTCGGCGGCATCACCGGCATCTTCCTCGCGGCGGTTCCGTTCGATCTACACGTGCACGGCACGTATTTCGTGGTCGCGCACTTCCACTACGTGCTGGTCGGCGGTTCGCTGATGGGCGTTTTCGCCGGGACGTACTTCTACTTCCCGAAGATGAGCGGCCGATTGATGAACGAGACGCTGGGCAAGTGGCACTTCTGGCTGTTCTTCATCGGCTTCAACGGCACGTTCTTGCCGCAACATTGGCTCGGCATGCTCGGCATGCCGCGCCGCGTGCCCGAGTACGATCCGCAGTTCCAGTTCTGGAACGACTTCTCGTCGATCTCGTCGTACGTGATGACGTTCTCGATCCTGCTGTTCTTCATCAACGTCCTGTGGAGCCTCCGCAACGGCAAGAAGTCCGGTCCGAACCCATGGGGCGGACGCACGCTGGATTGGCAGATTCCCTCGCCGCCGCACTACTACAACTTCAAGAACATCCCGACGGTCTATGGCCTTCCGTATGACTTCGGACAGCCGCTACCGTACAAGGGATTGGAAGAAGAGCTCACCGACTCACCCGTTCACGTAGGAGCGCACTATTAATGGCAGTCGCTTCACTTCCGCACGGCAGTTCTGCCGGCCATGACGGAGTCGATCAGCTTTACGCCGATACGCGGGCACTGCGCCTTCAGGGCATGCTGCTCTTCCTGGTCTCGGACTGCATTCTGTTCTCGTCGTTCATCTTCGCCTATCTCTACATGCGCAACAGCGGACAGGGCTGGCCGCCGGCGGGCATCAGCCGTCTGGACGTCGCGTTTGCCTCGGTGAACTCCGTCGTGCTGTTCGGGTCGGGAGCGACGATGCACTATGCGCTCGAGAACTGGAAGCACAACAACTTCGGCCGCTACGCGCTCTTCATGCTGGCGACGATCGTGCTCGGCATCGGCTTCCTCTCCGGTCAGGCCTATGAATACACGAACCTGATCTTCAAAGAGCACGTAACGTGGGCCGGCAGCGGCATCTTCGGCGCGTCGTTCTTTACGCTCACCGGCATGCACGGCTTCCACGTTTCGGTCGGCGTGCTGTACCTCATCATTCTGTTCTTGCAGTCGGTCCACGGCGTCTATACCAAGGACAAGTACTTCGGCCTCACGGCGGGCACGCTGTACTGGCACTTCGTCGACGTCATCTGGGTTGTGCTCTTCTCGATCTTCTATCTCATCTAGGAACTAACGTCATGCATATCGATCCTGCAGTTCTCGAACGGACCATCGCGATCATCGGCGGCATCATCGTAGCCATCGTGTCGGCGAAGGCGCTCAAAGACGACTGGAACACGCCAGGGCTCGACAACCAAGTGTTCAAGCTGATGCTGGGGCTGCTGTTCATCGGCGCGATCGTAGCGGCGCTCGCCGGCGCCAACGTTCTCGGCAACTTCCCGAAGGCGGCGTAAGCATGATCGAACAACAAGACGTGATCGACTTCACCGAACCACCGCGGACTGAAGGGATCGGCCGCTCGATATTCGTCGTCTTGGTCGTCGGTCTGCTGATGATCTTTGCGATGGGCGGCCTCTCGGCGTTTCTCTCGGGCTATAACCACACGTGGCCATCGAACACGACGTTGCGCATGCCCCTCGGCAACATGCCGAAGTAGACTTGCGAACCCGAGCGGATTAGCCGAAGCGGCGAGGACCCTGACATTAACTGTCCGAGACGCGAGGCGTTGAGCGAGGGGTCGCGAGTTTATTTCGGCATGTTGCCGAGGGCTAGTCTTCCGGATGAGCGCCTTTGCGCGGGGCGATGCCGATTGCGAGAGGCGGTAGCTCGTCGGGTAGCAGGCCGGTGTTGCGGCCGTCGATCTTATGGATTCCCGCGAAGACCGAAAATTCAATCATCGCGGGAATCGTTGCATTCTCGAGCGAGCGCGTTCCGAAATATTCCCACTCGCACGCGACGCTGCAATCCTCGAAGAGGGTTGCGACGTAGCCATGTCCGTCTTCGGCCGAACGCTCGTCGGGCTTGCGATAGCGAACGAAGCCGTCAACCTTGTAGATCGGTTTGTACGTCTGCAAGTATGCTCGAAACGGTGCAACCAGCACGGCGATAAAGTAACCCAAGAATGCGATTGCGCCGATCGCGAAGATCCACGCGATTTTGATCAATGTTTGCTCTGCCGGAACGTGCTGCGAACGATAGACGATGCCCCAGGTCAGAAAACTCATGAAAAGCACGCCTAAGAGCGGCTCGATCGCGATGGCGAAACGACCCATGAGCCCGCGCCACACGACCCGGCGCTCAGCCTGCGTCCAGCCACGGTGCGCGAGTTGACGCGTGCGGCGATCGAACAGGCGGGACTTCATCACCGCGCGTGCACGGCGCCCGTTTCGCGCGGGGCGGCACGGTCCACGATCGCGCGCAGCGCGGTTTTGATCGGCAGCGTGCCGATCGTCCGACCGCTTCCAGGCGAAACGCGGCTTGCGATAAAGCAATCGCTGACGTAGTTCGGCGCAGATTGGAGCAGCAGGCCGGCTTGCCACAAAATGGCCATGCGCTCGACAAGCGATCGCGCGCGCCACTCCGAATCCTCGTCGCGCAGATCCTCGCGGAGTTGGCGTGCTGCCGCTCCGATGCGCGGGTCGTGCATCGCCGGCTCCAATTCGGCGAAGAGCGCTTCGACGGCGACGGGCTGCTTCTGCACGATGCGCAAGACATCGAGCGCGTTGATGTTGCCCGAACCTTCCCAAATTGAATTGAGCGGGGCTTCTCGATAGAGGCGCGGCAGGATCGATTCCTCGACGTAGCCGTTGCCGCCCAGACATTCGAGCGCCTCGCTCACAAATGCCGGCGCACGCTTGCAGACGTAGAACTTGCCGACGGCTGTGCCGATGCGCTTGAGCGCGCCTGCATGGGCGCTGACCGGCGCTTCGTCGACGGCACGTGCCAGACGCACGAAGAGCGCGGTTGCGGCTTCGGATTCTAGTGCAAGGTCGGCGAGCACATTTTGCATGAGCGCGTGATCGACCAGCGGCGACCCGAAGGTGCGGCGATGGGTCGCATGATGAATCGCTTGGGCCAGCGCCGCGCGCAGGAGCGCCGCTGAACCGATGATGCAGTCGAGGCGCGTGCCGTTGACCATTTCAACAATCGTTTGCACGCCGCGCCCCTCTTCACCGACGAGCCACGCGTGGGTGCCGTGAAATTCAACTTCGCTCGAGGCGTTGCTGCGATTGCCAAGTTTGTCTTTCAAGCGCTGGATCGCGAAGGGGTTTCGCGTTCCGTCCGCGAGCACGCGTGGCACCAGAAAACACGAAAGCCCACGCTCGGCTTGGGCGAGCACGAGAAATGCGTCGCTCATCGGCGCCGAGCAAAACCATTTGTGCCCCTCGAGCCGGTACTCGCCGTCGTCGCCTGTGCGCGCAGCACGCGTTTCGTTGGCCCGCACATCACTGCCGCCTTGCCGCTCGGTCATGCCCATGCCGCAGATCGCGGCGTTCTTCTCGGCGATCGGAACGAGCCGTGGATCGTAGCATCGCTCGCCGAGCTTGCCGATCCATTGCGGTGCGAGCAGCGGCGCGCGCTCGAGCGCCGGCACCGCGGCGTATGTCATCGAGATCGGGCAGAGATGGCCGCCTTCGACTTGCGACCACACGAAGAACTTCACCGCGCGGCGCAGGTGCGCGTTTGGTTCTTTGTCGAGCCAAGGAGCGGCATGCAGGCCGCTAGTAACGGCCACGCACATCAGCGCGTGATAGGCGGGATGAAAATGCACCTCGTCGATCCGCTCGCCGAAACGGTCGTGGGTGCGCAATTCCGGTGAATGACGATTGGCATCGAAGCCGAGCTCAATCGTACCCGGATCGCCCGCAAGTGCGCCTAGCTGCGTTAACTCGCTGCGGTCGATATCCGGCGCTCCGCGCTCGAGCGATTCGAGCAACGCGCGATCGGACGAGAAGAGGTTGTAGTCTTGGAGCGGCGGCGGCTGATTATTCACACCCGCTAAACTTCGAGCGCACGCACCTCTGCGGCCTGCGCGCGCCGCTCTCGCTTACGTGTGTCGAGCGTGGCAGCGATTGCCAGCGCCGCTAGGGCGATCCCGCAGAAGCACAAGTAGGCATCGCGGTAGCCGAGCAGTTCGCTCTTGGCAAGGCCGATGACGCCGCCGGCGAGCGCGCTGCCGAGGATTTGCCCGACGATCAGCGCTTGGCTGAGCAGCCCTACAGCGGTTGCGCGCCGCGCTTCGCCGATTTCATTGGTCACGATATAGCGCGTTGGGGCGCCGAGGAGCGCACCGAATCCGCACCCGGCAACAACCATCGCAAGCAAGGTGAGCGGTAACGAGGCAAAGCCAACAGCGAAGATTCCAAGGCCGATCTCGGTGAGGATAGCGCCGGTGAGCAGCACGTCGCGGCTGCCAATCCGGTCGAGTGCGCGTCCCGAGATCGGAATCACGATCACGAACGCTAACGCACCAAGTGCCGCGATCAACCCCGCAACCGCATACGAAAGTCCCTGCGCACCCACGATCACCGTCGGAATGAAGAACAGCGAACCCTCGAGCGCGCCGATGGCGATCTCGAGCAGATAGGTCTTCGCCAATTGAGGCGCCGTGAAGAGTCCAAGCGGAACGATCGGAAATTCCGCGCTGCGCTCCCACCACACGAAACCGGCAAGCAGCGCAATACCGGCGATCGCGCTGGGCGGACGCGCAGTGGTTAGACCGTCCATCAGCAGTAAGAGCCCGGCGCACAAGAGCGCAAGCCCGAAACCGTCGAGCGGCCCGCGCACGCGCGGGGCGCCGCGCGGTACATAGCGATAGGCGAGCAACAGCACGATCGCAGCGAGTGGAAAGTTCAATGCGAAAATCCAACGCCACGAAGCGAAATGCGTCACCAGGCCGCCGAACGCGGGTCCGATGACCGCAGCAAGTCCCCACGTCGCAGCGACCAAACCGAGTGCGCCTCCGCGGCGTTGCGGTTCGACCACGTCGCCGATCGCGGCGGTGGCTACGGGAAAGACACCGCCCGCACCGAGCGCTTGAATCGCTCGCGCCAAGAGAAAAATGCCATAGTTCGGCGCGATGACCGCGACGATACTTCCCAAGGCGAAAAGACCGATGCAGCTCATATAGATCGCGCGCCGTCCGAGCCGGTCGGCGAGCGTGCTGGCAATCGCGATCGACGCGACGGTCACCAGCAAGTAGAGCGTGAAGATCCAGGCGAGGTCGCTCGTCGGCACGGCGAACTCGCGCGCGATTGCGGGTAGCGCGGGAGAGAGCACGCCTAAGTCTAGCGCACCGGCGAAAACACCCAGCGCGAGCGTCAACAGAAGCGGGCGATTGTTACGCAATGATGCGATCGATGACCATGACCAGGCACATCAACGCCAAGTACAGCAGCGAAAATTTAAAGGTGCGCCGAGCCCAAAACGTGCCGGCGTCTTTCCATGTACGAATCGTATCGTAGAGAAAGATCGCTCCGAGGACGGCTGCGGCGGCTGTATAGAGTGCACCCATCACGTGCAGTGGGTAGAGCAGCAGCGACGCGACGACCAAAAGAATTGTGTAGTAGATGATCTCGCGCTTGGTGCGCTCCTCGCCTGCGACGTTGGGCATCATCGGCACGCGCGCCTTATCGTAATCGGTCTCGGTCATGAGCGCGAGCGACCAAAAATGCGGCGGCGTCCAGAGAAAGATCAAGGCAAAGAGTCCGAGTGCGGGGCCGCCGACGTGACCGGTCACCGCGGCCCAACCGACGAGCGGCGGAACCGCACCGGCTGCGCCGCCAATCACGATGTTGAGCGGCGTCGTGCGCTTGAGCCACATCGTGTAGATGCCGACGTAGAACACGTTGCCGCCAAGCGAGAGCCACGCCGCGAGCGGATTGACGAGCAAATACAGCACGGCGAAGGCGGCAACGCCGAGGATCACGGCATAGACCGTCGCATGCGCGGGCGAAATGCGCCCCTGCGGAATCGGCCGCGCCATCGTGCGCCGCATCACGTGGTCGATGTCGGCGTCGAAGACACAGTTGAGCGCGCCGGCGGAGCCGGCCGCGAGCGCGCCGCCCAGCAACGTCCACAAGCCCAGCGCGAGCGGAGGCAGCCCGCGCGCGGCCATCAGCATCGCTGCCGCCGTGGTAATCAACAGCAACACGATGATCCGCGGCTTGGTTAATTCGAAGTAGTCGCGCAGCGTGCTCACGTCGGCGTGCTGCTCGATTCGAAGACGAGCTCGCGCGCATCGAGGGCCGCAAAGAGCGTGGCAATCACGAACGCGAGAAAGACGAGCGCGGCGTTAAAGGCGTGTGCTTCACGTAGATCCATCGGGAGCCGCAGGGCGACGTTGAGTAACCCAAGGACGACCTGCACGAAGACGAGCGCGAGTCCGGCGCTCACGGCTGCGCGTACGCGCGCCGATGCCGGCCGGATCCACGCAAACGCGAAGCTGGAGACAGCGCAGAGGAGGGTGGCGGCGGCGATCGTTCGATGGAGCATCTGAGCGTATTGACCTTGCGAATATACGACAACGTGCCCGGCGCACCCCGGAATCGACAAGCATGCAAGACCGTCGCCGCTGGAGCTGACGTATGCGCCGACGCACATAGTGATGAAGGTTACCAGTGCGGTTCCTGCAAGAATGCCGCCGAGTGCAATCTCGGCGCGCGGCCCGCGGTTGCTTGCGTTCGCGTCGACGGCATCACCGGCGAACAACATCATGGCACACAGCGACGCAATGAATGCCATTGCCGTACCCCAGTGCAGCACCACCGACATCGGGCTGTTGGAAAGATGCACGGTCGCCGCACCGAGCACGCACTGTACGACGAAGAGCGCGCCGACAACGCCTAGTGCCGGGGTGACATAGCGGGAGCGATCGCGCACGCGCCACGCGGCGATCATCACGGCGACAACCAGCGGCGCAACGCAGAAGGCAAAGAGCCGGTGCGTCCATTCCCACACGGTTCCATTGGCCATTGAGGGCACGAGCATGCCGTGGCAGAGTGGCCAATCCGGACACGTCATGCCGGCGCCATTGATGCGGGTCCAGCTTCCCAGCATCACGGTGCCAAGCGCAACGATCACCGACGCGGCTGATAGACGTCGCAGGGTTTTCATCGGGACCTCAAGCGTACGCGGGTAGCAGCCCCAGAACAACGACTAAGGAGGGTTCCCTAACAGTGGTCCGCGGCTAGCTCGATATGGCTCCCCGCTGTGAGTTCGTCCTGCATAACGGCCGACATGCGACCCTGGAAGTCCGCCGAAGCGGCACGGGACATCTCGACGTCGGCGGCGAGCGATTCGCTGCCGGCCAGCAGCGGCGGGTTGTTGACCGCATTCTGTACGCTGGGTTGCCAAAGTGCCGTCGTTTCCATGGGCAGGGCCTCGCGCGCATCGTATATCAACGGGCGGCGCGGCCCATCAGCCGTATCATCGGTCATCATGTCCGAAGCTTCGAGAAAGGCAACGAAGCCGTCGAGGTCCCGCTGGATCAAATGTTGGCGATAGAGCGCGCCACCGAGGGCGTCGGCTGAGGCCGTCATTTCAGCCCGTTCTTGGGGGTCGGTCGCCTGCTTTGCAAGCTCTCGTAGCTTATTCACTTCGCCCAGTCCCGCCCGGTACTGTTTGTAGATGCTATCGGCGAGCGACGTCAGGCGGTGGATTTCGAAGTTCCGATCCAGGACCGTGCCGGCCAGGTTATTCGAGCGCAGGGTCAGGATCGTGGACCCCAGGGTTTGATCGTTCTGGACCGCCGAACCAATCGCGGCATTGGTATGTGCGGCGAACGCCCCGCAGAGAGGCGTCGACTGGACGGTAATAATCGTCTTTAAAAGCGGGGTCGGTGACGGGCTCGGTGAGACCGCCAACGCCGCCAGCACGATCGCCAACATGACTTATTCTACAACGCCCACAGATGAAAGGTGGTGACAGGAGGAATGTCTGACGCCCGAACGCGCGAAAACGTCGAGCCGTGAACCGCTGGATGGCCCTCGTGGCGCTGCTGCTCCTGACCGGCTGTCGTGAGGTGCGCGTCCAAACGCTCGGCTCGGGGATTACGGCTGGGCCGGGCGGCAATCAGATCGTCGTTGTTCGAGACGCCACTGCGCTCGCGCACCTAGGACTCAAAGCTCCGGTCCGCTTCAAGGGCGAGTTTGGGGTCGTATTGCTCATGGGGCCGCATACGCGCAGCGGATATCGCCAAGTCATCGAATCGATCCGCGCCAGCGACCAGCGCGTCCGCGTCGTCGCTTTCGAACAACCTCCGGCCGATGGCGGCGAACCGGCGAGCGATTACCGGACGTACACATTATGGATCGTGCCGAATTCGGTGTATCGAAGCGGCATACACGTGGAAGTCGTGACACCGAGCGACGACCCGATCGCGCAAACGGTGCTGCCATAATCGATATGCGTGCCAGCGTCGAGCGACTCGGACCGGTTCTCGTGCCCGACGGCGATGCGTCCGAGGCAGAAGGCGTGCTTAATCCCGCGAGCGCGCGCACGCGCGACGGCACGCTGCTGCTCTATCCCCGCGCCGTCGCGAAAGGAAATATCTCGCGCGTCGGCCGCGTACGGGTTGCACAGAGTAACGGCACATTTGCCAGCGATCGCGAGGGTTTTGCGCTCGAGCCGGACGCGAGTTACGAAGTGCGTCCATCGCCCGGGTACGGTTGTGAAGATCC
>Ga0302325_10003435_pt1 | contig 37386 bp, 38 predicted proteins | sample Palsa_T0_2_FD_201948 | JGI IMG/M metagenome (GOLD analysis project Ga0302325, IMG submission 201948) | Peat permafrost microbial communities from Stordalen Mire near Abisko, Sweden - Palsa_T0_2 | ecosystem: Environmental > Terrestrial > Soil > Palsa > Peat permafrost | place: Sweden: Abisko...
TGCGCTGCGTGCCTATCTCGAGCACGTTGAGCGTGAGGAGGGCCTGGGTTTCAAGCTCGACGACCGGCTCCCCTCCGAACCGGACCCCGAGGTTCGCGTCTTCCTCTACCGGGCCGCGCAAGAGGTGTTGATGAACGTCCGCAAGCACGCCCGTGCTTCCGTCGTCGATGTCACACTGATCGCGCGCGACGGTCGGTATGTGACCCGGGTGCGTGACGATGGGGTGGGATTCGACGTCGCCGAGTCGCTGCGGCCGAGGCCCGGCCATCTCGGGCTCGCGGCCCTCAGCGAACGCCTCGCGCTTGCGGGCGGCGAGCTCCGCCTGGAAAGCGCCCCCGGAGCGGGTGCGACGGTCGAGTTCGAGGTACCAGCGGCGCTGCCGGGCGCGAGTGGCGGTAGAGCTACCTCATTTGGTTGACACTCGACAGAGGCATTACCTCGATGTAGGCATTCTGCAGATTTCGATTGTTTCTCCTCGCCCAGCGCAGTAAGCTGGCTCCTAGCAGGGAAATTGTGGCGCGCCCGAGGTAGGTAGGGACCTTGGCAGAACGTCCAGAAACCCGAACCGAGTTCGCCCATGCCTGCACCTCATCGTGCGCCCGACCCCGGGCCTCTACGATCGGGGACCAGAGACGTGGACGACGACACTCCCCGCGAACTAGTCATCGAGGCGCCGGACGCCGGCGCTTTTACCGGCACGGTCCGGCTGCTCGAAGCCAGTGAGCAGGTGGCAAGCATCGGCAGCTGGGAATGGCGTCCGCGCCCGGACATCCTTCGGTGGTCGGACAACATGTATCGAATCATGTGGTTCGAGCCTGGCGAGGTCACTCCCAGCCGCGATTACATCTTGCAAAGGACGCATCCCGACGACAGGGAGCGAATGCTGCGGCATATGCAGTCAACTAACGTGCTGCGCAACCCGCCGCCGGTCGAGTTTCGAATCGAGCATCCTACGCATGGCATCCGCTACCTGAGGTCGACGATCGCGACTATCGAATGGGACGCTGACAACGAGGCGCGGGTCATCGGCACCGTCCAGGACCTCACCGACGAGCACCTGACGGTGCGGGAGATCGCCGCTCACTTGGCGGTGTCGAAGACGCTGTCGGAATGGGGCCAGCTCGAGAACCCGACCGTGGTGCTCCTCCGCGAGCTCGGTGAGGCATTGGAGTTCGTGTTCGCCGCGCTGTGGCTTCCACGGGATCGCGTGCTGCTGCCGAGCGCCGTGTGGAGCGAGCCGGCGCTCGAGCTGGGTGAGCTCGAAGGAGCCACCTTGCCGCTCCGGCTCCCGCTGGGCACCGGGCTTCCGGGGCGGGCGTGGCGCTCAAGGCAGCCCGAGACTCTTGCCGACGTCGCCGAGGACGAAACAATTCGTCGCCGCCTCTCGGCTCGCCAGTCGGGGCTGCGAGGCGCCGTCGCAATCCCGGCGGTGCGCTCCGACGAGGTGGTTGCCGTGCTCGAGTTCTACCACGCCCAGAGCTCCGATGGATTCGACCGACTCAGACGAACGATGGTGGCGATCGGCCGCGAGCTGGGCGAGTTTCTCTCTCGACGTGCCGGGCAGCTCGGATGGCAGCAATTGACTCCACGCCAACTGGATGTACTGCGGCTCGCGGCGGCCGGACACACCACTCTGGAGATCGCTTCCGCGCTACACCTGAGACCTTCGACGGTGCGAACGCATTTCGACCACGTGTACGAGAAGCTCGGCGTTAGCGCTCGGACGGCCGCGGTCGCCCAAGGCCTGCGGCTAGGCTTGATCGAGTAGCACCCTGCGCGGGTGAGCCAACACTGCCCGGCGTAGGCAGCCCCAACATGGACGATCCGCCATCGTGCGGATGTTCAGCGGACGCTGATGAGCCGATACTGGCTGCATGAGCGGGAGTTAACGTGGTACCACGACCGACGGATGTGTCGAATTGATCGCGTCGGACGTGTTCGAGGATCCCGAGGCCGTAATGTGGTTTGTTACCAGCGTGCTCGAGGCGTCGACCGAGTATTCGATCATCGCCACTGACCGCGATGGTGTCATCCAGCTGTGGAACGAAGGCGCACGGAGGCTCTACGGCTATGCCGCTTCCGAGATCATCGGGCAGCCGGAGTCGATGCTCCACATCGAGGAGGACGTGCGGCACGGCCTGCCGCAGGCGATGATGGAGCAGGCTCGAGGGCACGGCAAGTGGGAGGGCACGGTCGGCCGCGTGCGCAAGGACCTAAGTGGGTTCACAGCGCGGGTCACGTTGACGCCGCGACGCGGGAGGGACGACAAGCTACAGGGGTTCGTGCTGATGTCGACTGACATCACCGAGGAGCTCAATGTCGCAGCCGAGCTGGAGCGGTCGCGATACTCCGAGTCGGTGCTGGAGTCTGCCCCCGATGCGATGGTGATCGTCGACGCATCGGGAGAGATCCGCGTTGCGAACGCCGAAACAGAGGTCCTGTTCGGCTATGGCCGCGAGGAGCTGATCGGACGACCGGTCGACATGCTGATGCCGCTCCGGTACCGCGATCGCCGTCCCGGGCATCGGTCGGCGTTCTTCTCGGGGCCGCGGGTGCGCCCGATGGGCGCGGGACTCGAGCTCTCGGGCCGGCGCAAGGACGGCGCCGAGTTCCCGATCGAGATCAGCCTCAGCCCGCTCGAGACCGCGGACGGCCTGCTCGCGACCGCCGCGATCCGCGACTTGTCCGAGCGCATGCTCTTCGAACGCGACCTCACGGACGCGAACGTGAAGCTGGAGGCGGGGAGCCGGTCAAAGGATCGCTTTCTGGCCACCATGAGCCACGAGCTGCGCACCCCGCTGAACGCGATCCTAGGATTCACAGGGACGCTCCTGATGGGGCTACCGGGACCATTGAACCCCGAACAGTCCAAGCAGCTGCGGACGGTGCAGGCAAGCGGCCGCCACCTGCTGTCGCTGATCAACGATCTCCTCGATCTGGCCAGTATCGAAGCCGGGAAGCTCGAATTGAACGTCGAGTCGATCGGCTGTCAAGACCTGTTGGCGCACGTGGCCCTCGGGCTGCGGCCCCTCGCTGACGCGAAGGGACTCGAGCTCACTGTCGTCGCCCCAGCCGATCGGTGCGAGGTTCGCACCGATCGTCGGGCGCTGAGCCAGATTCTGATCAACCTCGCCAACAACGCGATCAAGTTCACCGACGAGGGCAGCATCCACCTGCAGGTCAGCCGGCACACGAACGACGGAACCCCGGTGACGAGGTTTGCCGTGTGCGACACCGGGTGCGGGATCAAGCCAGGCGATCAAAGGCTGCTGTTCGCTGCATTCGAGCAACTCGAATCTGCGACCGCACAGCCGTACGGTGGGACGGGCCTCGGTCTCTATATCTGCCAGACGTTGGCCACTCACATCGGCGGTTCGATCACGTTCACGAGTGACTTCGGCAACGGAAGCACGTTCATCCTCGATCTGCCCGTGTAAGGCGAGCAGTGAGCTCGATCCTCGTACTCGACGATCGGCCAACCGAGCGCGAACTGCTCGCGACGGTGCTCGCTTACGCGGGACACACGGTGATGGAGGCGCCGACTGGACAACGGGCGCTCGAGCTCGCGCGGGAAGCCCACCCCGAATTGATCATCGCCGATCTGATGATGGCGGGCATGGATGGATCTGAGTTCGTCCGCGAGCTTCGCTCCGACCCGTCGGTGGGAGACACCCGCGTCGTCTTCTGTACTGCTACCTACGATGAAAGCGAACTCCGTACGCTTGCCCAGAGCTGCGGCGTGTCGCACATCCTCGTCAAGCCGTGCGAGCCGGAGCAGATCATCAGCGTGGTGACCGAGGCACTCGGACCCATCGGTGCGTCGGCACCGCGGGTCCTCAGCGGCGAATTCGACCGGGAGCAGCTTCGGGTCCTGAACACCAAGCTGACGCAGAAGGTAGCCGAGCTGGGGGCGCTGAGCCTTGCGCAGCGACGGCTGCACGAAGATCTTCGGCAAGCCCAACGCGAGACCGCCGAGTCGCTGACGCTCCTGGAAACGCTCCAGTCGAGCGCGCCCGTCGGGTTCGGCTACGTGGATCGAGACTTCCGGATCCGTCAAATCAACGACACACTGGCTGCGGTCAACGGCAGTTCGGCCGATCTGCAGCTGGGCCGCACCGTGGCCGAGGTCGTGCCCCAACTTTGGCCACAGCTCGAGCCCATTTACCGACATGTGCTGGAGGCCGGGGAGCCGGTACTCAACCGGGTGATCGAAGGCGAGGGACACGACGAGCCACGCCATTGGCTCTCGAGCTACTACCCAGTGCGCCTCAACCACGAGGTGATCGGGATCGGGCTCGTGGTGCTGGACATAACCGAGCGCCAGCAGGCCGACAACTTTCGCTCGGTCGTGATGGAGACCATGGCCGAGGCGCTTTCTGTCTCGGACGCCCAGGGCCGACTACTGTCCATGAATGCCGCCGCCGCGCGGATGACCGGTTGGACCGAGGACGAGCTACGCGGCAAGTCGATTCACGCCGCGGTCCACTACCAGCGCGCCGACGGATCGCCGCTCGCCGAGGCTGACTGCGGGCTGGCGAAGGCCCAGCGGGCCGGCGAAACCATTAGGAGTGACGATGACTTCTTCACGCGGAAGGACGGCACGATCTTCCCGGTCTCCTACTCGTCTGCGCCTCTGTTCAGTGGAACCACCGTCCGCGGGAGCGTGGTCGTCTTTCACGACACGACCGAGGAGAGGGCCGAGCAAACGCGTATTGAGCGCGAGCTCAATTCGCTCACCTGGGTCGGGCGCCTCCGGGACGCGCTGGACGAGAACAGGCTGGTGCTGTATTCGCAGCCCATCATCCCGCTGACAGTGGACGCAAGGCGAAGCGAGGAGCTGCTCGTGAGGATGATCGGGCGCAAAGGCGAGATCATCTCGCCGGCGACGTTCCTGCCGGCAGCCGAGAAGTACGGGCAGATCAGTGAGATCGACTACTGGGTGATCGCAGAGGCAGTGCGTCTCGCCGCGGAAGGGAGACATCTGCACGCAAACCTGTCCGCCGACTCGATTGGCAGCGTCGACCTGCTTCCGCAGATACATGCGGCTCTGGCTGCCACCGGCGCGGATCCTGCCAACATCGTGTTCGAGATCACCGAGACCGCGCTGATGACGAACCTCGAGGCTGGGCGAGCGTTCGCCACCGGGATTACGGACATCGGTTGCGGCCTCGCCCTCGACGATTTCGGGACCGGCTACGGGAGCTTTACCTATCTGCAGCAGCTCCAGATCAGCTACCTGAAGATCGACATCGCGTTCGTCCGCGACCTGTTCACGAACTTCGCGAACCAGCACCTGGTGAAAGCGATCGTAAACATCGCCCAAGGGTTTGGGCTGCGGACGATCGCCGAAGGCGTCGAGAACGTCGAGACGCTCGATCTGCTGCGCGAATATGGCGTCGACCAAGCCCAGGGCTTCTATATCGGCCGGGCGCAACCGATCGCCCCCCCGCTGATTCGCCCCTAGGTCATCCAACCCCTGCCGTAGCCGGCGGCTCCATCTCGGGAATCTCGACGGTGAACGTGCTGCCGTGACCAGGCTCCGAGTCAACGGTCACCCGGCCGCCAGACTGCTCGACGATCCCGAGCACGGCTGCCAGCCCCAGCCCGGTTGCCCGATGGGGCTCCTTGGTGGTGAAGAATGGCTCGAAGATCCGTCCGCGAAGATCGTCTGAAATGCCGGTGCCCGTGTCCGACACCGAGATCCTGACCGTTCGCGCCGCAGTCTCTGAGGTCGTTGCATCAGCAGCGACCGTGGTGCGAATCGTCAGCATGCCGCCGGCGCCCATCGCGTCGCGCCCATTGAGCGCGAGGTACAAGAGCGCCTGCTCGAGCTGCCCGCGGTCGCCCAGCACCACCGCGCCGTCGGATGCATCGTCGATAACGAGCTCGATCCGCTCGCTCAGCGTCGGGCGTAGCAGCCACTGAAGACCTTCGGCGATCTCCCCGGCGGGCACGGGTTGACGCTCGAGCAGCTGCCGACCCGCGAAGGCCCGCAGATCGTGCGTCAGCGCTGCCGAGTGATCGGCCGCGCAGTGAATCTCGGCCAGCTGCGCTTGGAGCGGATGACCGAGACCCAGTTCGTCGGAGACCAGGTCGCTGAACCCGAGGATCGCGGCGAGCAAGCTGCTCAGTTCCTGGGCGACACCACTCGCGAGGAGTGCTATCGCCTGGCTCCGGCGCGCCTGGGCAAGCCCGTCCTCCAGTCGCCGACGCTCATTCGACGTCGCGGGAGAGTGTGGTCCTGACGTCGTGGTGCTCATTCTCGCTTCTGTTCTCAGCATCGACGCAAGCGATCCTGGCACGAGCCGGCTCGTGAGACCAGCGAAATGAACCACAGCCGGTTGAGGAGTTATTACTGAACCGACCGAGCTGCCTGAGCTGCCTGAGCTGCCTGAGCTGCCTTCGTCTCAGCCCTTGCGCTCGTACAAGCTCATCGTCAGATCACCACCATCCGCCACGTACTCCGGCGTCTCGGTCATCAGCTTCTGAGCCGGGCTTCCGCGTGTGACGAGCACGAGGCGGACGTCCGCCTTCAGTGCCTGGCGCCCCCCCCGGGTTCCCTCCATCCAGTCGAGATAGATCGCCTGATCGAGTCGGGAGAAGGCGTCGATCGGGTCGCCGATCCAGACCCGCCCGCCAGCGAGCGCGACCTGCTCGGCGACCACGTCCTCTGCGAGCACCGGCGAGCCGTGCGCGAGCGCCAGCGCGCGCGAGACGAGCGCCGGGGTGGCCCCTTCCGGCGCCGGGCCACGGACGACGGCGAAAGCGATCACGGCGAGCGACGCGGCGAGCGCCGGCGCGATCAGCCCCTGCCAGGCGCGGGCCGGCCTGATCGTCCTCGCCGCGGGCCCCACGAGGAAGAACAGCAGCCAGACCCCGTTACGGCTTGCCTGGATCGTGAGCGCGCCGAGCGCCACGAGCACGGCCCATTCCCACAGTTGCGGCCGCGCATGTACGACCTTGATCGAGAGCGCGACCGCCGTTGCCACCAACAGCAGATCGAGCGGGGCGCTCAGCGACAGCGCTGCCCACATACCCTGGCCACGCTCCGCGGCCACGTTTGTGAGTAGGCCGTGGTAGTAGGTGATGGTGCCGGCCAGAGCGGGGGTCAGGCACAACGCCAAGCTCGACGCGACCCCGGCAACGACAGCCACGATCGGCTCCCGGCGTAGTCGCGAGCAGAGGAGGTACGCGAGCGCGACCGCCAATCCCAGCAGCACCGTGCCGTGGAGGTTCGCCCACAGCGCCAGCAACGGCACCAGCAGCCAGATCCGCCGCGACGGTCGCCGCGACTCCGCTCGGAGCAGTGCGACCAGGATGGGGAAGAGGAGGAGCGAGAACAGTTGCACGCGTGCAATCGCGAGGCTGGGCAGCGCGCCGATGCCCGCCAGGAGCAGCGCGCCGCTCGTCCCCGGCGGATCGGCGCCGCCTGCGAGCGCGTCGCGGCCGAGAACCGCCAGTCCGACGCCGACGGCGAGAAGCTGGGCGAGCATCAGCCCACGATCGCCGAGTGTTCGCTCCAGTGCATCGAAGGCGAGCTCCGCCAGCACGATCGCGTTCGGCCAGTGGCTTGTGGGTGCTGCCGCGAACGGGATCCCGGTCGGGATCGAATGTCGCTGCACGATCACGTGCCCGAGCGCGGCCAACCACTGCGCATCCGCGCCCACGCGAGCAAGCAGCGCGGCAATCGCGACGATTACCGCCACCGTCGCAGCGATGTAAACGGTCGAGCGGCGTGCGCTGGTCATCTAATTGACCTATCGCCTGCCGACGTCTCCGGCCGGTTAGACCTTGGTCTAGGTCGGCCTGTCGCATCGTCGCATCCGGCGCTCGGCGGCGAGCGCCGATCCATATCTCATGTCGTCGTTGGCGTTTCCACGCAAGGCTGCCCCGAGCGTCGCGCTCGCCGACGTCTTCTCACGGCGGGGGGTGGACGTCCTGCTTGCCGTGTCGCTGATGGTTCTGGCCACCGGCTTGCTCGCCTTCCTTCCGAGTGCGTTCAGCGTCGACAGCTGGCTGGCGCTCGTCACCGGACGGGAGGTCTGGCAGACCGGCATCCCCCACCACGAGGTGCTGACCTCCATGTCCCACGGCATTACGTGGATCGACCAGCAGTGGCTGGCGCAGCTTGTTACCTACGGGCTCTATCTGCTCGGTGGCCTTGGCCTCGTCGGGGTGGCGAACATGGCGCTGCTCGTGCTCGGCGTCGCGATCGCGGTCGTCGGCGCCCGCAAGCTCGGCGCCTCTCCGCGCGCCGTACTTCTCGTCCTTCCGGTCTGCCTCTGGCTGATCATTCCCTCGCACGAGGTCCGCACGCAAGAGTTCGCGATGCCGCTGTTCGCGGCGACCGCGTACCTGCTCGCAAGCGACAGCCGTGTCCCGTCGCGACGGGTGTACTGGTGCCTTCCGATCCTTGTCCTGTGGGCGAACCTCCATGGTTCGGTCGTGCTGGGAGCCGCGCTGGTCGCCCTCAGAGGGGTGACGCTGGCGTGGGAGCGCCGGAAGCTGCTGGTCTCCTCGGCACGCGTCTGGCGGCGCCCGCTCGCCCTGGCGCTCGGCGCCCCTCTCTGCCTGCTGGCGACGCCGTACGGCCTCAGCATCATCACCTACTACCACACGATGTTCCTCGGCAGCAGCGTGATGAAAGCGGTGTCCGAGTGGCAGCCGATCACGTCGGTCGCCGTCCTGGCGGCGCCTTTCTTCGTCGCGGCGGCGGTCGCTGTCTGGTTGGTCGGGCGCCACCCGTCGCGGACGAAGCTGTGGGACCAGCTCGCCTTCGTCATCCTCGCTGCGGGAAGCATCGACGCGGTCAGGAACGTCCTCTTCTTCGGGCTCTTCATCCTGATGGTCCTGCCCGTTGCTCTCGGCGCGGGCGCGCGCGGCGCGGGAGCGCGCGGCCTGGGCGCGGGGGTGCGCGGCGCGGGGGCGCGCGACCTGGGCGCGGGGGTGCGCGGCGCGGGGGTGCGCGGCGCGGGGGTGCGCGGCGCGGGGGTGCGCGCGAGACGGCAGCCGGTCGTCCGGGGGCGGGGAGCGATCAACGCGCTCATCGCCGGCGCGGCCCTCGCCGCGCTGCTGCTCGCCGCCACCGTCTCGCTCGCGCGACCCGCGTCGACGATCGAGCTGAGCTATCAGCGCACGCGGATCCTCACAGTGGTGGAGAAGGCCACGCGGGCCGACCCGTCGCTCAAGGTGCTAGCCGACGTCAGGTTCGCCGACTGGCTGCTGTGGCGGGATCCCGCGCTGGCCGGCCGGATCGCCAACGACACCCGGTGGGAGCTGCTCACTCCCGCCCAGATGAACAAGCTGCAGGCACTCTTCAGCGTGATCGGCACGAACTGGAAGCAGGGCGCGCACGGATACCGGCTCCTTGTGCTGGACAAGAAGTTCGAGCCGGCCGCCGTGCAGGCGTTCAGCGCCGAGCCCGGCAGCCGCGTCCTCTACGACGACGGCGAGCGTGTCGTGATCATGCGCAGCGCTCGCGAGGCCGGATGAGGCCGATGCGGCCGATCCGGCCGATGCAGCCGCTGAGGCCGAAAGGCTCCCGCGCGCGCCGCTGGATCAGAGGACGCTGGCGCGACGAGCGCGGGGCCGTGCTGGTGATCGCGGCGGTCTCAATGGTCGCGATCCTCGGGATGTGTGCGTTCGCGATCGATGTCGGATCCTGGTACCAGGTTGAGCGCCAGGCCCAGGCCGCGGCGGACGCGGGCGCGCTCGCCGGCGCCAATGACCTGCCGTGCGCGACGGCGGGCTGCGCGACCGCGGACGCGCAGGCTTATGTCACCTCGAATATCTCCGGCGCCACGGCGACCATCACAGCGCCCTACAACGGCAGCGCGAGCGAGATCGAGGTCACGGTTACCAAGGTCGCACCGAGCTTTTTCGGCAAGCTTCTAGGAGTCAACTCGGCGACAGTGTCCGCGACGGCGGTGGCGCAAACTACGCAGTCGACCACCTGTTCGGACCCAGGGGACGGCTGCTACTCAATCTTCGCGATGGACAGCTCCAGCTGCGGCTCGTTCCTCTCTCCCCACTATGACCTCACCCTCTCCGGCCCGCTCATGACGATCTACGGCGCCATCCACAGCAACGGCTCGGCCAACAGCGGTTTCGCTGTCCTATCCAGGTTCGGTCCGTCGACATACTCGACGGCGTCTGGCTGCAGTTGGAGCCCGGGGTTGAACACCTTCGCCTCGGGACCATCGGCTGAGGCTCCGATCTCCACCTGGCCGGCGAACTACACGACCGACTTTCCGGCCTGCGGCGCCGGCTCGGCACCCTGCACCGGTCCGGGCGGAACGCCCAGCTTCTGTACCGCGTACAGCACCGCGGCAACATGGAGCGTGAATCCGTCCTCGGGCAATATCTACTGTGGCGTGGGCCATGGCACCGCGTCAGTCCCGTCAACCTGGACCGGCGCGCTGAACGTGGGCACCGGGCTTGTGGGATCGTCGGGTACCCCGCTGGAGGCCTCATATGTCGCCGGAAGTGTGTCGCTCGGCAGCTTTGGCGACTACCTGGAAGCCTGCGGCTATTCCACCTCCGGCTACAAGGCATCCGCTTGCAGTGCGGCAGCTCCCGCCCTTGACAACTATCCGCTGATCTACGCGGTTTCAGGCAACATCAACGCCGGCGCGGGCGCGAGCATGCTGGTCGGCGACCTGTTCGCGCCGAACGGCACGATCTCGTTTTACGGTGCCCTCGCGTCGGTCGGCTTTCTGGAGGGGTACGACGTGACTTACCTCGGCATCCTCACCGGCGACGGCCCTTCGAGCACCGGGACAAGCTCGTCCTTCCAGTCCTTGATCCAGTGAGCAGCTCGAGGCACGACCGCCGATCGGTCGGTGCTCGCCGCCTGCTGGTGCTCGGCTGTCGTGACCTCCTGCTCACAGCGATCGCTATCAGCAGCGCGCTGCTCCTCGTCGGGGTGGTGACCGTGCACCACGCATTCCTGTTCGACTTCAGAGGCGGCCTGTACGACGCGGGAACGGCGATCATCGACGGCCACGATCCGTATCGCGCGAGCTTCCTGGCACATCAGGCGGCGATCATGCACGCCGGCGGGGTCGCGGCGGGCGAGACGGCCGCGAACGCGTTCTCGATCCCGGTCTACCCGGCGCCCGCGAATCTCGCCATCCTGCCGCTGAGCCTGCTTCCCTTCTGGCTCGCGGGCGCGTTGTTCACCCTCCTATCCGTCGGGGCGACGATTCTCGGGCTGCGGCTGCTGGGTGTCCGCGACTGGCGCTGCATCGCGATCGCCCTCGTCTCCTGGCCGTCTCTGAACGGGCTGGATCTCGGCGCCGCCGGCCCGCTCATCCTGCTCGGAGCGGCGGTGCTGTGGCGATGGCGAGAGCGGCTATGGCCGCCCGCGATCGCTCTCACCGGGATCGTGGTGTTGAAGATATTCCCGTGGCCACTCGGCGTCTGGTTGCTCGTGACCAGGCGCTACCGAACGTTCGCGCTTTCAGTCCTGATCGGTGCGGTCGTCACCTTCGCGGCTTGGGCCGTGATCGGGTTTGCGGGGATGGCCCAGTACCCGGAGATGCTGTCGAACCTCTCGTTCATCCAGGAAGGACGCGCGGTGTCGCTCGTCGCCGTACTGCTCGCCGCGGGCCTTCCCGTGACGGCCGCGGACACAGTGGCGATAGCCGCCGCCGCGGCCCTACTCGCCCTCGCGTGGCGCTTCGTGAAGCGCCCCGAAGGTGACCGGCAGGCCTTCGGGTTGGCCGTGATGGCGGCGCTGACCGCCTCGCCGATTGTCTGGGAGCACTACCTGCTGCTCCTGTTCGTCCCGATCGCGCTGATCTCGCCAAGGCTGTCCACGATCTGGTTGCTCCCACTCTGCGGACCGCTCTCACTCACGATCTGCTTGGCGTTCGGGACCAGCGCCTACCAGACCACAATCCGTACGGCGATCTCGTGGCTCACATGGGAGGCGGTGCTCGTGGGCTGGATCTGCTGGAAGCGGCCCGGGCTCAGCCGAACCCGCCCTTCATCACCGTGTAGACCGCCGGGTAGAAGAGCACGATCATCAGTGCCGGCATGATCAGGAACATCATCGGGAAGAGGATCTTCACCGGCGCCTTGTGCATCTTCTCCTGAGCTGCCTGGCGGCGGCGGCGGCGTATGTCGGTCGCGAGCTCTCGCAGGATGGGGGCGATCGAGAGTCCCATCGACTCGCCCCTGGTGACGGTTCTGACGAAGGCTTGCATGGACTCGGTGTCACAGCGTTCGAGCATGTCCTCCAGCGCCTCAGTGGTCGAGATGCCTAGATTCTGCTGGCGGATCGTCAGCCGTACCTCGTCTCCGAGCGCTCCTTGAAGACGGTTCGCGACCAGCACCAGCGAGGCGCCGAACGCCAGCCCCGCTTCGACGGTCGCGGTCAGCAGATCGATGAGCTCCGGAAGCTCCTGGTCGATCTCTTCGAGGCGGGCCTTGCCGCGGGAGTTGATCACCACTGCGGGAAGCTTCCAGCCCGCCGCCCCAGCGGCGACGATCAGCACCACTGTCAGCGGCGAAAGGGCGCCTGCCGCTACCACGAGCAGGCCAACCAAAGTGGCAAGCAATATCGACGCGAGTACGCGGTAGCCGTGGACTGCCGTGGGCGTGATCTCGTAGTAGCCCGCGGCCGCCAGCTGACCCCGCCCGAGCGGGGAGAGCCAGGTCATATGGGCGGTCGCGAACCGGCCAAGACTGTCTGCGAGCCGGGCGAGTCCGCCGCTAAGGGCTCCCCGCGAGGAAGCTGCTGCATCGGCTTCGTCCGTCTCTGGTACGAACCCGTAGTCGCTGATCTCGTGGAGATGCTGCTTGAGCTGGAGTCTCGGGACGGCGAACGCGTGCGCGGCCAGCCGTGCGGTTGCCGCGACCAATAGCACGCCGATGATTAACATGAGAATAGTCACGGCTCTATGCCTCCGGGTTGACGATTCGATTCATGACCAGCCAACCGGAGACCACCATGCCGGCGCCGATGACGAGCAGCACGACTCCGGGAACCGTGTGGAAGAGCGGGTGCGAATACGAGGGAGCAAGGACCGTAAGGCCCGCGAGCATCGCCGGCGGTAGCCCGGAAAGAACCCAGGCCGACATGCGGGCCTGGCCGGTGAGCGCGCGCATCTCGCGCTGCAGGTCCGCGCGCTCGCTGGAAGAATCGGCGACCCGCTCGAGGGCCTCGGAGACGTTTGATCCCGACTTGCGTTGCAGCGCTGCGATCAGCGCCACCTGCTCCATGTCCTTGGCGTTCATCCGGCGAGAGATCGCCTCGAGAGTCTCCTCCAGCGGGAGGCCAAGGCTTTCATCGGACAGCGCACGCTCGAGCTCGCCGCGGATGGGCTCGTTGGAAGAGCTGGCCACCGCTGCGAGTGCGCCGATGAAGCTCCGCCCGCCCCGCATCGCTCCAGCCAGGTCCTGGAGATGACTTGGTAACTGCTGGTTGAACTGGTTTCGCTGGCGCCGCGCCCCACGCGAGACCACCGCTCTCAACACGAACGGAGCGGCTGCCAGCAGAAGGATGCCGAGCACAGCGGATCCGGTCACGTAGGCGAGCAGGAATGCCCCTACCGCGCTGGCCACGGCCCACCGTTTGACAATCGCCAGCGGTGAACGCTTCATCCGGGCAGCATCGACCTGCTCTACGAACGTCGGCCACCCTCGTCTGCTCGTGAGTAGCCTCGCCAGGCGACCGGTTCCCTCGCCACCCAGCGCGGAGGCGGTCGCGTCTGCTTCGGATGAGGCCAGCGTGAAGGTGCCGACGCGCCGCTGCAAGGTCTGCCGCGACGGGCGGCCGAAGACCATCAGCGCGATTGCTAGGGCGATCAACAGAACACAGCCGGCGGCGATCACCAAGATGCCAAGCGAGGAGCTCCAGAAGGAGCGATGCGGTGGCAGTGCCTTCCATGCCGTCCCTGACTGAGCCGAGCTTGCCGCCGGCGAGGGCCCGGGCTGCGCGGCTGGGGACGTTCTCGCGGTCAGACGGCCTTGCGCACCGGCGGGGGCAGATGTCAGGCCGAAGAAGGTGCTCGCCGCGGTGGGGGCGGACGTCTTGGGGCTCTTAACCGCAGCGCGCGGGGTCGTGGTGGTGGTCGGGGTGGAGGGACGCGGCGGGACGGGTGCGTAGTAGCTCAGGCTCAGGGATTTCGGCACCCCGTCCACGTGAACGGTCACGGCGACGCGTTGACCCGCCGGCAGGATCGATCGGTAGCTCAGGGCATAGCTCTGTGTAAGCGCGCTGGTGATGTGCGTAAAGACCCTCGGGAGCTGGGCGCCGGTGGCCACGACGAACTTCCCGCCCCCGAGCTGAGCCAGTCGGCGCATCAGGACGGGGGTGAAGGAGGAATCTCGCAAACCGACTGTGAAGATCCTGACCTGCTGCCGTTGCGCGGCGGCACTGACGGACGCCGGGGTGAGACCACCGGCTACGGCGGTGGCGCCATCCGAGATAAGGATCACCGCACCGCCCGCGTCGTGCGCGGCGGCTAACTGCTTGAGGCCGGCCATCAATGCCGGCAGGATGCGCGTTCCCGTGCCGATCGGGGGGGTCGTCGCGAGCGCCCGGTTGATGGTTCGCGCATCGCTCGTCATCGGCAGCAGGACGGTGGAGGTCCGATCGAAAGTGATCACTCCGAGCTTCTCCGTACGGGTCCGCTTCGCGGCGATCGCACGGGCGGCGGCCATTGCCTGGGCGAGGGGCACGCCACTCATGCTTCCGCTCCGGTCGATCACGAGCGCGACGCCGAAATTGTGGTTGACCGTCCGTTTCTCCGGCGTCACCGACAGGTGGCCGACGGGCTTGCCGTTCTCGGTGACGTAGATGCGGGGTGCGCCGGCCCGGACGCCGGGTGGCACCGTGAGAACGAGCGTGCGAGCGGGGAACGTCGCGCCGGCGCGAACCGAGCCGCTCAGCGAGCTGGCGGCGGCGCTTGTGGCGAGCAGCAAAACGACCGCTGCGGTGATCGCGCCGGTGCGGAGAAAGTGCCGCTTAGCCACGAGCGCCCGCCACGCGGATCCCGTTTGCCTGACGCGTCGCCAGAAGCCCGGAGGGCAGCTCGATGCCGCGGCGTTCGAACTTCTCGAGGAACATCGGCCTCAGTCCCGACCCCTTCAGTGAGCCGACTATGTGACGCGTGTGGCGGTTGTCCGCTACCGCATCGATTTCGAAGGCGTACAGATCCTGGAGCGTGATCACTTCAGACTCCATACCCTGGACCTCGGTGATCGCCACGAGACGCCGCGTGCCGTCGTTCATTCGCTCGATCTGAATCACGAGATCGAGCGCCGCGGCGATCTGCTCTCGGATGGCCCGCAGAGGGAGGTCGTACCCGGCCATCAGCACCATTGTCTCCAGGCGTGCCAGTGCGTCCCGCGGTGTGTTCGCATGAACGGTGGTGATGGACCCGTCGTGACCGGTGTTCATCGCCTGGAGCATGTCGAGCGCCTCGCCGCCGCGCACCTCACCGACGATGATCCGGTCGGGACGCATCCGGAGCGCGTTGCGAACAAGGTCGCGGATCGTGACCTCTCCCTCGCCCTCGATGTTCTTCGGTCGCGCCTCCAGGCGCACGACATGCCGCTGCGCGAGCTGGAGCTCGGCCGCGTCCTCGATAGTCAGGATCCGCTCATCGTCGGGGATGCTCGCCGACAGCGCGTTCAGGAGGGTCGTCTTGCCCGAGCCCGTGCCCCCCGAGATCAGGATGTTGAGCCGCGCCAGCACGCAGCGCTCGAGCAGGTCGGCCGCCTCCGGTGTCAAGGAACCGCGCGTGATCAGGGCCGCCATGTCGAGTCGCTGCTTGCTGAACTTGCGGATCGTGAGCAACGCTCCGGAGAGCGAAAGCGGCGGGATCGTCGCGTTGATCCGGCTGCCGTCGGGCAAGCGGGCATCGACCATCGGGGAGGCCTCGTCGATCCGGCGTCCCACCTGAGCGACGATCTTGCTGATGATGCGCCGCAGGTGCGACTCATCGGTGAAGCGGACCGGAGTCTTGTGCAAGCGTCCGGCACGTTCGACCCAGATGTCGTGCGCGCCGTTGACCATGATCTCGCTCACGGTGTCGTCCTCGAGCAGCCGCTCGAGCGGCCCGTGACCGAGAATGTCGTCGGTTAGTTCTCCGACGATCCGTTCGCGGTCCTCACGCGAAATGCCCGGCTCGGTCGCGAGCCGCGCGCGGAGCTCCGCCTGAACGCGCGCTCGCAGCGCCTGCGGGTCGATCTCCGTATTGAAGAGCTGCCGGCCCAGCCCCTCGATCAGCGCCATGTGCACTCGGTTCTTGATTTCCGAGAAGGGCTCGGCGAACGGGTCGACCCCGCCGCCGCCTCCCTGGAAAAGCCGCTCGTGGAGCTCCATCACGAGCTCCTACGCGCGTGGTGGAGGAAGAGCGACCGCCGCCCCGGCGCCGACGCGGGCACCGCAACCGGGTCATCGACCAGGACGGGTGGCACATCCGCGTTCGCGCCCACGGAGGCGTCGATGTATTGCTGCGCCAGGGACCGGAACACGCGCGCGGCGTCGGATCCCCGCTGCAGCGAGATGGGAACGCCCTGGTTGATCGATCGGGTGATCTCGCGATCGCTCGGCAACATGATGTCCACGTCCCTGCCGAGGATCGCCAGTACATCATCGCGGTCGATTCCGACGTTCGTATTCGCCCGGTTCAGCAGCAGCTTCACCCTGCTCCGGTCGTAATCCATTCGCTCCAACGTCTCGAGCCCGAGCTTCGTGTTCTTCAGCGACAGGGTGTCGCGCATTACCACGACCAGGGCATCGGTCGAGGTATCGATCGCGTTGATCACCTCGGGGGAGAAGCTCGGCGGTGTATCCAGCACGACGAACTCGAACATCTCGGCCAGCAGGCGCTGAACCTCACCGAGGAAGGGGACGCTGATCACCGCGGCCTGGTCGGGCCGGACCGGCGCCAGCAGCCCCTGCACCCCCGAGGGATGCCCGACCAGGAAGTCCCTGAGCTTGTCAGCATCGAGCGACCCGCCAGACCGGACGAGGTCATACATCGTGCGCACCGGGTTCAGGCCCATCGCGAGCGCGACGTCACCGAACTGCAGATCGAGGTCCATGATCGCGACGCTCCGGCCCGCCAGCGCGAGCGAGACGGCGAGGTTTGTCGCCACCAGTGTCTTGCCGCTGCCTCCTTTGAGCCCGAGCACGCAGATCACGTTGCGCGCCGCGGCCTCCTTCGGCTCGGCGGTTCCGCGTCTGCGCAGCAGCGCCTTCTCGAGCGCGAAGACGACCTGCCGCGCCAGGGCAGGATCCAGGCCGGCGGCCGCGTTGGTGGGCAGCGCGACAATGTCGTCGACGCCGCTCTCGAACGCGTCTCCCAGATACCCGTTGCCCGTCGGCGGGCACATCAGGATGATTGGACGAGCTGGGTGCTGGCGGCGCGCCATGGAAACGAAGTCACGTACCTGGGCGGTGTAATCGGCGACGGCGACGATCAGCGCGTCACCCGCTCCGTGCCCGCTCGCGGACGGTCCCACGAGCTCCAGGTAGTCCAGCACCTTGACCTTCGGGTCGCGCGTGAGGACCGTCTCGATCAGCCCGCGGTCGACCTCGCCGTCGAGTGCGACCAGGATGTTCAGCTCGGCGCTCATCGCTTGCTCCTCGTGGTCGGGGTGGTTGCGGCGGAGTTCGTATTGGCATGGTCGCCTGAGGCCAGCGCGACGACGCTGCGAACGATGGTCGGTAGGTCAGTGAGGTATTGCCTTGGGTTGACGGCGCTGGCTGGGCGGAGCACAAGCCAGACCCTGCCGTAGTCGGCCGTGTACGCCAGCGTCGCAGCCTGAGTGTTGGTCACTGCGAGCAAGACCTGCCCGCCCCCGGCTCCGGTCGTGCCACCGCCCGTCCCGACCTTCAAGACGGTGGCATCGTCCGCCAGCAGGCGGATTACGGGGACTGCGTTCAGGTTGAAGCCACCGTAAACGTCGACGTAGTCACCGGCCTCGAGGACGCCGTCCAGCCCGTGCGAAGCGTCCAGCGTCAGTGATATCGCGCGCTGGTTCGGCGTTAGCTGCGCGGGGATTCCAGTGCCGCCGGAGACGAAGTCCGCCGACGTGAGCTGCTGCCCGGGGAGGATGTTGCTCGCCGCGTGCTCCCCACTCAGGGCTCCCGCGTTCTCGATCGCACCCGGCGCCACCTGCGTCGCGAGAATCGGCGTTACCTTGTAAAGGCCCTTGGACGCAATAGCATCGCCCGTCGTCCCCTTCTCGATCTTCGCCGTGGCCACGAGCACCGTGTCCTGCTTGGCGCCGCCGGCGGCGGCGTGCCGGTACTTGCTCAAGGCGAACATCAAGATCCCCGTTGCGGCCAGCGCGCAGACGAGAGCGAGCACGAGGGCGCCCCGGCGGGTCGCAAGCAGGCCGCTCAAACCAGGCCCGTCGAGTCGTTTACGAGTGAGTGGCACAGTAAATCTCCTTGCTAGCTCAAGTTGTGGGGCACTGTGTGGGCACAGTGGCGCTGACAGACCAGGTCGTCGCGGGCTGCTCGATCGGCATCGTGGCCGACTCGACGATCTGAGCGCTGGTCGCGGACCCCAGTATCGGCAGCAGCCTGACCGTCGAGACAACGCATGCTCTGACGGCACCGGTCGAGCCGGTCGGGTAGTAGAGATACACCGCCGCCGGCGAGGTGACGTCGGAGCTTCCGGCTTGAAGCTCGGGTGTGGCTTGCCCCTGAACGTAGGCTTGTAGTGACAGCGTCGACGATGGGTCCACATCGACGGCCGCCCAGCGCGCGGCCGCGGCCGCCATCTGCGTTTCCTGGCTCGCGTAGTTCATGTAGCGACCGAACGTGAGGATGCCCACGATGATCAGCATCAAGATCGGGAGTACCACCGCGAACTCGACCATCGCTTGCCCCCGCTCCTGGCGGATGCGTTTGACGGCCTTGTACGTGGTTGTGCTGAAAGTTGTGAAGGGCATGTCGCATTGGCGTGTAGCATGGCCTTGGTCGCTGGTGTGACATTTGGACTGCACTGTGGATCTATCGTCCGATTGCACGAGGCGACCGCCTGCGAGAACTTCTAATCCTCCTAGCGGAAGGTGGAGTACGCCGGTTGCCCCTGAAGGTGAGGCTCTCACTAATTCGCCTAGACGCGCTTTGAGATGGAGCTGAAGAGCGTGGATATGCTTGATCCCAGCAGGAGCGCCGTGAGAATCACGACCACCGCGATCACGCCGAGCAGGATGCCGTACTCGGCCAGTGTCTGGCCTTGCTCCCTTCGCGCCCTCGTGGGCAGTGCAGCGAGCTTGACGCACAGGCAGCAGAGAACGGGGTACATACAGGTTCATCGTGCGTTCAGGTAGGCGGCTCATCCTCGGAAGCTCTAGTTGCGACTAGACGTACGCGCAGGTGCGCCCAACAACGAAGAGGCGCCCGCCCGGGGACTTGCGCGAAGCAAGTCTCCGGACGAGCGCCAAGGCTCCTATCGGGCCGACCTAGAGGTGGTTCGAGACGGACGTGAAGAGGGTCGAGATGCTCGAACCCAGCAGAAGCGCGACGGCAACCACGACCAGCGCGATGACGCCGAGGAGAATGCCGTATTCGGCCATTGTCTGCCCCTCCTCGTGACGCACGCGCACCACGAGCATTGTGATGTAGTCAATGAAGCTGTTCAACATGGAGTTTCACCTCCTCCCATGGATATATCGTGCCGGTTGGGCATGTGCGGGTAAGGTGGAATCGACCTCTCCGGCACAGCTGACGGCCGGTATCTGTTGTTGGCTGGTCCACCCTTCCAGGAGTATCGGGACACGCAAGTGGCCTCCGCGAGAGAGGAAGTTCTAGTCCGACGTAGACCATGGTCTAGGGCCACTCGCAGCGCAGCTCACGACCGCACGGACGGCTAGCGTGAGTTAGACCTAGGTGGGATGGGCGTGACGCCCGCGGAGGGCGAAACAACATGCATGCGGCAACCCGAGTCGAAGCAGATAGTCAATGCGACGCGAGGGAACGTTGTCTGCGAGCAGGGGGTGATCGCAGACCGGCCGGTGATGCGAATGCGTGGGCTGCTGGGGAGGCGCGGGCTGCCCACGGGTGAAGGGCTGCTGCTCACGCCCGCGCCCTCGATCCACACTGCCTTCATGCGCTTCGCGATCGACGCTGTCTTGCTCGACTCCGAGCTGCAGGTCGTCAGGCTCGTGGCTCACCTGCGTCCGTGGCGAGCTGCCAGTGCCCGTCGCGCGAGGGCGGTGCTCGAGCTGGCCGACGGTGAGATCGCCAGGCTCGGCCTCCAGCTCGATGACCGGCTCACAGTGCTCGACCGCCCGAATGGGGCGGCTCAGCCTGATGCGCGAACTCCGCCCCGGGTATTGCTCCTGGCGACCGATCGCCGCTTTCGCACCTTCGCGTCGGCCTCGCTGACGCGGCACGGCTATTACGTGACCGTGTCACGTTCGGGCACCGATGACATCGCGGAGCTTGCCGCGCGCGAGCGCATCGATGTTGTCCTGATCGACGCGACCGGGTCGCTCACCGCGGCCGCACATGCCGCCGCGCGGCTCCAGACGGTTCAACCGCTCGTCGGGATGGTGGCAGTCAGCGACGAACCGCAGGACGGGCTCTCGACGCTTCCGGTGTTGCCGAAGTGGGGATCGTTCGCCTCCCTGTGCGCCGCGATTGATCAAGCCCGCGCGCGGGTCGGGGCGGCCCCGCGCGCCGAGGGCGGGAATCAAGGGCGGGGGGAATGGTGTAATGCCGGCAGCTGAGCAGCGCACGCAGGTCCCTGTGATTGTGTTGGCGGTCGCGGTCGCTGGGGTGGCGCTCGTGACCTATCCGCTTGGTGCGGATGGGGTGATCGCCGCGTTCTTCGCCGCGGTGCTCGTGGTGATCGCCGCGATCGATATCCGCACCCTGAAGATCCCGAACCGGATCGTGCTCCCAGCCGCCGCGATCGTCCTCGCTGCCGACACGATCTTCATGCCGGGGCGGGCGATCGAGTTCCTGCTGGCCGCACTGCTCGCAGGCGCTGCGCTCCTGGTCGTGAACCTGATCAGTAGCTCGTGGATGGGGATGGGCGACGTCAAGCTCGGAATGCTGCTCGGGGCCGCGCTGGGCTGGGGAGTCGTCGGAGCACTCGAGATCGCGTTCATTGCGACATTTCCGTTCGCGGTCGCGGTGCTGGTCCGTGGGGGCCTCGAGGCTCGGAAGGCTGCGCTGCCGTTCGGTCCGTTTATGGCCTTCGGAGCACTCGTTGTGCTGATCGTGCCGCGGCTGGCCGGCCTCGGAGGCTGATCGACGAGAGCTCGAGGACGTATGTGGTTTCACCCGATGGGGAGAATTGGCTTGTATGGAGATCGACGACCCGGCACCGGCGGCGAAGATCGATCGACTGACGCGACTGATCGAGCTGTCCGGGATCGGGCCCGCGGTGTCCCCTTCGGTGCGAGAGCGAGCACGTGGCCACGCCCTTGAGCTGCTCGCTGAGGGCGGCTCCGGAGAGGGCGCGGTCACGATCGCAATGCTCGCCTGCACGGCCGACATCCTCTGCGAGATCGCGGTCGACCTCGCGGCTCGTCCGCGCGAGGCCCGCCGGCTGATCTACGAGCTCGAACAGATCGCGGGCTTTCCGACTGCCGCGCTCGGCCGCGAAGTGCTGCGCACGCCGAGCCTTCCGCAGCTGTCAACCGACGTCGCGATCGAAGTCCAGCTTGCGCTGTCGCTGGCCTTCGCAGAGGTGGACGCGATCTCCCTGTGGACGCTCTCAGCCGGCGGCGATCTCGTGTACGTCGCTCACGCCGGCGTGTTCGAGCCTCAGGCCCGAGGGAGTGGGCGGGCGGCGAGCGCGCTGCTGGCGGGCGCGGAACCCGCCCCGGCGGCCGGTTCTGAGTTTGGGATCCGCCCGCCGGCCGGGTCTGAGGTCGGGATCCGCATCGACCGCTGGCTGCATCCGGCGGCGGCTTTGGTCGCGCACGGCGAGCCACCGCGCGCCGATCACCGCGTCCTGCTGCTCGAGTCGGCTGCGCCCGTGTTCGGCTCGATCCTCGAGCGGGACGCGCTGCGAGCCCGCGAGCAGTCATCCGGGGAGTCGGTCGTGACCTCGGTTGAACGCAGGCTGGCCCGCCTGCGCTTCGACCTACACGACGGTCCACAGCAGGACGTACACCTCCTGGCCCAGGACCTGCGCTCGTTTCGCGACCAGCTACGGCCGGTCATCGCCGAGGATCCGAACACCGATCGCCTGCTGGGTCGCCTCGACGATTTCGAGGCGCAGCTCGTGGCGCTCGACGGCGACCTGCGGAGGATCTCGACGTCTGTCCAATCACCGTTCGTCCATCCCGGCTCGATTCCCGAGCGGCTGCGGCAGATCACCGACGCCTTCGCGGCTCGTAGCGGGGTTGAGCCTCAGACCCGGTTCGAGGGCGACTTGACCAAGCTCAGCGAGTCCCAGCAGATCGCCCTGCTGGCACTCATCCGGGAGGCGCTCAGCAACGTGCGCGAGCACAGCGATGCGGGCAAGGTGACGATTGCGGTCTCCTCGGATGCGGTCGGTGTCGAGGTCGAGGTCACCGACGACGGCCGGGGCTTCGATCCGGAGACCACGCTGGTGCGGGCTGCGCGTGAGGGTCATCTCGGACTGGTGGGCATGCACGAGCGGGTGCGGATGCTCGGGGGCCGGACGCGCATCGACAGCCGCCCAGGTGGCCCCACCGTCATCTCCGCGAGCCTGCCGTCGTGGCCGTCGCAGCCTAAGCTGGGCTGAGTACTACGCCGCGACGAGGTGGTGCTCGAATGCGTAGCGGACCGCGCCGGTACGGTTGGCAACGCCGAGCTTGCGGTAGATGTTCGTCAGGTGGAACTTGACGGTGTGCTCGCTGACCCATAGCTCGCGACTGATCGCCGCGGTGGTCAGCCCCGAGGAGACGGCGGACAGGATCGTCCGCTCGCGATCGGTAAGAGCAGGAAGGGTGGGCTGATCTCCGGCGGCGATCTCGTCAGCGCCATACGACGGAGCGTGGAATACGGCCCCGCTCGAGGCCTGCCGGAGCACTGACGCCAGGTCGACGGCGGCCGCAGTCTTGAGCACATAGGCGCTCGCGCCCGCCCGTAGCGCACCATCGATAGACGGGCGGTCGGCACAGGCCGACAGCACGACGGTCTTGATCTCGGGCCATTCCTGGTGGATTCCTTCGATGCACTCGAAGCCGACCACGCCGGGCATGAGCAGATCCAGCAGCACGATCGCGGGGCTGCGCCGCTCGATCAGCTGCATCAGCTCGGGTCCCGAGTGGGCCTCCCCGACGACCTCGATGTCCTCGAAGTGCTCGATCGTGCGCCGGATGCCGGCGATGATCATCGGGTGATCGTCGGCGATCAGCACCCGGATCGGGGTGGCTGCCGGACACACTTCGCCGAGGACGTCTGAGCCATGCGTTGCGGTGTTCATATCCCGCCCCTTCTGTGAGGTCGCCAAATGCGGATCGGAGTGCATGCTTTAGATTTCGGCCCTCCCGTCCACCCGGTGTTCCGAAGTTACCCGCAGTCCTGATCGCGGAAGTTGGCAGGTGTTGGCGTAGATCTCACATCGAGGCGTGTCCGCCGGGCGGTTCCGGCCGCTTGGTGGCGACGCGAGTATCGTGAACATTGATGAACGAAGCTCCGCAGGCAAGCTCGCAGATAACAATTGTGATTGCCGACGACCATGAGGTTGTTCGCGCCGGGTTGCGGATGTTGCTAGACGCCGAGGAGGACTTCGAGGTCGTCGACGAAGCGGGGGACGTGCCGATGACGCTACGCAAGGTGCTCGCCTACAGTCCCCGGGTGCTGGTGCTGGACTTGAGCATGCCGGGTGAGCCGAGCCTTCCGGCGATTCCGCGGATCCTCGAGACTTCGCCGTCGACCGGCATCGTGGTGCTGACGATGCAGGACGACGTGCAGTCGGCCCGTGAGGCGCTCAGGTCAGGCGCGCTCGGCTACGTACTCAAGGAGTCGAGTGACGAGGAGCTGGTGCAGGCGGTCAGGTTCGCTGCCGATGGCCGCACGTACCTGGGCCCAGAGCTCGGGGCACGGCTCGCGGCCGAGCCGGCGAAGCCGCCAAGGCCACCGGACGGGCTCTCCGATCGCGAGCTCGAGGTGCTCAAGCTGATCGCGCTCGGCCACACCAACAACGAGATGGCGACGAGATTGTTCCTCAGCGTCCGCACGGTCGAATCTCACCGCGCTCAGCTCCAGGCCAAGACACGTCGCGCTACCCGCGCTGACCTTGTGGCGTACGCACGCGAGCACGGCCTGATCGACTGACGCAGCCGCCGCCGTGACCCCGGGACGGGGATAATCCCGTCCGTGGGACTCGACCTGGCGACCGCGCCGATCTCGGCACTCGGGTTGATCGCCGGGTTCGGCGTCGCCGTAGCGAGCGGGTCGCGCGCGCTCGGTGGCGTCGTGCTTGCTTGCTGCGGCCTGCTCTGCATCGCGATCTGGCTCAGGCGGGACGGCCGTAGGATCGCGGCACGGCTGACCGCCGTCGGGCTGCTCGCGTTTGCTCTCTCGCACGTGCTCGGGCTCGTGATCGGCGCCTGGCCCGCGGTTCTCCTCGCCGCGCTGGCGACTGCTACGGCCTGCTGGCGCCTTTCGGACGTCCACCGCCCCGGCGCGCGGGCGGGCGGGTAGCCCCGCTCAGGCGGTGGCGTTCGGCTGTTGGTTCGCGCAGGCCGGCACCCCGGTGGCCCGCCAGGCATCGCGATCCCGTGAGTTGATCGCGGTCAGCTCGACCTCGAGCTGCTTGATCGCGACGACGGGGTCGTCTCCGTGGACGAGATCGTGATGGGTCGCGATCAGCGCGTCGAGCTGCTGCGCCGAGTCGCCCAACGACGTGCGGTACGCGCTTACGAGCGCACGCGGCGGCGCCAGCTTTCGGAGCGCGCCCAGCTCGGACCGGAAGATCGTGATTCCATGCGCGAGGAAGGTCGCGCCGCCCCCGTTCGAGCCGGGCATCGCGATCCGGTCGCTGCGCCGGATCGCCGCGGCGCAGAGCCGGCGCGCCTGCGTTCGCAGTGCGCGCGCCGAAAGCGTGCTGCTGCCGCAGCCAGACACTGACAGTGCGATGACCGCGACGATCAGAACGGCCGGAGCGGTGCGGCCGATCATCGGAGCGGGATCGCGAACAGCCGCTCGAGCTCGGCGACGGTCTCGTCGGTAACGCGATGATGGACGGTGGCCATCCCCAGCTCGGCTGCGGGAGCCAGGTTGAAGGGCAGATCGTCGACGAAGACGCAGGCGCCGGGGGGGAGGCCGATCCGCGACGCTCCGAGCGCGTACATCTCCGGCGCCGGCTTGCGCATCCCCACCTCACCCGAGATCACGACGCCGTCGAACAGCTCCGCGAGCATCGTGCGGTCGTAGCGGCGGGTCCCCCAGGAGTTGGAGACCAGGCCGGTGCTCACCCCGGCGGAGCGGAGCGTACGGACAGCGTCGAGCATCGCGTGATCCGGTCCTGAGCCGGCGAACAGGCGGTCGATCAGGTTCGTTTCGTCGACGCCGAGCGCGGCAGCGAACCGGGGCTCGAATTCGATCTCCTCCATCGTCCCGGTCTCGAGCGCGATCAGCAGCTCCCGGCAGCTCCGGTCCTCCCTGAAGCGCCGCACGATCGTCTCCGGCTCGAGTCCTTCGAGTTCGCAGAACGCGCGGAAGGAGGCGAACATGTCGGTCGTCAGCACGCCCCCGTAGTCCACTAGCAGGCCGCGGTAGTGACCGTCCTCAAGCTCCACGCTGGGAGACCTCCAACGCTCGCTCGGCGAGCCCTACGACGCCGTCGCCGAACGACTTCAGGTACGGGTCGTCGGTGCTACCGGCGAGCGCGCGCTTGTAGTTGCCTTCCATGAACACGATCGACTTCCACAGCGCAAGGGTCACGTACCACGTCAGCGATCGCATCGAGCGACCTGACAGGGCCTCGTAGCGTGCAATCACCTCCGCTCGGGTTGGGAAGCCGGGCAACCGTGTCACGCTCTGGAGGTCGAACCGGCCGAGGGGAGGGTCGTCAGCCTGCACCCAGAACATCATCAGGTAGCCGAGATCGGCGAGCGGATCGCCGATTGTCGCCATCTCCCAATCGAGGATGGCAGCCAGCCGCGCGGGCGGCCGCGGGGCGAAGATCGTGTTGCCGAGTCGGTAGTCGCCATGGACGATCGTCGCCGGCGGCGACTTCGGCAGGTTGGCGGCCAGCCACGCGCCGACGCTCTCGACCGCCGGCAGATCGCGAGTTCGATTGTGCTCCCACAGGCCTGTGAAGCGCCGCAGCTGCCGCTCGAGGTAGCCGGTCGGCCGGCCGAACCCCTCTAGGCCGGCGTCCAGCCAATCGACGGCGTGCAGCTCGACCAGCGCGTCGATCAACTCGTTCGCGATCCGCTTGTGCTCCTCAGGGCCCTCGAGACGGCTGGGGATCGCGTCCGTGATCACATCACCGTCCACTTTCTCCATCAGGTAGAAGGGCGCGCCGATGATCGACGTATCGTCGCAGCTGAGGAGAACCTTCGGCGCTCTGACAGGCGTGCTCTCGAGCGCGCGCAGGAGCCTTGCCTCCCGCATCACGTCGTGCGCGGACGGGGGGAGCGGCCCGCGCGGCGGACGCCGCAGGATCACGTCTCGTCCCGCGCTCGAGATCTCCAGGGTGACGTTGGAGTGACCATCGCCGATCGGCGTCACCGCGATCTCGGATGGGTCCCCGTCGCCGAGCCGATTCACCGCCAGCAGCTCCGCAAGCGGCTCGATCACGAGCAAGGGCTCGCGGGCACCGTCGGCGAGGTCTGCGTGGCGGCGGATGATGTCGTCCGGGGCCAGGGCTTGGGTCATCGCGCTCGGCAGCGTACAACCGACGCTGGGCGGTCGAGCCGGCCGCGCGCCCCGCTAGCGGCCGTGCGGATCGCGGCGCAAGGCCTGAACAGGAGGTGAACATCGTCTGATACCCCTGGCGCCGGGTCGGTTCCCTGCCAGAATCGGTCTGATGGAGGCCCATTCCCGCGGATCGGTGCTTGTCGTCGACGACGAGCCGACGATCGCCGAGGTGGTGGCGCGGTATCTCGAGCGCGCCGGTTATCGCACCCGCGTCGCGGCGGACGGGGTCGCCGCGATCGAGGCGGCTGCAAGGCAGCGCCCAGACCTCGTCGTACTCGACCTGATGCTCCCGCGGATGGACGGCCTCGAGGTCATGCGCCGCCTGCGCGAGCAGGATCGCGAACGGATCGCGGTGATCCTCCTCACCGCGAAGGGCGAAGAGGCCGACCGGGTGATTGGGCTGCGGCTCGGAGCGGATGATTACGTGGTCAAGCCCTTCTCACCCGCGGAGCTCGTCGCGCGCGTCGACGCCGTGCTGCGACGGATCGACACCTCGCCGGAGCAGGAGATGCGGATCGAGCTCGGGGACCTCGAGATCGACCCGGCTGCCAGGCGCGTGTTCGTGCGCGGCGAGGAGGCCCTGCTCACGCAACGCGAGTTCGAGCTGCTGCTGTTCATGGCTCGTCACCCGGGCCAGGTGTTCTCACGCAATCAGCTCATGGATGCCGTCTGGCAGTACGCCTTCTACACCGACACCTCGACCGTCACGGTCCACATCCGTCGGCTGCGGGCCAAGATCGAGCTTGATCCGGCGGAGCCGCGGCACATCCAGACCGTGTGGGGCGTCGGCTACCGCTTTCAGCTATGAAAGCGATGCGCCGGCTGTACGGCACGCCTGCGCTGATCCTGGCGATCGCGCTGACCGCCGTCGCGGCGGCGGCCACGATCGGCGGCCACGGCGCGCTGATCACGGTCGCGCTGCTGGCCGCGATCGGCGTCGCTACGCTGATCGCCGTCCAAGTCGTCGTGCTCGCTCGCTCTCGCGGACGTGCCGGCCCGCTCTCGCGCCAGTTTGCGTTTGCAGTTGCGATCGTCATCGGTCCGCTACTGCTCGCGCTGGTCGTGATCGGCCTGCTGATGTTCGTCTCGGGCCATGACGCCGAGCTGGTCGCCGTCATCGTCGTGTTCGTCGGCGTGATCGCCGTCGCCGCCGGTCAGCGGCTGGCGGCTCCGATCATGCGCGACGTCGAGGCGATCAGGGACGGCCTGACTGCCGTCGGGCGGGGCGAGCGCGAGCTGCGGATCTCGACCACCGGGCACGACGAGCTCGGCGAGCTGGCGGAAGCCGCGAACGCGATGATCGGGCGGCTGCAGGCCGAGGAGGCGGCCCGTGACCAGTCCGACGCGGCCCGCCGCGGACTCGTCGCAGCCGTATCACACGACCTGCGGACGCCGATCACCTCGCTCACGCTGCTCGCTGACGCGGTGGGTGACGACATCGTCGACGAGGCGACGAGACGGACATACCTCGACCGTATGCGGACCCACATCGGGGCGCTGAGTGCGCTGATCGACGACCTGTTCGAGCTTTCACGGCTCGAGGCCGGGGACATCCGCTGGTCGCTCGAGCGCGTGCCGCTGCGAGAACTGGTCGGGGAGACGGTTGCCGCGATGCGCGTGCAAGCCGACCTGAAGGGAGTCGCAGTGCGTGCCGAGGTGCCGCTCGAGCTGGGTCCTGCCCGGGCCAACCCAGAGAAGCTGCAGCGAGTCCTCTTCAACCTGATCCAGAACGCGATCCGCCACACCCCGGCGGATGGCAGCGTGGTCGTCCGCGCCGAGACGGTTGCCGACCGGATCGAGATCGAGGTGTCCGACACCGGCGACGGGATCGCCCCACCCGATCGCGAGCAGGTCTTCGAGGCGTTCTACCGTGGGGGCGCCGACGCGTCTCGGACGAGCGGTGGCGCCGGGCTCGGCCTCGCGGTCTCACGCGCGATCGTCGAGGCGCACGGCGGGCGCATCTGGCTGCCCGAATCCCCAGCCGGGACGCGCGTGCGATTCAGCCTGCCGGCAGCGGCCTAGTGGAATCGCCCGGGAGGCGATTCCACTAAGCGGCCAGCGGCATGCCGGCGCGGACGGTCCAGTCGAAGCGCCAGCCGGCGAGCTGATCGTCGTCGCATGCGACGCCGACCACGGCCGCGCCGGTGGTCCGCTCGATTGCGGCGAGCAGAAACGCGAGGCGATCGCGGAGCTCCTGTCCGAACTCGCTCTCGTCGCTCGCCCAGCCCCCGTCCGCACCCTGGATCAGGATCGTCACGCGGCTCGGCCGGTGACGCGTCACTTCCTCGACGAGATCTTCGTCGAGGTCCGACGTGGTTATCTGTGTGATTGCTAGTAGATCTGACATGGCCTGAAGTCTCCTGTCCACTCGTAAAGAGTTCGTCAAGTCACCTGAACAATTGGCTATCGGCAAGGTTGCGTCGGAACCCAAATCCGGCGGCCGACTACCCTCAGATAGCGAGATGCCCGAGCTGCCAGAGGTCGAGATCACCGCACGCCGGATCGGCGCGGCGACCGCGGGCGCGACGGTCGAGTCGACCCTGGCGCCAGGCCTCAATGCGCTGAAGACCTACGATCCGCCGCTTTCGACGCTCGAGGGCCGCCGGATCGAGAGCTTGCACCGGCGCGGCAAGCTGTTCCTGCTCGATTTCGAAGACGAGCTGACGCTGCTGATTCACCTGATGTCCGCCGGCCGGCTCCAGGTTTTCGACAAGCGGGCGTCTCTGCGCGACCGAACCTCGCGCTTCCTGCTCCGGCTCAGTGACGGCTCTGAGCTTCGCCTGCGGGAGTTCGGCACCAAGCAGCGGGCCTGGGTCAAGCTGCTTCGGGCAGCCGACGTCCAGGCGGACGAGACCCTGTCGGCGCTCGGTCCCGAAGCGTGGCCGGACCCGCCGCCGTTCGCGCCGCTGCTGGACGCGCCGCGCCCTCTACACGCGTTGCTCCGCGATCAGCACGTGATCGCCGGAATCGGCCGCTCGTGGGTCGACGAGATTCTGCACGCCGCGAAGCTGTCGCCGTTCAAGCGCGGCGCCGACCTCGACGAAGACGAGGCCGAGCGACTGAGGGACTCGACGACCCAGCAGCTCGGACGGGCGATCGCGCACTACGAAGAGGTGATCGGGCTGCCGATCCCCGACAAGCTGCCGATGCCGCTGACGGTCCATCGCCGCCAAGGCGAGCCGTGCCCGCGGTGCGGCGACCGTCTCGAAGCAGTGTTCTACGAGGATTATGTGATGTCGTACTGCCCGACCTGCCAGACGGACGGCAAGCTGCTGAAGGACCGCCGGCTCTCGCGCCTATTGAGGTGACGCCTGAGCAGAAAAAGACACAAATCCTGTCAAAGGTTTGAATAAGCTGTGCACGGGCAGCCGGCGGCAGGGGTCGCAGGCGCGACGGAGGAGGATCGATGAGATCTGCGAGAAGGGCTGTGCTTGCAGCCATAACCTTGCTCATGAGCGGGGCGCTCGCGGCGGGTGCCTCAGCGGCGCCGCCGGTCAACGTGAGCGTGGTCGCCAGCGGGCTGAACTCACCGAAGCACCTCACCTGGACCGATGACGGGCTACTCGTCACCGAGTCAGGGACCGGAGGGCCTGTCGGCACGAGCAACTGTGTGACCGCACCCCCGCTCGAGGGTCCCGGAACGACTCAGTACTGCGAGGGCGCGACCGGCTCGGTGGCGCTCGTCCGCGACGGCCATACCGATACCGTGCTCGGCGGACTGCCTTCGGTCGTGGAGGAGGACACCGGGGAAGCACTTGGCGTTTCCGCCGTCGCCCCTCTGCAGACAGGCCTGCGCGGCTTCTGGGGTGGCTGGCAGCCGTGGCATCGATACGGCAGCGGCCTTGCTGTCCTGTTCCAGGACGAACTCGTCGACTCCGATGGCACCAACGGCCTGTCCGCGCCCGCCTCGACGGTGTTCGGCACACTGCAGCTGGGGCCATGGTGGTCGGCGGAGATCGCGAAGTTCGCCGCCGAGAATCCGCAGAATCCGGCCACACTCGGGGGCATTCCCGGCGTGGAGACGACGTACGACTCAGACCCGTTCGACGTGATCGACTACGGCCGCGGCTACGTGGTGGTCGACGCAGCGGCCAACTCACTGCTGTACGTGAGCCCCCACGGGCAAATCTCGCTGCTTGCTCGCTTCCCGACCCAGCTCGAGGATGCACCGGCGGGCGTGTTCGGACCGGGGCCGGTTCCGATCGAGGCCCAGGCGGTGCCGACGGCCGTGGCGGTCGGGCCGGACGGCGCCTTGTACGTTTCGCAGCTCGTCGGCGTTCCCTCCAACCCGGGAACCTCAGACATCTTCCGGGTCGTGCCCGGGCAGGCTCCGACGGTGTGGGCGACCGGCCTGACCGCCGTGACGGCGATCGCTTTCGACCGGCACGGGCGGTTGCTTGCCACCGAGTACAGCACCGGCGGCCTGCTCGCGCCGCCCACTGTGCCTGGAGCCCTCGTCGAGGTGAGCCAGAACGGCACTCAGGTCACGACGCTGCCCGTGTCCGGGCTGTACCAGCCGACGGGGGTCGCCGTCGCTCCCGACGGCAGCGTCTACGTCGCGAACTACGGCACCAGCCCGGGCTCGGCTGCCACGCCGGGCGAGGTTGTGCGCATCACCGGGCTCGGTTAGCGCCCGAAACCACTCTCACTGGGGCTGGCCGACGTCAGGGCCAGCCCCAGTGTCTCGTTTTACCTGAGATGATGCCGAGGTGATCGATCCCGGCGATCAAGCCCCAGACTTCACGCTGCCCGACCAGCACGGGAAGCCCGTGTCGCTGTCAGCGCTACGCGGCAAGAGCGTCGTTCTGTACTTCTATCCGAAGGCGGACACGCCTGGATGCACGACGCAGGCGTGTGGAGTACGTGACCATGCGCCCGAGTACGAGTTCGCGGGTGCTGTCGTGCTCGGTGTATCGCCCGATCCGGTCAAGCGGATCGCCAAATTCGCCGAGAAGTTCGAGCTGGCTTTCCCACTGCTCTCCGACGAGGAGCACACGGCCGCGGAGGCATATGGCGTCTGGGTGGAGAAGTCGATGTACGGCCGCACGTACATGGGCATCGAGCGCACGACGTTCGTGATCGGGCCTGACGGCGTAGTGACGAACGTATTTCGCCGCGTCAAGCCGGCCCAGCATGATGAGCTCGTGCTCGGCACGCTTTCCTGATCTGGCCGCTCGGCACTAATCGACGCCTAACCGAGTGCCCGCGTCCGCTGGCTAGGCTTGGCGCCCGCAGGCCAGGGGAACCCAAGGATCCGGATCTCGGCCGGACGTAAGACACCGGAGGTGAAGCTTGATCAGACGATTCCTTCCGCTGCTGGTCGTCGCGGCGGTGCTGGTGGTGGCCGGCTGCGGGAGCAAGACCATCACTACCACGGCCGCCAACGGCCAGGTCTCTACCCACACCACGGTTCACTTCGCGAAGACCAAGTTCCTGCTGCACGCGGGCCTGGCGTTCGGGACTTTCCATCGCTATATCTACGCGCCGCTGAAGGCGGGCGACTTCTCCCACCCGCTCCAGCACAAGGCGGTCGTGGCCAAGGCCGCACTCGCAGGGGCGTTCGTCTACCACGAGGTCAAGCTCGCGCTCACGGACGCGCAAGGGAGCGCGATCCTGTCAAAGGTGGTCTCGCCGCTGACGGCGCTCGGAGCCACGCTCGCGGCGGTGGTCTTGGCCCTCAAGCACGGGCATCCCAACCTGTCGGGGATCAGCTCGGCGAACGGCGCGATCAGCAGCATCAAGTCGTCCTCCTCCTCGGCCGGGGCGAACATCACGGAGCACAGCTCCTCGTTCTGATCCGGACCATCACGTGCCGGCCTGGGCCCGATCAGGGCCCGGGCAGCCACGGTAGGTGGGGATCGCCGGCGCCGCTGTGCTACTGGAGCCCCTCGCGCGCCTCGCGCACGAGGGTCACTGCCTCGGGGAAGACGAGCGCGATCACGCCGCGGAGCTGTGCTGCCTGCTGCTCGGTCGATCCCTGAATGTTGACGCGGTTGATCGCGGCAACCGTGAGGTCAACTGCCAGCTTGATCGCGTTGTCGGCCCACGCGAGCCGCTGGGCTCCCTGCATCTGCTCTGCAAACTCCCCTAGCCGCCGCTGCAGCTCGTCAGGGTCGCCGAACAGATCTCCAAAGCCGCCACCTTCCATATGGCAATGGTAACCGGTGGACGCTAGGAGGTCCGCCGGGCCAGGACCGCGACCGTCCCGCCGCGGCGCGAAAGCCCCGCAACGAGCTCGGCGATCGCCGCGACCGGCGCGAGCGGCAACGCGACGAGCGTGATAGCGAGGTCGGGGGAGCGGAGCGGCGCGTTCCGCTTCAGCAGGTTGTATAGGTAGGACGGATTGGCTGTGAGGCGGGTGACGGCCGACTGCCACATCCCGAACGGATTGTGCTCGGCGAGCAGGTGGTGGGTGCGGACGGGCGTGAATCCCTGGGCGCGTAGCAGGGTCTCAATCCCGGTCTGGGTGTAATGGACGTGGTGGCGGGGCACGTCGAGGTGGAACCAGCGCTCCCCGCCGACCCGCGCCTGCGCGCTGCCGAGATTCGGCACGCCGACGAGTAGCACCCCGCCGGGCCGCAGCCACGTCCGGATCCTGGCTAGCGCCGCCCCGGGCTGGTCGATGTGCTCGAGCACGTGCCAGAGCGTCACGGCATCGAACGAGCCGGGCGCCGGCGCCGCCTCCTCGATCGTTGCCTGCTGAACCGGCGCGCCGATCGCCTCGGCTGCGACCACGCCGCGCAGTGAGGGCTCGATCCCGCACGCACGGTAGCCCGCATCGAGCGCGCTGAGAACGAAACGACCGCGGCCGGCGCCGGCGTCGAGCAGGCGCGCGGGAGGTGGGGCCGCCGCGTTCAGGATCGACAGCCGGTGGCGGTCGAACGCGCGCAGCAGAGGGGCGACCGCGCGCGCGAGCCTCGGATCGCCGCCCGCGTACGCCCCGGTCTCATGAAGCTCGGCCGGTGACTCGCCGACAGTGACCGCGGTCCCGCATCGACCGCACCGGCGAAGCTCGTAGCGCGCCGGCCCGATCGCCGTCTCTGCACTGGGGACAGAGCGCCACACGGCGAGCGGCCCGCCGCACGCCGGGCACACATCGCCGATCTGCACGCCCGCGAGTTTAACGCGCGCCGTACACTGCGGCGAGGATGCCCGGGGTTCCTGCCAGTCGGCTGCGCACTCGCGGCCGGATCGAGACGGTGATCCGCGTGACGGCGCCGTTCCTCGATCTTCTGCTCGTGGTCGGCGAGCGCGTGTCGCGCATCGTCGAGCCCGAAGATTCCGATTACGTGCCCGCACGGATGTCCGGGGAGGGCGAGTCCGCCCCCCGGGGGCTGAGCTCTCTCGCACGGTACGAGCGCGACAGGCCCCCGCCGCGCGGCTAGCATACGGCGCCGATGAACAAAGATCAGCTGCAACAGGAGACGCGGATGCGCGTGCAGATGACGCCGGTGACCGTTGTCGCCGCCGTCCTGCTCGTGATCGCTGCCGTGATCTCACTCGTGGGACTGCATACGAGCATCGACGAGCTGACGCTCGACCTGATCGTGGCCCACAAGCGGTTCCCGGTTGACCTGATCGGTGCTGTGATCAACGCGGTCGGGCTGCTCTCGCTGGCCGTCGTGCTGAGCTTCCTGTGGCGTGCGACGAAAGCCCGTAAGCCCGGGTTCTCGGTCGCTGTGAGAAGCGTCGCGATCGCGGGCGGAATCCTCGCCGCGGTCAGCGGCATCGTCTATCAGGTGATGATCGCGCTCGTCGCCCACAAGTTCGTCACCACCGGCCAGCAGACATACAGCCAGGCTCATCACCTCACGAGCTCCACTACGCTGCTCGTGCTTCCGCTCGTAGGTCAGGCAGCGGAGCTGCTGCTGGCGGTCTCGATTGTGCTGATCAGTCTCAACGCGATGCGGGTCGGTCTGCTGCCGCGCCTGATGGGCTACCTCGGAATCTTCGTCGGGGTTTTGTTCCTGTTCCCGATCGGCTCGCCGGTACCGGTCATTCAGGCCGGCTGGCTCTGCGCGCTCGGATATCTCTTCTTCGGGCGCTGGCCGAGCGGTCTGCCGCCTGCCTGGACCACCGGCGAGGCCGTGCCATGGCTCCCGAGCCAGCGCGTGCGAGCGCAGCAGCAGGCCCGCCCGCCGCGCGGCGGACGCGGCAAGCCGGCGCCCTCGCCCTCGCCCGAGGCCGTAATCGCACCGGGGTCCGGCTCGACACGGGCGACGACGCCGAAGCGCAAACGCAAGCGTCGCAGCTAACGGTTCGGTCGCGAACCTAGGTCCGTAGACAAAACTCGCATATCCGTCCACCCCGCTCAGGGACCGCCGGGGATATGCCGAATCCTGTTGCGGTAGCGCTGCCGCGCTCGAAGCTCGTCCGCTTCAGTCGCTCCCTCCAGACCAACTTCCAACCGTCAACCCGCTGTTGCCGCCTGCCGCCGAAAGGATTTCGGTGGCTTCGGAACTACCGCAACTGCGAATAAACGCCCCGGCCGAGACTTCCCCGGCCCCCATCCACGCTGGGGGCCGGGGTTGCGGGGGCGTCCTTGGATGGGGGCCGCGCACCCATCCACGCTGGGGGCCGGGGTTGCGGGGGCGTCCTTGGATGGGGGCCGCGCACCCATCCACGCTGGGGGCCGGGGTTGCGGGGGCGTCCAATCGGCTGGCGCCGATTGAATTGGCGGATTTGGCAGAGCCAAATCCGCCGGGGCTGGTGCCGATTCCACAGCCACTGCTAGCGTTTCGCCGCTGATCGATATCGAGCAGGAGGCAGCATGGCGCAGTGGGACGGACGCACGGTGCTCGTCACCGGTGCCTCGCGGGGAATCGGGATGGCCACGGCTGAGCACTTCGCGTCGCTCGGAGCCCGCGTCGGACTGGTCGCGCGTAGCGCGGCGCCGCTCGAGGCGCTCGCGGCACGCCTGGGCGACCAGGCGCACGCCGTGCCGGCCGACTTGAGCGACCCGGCGGAGTCCGCGCGCGCCGTGCGGGAGATTGAGCAGGCGCTCGGGCCCGTTGACGTGCTCGTCAGCTGTGCCGGCGTCCTACATCGGGACTGGGTCGAAGACGTGGCTTTGAGCGACTTCGAAGAGAGCTACCGCCTCGGCGTCGGCGCTGCAATCTGGCTCACCCAGCAGGTCCTCCCGGGCATGCGAGAGCGCGACTTCGGGCGGATCGTGCTCGTCTCCTCGGAGCTCGGGCTGATCGGCGGCCCTACCTACACGTCCTACTGCACGACCAAGTTTGCCCTCATCGGGCTTGCGGAGGTGCTGTATCAGGAGCTGCGCGGCAGCGGCGTCCGGGCGTGCGCGGTTTGCCCGGGCGACGTGCGCACCGGGCAGCTCGAGGAGGAGCACCAGTGGGGCCCGACGGGCGGAGTCACACCGGAGAAGGCTATGGATCCAGCAAGGGTCGCCCGGGACATCGAGGCCGCCGCGCGCGGCTCGAGCACGGTCGTCGTGGTCGACCGCCCGCACCTGCGGCTCGTGTTCAAGCTGATGGGCGGGCCGCGGAGACTCAGGTTGTTGGTCGTCGCGGACGCGTTCAAGAAGCTCCTGCGCACCCGCGAAGCGAGCTGAGCATCCTCCGCAGCGCGAGCGCGAGCGCGAGCGGCAGCGGGAGCGGGAGCGGCAGCGGGAGAGGGAGCGGGAGCGGGAGAGGGAGCGGATCGGGTCAGTCGAGCTGGAGTCGGTACTCGGTCAGCATCAGGACAAGGTCCTCGTTCCACTGCTCGCCGGCCACCCGCCAGCCGCGGCGCTCGTAGAACCGGCGCGCGCGGGCGTGCAGCGATGGCGTGTGGAGTCGTACCGCCTCGTAGTCGCGCGTCCGAATCTCCGCGACAGCGGCGGCATGCAGCTGCGAGGCGACCCCTCGACCCCACCACGGGGGCAGCACGAACAGCTGCCAGAGGTGCGCCAGCCTCGGGATCAAGGGGCTACTCGCCCACGGCTCGCCGGCTGTGCGCTGCCGCGCGGGGGTGAACGCGATATGACCGACAGGGTCTGGCCCGTCCAGCGCGATCAGCGCCCAGGTGTCGCGGTCGGCGAGGACCTCAGCCATCCGGTCGCCGTCCAACTCCACCTCGGGCGGTACCCAGCCCAGCGGGGCGAACTCGACATATGAGTCGAACCCGGCCTGAACGTCGGCGATCAGGACGCCGAGGTCATTGGCACCGGCGCGGCGGGTGAAGATCGGGGGCACGGTGAGCATTCTGGCTCGGCGACGACCTCGACGACGGTGGCGGCCTGGCGGGGCGGCGGGGGCAAGGGGCGGCCCGATCGGCGGGATCACCGGCCCGTGTGGCACGTAACTATGTCCACGTGGGTGTTGCGTAACGGTTGGCGGGTTCGGGTCGTTATCGAGATTTGATACCGGCGGCGGCCGTCAGAGGTCGGGAAATCGCCTTGCCGAGGGGTGAACCGGGGAGGGTGTGTTCCTTTGCGAACGTGGAGTTCGCTTTGGCACACACCCTCCCCGGGGACGCGGCGAACCGGCCGCCGCCCGCCGCGCCGCCCGCGCCGCCCGCCCCGCCCGGCCGCCGGCCGCGCGGCTCGCGCGGCT